>Ga0190271_10002583_pt1 | contig 11050 bp, 12 predicted proteins | sample Popmic356T_FD_133747 | JGI IMG/M metagenome (GOLD analysis project Ga0190271, IMG submission 133747) | Populus adjacent soil microbial communities from riparian zone of Weber River, Utah, USA - 356 T | ecosystem: Environmental > Terrestrial > Soil > Riparian zone | place: USA: Utah | collected...
CCATCTTTTCGAAAAGCGTCCGCATGTATCGGATTGTCTCCTTTGTCTCCCGCCTTTCGGGAGGAAGTCGTTCAGCGGTGATGATGGCATAGGCAAACATCTGTGCCTGGACATGCTGGTGGAAGGTGTCGACTGCGTTACCCATCGTTAGTCCTCCGGTTGTCGTTAGCTGCTCGTGCCGAGTTGATGAAGTTTTCGAGTTCGTGTCTTAGGTAATAATTCCTACTGCGCGACTTGGGGGAATCCTTGTAGCGCGGAATTAGGCCCTTGCGGACGTAGCGAAAAAGGGTGTTTCGGTGGCTCCAGCCGAGCAGCGCCAGAGCCTGCGCAGTGTTCAAACGCTGGAGCGGTGTAGGGGCGTGGTCCATGGCCCAATTTAGGGGCTCGGCCGACCGTCGGTCAAGCTGTAACTTATTGTTTTAATTGCAAAATTTGTCAAATTTGTTATAGGGTGTTATAGATTGCAAAATTACAACCGCCCCTAGCTTGTAACCATATTTCCTAATCTTTACTGACGCGCCAGATACTGACCACGATCAGCGGGGTTCGGCGGCGTCATGAATGAGTTCTTCAAGTTCCTTGAGACTGCATCGTTGTTGAAACCTCGGCAGGGCTGCATTTACCTGCTGGCCGGTGGGGCGCTGCTTGCATTGAATAGGTTCGGCATTCGGCCTTTCGACAAACTTGACGCTCTCTATCTGGCAATCGCAGGCATCTCGGTTTTGATTGGTGCGGCTATTTTGGTAGTCGAGATTGGAGCTTTCACTTGGGGAAAGTCGCGTGAGTCGCGAGCAAAGGAGCAAGCCGCAGTTGCTGCACGCGTTTCGGCAAAAGCGATCGAAACAGAGCTTGATGCTGAGGCTGCTGCAAATTTGAAGACGCTCGACATAGGGGAATTTCGCCAACTAGTGTGGATATTGAGGGCGGGCCAGCAACGTACGTCGCAGCACATTGAGTACTCACTGGCGCGGAAGCTGATCCTTCGGCCCACATTATGACAATAACGTTTATTTGGTCAGGGATAACATCTGGGCGATGCGAGATGAGCTGTTGAAAAGGTTCGAAGATGTGCCCAAGGATCGGGATTTCCCAGTAGTCGCCTCTCTAATGTAGCGTTTATGAAGATGCTTATGAAACATTGGCCACAGGGGCAGAAGGGTATGAAATGATTGTGGAAAGAGGTCGATGCGTGCGTTCTGGTTCAACGCATTCTCCTGATTCGCCCCCTCGCCGATCGTAGCATGCACGCGCGCAACCACCATCCGACATAAGGGTGCGGCCAGTTGGCGGGGCTATATCGGTCCAGAGCGTGTCGCAGCGTTGCAAACCCCTTGATCTGCCCGGCGTTGCGCGTCCATGATTGGCTCACGGATTCCCGGAGCTCTCCATGCAGCCAATATTTGACGGTCACAACGACGTTTTGCTGCGCCTATGGCGCAACGAGGCGGGAGGGGGCGATCCGGTCGAAGAGTTCAGCAAAGGCACGGACAAGGGCCATATTGACGGACCACGCGCTGCCAAGGGCGGGCTGGCCGGTGGCCTTTGCGCCATCTACATTCCCGCCGGCGAACTGAAGCTGAAGGAACCGGATCGCAACGGCCACTATGAGACGCCGCTTTCGGAGCCGCTGGAGCGCCCGCGGTCTCTGAGCATCGCGCTCAGCATGGCGGCCATCGCCCTGCGGCTCGAACGCGCCGGCGCCTGGCGGCTTTGCCGCACCACCGCCGATATCGACAGGGCGATCGACGACAATCGCTTCGCGGCGGTCATGCATATGGAAGGTTGCGAAGCGATCGACGAGGAGTTGGACGCGCTCGATGTGTTCTATGCCGCCGGCCTGCGTTCACTCGGGCCGGTGTGGAGCCGCAACAATATCTTCGGCCACGGCGTTCCCTTTGCCTATCCCATGTCACCGGACACGGGTCCGGGACTGACGAGGGCCGGTTTCGAGCTGGTGAGAGCTTGCAATCGGCTGGGGATCCTCATCGACCTCTCGCACATTACCGAGAAGGGTTTCTGGGACGTTGCCAAGACCACGGACCAGCCTCTTGTCGCCAGCCATTCGAACGTTCACGAGATCACACCGGTCGCCCGCAACCTCACCGACAAGCAACTCGACGCCATCAAGGAGAGCGAAGGGCTGGTTGGATTGAATTTCGCTGTGACCATGCTGCGGGCCGATGGGCGCGACAACACCGATACGCCGCTGTCCGATATGGTTCGGCACGTCGACCACCTCGTCGCGCGCCTCGGCATCGATGGCGTTGCCATCGGATCGGACTTCGACGGCGCTACCATCCCCAACGACATCAAGGATGCAGCGGGGCTGCAGAAGCTCGTTGCCGCGTTGAAAAGCGCCGGATATGGTGACGCGGATTTGCGAAAAATCTGCCGTGAAAACTGGTTGAGGGTCTTGCGCCGCGCTTGGCACGAGGCGCCAAAAAGCTGAATAAAAACAACTTCAAATCCACAGGGAACCGATCAAAATGACAATGGGTAAGTTTTCTTTCCGTGCGCGCTCCATCCTGGCAGGCGTAGCACTCGTCGGCCTTCTGAGCGGGCTTCCGGCACTTGCCGAAACACCGGCGGACACACTTGTCGAAGCCTGGGCGTTCGATGACATGATCACACTCGATCCCGCCGAGGCTTTCGAGCTTTCCACGGGCGAAATCACCGGCAACACCTACGACATGCTCGTCCGCCTCGACCCCAGCGACACCACCAAGGTGGTCGGCGGCATTGCCGAGAGCTGGACGGTTTCCGATGACGGCCTGACCTACACCTTCAAGCTGAAGCCGGGCATCACGTTCGCCTCCGGCAATCCGATTACCGCGGCCGACGTCGCATGGTCGTTCGAGCGCGCCGTCAAGCTCAACAAGAGCCCCGCCTTCATCATCCAGCAATTCGGCCTCACCGGCGAAAATGTTGCGGAGAAGGCGAAGGCGGCAGACGATTCCACCTTCGTGTTCACCGTCGACAAGAGCTATGCGCCGACCTTCGTGCTGAACTGCCTGACCGCCACCGTTGGCGCGGTAGTGGACTCGAAGGTGGTGAAGGAACACGTCGCCGCCGTGACGCCGACCGAGGAATTCAAGTTCGACAACGACTTCGGCAATGCCTGGATGAAGACGAACTATGCCGGCTCCGGTCCGTACAAGACGCGCGAATGGCGCGCCAACGAGGCGGTCGTTCTGGAGCGCAACGACAATTACTACGGCACGAAGGGCAATCTCGCCCGCGTCATCTATCGCCACGTCAAGGAGAGCGCGACGCAGCGTCTGATGCTCGAAAAGGGCGATGTCGACGTCGCGCGCAATCTGCAGCCCGGCGATTTTGAAGCCGTGTCGACGAACGCCGATCTGGCGACGACCGCCGCGCCAAAAAGCACGGTCTTCTACTTCAGCCTGAACCAGAAGAACGAGAATCTGGCCAAGCCGGAAGTTCGCGAGGCGTTCAAATATCTGGTCGACTACGATGCGCTTGGCGATACGCTGCTGAAGGGCATCGGCCAGATCCATCAGAACTATCTGCCGAAGGGCATTCTCGGCGCGCTGGACGACAAGCCGTACAAGCTGGACGTCGCCAAGGCCAAGGAATTGCTGGCCAAGGCGGGTTTGCCGGACGGCTTCAAGGTCACGATGGAAGTGCGCAGCCAGCAGCCGGTGTCTGGTGTCGCCGAGTCGATCCAGTCGACGGCCGCGCAGGCCGGTATCCAGATCGAGATCATCCCGGGCGACTTCAAGACGATCCTGACCAAATATCGCGCCCGGCAGCATGAGATGGCGATCCTGCAGTGGGGCGTCGACTATTGGGATCCGAATTCCAATGCGGAAACCTTCGGCATCAACCCGGACAACGCCGACGATTCGATGAACAAGACGCTGGCTTGGCGCAACAGCTGGGATGTCCCGAAGGACATCCAGGACGAATCGAAGGCCGCGCTTCTTGAACGCGACGGCGCCAAGCGCGCGGAGATGTACAGCAATCTGCAGAAGAAGGTGCGCGAGCAGGGACCGTTCATCTTCCTGTGGCAGGAGACGGAAGTCGCCGGCCTGCGCAAGAACGTCCAGAACTTCAAGCTCGGCCCGACCTTCGACACCAACTTCCTGAGCCCGGTGACGAAGTAGACACCGGGCGGGACATCGCCATGGGCTTTGACCGTGTGCGCCAGCCTTCATCCGCCAGCCGGCGCCTTCCCCCCGCATGCGGGGAGAAGGCGTCAGCGGCACGGCTTTGCCTCTTTGATTCACTTTCCACAAGGCGCGCACCATGACCGCGCTTGCACCCGAACTTCCGCGCCGTCCGACACGGCGTGCGTCCACGCTTGCCTATGCGATCGGCCGCTTTATCCTGATCGGCATCGTCACTTTCTTCGGCCTGCTGGCGGTCACGTTCTTTATCGGGCGCGTGGTGCCCATCGATCCGGTGTTGGCCATCGTCGGCGATCGCGCAAGCCAAAGCACCTACGATGCGACGATGAAACTGTACGGGCTCGATCTGCCGTATTGGCAGCAATTCCTAGTCTATATCAAAAAGGCGCTGACCGGCGATTTCGGCACCTCGGTGCTGTCCTCCAATCCGGTGCTTCAGGACATCGCCCGGGTTTTCCCCGCGACACTGGAACTGGCGACGGTCGGCACGCTGATCGGCCTGTTGTTCGGCATTCCGCTCGGCGTACTGGCGGCGGTCAAGCGCGGTAGCCTCACCGATCAGGCGGTGCGGGTCGTTGGCCTCGTCGGCTACTCTATCCCCATCTTCTGGCTCGGCCTGATGGGCCTGCTGGTCTTCTACGCGAGGCTGGGTTGGGTCGCGGGGCCGGGCCGCATCGACATCGCGTATGAATACACCTTCACGCCGATCACCGGCATCTTCCTGTTCGACGCTGCGGTCCAGGGCGAGTGGGCCGCCTTCTGGGATATTCTGCGCCACATCATCCTGCCCGGCGCTCTGCTCGGCTATTTCTCTATTGCGTATATCAGCCGCATGACACGCTCCTTCATGCTGAACGAACTCAGCCAGGAGTATATCGTGGCCGCGCGGGCCAAGGGCCTGTCGGAGCAACGCATCATCTGGGGCCATGCCCTGCGCAATGCGGCTGTGCCGCTGGTCACGGTCGTTGCGCTGTCCTACGCGACGCTGCTGGAAGGCTCGGTGCTGACAGAGACGATCTTCGCCTGGCCGGGTATTGGCCAATATCTCACCAATTCGCTGCAGAACGCCGACATGAACGCGGTGCTGGGCGCGACGATCGTGATTGGCGCGGTGTTCATCGCACTGAATCTGCTGGCCGACCTGCTTTACCGCGTGCTTGATCCGAGGACACGCGGATGACCGCCACCACTCTATCCCGTCGCGAATGGCTGCTCAGCGAGCGTCCGGCATCGCGCATACAGGCGCGGCTCGGCCGTGCCTATGTGACCTGGCGACAGTTCTCCGCAAACCGACTGGCGCTGGTGGGACTGGCGATCATCGTGGCGCTACTATTCGTCGCCGCATTTGCCCCTGTGCTCGCGCCGCACTCGCCGATCCAGGGCGACCTGCGGTCGCGGCTGCTGCCGCCGAGCGAGATGTTCTGGCTCGGCTCGGACGACCAGGGCCGCGACATCCTCTCGCGCATCATCTACGGCTCACGGCTGACGCTGTATGTGATCGTCCTGGTGGCGGTGCTGGCGGCGCCCGTGGGTCTGGTTGTGGGCACGGTCGCCGGCTATGTCGGCGGCTGGACCGATATCGTGCTCACCCGCATCACCGATATTTTCCTTGCCTTTCCGAAGCTTGTGCTGGCGCTGGCCTTCGTCGCAGCACTCGGCCCGGGCATCGAGAACGCCGTGATCGCGATCGCCATCACCTCCTGGCCGCCCTACGCGCGCATCGCGCGGGCGGAGACGCTGACGGTGCGCAACTCCGACTACATCGCGGCGGTGCGCCTGATGGGCGCGTCGCCGCTGCGCATCATCGTGCGCCACATCATGCCGCTCTGCCTGTCGTCGCTGATCGTGCGGGTGACGCTGGATATGGCGGGGATCATCCTGACCGCTGCCGGCCTGGGTTTCCTCGGCCTTGGCGCACAGCCGCCGCTGCCCGAATGGGGCGCGATGATCGCCTCGGGCCGCCGCTTCATTCTGGACCAGTGGTGGGTCGCCGCCATGCCCGGCATCGCCATCCTCATCGTCAGCCTGGGCTTCAACCTGCTGGGCGATGGCTTGCGCGACGCGCTCGACCCGAAGGATAGCGGCCAATGACGGCGATGCTCAGCGTCGACGAGTTGAAGGTGCGCTTCCCCACACGCACCGGCGTCATCGAAGCGGTGCGCGGCGTCTCCTTCGAACTCGGGCGCGAGCGGCTGGGCATTGTCGGCGAATCCGGCTCCGGCAAGTCGCAGACCGGACGCGCCATCATGGGGCTGACACCGAAGCACGCGGAAGTGACCGCCAAGCGTCTCGACTTCGATGGGATCGACCTGCTTGCCGCCTCGCCGCGCGAAAGGCGGTCGCTGCGCGGTAAGCGCATTTCGATGATCCTGCAGGATCCAAAATATTCGCTGGATCCGGTGATGACCATCGGCCGGCAGATTGTCGAGACGCTGCGCACGCATGAGCGCGTCGGCAAGCGCGAGGCGCGAGACCGGGCGCTGGCGATGCTGGAGGCGGTGCAGATACGCAATCCGGAGAGGGTCTACGGCCTCTACCCGCACGAAGTGTCGGGCGGCATGGGCCAGCGGGCGATGATTGCCATGATGCTGGTGACAGGCCCGCAATTGCTGATCGCCGACGAGCCGACATCGGCGCTGGATGTCACGGTACAGCTCGAGGTGCTGGGCATACTGGACCGGCTGGTCGCCGACCGCGGCATGGGGCTCATTTTCATTTCGCACGATCTGCGGCTGGTGTCCTCCTTCTGCGACCGCGTCATCGTCATGTATGCCGGAAAAATCGTCGAGGAACTGCGGGCTACGGATCTGTCGCGCGCCGAACACCCTTATACGCGGGGCCTGCTGAATTGCATGCCGAAGATCGGCGAGAACCGCCATCCCCTGCCGGTGCTCGACCGTAAGCCGGAATGGGCGGCGTGATGGCTGCCGCAATCCGACCCGCGCTTGCCATCAAGAACCTGTCGGTCGTCTATGACGGCCATCACGCCTTGAAGAGCGTCGATCTGGATGTCGCGCCGGGCGAATCTTTCGGGCTTGTCGGCGAGTCGGGCTCCGGCAAATCGACGCTGCTGCGCGCGGTCGCGGGATTGGCGCCGGTGAGTGAAGGCGAGATTGTCGTCGATGGCAAGGTTTTGCCAAAGGGTCATCGAGACAAGGCATTCTATCGTCAGGTGCAGATGGTGTTCCAGGACCCCTATGGATCGCTGCATCCACGCCAGACGGTCGACAGGCTGTTGCTGGAGCCGCTCGCCATCCATGGCTTCGCCGATGTCGAACCGCGAATCGTGCGCGCGCTGGAGGAGGTCGGCCTTGGCGCCGGCTTCCGCTTCCGTTACCCGCATCAGCTTTCCGGCGGGCAGCGCCAGCGCGTGGCGATTGCCCGGGCATTGATCCTGGAACCGTCCATCGTGCTGCTGGATGAACCGACCTCAGCGCTGGACGCCTCGGTGCAGGCCGAGGTGCTGAACCTTCTGGAGGAGGTGCGGAGCGCGCGCAAGCTGACCTTTGTCATGGTCAGCCACGACCTTGGCGTGGTGACGCATATGTGCGAGCGGCTGATGGTGATGCAGCATGGCGAGGAAGTCGAGCGCTTGACCGCCGGCGAACTTGCCTCGCGCAGTGTCACCAAGGACTATACGCGCCGCCTCCTTGAGGCGAGCGTGGGATTTCGCCGCGCCTCATAGATGCGGGCAAACGCGGAAGCGTCCGCAGCGACGATCTGGCCGCTGCGGCGATGGGTTGGTGTCAACGTCTCGATCAATAGCCGTCGGGGCAGCGATCCACGTAGATGCGGCCACGCCGGTCTCGATATTCGCAGTATCCGCGACGTTCGCTCGACCTGCCGACAAGCGCACCGGCGACTGCGCCGATCGCGCCGCCGACAAGAGCTCCCTCAAGTTCATTGCCGGGGGAGGCGACTGCCGCCCCGATGAGAGCGCCGCTTCCGCCACCTATCGTGGCGCCGCGTTCGGTGGGAGAACAGGCCGAGAGCGGCAACAGCAACGCAACCCCCAACATCAGCTTTCTCATATGACGTCTCCGAAAATTGTCCGGGGCCAGAGGACCGCGCGGACTTTCGTCCCAACCGGAATGTCGTTCCATCGATACGGAGAGCTGTCAACACAACAAAGCAGCCCCAGTTTCCCGAAGCTGCTTCGTCAGTCCAACCGGACTTGCAAGGATCAATAGCCCTGCGGGCAACGATCGACGTAGGTGCGGCCGTTGCGATCGCGATATTCGCAATAGCCTTCCCGCTCCTTGCCGTTCTCGTCCATTGCCTTGCCAACCAGGGCGCCGGCGACGGCACCGACGAGTCCGCCGATGACCGCATTGCGGGTATCGTTGCCGCCCGCGGCCGTTCCCAGCGCCGCACCACCGACGCCACCGATAACGGCGCCCTTTTCCGCATTGGTGCAGGCAGCCAGCGGCATCAGCAACGCGACACACAACATAAGTTTCTTCATATCAACCTCCAAAAAAAAGTCCCCTCGGCGAAACCAACAATGCACGGGATCGAGATTCGATCCTGAGAATCGTTCACAAAGACATGTCTCACACGCCGCGCCGACACAAGTCGAGCTTTGAGGCGATTTATTGACGCCACGGACTATTGGTTGTGGCGAGGCAGATCCGCGGGGGGAGATGGAGGGGAATACGGCCCAATCACGGGGCCGGCAAATTTACGGGGAGGACAGAAATGGTGCCCAGGGCTGGAATCGAACCAGCGACACACGGATTTTCAGTCCGTTGCTCTACCAACTGAGCTACCTGGGCGTCTGCGGGAGCTGAAGGCCCACGCTGCGTTCGGGCGACGCGCTGCCCCCGAAAGCGCGGGCGTTATAGCACGCAAATGATGCCTGTCCAGCGCCGTCACCCGGAAAAACAGTACATCGCCAAAAGCGCGGAAAATCGGAGGCCGGTGCGGGGAAGAAGCATTCGGAAGCCGGTGGGAGAAGAAGCATTCGGAAGCCGGTGCGGGGAAGAAGCATGATGTGCGAACACCCCAGGCCGCAAGAGTGACCTCGCGCGCTCATGCTGCGGGTATGTCCGCGCTGGCGCCGTCGTGGATCGCTCCGATGGTAATCCTCGCCCGCGAATACTATCCGGTCGATCTCGGCCGAACCGAATGGCGACATCGATGTCGTATCATCCCCGGGCTGAACGTCTCGAGTTCGTATGCGCCGAACTGATTGTCGCAGTCGCTATCCGTCGTCCTGCGGCGGCTCCTCATCCGCCGGCTGCCCTTCCGCCTCGCGCACGGGAATGGCGTAGGCACCGGATAGCCAGCGGTTCAGGTCGAGGTTTTTGCAGCGAGTCGAGCAGAACGGATAGGTGTCGCGCGCCGATTGCCGGCCGCATTCGGGGCAGGGACGCTTGGCGCGAATCGGTGCGACCTTGCCGACGCCGCCGGCACCTTGCGTCTGGCTGTCGCTGCTTCCGGCGTCTTTGGTGTCGTCGCGGTCTGCCATCATGCGTCTCGTCTAGTCATCCGCCGTCGCGCGGTTGGCTCAGGCGCCGGCAGGGCGACCTGCGCTCAACCAGTTGAAATGAACCGGATAGCCGTCGCCGGTCAAAAGGCCGACCGTTTCATAGAGCGGCAGGCCGACGATGTTGGAGTAGGAGCCGATCAGTTTCACCACGAAGGCGCCCGCCAGCCCCTGGACCGCATAGCCGCCCGCCTTGCCGCGCCACTCGCCCGAGGCGAGATAGGCGTCGATCTCCGGGCGCGACAGGCGCTTGAAGCGCACGCGCGTCTCCACGAGTCGCTGCCGCAGCTTGCCGTCGGGCGCGACCATGGCGAGGCCGGTATAGACCCGGTGCGAGCGCCCGGAGAGGAAGCGCAGGCAATATTCGGCGTCGTCCAGCGTTTCCGCCTTGGGCAGCACGCGGCGGCCGACGGCGACCACCGTGTCGGCGGCAAGCACGAAGGCCGGCTCGAAGTCCGGCTCCTTGGTCAGCGTGGCGTGGGCCGCCTGCGCCTTTTCCGTGGACAGCCGCTTTGCGAGCGAGCGCGGATGCTCGGCGCGGTGCGGCGTTTCGTCGATATCGGTCGGCAGCACGCGGTCCGGCTCGATGCCGGCCTGCTGCAGCAGCTCGATTCGCCGCGGCGAGCCGGATGCCAGCACGAGCTTTGCCGATGTGCTCATCCGCCCAAACGCGTCCACTGCTTACTTGAAGCGATAGGTGATGCGGCCCTTGGTCAGGTCGTAGGGCGTCATTTCGACCAGCACCTTATCGCCGGTGAGCACGCGAATGCGGTTCTTGCGCATGCGGCCGGCGGTGTGCGCGATGATCTCATGCTCGTTCTCGAGCTTGACCCGAAACATCGCATTGGGCAGCAATTCGGTAACCGTGCCCGGAAATTCGAGGACTTCTTCCTTCGGCATTCTATTCCTTTGTCTGGGATGCGACCGGCGGGAAAGGCCGGGAAATCGCGCGGAACCTATAGAGTATCAGGAACGGTTTGTGAACCTCACACGCCGTTTTCTTGCGCGAAGGCGAAGCCGTCCCCGGCGCGCTCGATATGGTGTATTCCGGTGACGTGGCTGCCCGCCACATACCAGCCCTCGCGCGCCGCCTTTTCGAGCGTCGTATGCCGGGTGTGGATGGCTGCCGCGGGGTCGACATCGTAGCGCAGGCCGACATCGGGCTCGGCGAGCTGCAGGGCATCGATATGGACGATGTCGGCCCAGACGAGCAGGCTGCGGCGGTCGTCATGCACGAGGAAGCCACTGTGTCCCGGCGTGTGGCCGGGCAGGGCGATGGCGTCGATGCCCGGCAGCACCGGGCCGAAGCCGATGGCATGCACGCGGTCGCCGTAGAGGTGCTTCAGCCGATTCACATTGGCGATGCCGTTGCGCTTGTTGGCCGGCGGCTCCGCGCCTGTGGGATCATCGG
>Ga0190271_10002584_pt1 | contig 11049 bp, 12 predicted proteins | sample Popmic356T_FD_133747 | JGI IMG/M metagenome (GOLD analysis project Ga0190271, IMG submission 133747) | Populus adjacent soil microbial communities from riparian zone of Weber River, Utah, USA - 356 T | ecosystem: Environmental > Terrestrial > Soil > Riparian zone | place: USA: Utah | collected...
GTCTACACCGTCGGCGTCGGCACCACGGGCGGCGAGACCATCGGCTTCGAAGGCTGGAGCATGCGCGTGCGGCTCGACGAAGAGACGCTGAAGAACATCTCGCTGCTGACCCACGGCGAGTACTTCTACGCCGGCACCGCGGCCGACCTGATCAAGGTCTACGAGTCGCTCTCGGCCAAGCTCGTGGTCGAGAAGAAGGAGACCGAAATCAGCGCGCTGCTGGCGGCACTCGGCGCGTTGCTCGCGGTGCTCAGCGCGGGGCTGTCGGTGTTCTGGTTCGGCCGCGTCGCCTGAAGGCGAGCGACGGGCCCGAAGTTCAGGGCGGCGCCGGCAGACTCGGCTTCTGCATCCCGGCGCAGGGGTCCGTGCGCTCCTGGCGCTCGGTGTAGACGACCCGGTCGAAGGCGCCCGCGCCACCGCTGCCCGCCTCCAGCAGCCCGATCGCTTCGCTGCGCGCACGCGTGGCGGGGCTCAGCCAGCGCGGCACGCCGCGGTCGATGCGCACGTGCCCGTTGCCGGCCAGCAGGACCACGCCGGCGTCGGCGTACCGCTCGACCGCACGCGCCATGAACTGATCGCGCGCGAACTGGGCCAGCGCCATCCGGCGCGCCATGCCGTCGTCGATCAGCCCGCAATGGCTGGCCAGCACGTCGGCGACGGTGGGTGCCTCGATGTCGGCCGGCACCGCCGCATCGAAGCCGCTGGCGGCGAGGCCCTGGCGCATGACACCCCGCGCTTCTTCGCGCCCCACGTTGACCGCGACGATCGGCAGCCCGTTCCGCAGTGCGAGCGCGACGAAGGGTTTGTAGTAGTCCCAGTTCCAGCCGTCACGCGGCGGGGTGACGGTGGCGATGAAGGTGTCGGTGTCGGGCCGCGGACGCTGCGCGAGCAGGCGGTCGATCTCGCCCTGGCGCTGGCGGTCGAGTTGTTCCATCAGCAGAGCGGGCCGCGCGCCGGTGGCGAGCCGGGCCTCCAGGGCGCGCAGCCGCAACGCGTGCTGGGCGGCGTTGTCATGCACTTCGCCGAGGAGCACGATGGGCTGCCGGAGCACCAGTTCGGCCCTCTGCGGTGCGGTCGATGCACAGCCGGCCAGCGCCAGCGCCGCGGCGGCCCGCAGTGCAAGCCGCCCGATTTCGCGCCCGAGCTTCATGGGAGCCGCCCTGCCGCTCGGTGCAATGACGGTGCGCCGCTCAAGGGTCGAGCCGGACCACGCGCCCGTCGTTGTTGTCGGTGAGCAGGTAGATCAAGCCGTCGGGGCCCTGCCGCACGTCGCGGATGCGCGCACTCATGCGGCTGAGCAGACGTTCTTCGCCGACGACCTTGCGCCCGTCGAGCGTCAGGCGCACGAGCATCTCGCCGCGCAAGGCACCGACGAGCAGGCTGCCCTTCCAGCCGGGGTAGCGGTCGCTGGTGACGAAGACCATGCCGCTGGGGGCGATCGAAGTCGGCCCCCACCACTTCAGCGGTTGCTCGAATCCCGGCTGGGGCCCTTCGTCGCCGATCCGCGTGCCGCTGCCGTAGTTGCGGCCGTAGGTCAGCAGCGGCCAGCCGTAGTTGCGCCCGGCCTCGACCAGGTTGATTTCGTCGCCGCCTTGCGGGCCGTGCTCGCTCGCCCACAGTTCGCCCGTGACCGGGTGCAGCGCCATGCCCTGGATGTTGCGGTGGCCGCGGCTCCAGATCTCGGGCCGGGCCCCTTGCGCGGCGACGAAGGGGTTGTCCGCGGGCACCCGGCCGTCGCGCTCGATGCGAACGACCTTGCCGAGGTGGTTGTCCAGCGTCTGGGCGTCGTCCTTGCGCGAGAAACGGTCGCCCAGGCCGACGAAGAGCCTGCCGTCGCGCGCGAAGACGATGCGCGAGCCGCAATGATTCGAACTCGCCACCTTGGGCAGCTGGCGGAAGATCGTCTGCACGTCGACGAGGCGGCTGCCGCCGGCGCCGGTCTCGAGCCGGCCGCGTGCGACCGCGGTGCCGTTGCCGCCCTCGCCTGCCTCGGCAAAACTCCAGTAGACGATCGGGCTGGTGCCCGAACCCGGGTCCACGACGACGTCGAGCAGCCCGCACTGGCCACCGCTGTCGACCGGCGGCAGGCCCTGCACGGGCGCGCCGACCCGGCCATCGGCAGCGATGACACGCAGGCGGCCGGGTTTTTCTGTGACCAGGAGCCGACCGTCGGGCAGAAAGGCGAGGCCCCACGGGTTGACGAGGCCACGCGCCACGGTGACGGCCTTGGGCTCGGCCGCCGGCGCCGCCGCAGCGCACAACATCAGGGCACAGAAGAGTCCGGTGAGTCGAGCGGGGCCTCGTGCGAGCTTGATCTTGGGTTTGGTCATCGTCGTCATCATCGGGCAAGTGCCGGGCCCGGGTCGGCGAGCCCGTTCGGCGGCAGCAGCTTGTCGATTTCGCGCTGCCCCACGTCGCGCAGGAACTGCTCGAAGGCGATCGTCACCTGCGGCACAGGCTTGGCCGCGACCCGGACCACGAACCACTGGCGCTCGACCGGGTTGTTGGCCATCGGCACGATCTTCAGCAAGCCGGCCTTCAACTCGAGCATGCAGGTGTGCAGCGACAGGTACGCGGCGCCGAAACCCGCCGCGCACATCTGCTTGATGGCTTCGTTGCTCGACAACTCCGCGCCGACGAGCATGCGGATCCCAGCCTCCTTGTACAGGCGTTCGGCCGTCGTGCGCGAGCCTGAACCGCGCTCGCGCACCAGCAGCGGCACCTCGGCCATCGACGCCATCTTCAGGTGCGGCTTCCGCATCAGCGGGTGGTGCGGTGCCGCCAGGAAGGCGACCGGATTCCGGGCAAACGCCGCCGACACCACCTTCAGTTCGCCCGGCGGCTGGCCCATCACGGCGATGTCGATCTCCTGCCCGGCGAGGCTGCGCACGATCTCGTCGCGGTTGGCGACATGGAGCTTGATCTTGACCTTCGAATTCTGGTTCACGAAGCTCACGAGCACGCGCGGCAACCAGTACTCGGCCGAGCTGACGGCGCCGATCCGCAGCGTGCCCGAGAAGTCGCCGAGGAAGGTCGCCATCTCGTCGCTCGCCTCGGCCCAGAGCGCGAGCAGCCGCTCGGCGTAACCGTGCAGCACGTTGCCGGCTTCGGTCAGGCGCAGGCCGCGCCCGGTGCGCAGCACCAGCGGCGCGCCGGCCGAGGCCTCGAGGCTGGCGATCTGGATCGAGACCGCGGACTGGCTCAGGTGCAACTCGTCGGCCGCGAGCGACACGCTGCCGAGCCGGGCCACCGCATGGAACGTCGCGAGCTGGCGGAGCGAAGCGGCCTTGGCGATGCTCATCGGCTGATATTAGGAGAACGCTGGGTGAGCGTCAAAAGATTCAATTTCAGTTTTGATCGACGGTTTCGTACATTGCAGTACGCGTTGCCACGCAGCAGTCTAAAAGATGACTGCTGAGGCTGCATTCTGGCCCTTGGACCCCGCGTCTTCAGAAAACGACCCTTGCATCGATCACCTCAAAAGGAGACTAGAAGATGTCAGATTCGAGCGACCCGAGCCGAAGGCAGTTCCTGGGTTTCACGGGTAAGGCGGGCCTTTCCACCTTCGCGGCGAGCGCCGTGGGGGTCAACCTGGGCATGGTGGACGTCGTCGCGGCCCAGACCGGCCGGCGCGCCGTGACGCCGTTCCGCTTCGCCATCATCAGCGACCCCCACCTGTACAGCGCCAAGGACCACGTCTTCGACAAGCAGCTCGAAGACGCCGTGGCGCAGGTCAACGCCCTGGCCACGCAGCCCGACTTCGTTCTCATCACGGGCGACGTCTCGCACCATGGCGAGCTCGACCAGCTGGCCAAGGGCAAACGCATCCTGTCCAAGCTGAAGGCGCCGATCCGCTCCATCCCCGGCGAGCACGACTGGTATCTCGACATGGGCGTGGGCTGGAAGGCCGCCTTCGGCGAAGAGACCTGGTCGTTCAACCACAAGGGCGTTCACTTCATCGGCATGAACTCGATCCTGGTGCCGGACTTCTGGACCGCGGCCAAGCTGACGCCGGCACAGCGCCGCGACTGGTTCATGCCGCTGAACAGCCCGGTGCCCGGCCTCTGGGGCGTGCACGAGAAGCAGCTCGAGTGGCTCAGGAAGGACGTCGCGAACATCTCCGCCGACGTGCCCGTCGTCGTCTTCACCCATTCGCCGCTGTGGGACTACTACCCGCGCTGGAACTTCCAGGTCTCGGACTCGCAGCAGGTACGCGACATCCTGGGCAAGTTCACCAACGTCATGGGCTTCCACGGGCACGTGCACCACACCATCTACAACCAGGTCGGCAATTTGACGTCGGTGGGAACGATGAGCACCTCCTGGCCCTGGCCCTACCCGCCGATCCAGCTGCCCTTCCCCGAGTACCAGCAGTACCGGGCCGACCCGTCGAACACGTCCGACGGCATGGGCAGCGCCTCGGTGGCGATCGATGCCGGCGGCGGCGGCTTCATGCAGCACCTGCCGTTCGCGGACTCGCTGCCGCCAGCGATGAAAAATGGCTACAAGGTCTGACAGGAGACAAGACAAATGAGCTCGCACAACACGATCCACCGACGCCTGGCCGTCCCTCTCGCCGCGCTGGCGCTGCTTGCCGCCGCCACCGGCACCTCGGCACGCGAACCGTTCACCGCAGCCGAACTGAAGTCGATGGAGGACAAGCTGCTCGCATCGGTCCAGCGCGGCTACGACATGTGGTACGGCGGGCGCGCCGACATGGCCAACAACGGCTTGGCATGCGCCAACTGCCATCCCGACGCCGCGGCGACCAACCCGCAGACCTTCCCCAAGTTCCTGCCGGTGTTCAACAAGGTCGTCGCCTACCGCGACATGGTCAACTGGTGCATCGAGAACCCCCAGGGCGGCAAGGCGCTTGCGCTGAACAGCGACGACATGACGGCGCTCGAGGCCTACTCCTTCTACCTGCACCGCGGCGCCAAGATCGAGACCGGGCTGTCGACACGCCAGACCGCATCGCCGGCCGTCACCACCGCACGCGGTTTCGCCGGCAAGTCCACCGGGATCGGCTTCGACAAGTGACCGTCGGCCGTTGTTGCACCGATGATGGCGGTCCGATGCAAGGCAGGCTTCCTGCTGTGGTTGAACGGGTTGCTGGGCGCTGCCATCGTGCACGCCCAGCAAGTCTGTGACACCGCGTCGAAGCCACTCTCCTCTCCCAGCGCGAGATTCGCCATCGGCAGCGAGGACGGTGTCGTGATCGACGGCCCGACCCAGCTGATGTGGCTGCGCTGTGCGGCGGGGCAGTCATGGCGTGGGGATGCCTGCAGCGGCGCCGCGACCCGCCACAGCTGGGCGGCGGCACAGGCGCTGGCGGCGGAACTCAACCGCGCCGGCACCTTGTTCTACAACGACTGGCGCCTGCCCTCCCTGCGCGAACTGGCCACCGTGACCGAGCGCCAATGCAGCAACCCGCGCATCAACCTGAGCGTGTTCCCCGACACCCCTGGCGCCGCTTTCTGGAGCAGTACCGGTCGCTTGCGCCGCGATGGCGATGCCTACGTGCTGGACTTCGCCTCCGGCGCGATCGGGGACGACGTGAAGACCGCCGAACACCATGTGCGGCTGGTTCGCAACGCGCCATGACACCGAAGCCACCAAAGCCCCCGGCCCCGCATCGTCGGCGCGAATGCCTGGCGCAACTGGCGCAGGGCGGCCTCTGGGCCGCGCTGCTGACGTGCGGCCTGCCGCGCGCCGCCTCGGCGGCTGCGGACCCGCTCGAACTGGCCTTCGACGCCACCTCGCTCGACCGTGCATTGCAAGCGATGGGCGAGCACCAGATCCTGTCGCGGGACATCGTCATCACGCTGCCCGACGTGGCCGAAGACGGCGCTTTTGTCGCGATCAGCGTCGGCAGCGCGCTGCCGGGCACGAGCGAGATCTCGATCGTGGTCGAGCACAACCCGAACCCGCTCGTGGTGCAGTTCACGTTGCCCGAAGGCACCGAGCCCTTCGTCGCGACCCGGGTCAAGGTCGCCGCCAGCGGCCGCGTCTACGCGGTGGTGCAGGCCGACGGCAAGGTCTACGCCAACTACCGCGAACTGCAGGTGCAGCGCGGAGGGTGCGCCTGATGACCCAGGCCATCCGCATCCGCGCGCGCCTGAGCGGCGAGCTGACCGAAGTGCGTGTCCTGATGCTGCACCCGATGGAGACCGGTCTGCGCAAGGACGCCGAAGGCGCCTTCGTGCCGGCGCACTACATCACCACGGTCCAGGTGTCGACCGGGCCGCGCACGCTGCTGCAGGCCCGGATGACGCTCGCGGTGTCGCAGGACCCCCTGCTCTCGTTCCGTTTTCGCGGCGCCAAGCCGGGTGACCCGGTGGCCGTGCGTTGGCTCGACAACCGCGGCCGGCAGCAGCAAGCCCAGACCCTCGTCGTGTGACGGCGCAGGCCAGCACACCGCCCCACCCCCCTCATCACCTTCTCAGGACTGGAGCTTCCGATGACCTCACCCCTCAGCAACCGACGCGTGTTCATGATGCGTGTCATCGGCGCTGGCTCGGCGCTCGCCGCCGGCCCCGCTCTGGCGGCCGACCCGGTGTCGACCGAAAAACTGACCGAGACCGACTCCTACGCCAAGTCGATGGGCTTCAGGCTCGACACGGCCAAGGTCGACGCGGCGAAGTACCCGCGCCACACGGCCGAGCAGAAGTGCAGTTCGTGCCAGCTTTTCTCGGGCAAGGAAGGCGACGAGTGGGGGCCGTGCTCCTTCTTTGGCGGCCGACTCGTCAACAAGGGCGGCTGGTGCCGCAACTTCAAGATTCGCAAGGCCGCTGCTGCCTGACAGCGGTGTCGCTGGGATCAGACCGCTGACGCAGCGGCCGCCTCGACCACCATCTGAAGCCGCTGCTGGCCGTTCCACTCGTCCTGCTGCAGCCGGTAGACCAGCACGACGTCCTGCGGCACTGGTTCGATCCGGTTGAACCAGATCGCGTCGCGCAGCGCGCCGGCGTGGCGCAGGCGCAGCTTCAGGTGCTTGTCGCCCACCAGCCGCTGCTGCAGCACCTCGACACGGTCGCAGAACAGCGGCGCCTCGAAGCCCTGGCCCCACACCTGGCCGTCGAGCACCGACAGCGTCTCGCCGTTGAACCACTGCAGGTCGAGGGGCCCGTCGGTGCGCAGCGTGCGCTGCAGCGCCGCGGCGTCGAGCCACTCGGCCGCCACCTGCTGCATCGCGGCGTCAAAGGCGTCGAAGTCGGCGCGGGCGATCGTCGCACCCGCTGCCATCGCGTGGCCGCCAAAACGCTGCAACAGCCCTGGCGCGCGTTTGCTCACGAGGTCGAGGGCGTCGCGCAGGTGGAAGCCTGGGATCGAACGCCCGCTGCCCTTGAGCAGCCCGTTCGCTCCCGGCCCGAAGACGAAGGTCGGCCGGTGCAGCCGGTCCTTCAGGCGCCCGGCGACGATGCCGACCACCCCTTCGTGGAAGGCGGGGTCGAACAGGTTCAGCGCGGCGGGCACGTTGTCGCTCGCGGGCATCAGCTTTTCGAGCAGCACCTCGGCCTGGTCGCGCATGCCGGATTCGACCTCGCGCCGCTCGCGGTTGATCGCATCGAGCTGCGCCGCGAGTTCGGCCGCACGTGCCGGCTCATCGGTGAGCAGGCACTCGATGCCGAGCGTCATGTCCGACAGCCGGCCCGCTGCGTTGATGCGCGGCCCGAGCGCGAAGCCGAAGTCGAAACCCGCCGCGCGATGCGAAGCGCGCCCGGCCACGCTGAACAGCGCCGCCACGCCCGCCTGCATGCGCCCGGCGCGGATCCGCTTCAGGCCCTGCGCGACGAGGCGCCGGTTGTTGGCGTCGAGCCGGACCACGTCGGCCACGGTGCCCAGCGCGACCAGGTCGAGCAGCGCATCGATGCGTGGCTGGTTCGTGGCGTCGAAGCGGCCGCGTGCACGCAGCTCGGCGCGCAGCGCCAGCAGCACGTAGAACATCACACCGACTCCGGCGATGGCCTTGCTCTCGAAGGCATCGCCGGGCTGGTTCGGGTTCACGATCACGTTCGCGTCCGGCAGCAGCACTTCGTCTTCGAGCAGCGCGGGCAGGTGGTGGTCGGTCACGAGCACGTCGAGCCCGAGCGCACGTGCATGCGCCACGCCTTCGAGGCTGGCAATGCCGTTGTCGACCGTCACGAGCAGGCCGGGCCGCTGCACCAGCGCCAGGTCGACGATCGCCGGCGTCAGCCCGTAGCCGTGCACGGCGCGGTCGGGCACGACGTAACCCAGCGTCGAACGATCGGCACCGAGCATGACCAGCCCGCGCAACGCGACCGCGCAGGCAGTGGCGCCGTCACAGTCGTAGTCGGCGACGACGACGATGCGCCGTTGCTGCTCGATCGCATCGGCGAGCAACACCGCCGCCTCGGCGCTGCCTCTCAGCGACGACGGCGGCAACAGCTTCGCCAGGCTGTCGTCCAGCTCTTCCGCCGAGCGCACGCCGCGTGCGGCAAGCAAGCGCGCGAGCAGCGGATGCACGCCCGCGCTTTCGAGCGCAAAGCTGGCGCGGGGTGGGACGTCGCGACGCTCGATCTGCGGGCCGCTCACAGCGCCTCCAGCAGCGCGGGCAGATCGGGCCGGCGCATCGCAGCCCCCAGGCGCTGAACCAACGAACGCGGCGCGCGGCGCCACTCTGTGGCCGCTCGCTCGCCACACAGCGTGAGCGTCGACGGCTCATTGCGCTGCGCACGTGCCAGCAAGTCGGCCACCGGCCCGGCATCGAGGGTGTGCCACGCCTTGCCCCAGGCGAACCAGTCTTCACCCAGCGCCGGACGACGCAGTCTCTCGTCCAGCACCAGGCCCTCGGGCCAGCGCACACCGTCCGCGACGCCGCAACCACTGAGCCAGAAGGAGTTGACCGCCAGCGCACCGCGCGCCTCGCGTTCGTCGTTGATCGGGTGCGTGTAGAGCAACATCTGGACTTCGCTCTGCATGCGCCGGATCAGCCGCGCACGCGGGTCGGGCACGAGCCAGAGGTCGACGTTGCGCCCGATCACGCGGTCGAGCGATGCGCACGGCAGGCCTTCGAAGGATGGATGGCGTGCGTACCACGCCGAGGGCGCGCCGTAACGCAGCACGAATCCTTCGCTTTCAAACAGTTCGCGCACGGCTTCGAGCAAAGCACGCGAGCCCATCTCGTCGAGCGCCAGTTCCTCCGGGTCGACAAGGCTCACCTGTTCGGTGCCGACCCGCCAGTGCGAAGGGCTGACAAGGCCCCAGGCGCCGGGGCCGAGGTCGATGCCCTCGCGCTGCGCCAACACCGCCGCCAGCGGCAGCGTGCCATCGGCGCCGGCGGCGAGGCCGAGCGCACGCGCGACGGCCCGTTCATGCGGCGGCGACAGGCTCAACTCGTCGCCGACATCGGGCTCCCCGGGCGTCATCAAGGCCAGCAGCGCCTGCAGCTTGGGTAGGCGCAGGTCGCGCAAGGCGGTGCGTCCCCCTTCGGACAACGCCGAAGCGAACGGGATCATCAGGTGCATCGGCCCATTATCGTGAGCGCCTGGCCCGGTGCAGGGGCTCGGGTAGCATCCACGCGATATGAATTGGCCCTATGAATGGCAGGTCGGCTGGCGCTACACCCGCGCCGGGCGCGGCGGGCGGCGCAACGGTTTCATCTCCTTCATCTCGTCGGTCTCGATGCTCGGCATCGCGCTCGGCGTGGCGGCACTGATCATCGTGCTGTCGGTGATGAACGGCTTCCAGAAGGAGGTGCGCGACCGCATGCTGAGCGTGATTTCGCACGTCGAGGTCTTCAGCGCGCAGGGCAACGCACTCGACGACTGGCAGGCCACGGCGCAGGCGGCACGGCGCAACCCGCAGGTGGCGGGTGCTGCGCCGTTCATCTCCGCGCAGGTGCTGGTCTCGCGTGGCGAGGACATGCGCGGCGCCATCATCAGGGGCATCGCGCCGGCCGAGGAAGCGGGTGTGACCGAACTCGGTGCGCGCCTGCGCGACACCACCTTCGCCCAGCTGCGGCCCGGCGAATGGAACATTGTGCTCGGCGCCGAACTCGCGCGCGGGCTCGGCGCCAGCGTGGGCGACAAGGTCACCGTCGTCGCCCCAGGCGGGCAGGTCACGCCGGCGGGCGTGGTGCCGCGGCTGAAGCAGTTCACGCTCGCCGGCACCTTCGAGGCCGGGCATTTCGAGTACGACAGCGGCCTCGCGCTGATCCACATCGACGACGCCGCGAAGCTGTTCCGCGTCGAAGGGCCGACCGGCGTGCAGCTGCGCCTGAACGATGTTCAGCAGGCGCGCCGCGTGGCGTCGGACCTGGTCGGCAGCCTGCCGCCGGGGCTCGTCGTGCGCGACTGGACCCGCACCAACAGCAACTGGTTCGACGCGGTGCAGATCGAAAAGCGCCTGATGTTCATCATCCTGACGCTCATCGTCGCGGTGGCCGCGTTCAACCTCGTCAGCACGCTCGTGATGACCGTCACTGACAAACGCGCGGACATCGCGATCCTGCGCACGCTGGGTGCGAGCCCGCGGTCGATCATGGGCATCTTCATCGTCCAGGGCGCGCTCGCGGGCGTGATCGGCACCCTCTCGGGCGTCGTGCTCGGGCTGCTCGTGGCGTACAACGTCGATGTCATCGTGCCCGCGATCGAACGCCTGCTCGGCGTCGCCTTCCTGCCCGGCAGCATCTACCTCATCAGCCGCATGCCGAGCCAGCCGCTGGCCGCCGACATCGTGCCGATCGCGATCATCTCGCTCGTGCTCGCCTTCCTCGCCACGATCTACCCGAGCTGGCGCGCGAGCCGCGTCAACCCGGCCGAGGCGCTGCGTTATGAGTGAGCCCGTGCTGCGCGCGACCGGCCTGCACAAACGTTTCCGCGACGGCAACGGCGCCGAGGCGATCGACGTCGAGGTGCTGCGCAACGTCTCGCTCGAAGTGCAGGCAGGGCAGACGCTCGCGATCGTCGGCCCCTCGGGCGCCGGCAAGAGCACGCTGCTGCACCTGCTGGGCGGGCTCGACGCGCCCACAGCGGGCAAGGTCGAACTGATGGGGCGCGACCTCACCGCGATGGACAGCGCCGAACA
>Ga0190271_10002585_pt1 | contig 11049 bp, 11 predicted proteins | sample Popmic356T_FD_133747 | JGI IMG/M metagenome (GOLD analysis project Ga0190271, IMG submission 133747) | Populus adjacent soil microbial communities from riparian zone of Weber River, Utah, USA - 356 T | ecosystem: Environmental > Terrestrial > Soil > Riparian zone | place: USA: Utah | collected...
CAACTACCCGGCCGAGTACATGGCGGCGGTGATCTCCTCGGTGATGAACACCAAAGACAAGGTTCCGTTCTTCGTCAACCGCTGCGCGGAGATGGGGATCGACGTGCTGCCGCCCGACGTCAATTCCTCCGACCACAGCTTCGTCGTCTCCGAGAAAGCGATCCGCTTCGGCCTCGACGCGGTCAAGAACGTCGGCCATCAGGCGGTGGAGGCAATTCTTCGCGCGCGTGAGGACAAGCCGATCGAGTCGATCTGGGACTTCTGCGAGCGGGTCGACAGCCGCGCGGTGAACAAACGAGCGATCGAATGCCTGGTCAAGTGTGGCGCTCTCGATTCCACCGGCGACAGCCGCAAAGGGATGCTGGAGACCCTGCCCGCGGCGCAGTCGGCCGGACAGAAGTCGCAGGTCGACGCGCAGATGGGACAGGGCTCGATCTTCGACTTCGGCGAAGAAGGGGGAGGGGGATCCCAGTCGCAGGCCCAGCACCGCCCGCCGATCCCGGCCGCCGAGTTCGATCGCGCCGAGATGCTCTCGATGGAGAAGGAGACGCTCGGCACCTACCTCTCCTCGCACCCGCTGACCGAAGTCGGGCCGGCGCTGCGGGCGCGGGTCGACTGCAGCATCGCCCAGCTGGCCGGCAAGCCCGACGGAGCCTGGGTGACGGTCGGCGGGATCGTCGTCGCCTGCAAAAAGATCCGCACCAAGAGCGGCAACCAGATGATGTTCGCCACCCTCGACGACGTCGAGGGCCAGGTCGAGATGCTGGTTTTCAAAGCCGACCAGTCCGAGAGCGCGGAGGTGATCCAGCCCGACGCGATCGTCCTCGTCCGCGGCCGGATCGATCATAAGGACCGCGGTGAGACCAAGCTCGTGGTTCAGGAGGCGCAGCGGTTCGAACCCGACGAAGCGGAGATCGCCAAGGCCGCCACCCTGGCGCCGGCGGCGGCGACGCCATCCGGCCCGTTCGAGGTTCCGATCGACCTGGCGCGCTGGAGCGACGAGCTCTGCGAGGAATTGAAGGCGATTCTCGAGCACCACAAGGGCGACGCCGAGGTCCACCTCGTGGTCGGCGATCGCCGCTTCAAGGTGGGCGAGGGCTACCGGATCAAGCCCTCCGGGATGCTGCGCTCTGAGTTGGATCACCTTTTGGGCCAAGTTCCCCTGGCTGCGTGACCAGTCCAAACCGCTTGGTTCCGCGGTCTGGCATCCCTAAGCTTCCCGAATGACCGCTACGCGCACCACGGTCGGCGAGTGCCGCCAGTGCCGCTCCTTCTGCGACAAGATGGTCGAGCCGCGGGGCTGTATCGAGCTCGGCTGTCGCTATCTCTACAGCTACGTCGACCGCTTCACCGGCGAGCAGTACGTGGGCTGCATGCAGGAGGTCTACGCGGCGGAGGTGGAGCTTTCCGCGGTGCTCGAGCCCGACGGCTTCGGCGGGGTGAAGATGACCGGCGAGCCTTTGCCGCACTGCCAGTTCTCGGTCGAGCGCGCCTACGAGGGGACCGGCGAGTCCTACGGCTGCGTCAATCGCCGCTTCTTCGACTGCACCGACGGGGGCAGCGAGGGGCTGCGGGCGTTCGATTTGCGCGACGTCTGATTCGACATCGTTCGGTGTAAACTTCGCCGCCATGGCTGATTCCTCCGTCGCCGACGTCGACGCCAACGCGCTTCTCGACGAGGCCAACTCAACGTCCGAGGCTCAGGGCGAACCGCAGTTCACCCTCGAGCTCAACCAAGACCAGAAGGACATCCGCGACTGGGTGCACGGCTTCGCCGAGGGCGTGGTCCGGCCCGCCGCCGAGGAGTGGGACGAGCGCGAGGAGACGCCCTGGCCGGTGATCGAGGAGGCCGCCAAGATCGGCCTCTACAGCTTCGAAGCGATGGGCCAGTTCTGGGCCGATCCGACCGGCCTGACGCTGCCGATCGCCAACGAGGAGCTCTTTTGGGGCGACGCCGGCATCGGCATGGCGATCATGGGCACGACCCTGGCCGTCGCCGCGATCTTCGGGCAGGGAACCCCGGAGCAGATGGGCGAGTGGATTCCGCAGTGCTTCGGCACCCCGGAGGACGTCAAGCTCGCCGCCTTCTGCGCTTCGGAGCCGGACGCCGGCTCCGACGTCTCCGGCATCCGCACCACGGCCAAGTACGACGAGGCCAGCGACGAGTGGGTGATCAACGGCCAGAAGGCCTGGGCGACCAACGGCGGCATCGCCAACGTCCACGTGATCATCGCCTCGGTCGACCGCGAGCTCGGCTCGCGCGGCCACGCCGCCTTCGTGATCCCGCCCGACACCAAGGGCTGCGAGCAGGGCGCCAAGGTCAAGAAGCACGGCCTGCGCGCTTCGCACACCGCCGACGTCCATCTCGACGACTGCCGCGTCCCGGGCTCCTGCCTGCTGGGCGGCAAAGAGAAGCTCGACGAACGGCTGGCCCGCGTCCGCGAGGGCAAAAAAGCCAAATCGCAGGCGGCGATGCAGACCTTCGAGGCCAGCCGGCCGACGGTCGGCGCCCAGGCGCTCGGCATCGCCCGCGCCGCCTACGAGTACTCGCTCGACTATGCCAAAGAGCGCGAACAGTTCGGCCGCAAGATCGTCGAGAACCAGTCAATCGCCTTCGACCTGGCGAACATGAAGCTCGAGATCGACGCCGCCCGCCTGCTCGTCTGGCGCGCTGCCTGGATGGGCCGCAACGGCCACAAATTCGAAAACGCCGAGGGCTCGATGTCGAAGCTCAAGGCCGGCGAAGTCGCCGTCTGGGTGACCGAGCGGGCGATCCAGATCCTCGGCGGCAACGGCTACACCCGCGAGTTCCCGGTCGAGCGGATGCACCGCGACTCGAAGATCTACACGATCTTCGAGGGCACCTCAGAGATCCAGCAGCTCGTAATCGCCCGAGCGATCTCCGGCTTCCACATCAAATAGAGACTTACGGCGGGAGAAAGCAAGGGCCGGCTCAAGCCGGTCCTTGTCGCCTGCTCGAAAGGGGGTAGGGGGTTCGGGTGCCCTCTCCCAGAGACCGTCGCGCAGCTGGGGCGTACTGCTGGGCGCCGACGTGGTCTCATGAGCCTCTGTGAGAGGGCACCCGAACCCCCGGCCACTGCGGGTTGGAGAAGGACCCTTTTCGTTTGGAGTCAGATACCTCGGCGCTTCAGACCTTCTCGGCGGAGGCGCTTGGCGAGGGTTACTTCGGCTTTTGAAGAGCCTTTCTTTTCTGGACCCGGGGTCTCGAGGGTGGCGGGGAGGCCCTCGAAGCGGGGCTCGGAGAGGAAGGCGGAGAGGCCTCGTTTTCCCATCTCACCTTTGCCGATGTTGGCGTGGCGGTCGAGGCAGGCTCCTAGGGGGACGGCGGCGTCGTTGACGTGGACGGCGCCGAGGCGCTCGATTCCGACCTTGGCGTCGGCTTCGTCGAGCACGGCGCCGAGATGGGTCTCGTCGGTGATGTCGTAGCCCTGGACGAAGAGGTGGCAGGAGTCGAGGCAGAGGCCGAGGCGGGGGCCGCTGCCGGCCAGCTCGATCAGCTCCGCAGTCTGGTCGAAATCGCGGGCCAGGAGGCCTTTGTGGCCCGCCGTCTGCTCGATCAGCAGTGGGCAGGAGTCGGTTTCCTTCAGCGCCGCGGCAATCACTTTGGAGGCCCGCTTCAACGACGGTTTGAGCGGGTCGGTTTTCTGCGATCCGGGATGGAGGACGACACCCCTGGCGCCGATCCCGTCGCCGACCCGAAGGGCGTGGGTGAGCGAGGTCAGCGACTTCTTCCGCAGCTCTTTGTCTTTGGTCGCGCAGTTGATCAGGTAGACCGCGTGGATGATCACCGCTTCGACCGGGGATGCCTCCATCGCCTCGCGGAAGGCGGCGAAATCCTCCTCGGTGTGATTCGTCGGCCGCCACATCCGGGGGCTCTGGTGGAAGATCTGGATAGATTCGCAGCCGCGTTCCTTGCCGCGCTGGACAGCGTTGGCGAGTCCGCCACCGGTGGATACGTGCGCTCCTACGAACATGCCAAGCGATAACTCCCGTCTCAGGTTTGCCCCCTCGCCGACCGGTGAGCTGCACATCGGCGGAGCGAGGACGGCACTCTATAACTGGCTCGCTGCCCGGCACGACGGGGGAGAGCTGGTGCTGCGGATCGAGGACACCGACCGCGAGCGCTCGACCGCCGAGAACGTCGAGCAGATCCTCGACGCGATGCGCTGGCTGGAGCTGGACTGGGACATCGGCCCGGTCTCGCAGGCCGAGCGAGCACCGCAGCACGAGGCCGCCCTACGGCAGCTGCTGGAGTCCGGCCACGCCTACCGCGACCACGCGACCGCCAAGGAGGTCGAGGCCTGGAAGGCCGAGCACGGTGCCGGCAGCGGCTACCGCGGCACTCCTACCGACGACCCGGGCGCCGCGATTCGCCTGCGGGTTCCCGACGAGGGGGAGACCGTCGTCCACGACCTGATCCGCGGCCCGGTCGCCTTCCCCAACGCCAGCTACGACGACTTCGTCGTCGCCCGCGGCGACGGCTCGGTCCTCTACAACTTCGCCGTCGCGGTCGACGACGCCGAGATGGGGGTCACCGAGGTCGTCCGCGGCGACGACCACCTCTCGAACACGCCGAAGCAGCTGCTGGTGCTCGAGGCGCTCGGCCACGAGCCGCCGCGCTATGCCCACCTGCCGCTGCTGCACGGTCCCGACGGCAAGAAGCTCTCCAAGCGCCACGGCGCCGCCTCGGTGCAGGAGCTGCGCGCCGCCGGCTACCTGCCGGCGGCGGTTCGCAACTACCTCGCCCTGCTCGGCTGGGGGACCGACGACGACACCACCCTTATGTCGACCGAGGAGCTGGTCCGGCGCTTCCGGGTCGAGGACGTCGGCAAATCGGCGGCGATCTTCGACGAGAAGAAGCTGCGCTGGCTGAACGGCCGCTTCATGCGCGAGATGCCGCTCGACGAGTACACCGCCGCGGTCGCCCGCCACCTCGGTCGCGACGCCGACGAGCGACTGCGCGCGGCCTGCGAGATCGCCCAGGAGAAAGCCCAGACCCTGGACGAGGTCTGGCCGCTGATCCGCTTCCTCTTCGAGCCTCCCGTCGAGGACGAGAAGGCGTGGAGCAAGGTGATGAAGGAGGGGACGGGGGAGGTGCTCGCGGCGATTGCCGACGCTCTGCGGGGGGTCGAGCCCTTCGAGCCGGAGCCGATCGAGGCGGCGCTGGCGCCGCTGCTCGATCGCTTCGACCTCAAGCCGGGCCGCCTCTACCAGCCGATCCGCGTCGCGATCACCGGCACCTCGGTCTCTCCCGGCATCTTCGAGTCGCTCGCGGTGCTCGGCAGGGACCGCTCGCTGGAGCGGATCGAAACCGCCGCCGCCCGCCTGGGCTCCGCTTAGTAGCTGCAAAAAAGCACGCTTCTCGCGGTTGCAAAAGGTCCCTGGGCTAAACCCGAGCGCTTTTGCTGCCGATTAGTTGTGCCAATGAGCGTTACGACCGCGCAGACCAGCCGCAGTTCGTCCCTGCAGGGGGACGTCAAAGCGGGATCGAGGAACGCCGCCGCGCCGGGCAGCCGCCTGGCGGAGGCCTTTGAGGCGGTCGAGCGTTTCCCTGTCCTGCTCGAGGCGCGTGAGCGGGTGATCACCGCCGCCACCGCCGAGAACATCCGCGTGGGGGAGATCGTCGAGGCCGTCGAGAGCGACGTCTCGCTGGCGATCTCGGTCCTGCGCCACGCCAATCGCGGCGGCCTTGTCGCCGGTGGCGTTGCCGGCGTGCCCGCCGCTCTCGAGGTGCTGAAGCCGGCCGGCGTCCTGGCCCTGGCCGGCACCGCCCCCAGCTTCGACTTCTTCGAGTCCAACGGCGGCTGGGAGCTGAAGCCCGAGCGCTTCCGCGTCCACGCCCTGGCGACCCAGCGGGCCGCCGATCGGATCGGCCGCGTCGTCGGCTGGGCCGAACGCGACGAGCTCGCCGTGGCCGCCCTCCTCCACGACGTCGGCCGCCTGGTGATCTCCCGTCTGCACCCGGGCTACAAGGTCTACTTCGACGCGATCTCCCGCACCCCCGAGCAGCGCCTGCGCGAGGAACGCGAGCAGCTCGGCATCGACCACGCCCTGGTCGGCGGCGTTCTCGCCCGCCGCTGGAACCTGCCCTCGCGGATCGCGGTCGCGATCGAGCGCCACCACGCCGAGGACGCCGAGGGCCTGGCGGCGATGGTCGCCACGGCGGACATGGTCGCCCACTACTGCCAGGGCGAGGCGATCGCCCCCGAGCGCCTGAAGGCCGGCGCCGAGCGCTGCGGCCTCAGCCCCGAGGCGCTGCGCGACCTGCTCTACGAGCTGCCGCTGCCGACCCAGGACGCGACCCGGATCAGTGAGCCCTGCCCGCTCTCGGCCCGCGAGCTGGATGTCCTCCGCCATCTCTCCGAGGGCATGGTCTACAAGCAGATCGCGAGCGAAATGCACCTCTCGGTTTCGACCATCCGCACCCATCTCCACAACGTCTACGGCAAGATCGGCGCTGTCGACCGCGCCCAAGCGGTCCTGATGGCGCGCGATCGAAACTGGATCTGATGAACCCGCCGGTCAAGACGCGCCAGCCACTTGCTCACGAGTGGCGCCGTCACTCGCTGGTCAGGGTCCGCCGGCCGTCCTGGTCGGGCCACGCCTCCACGGCCACCGCCGCCGAGGGCACGCCCGCTCAGGTCGCGAACAGCACGTCGCGGGCGGTCTCGTCGCAGACGACTGCCGACGACATCGCCTGGTAGGCGACTAGTCGATCAAGCACTCGCGCACGGCGATCGCCACCGCGTGGGTGCGATTGCGGGCGCCGAGGCGGGCGAGGGCGTTCTTGGTGTGGGTCTTCACCGTCTCTTCGCTGAGGTCCAGCTCGCGCGCCGCCACCGTGGTCGACTCGCCGTTGGCGAGCAGCTGCAGGATCTGGCGCTGGCGCCGGGTCAGCTTGCCGCGGCTGCCTTTCGGCGGCACCGCCGGGTCGACGAAGCTCTCCTGCTCGACGGCTGCTTCGACCGCGCGCGCCAGCTCGTCCGGGCCGGTGGTGCGGGCGACGTAGGCCGAGGCGCCCGCCTGCATCGCGGCGCTCGCCAGGTGGCGCTCCGGCAACTCCCCGTGGGCGACGATCCCGAGCCCCGGGGTGTTGCGGTGCAGGGTCCGGATCGCCTCTGCGCCCGAGATCGAGCTGCCGTCCCCGTTGCCGTGCCGGCGCATGTCGATGATCGCGACGTCGAAGTCGCCGATGTCGCGGACCAAATCGAGTCCCTCCTCGCGGGTGGGCGCCTCGTGGATGACGAACTTGCCCTCGAGTGCATCCCGGATTCCGAGCCGGACGAGGGGGTGACCGTCGATCACCAGGCAGTGTGGGGGCTCGCTCAGGGCAGGATCCGATCGATCGTTTCGGTTGGGCGGGGGCCGTCTGGGTGGTCGATCCCTCCGCGACGCGATCCTACCCAGCCGAGGGGTGCGGTAGAAAGTCCCAAGTGATCTCAATTACCTCAAAGTCGAGATATGCGGTCGTCGCTTTGGCGGAGCTTGCACGCGCCGGCGAGCGTCCGGTGCCGATCAAGGAGCTCGCCGAGCGCCGCGAGATCCCCGAGCAGTTCCTCGAGCAGCTCTTCTCGACCCTGCGCCGCAACGGCCTGCTGACCAGCCACCGCGGGATGCGCGGCGGCTACACGCTCTCGCGCCCGGCCGAGGAGATCACCGTGCTGGAAGTCGTCCAGGTCCTCGACGGCAAGGTCGGCGACGAGGCCGACGAGGCGGGAGGGATCTGGGCCGAGGGGGTCGCCGCCCTGCGCAAGGTCTTCGCCCAGACGACGATCGCCGAAGTCGCCCGCCGCGAGGCCGAAGAGTCCGGCAGCGGCATGTACTTCATCTGAGGAGGAGGCCGGGCGGGCCGCGTAGGGCCCGCCCGAGCGTCCGGCGGGTCAGCAGGTCTTGCTGATGCTGATCGCCGGGATGGCATCGGTGGTCTTGTCGATCCTCATGATCCATCCTCCATGTGGGGTTGTAGTAACCCGCGGGTACCTGAGTACTACCCCGTACTTATTGAAAAAAGAGCGACGCTCAGGCAAATCTGAGGAGTGCGCGTGGGACGTCTTGGCCCAGGCCTTGCACGGGTTTCGGCGATCCCTCCTAGACTCCGCGCGATGCGCATCGGAGCGGAGGCCTCGGCCGTGGTCGGCAACACGCCGATGGTCATACTCGATCGGCTCGCCGCGGGGGTGGGCGGCCAGGTCTGCGCCAAGCTCGAGTACTTCAATCCCGGCGGCTCGGTCAAGGACCGGATCGGGGTGGCGATGATCGATGCTGCCGAAGAGCAGGGGCTGATCGAGCCCGGCAGAGCGGTGGTGGTCGAGCCGACCAGCGGCAACACCGGGATCGCCCTGGCGATGGTCTGCGCCGCCCGCGGCTACGAGCTGATCCTCACTCTGCCGGAGGGGATGAGCCGGGAGCGCGGCAAGCTGCTGCGCGCCTACGGCGCCGAGGTCCGCGAGACGCCCTCGCTGGGCGGGATGAACGAGGCGGTGGCGCTGGCCGAGGAGATCCGTGAGCAGCGCAAGGGCTTCATGCCGATGCAGTTCTCCAACCCGGCCAACCCCGAGATCCACCGTCGCACCACGGCGGAGGAGATCTGGAGTCAGACCGAGGGGGAGATCGGCGCCTTCGTCTCCGGCGTCGGCACCGGCGGCACGATCACCGGCGTCGGCCGGATGCTGAAGGAGCGGGCGCCGGAGGCGCTGGTGGTGGCGGTCGAGCCGGCCAGCTCGCCGGTCCTCTCCGGCGGCGCCCCCGGCCCGCACAAAATCCAGGGCATCGGCGCCGGCTTCGTGCCCGAGAACCTCGACCGCGAGGTGGTCGACGAGATCCTCGCGGTCGGCGACGAGGAGGCGTTGGAGACCGCCCGGCGGGTCGCCAAGGAGGACGGGGTGCTGGCCGGGATCTCGGCCGGGGCCAACATCTGGGCGGCGCTGCAGGTCGCGGCGCGGCCGGAGATGGCGGGGAAGAGGGTTGTGACGATCGTCTGCGACTCGGGCGAGCGCTACATGTCCTTACCCTTCTTCTCACCATGAGCCGCTGGAAGAGGGTCGTCAAGGAGATCCGCGCCGACCTCAAGGCGGCGCGCGAGCGCGACCCGGCCGCGCAGGGGGTCTCCAGCTTCGAGATCCTCACCAGCTGGGCCGGGGTGCAGGCGCTGCTCGCCCACCGTGGCGCCCATGCCCTGCTGGAAGCCGGGGTGCCGCTGCTGCCGCGGATGATCGCCTACCTGACCCGCTCGGTGACCGGGGTCGAGATCCATCCCGCCGCCCGGATCGGCAACGAGTTCTTCATCGACCACGGCTCCGGCGTGGTGATCGGCGAGACCGCGGCGATCGGCGACTGCGTCACCCTTTACCAGGGGGTGACCCTGGGCGGCACCGGCTTCCAGCCCGGCAAGCGCCACCCGACCCTCGGCAACAACGTCACGGTCGGTTCGGGGGCGAAGCTGCTGGGGCCGATCGCGGTCGGCGACGGGGCGAAGATCGGCGCCAACACGGTGGTCGTCGAGGACGTGCCGCCGGGCGCGACCGTGGTCGGCAACCCCGGCCACCCGGTCAAGCTCGAAGGCCGCCGGGTCGAAGGTCCCGACGCCGACTGGATCCATCTGCCGGACCCGATCGCCGAGGCGATCAAGGCCCTTTCGGAGCGGATCGCCGACGTCGAGAAGCGGCTGGCGCAGCTCGACGGCGGTAACGGCCCGAGCGCCGAGACGGCGAAGATCGAGCCGCGCACCGGCCGTTCGTCCGCAGGGGGCTGAAAGGTGCGCTGGCAACTGACGCTGGCCCTCCTTGTGCCGGTGTTGCTGCTTGCCGCCTGTGGCAGTGAGAGCGACGAAAAGGATCCGCAAGCCGAAGCGGCGATCCGGAAGGAGATCCGCGGCGAGCTCACGCACGAGCTTCCCGCGGTTTGCCCCGCGATGGAAACCACGGCGCGCGACGACCTGGTTCGCCGCTATCTGCCGCGCGCGCTGAGGTACTGCGAAGGGGGAGACGTCGAGGAGATCTATGTGCGGTCGATGCGGATCACCGATCTGGCCGTGGACGGGGAAACGGCAACCGCCGACGTCGCTCCTCTCGGGGGCAGGTTCGATCGCCAGACGGTGACCGTCTCGCTGAGCGAGAACGCAAAGGGCGAATGGCGGCTCGACGGGGTCGTGTCGTTCAAGGAGTTCGATCCAGTCCTCCAGGTGGTCTCCTTCAAAGACGGTTTGACCGGGGTCTCCTGGACCACGCCTGAACGGGTGTTCGGCAACTGCGTCGTCAATAGGTTGAAGGACGAGCCCGCGCCCGATCTCGAAGCGCTCGTGTTCGATCCGGTGAGCTCTCCATTCGACTCCGCGGTCGCCGAATGCGCCTCCAGGTTCGGCTCCACGCGGTGAGGACGGGCCTTCGGGCCCCGCCGGGCGCCTGGTTATTCTCGGCGGGTGAGCCTCCAAGGTGAGTTCGAGGTGGATGGGGACCAGGCGCAGGTCCCTGCCGGCGCGCCCACCGAGCCAGGTGCCGACCGGGCCGAGCGGCTGCTGGCGGGCCTGAACGGGCCGCAGCGGGAGGCGGTCGAATACGGCGAGGGGCCGCTGCTGGTGCTTGCCGGCGCAGGCTCCGGTAAGACCCGGGTCCTGACCCACCGGATCGCCTACCTGCTCGCCACCGGCGCCGCCCGCCCGGGCGAGGTCCTGGCGATCACCTTCACCAACAAAGCCGCGGCGGAGATGCGCGAGCGGGTCGGCCAGCTGATCGGCCGCTCGGTGCGGGCGATGTGGGTGACGACCTTCCACTCCGCCTGCGCGCGGATGCTGCGGGTCGACGCCGAGCGGCTCGGCTACTCGAAGGGCTTCACGATCTACGACCAGGCCGACTCGCTGCGGATGCTGAAACGCTGCCTGACCGAGCTCGGGGTCGACCCGAAACGGTTCCCGCCGCGGGCGATCCACTCGAAGATCTCCGGCGCCAAGAACCAGCTGATCGACTCCGACTCCTACAACGACGCCGCCCACGGCGAATTCGAGGAGATCGTCGCCGAAGCCTTCCCCCTCTA
>Ga0190271_10002586_pt1 | contig 11048 bp, 7 predicted proteins | sample Popmic356T_FD_133747 | JGI IMG/M metagenome (GOLD analysis project Ga0190271, IMG submission 133747) | Populus adjacent soil microbial communities from riparian zone of Weber River, Utah, USA - 356 T | ecosystem: Environmental > Terrestrial > Soil > Riparian zone | place: USA: Utah | collected...
CCGAAGTTCGTCCGGCCGGTGACGAACTCGTAGTAGACCGAGAAGTTGTTCAGCCCGAGCCCGAAGAGCGGATTCGACGAGAGCACGTCCGGGATGAAGCCGTAGACGTCGAAGTGGGTCGAAGTACCGCGGGCCGACGTGTCGACGCGCGAGCGCAACACCTGTTCGAAGAACTGCCAGCGGGCGGCGAGGACGACCGCGAGCACGGCCGCGACGGCGCCGAGCGGCAACAGGAAGTCCCGCGTCGCGACACGGTGGCGGTACGGGATTGCGAGCACCAGCAGGCCCGCGGTGAGCCCGAGCAGGCCGGAGCGCGAGAGCGTCGCCAGCTCGACGAGGAGCAGGAACACGAGCACGAGCGCCAGCGGGACCTTCAGCCGGTGCCCGCGCTCGAGCCGAAGGTAGAGCGGCGTCAGGACGAGCAGCGGGATCACGAGCTCGATCCCGAGGTGGTTCGGGTCGCCGGTGAGCGCGTTCGGCCGGAAGACGCTCGCGCCCTCGATCGCACCGTAGATGTTGATCTGGCTGGCGCCGCCGGTGATCGGCGAGAGCAGGGACTGGTCGAGGTTGATCCCGAGCACCTCGGCCGTGCCCAGCTGGACGATCCCGTAGACCGCGTTGGCGACGAAGCCGGCCATGAAGACGGCGAAGGTCGTCCAGTAGAAGCGCTCGCTCCGCCGGGCGAGGTACGCGAGCCCGACGACGAGGAAGAGGAAGTGGAGGAGGAACTTGACCATCCCCTTCGCCCACTGCGCGAGCGCCGGCTCCGTCTCGAGGTTGAAGAAGCCGATCAGGTAGACGGCGAGGAAGCCGAGGAGGAAGAGCCCGGCGACGGCGGCGCCCCAGGCGATCCGGCGGTCGCCGGTGCCGATCCGCGTCCCGAGCCAGGCGACGAGAAAGATCCCCGTCAGGACGTCCGAGAGGCTGAGCGTGCCCGCGACCTCCCACTGCAGTTTCGCGAACGAGACCGTGAAGACGGTCGCGAGGAAGAGGAACTCGACGACCGGGCCGGGCCGGGAGCGATTCACAGCGAGCGGACGAGCTCCGCGAGCTCCTCGGCGCGGGCGCGGCGCGAGAGGCGGTAGCGCGTCTCCTCCGGGATGTCGGTCGCGGGCAGGCCGCCGTTCACGAAGCGCTCGTGCAGCTCGGCGAGTGCGGCCTTGATCGCCTCGACGTCGTCGGGCGGCGCGACGACGCCGGCGCCCGTCTCGCGGATCAGCTCGGCGGCGGCGCCGTCAGGCGGCACGAGCGCGAGGATCGGCCGCTCGGCGGCGAGGTACTCGAAGACCTTGCCGGAAAGGACGCCCTTGCCACGGCCGCCCGCGTCCGGGATCAGGAGCAGGAGGGCCTCCGAGTCGCGCTGCAGCTCGAGCGACGCCTGCCGCGGGGCGTACGGGATCAGCTCGAGCTTCTCGCCGAGACCGCGCCCCTCTGCCCACTCGCGGTCGGTCGAGCGGAAGTCGCCGAGGAAGCGCGCCTGCACGTCGAGGCCGGACTCGTCGAGGGCGGTCAGGAACGGGCGCGGGTCGCGCTTGCCGAAGAAACTGCCGGTATGGGTGATCCGGAAGCGCTCGCCGGGCGTGTAGTCGAGCCCGGCGAAGTCGTCGAAGTCGCAGCCGTTCGAGATCGTCACGACCTTCCCCTTCGGCGAGAAGCCGCGCGCCTCGTCGGCGATCGCCTCCGACACGCACGAGATCGCGTCGGCGGAGTGGGCGACGAGCCGCGCCACGCCCTCGTCGACCTTCTCCTTTGCGCGCACCGCCATGCTCTCGGCGCGTCGGTGCGGATGCGCGACGAGCGAGTCGCGCAGGTCGGCGACCCACTTCGCTCCGGTGGCCTTCTTCACCGCGGCCCCGACGAAGTGAATCGAGTTCGGCGGCGAGGTCGTGACGACCACGTCGATGCCCTCCTTGCGCGCGATCCTGATCGCAGCCGGGATCGCGGTCAGGTTCCAGCTCACGTTCTCGTCCGGGACGAGCAGGCGCCGCGAGGCGAGCTTCGCCTGGACGAGGGCGCGCTCGAGACCCTGCTTGCCGTGCAGCTCCTCGGCGGGCTTGCGCCCCTTCGGGCCGAGGTAGCGGGCGCGATGCACCCAGGCCTGCGTCGGCTGGCGGAGGTCGGCGTCCTCGTGGATCCACTTCGGATCGTCCGGCGCGAGTACGTGCGTCTCGATTCCGAGCGTGGGCAGGTACTGCGCGAACTTGAGCGGCCGCTGGACGCCGCCGCCGCCCGCAGGCGGCCAGTAGAGCGAGACGAGCAGCAGTTTCACGCGCCCGATGCTACTGCCGTCTAGAGGCGTGAGGCTTCGGCGCCGATCCCCTCGCGATCCTCGTGCAGCGCCAGTTCGACGTCACGCGGATCGTCCATCGCCGTCTCCGCCGCGGTGGCGAGGAGGTCGAGTTGCTCGTCGAGAATCGCGACGCGCTCGGGCGGCGCGATCGACCGCAAGTCCTCGAGCGCGGCTTTCAGCCGGCGCGCCACCTGGGGCGAGCCCGCTCCGGCCATCCGGATCTCGTCGAAGGCGAGGTGGACGTACGCCTCCCAGCTCATCGTCTTGACGGTGAGCCGCAGCTCGCCGGCTTCGTCGCGGTGGCGGCCGTCCGGGAACGGCCGTCGCGCGAGCTGGCGGAGGACGTCGTGGAGCCGGTCGATCGCCTGGACGGCCGTGGTGGGGTCCTGGAAGGGCGAGTCGGCCAGCGACCGCTCGGCGATGTCGACGAGGAGGCGCACGCCGTAGGCGACGTCCTCGTCGAGCGTGGGCTCGAGGGAGATGACGAGCGAGTCCCGCAGCCGATCCTGATCGAGCGCGCTCCAGTCGCCTGCGACCCGGAAGAGGGGCGCGCCCGCGGGGACGAACTCGCCGAGCGCCGGGACGAGCTCGAGCCGGCACCCCGCCCGCCGCGCCTCCTCGATCAGCGGGTCGTAGCCGATCCCGGTGACGACGCCGGACTTGCCCGCCTCGACGACGAACGCCGCATCGGCCCGTGGTTCGAGCCGGTGTCCCTGGTCGGGATACGTCCGGTCGAGCAGAGTCCGCGTCTCCTTGCCCACGAGCTCGATCAGCGCCGAGACGCGCAGCGCCTGACCGATGTGGTGCACGTAGACGACGAGGACGGCGATGCTGACGAGGACGAGGACGAACGCCGTCACGACGGCGATCCCGGGCACGTTGCCGGTGCCGTCGCCGTTGTTCGTCACCTCCCGCACGGCGAGGATCGAGTGCACGAACGTCGCGACGAAGAGGCCGATCGCGAGCTGGCTCGGCTTGTCGCGAAGGATCCGCTTCACGATCCGCGGCGAGAACTGGCCCATCGCGAGCTGGACGACGACCATCGTGATCGTCAGCACCAGGGCCGCCAGGCTGACCATCGAAGCGGCGACGGTCGCGAGGATCTCGGCCGCGGCGTCCGGACCGCCGACGAGGCTCTGCGGAATCGCCTCGTAGCCGAAGTACCGGTCGAGCGCGATCGTCCCGAACGACAGCGCCACGCCGGCGAGGACGCAGAGCACGGGCACGAACCAGAGGCTCGACTTGAGATGGATGAGCAGCTTCGAGACCTTCACGCGTGTGGTCTACCCCGCTCACCCTCGGGCGAACCGGAGTGCGATTCGCGGAACCTCCTAGAGTCTGCTCCGTGGCGATCCTCGGCGTCGACGTCGGCGGCACCTTCACCGACGCGGTGCTCCTCGACGGCGACGAGCTGCGCACGGCGAAGGTGCCGACGGCGCGGAATCAGGAGGAGTCGGTGCTGGCCGCGGCGGCGGCGGTCGGGGCGGACGAGCTCGAGCGGTTCACGCACGGAACGACGATCGCGACGAACGCGCTGCTGGAGCGACGCGGCGCGCGAACTGCACTCGTTGCGACCGAAGGCTTCGAGCACGTGCTCCATCTGCGCCGGCAGGACCGGGCGCACCTCTACCGGCTCTGCGCGGCGCATCCGGAGCCGCTCGTACCGCTCGAGCGCTCGTTCGGCGTGCGCGGGCGAATCGGGGCAGAGGGCGAGCTCGCGCCGCTCGACTTCGCGTCGCTGCCGGAGTTGGGGGCTGCGGAGGCGATCGCGGTCTGCCTGCTCTTCTCCTTCCGCGACCCGTCGCACGAGCGCGCGGTCGTGACGGAGCTCCACCGCCGGTACCCCGAGGCGCACGTCGTCGCCTCGCACGAATCGGCGCCCGAGTTCCGCGAGTACGAACGCGCGTCGACGACGGCCGCCGACGCGTACCTCGGGCCGCTGCTCGGGCGCTATCTCCGGGCACTCGCGCTGCGTTGCGGCGAGGCGGGCCTGCCGGTGCCGCTGATCATGCGCTCGTCCGGCGGCGTCGCCTCGCTCGAGGAAGCGGCCGCGCACGCGGCGCGCGTACTGCTCTCCGGGCCGGCGGCCGGCGTGGTCGGGGCCGCGCACGTCGCGCGGCTCGCCGGGATCGAGAACGCGCTCGCCTTCGACATGGGCGGCACCTCGACCGACGTCTGCGCGATCGTCGGCGGTGAGGCGACACGCTCGAACGAGCGGCTGGTCGGCGGGCTCCCGATCCGGCTGCCGACGCTCGACGTGCACACCGTCGGCGCCGGCGGCGGCTCGATCGGCTGGCGCGATGCCGGCGGCGCGCTCAGGGTGGGGCCGCACAGCGCCGGAGCCGAGCCGGGGCCGGCCTGCTACGGCCGCGGCGGCGACGTGCCGACGGTCACGGACGCGAACCTCCTGCTCGATCGCCTCCCGGACCGGCTCGCCGGCGGTCTCCAGCTCGACCATGCCGCCGCCGAGCGCGCCCTCGCGCGCGTCGGCGCGGACCCGGAGGACGTGATCGAGGTCGTCAACGCCGAGATGCTCGCCGCGCTCCGCGTCGTCTCGGTCGAGCGCGGCCTCGACCCGCGCGACTTCGCGCTCGTCGCCTTTGGCGGCGCGGGCGCACTGCACGCCTGCGCCCTGGCGGACGAGCTGGAGATCGAGACCGTGCTCGTCCCGGAGGCTGCGGGGGTTCTCTCGGCGCTCGGCCTCGCGCTCAGCGACGAGCGGCGCGACACGGTGCGGTCGCTGGTCGTGCCGCTGGCCGAGGCGGGCGAGCTTCCGACGGACGGTGAGGCCGACGTTCGCTATCTCGGCCAGTCCTTCGAGCTGACCGTCCCGCTCGGCGACGACGTCGCCGAGGGGTTCCACCGAGCGCACGAGCAGCGGTACGGCTATGCGGATCGGACACGTCCGCTCGAGCTGGTCGCCGTTCGGACCGCCCAGGTTCGTCCCGGCCCCCGGCACACGGGTACCCAGACATCAGCTCGGCCCTTCGAGACGGGCGTGACCCGTCTGGAAGGGTCGACCGCGTGGGTTCCACCTGGGTGGACCGGCGGGTGGCGCGACGGATCGCTGGTGGTGACGCGCGGATGAACGTCCGACTCCAGGTACTCGGCTACGCCCTCCGCGCGGTGGCCGAGGAGATGGGCGCCGCGCTGATTCGCTCGGCCTTCTCGGCGAACATCAAGGAGCGGCGCGACTGCTCGACCGCGATCTTCGACGCGGTCGGGCGCATGGTCGCCCAGGCCGAGCACATCCCGGTGCACCTCGGCGCCATGCCCGCGTCGGTCGCCGCCGTGATCGCCTGCGACCCCGGCCCGGACGACGTCTTCATCCTCAACGACCCGTACGCGGGCGGGACGCACCTGCCGGACATCACGCTGGTCTCGCGCACCGAGCTCGGCTTCGCCGCCACGCGCGCCCACCACGCCGACGTCGGCGGCGTCGCGCCTGGAAGCATGCCCGCCGGCTCGCAGACGCTGGCCGAGGAGGGTGTGGTGATCCCGCCGACCCGGCTGGACGACGCCACACTCGACGTGCTGGTCGCCCAGATGCGGAACCCGGACGAGCGGCGCGGCGACCTCCGCGCGCAGCTCGCGGCCCAGCGGCTCGGCGCCCGCCGGATCTCGGAGCTGTGCGCGCGCCGCGGCCGCGACGAGGTGGCGGCGGCGATGGACGAGCTCGTCGCCTACTCGGAGCGCCGTGTCCGCGCCGGAATCGCTGCGCTCCCCGACGGCCGCTACGAGGCTTTCGAGCGGCTCGAGCTGGTTGAGCGGGAGCTCGAGCTCCGCGTCGCGGTCACCGTCGCCGGCGACGAGCTCGAGCTCGACTTCGCCGGCACGGCGCCGCAGCACGACGGCAATCTCAACTGCCCGCTGGCAGTGACGACCTCGGCCTGCCTCTTCGTCGTCCGCGCCCTGACCGATCCGGACGTGCCGGCATCGGCCGGCGCGCTCGTTCCGGTCACCGTTCGCGCGCCCGAGGGCTGTCTCGTCAACGCGCGGCCGCCGGCCGCGGTCGCCGCCGGCAACGTCGAGACCTCGAGCCGGATCGTCGACCTACTCTTCCGCGCGTTCGGGCAGGCGGTGCCGGTGCCGGCGCAGGGGCAAGGGACGATGAACAACGTCGTCCTCGGCAGCGAGCGCTTCACCTACTACGAGACCATCGGCGGCGGCCAGGGCGCATGCCCCGATGCAGACGGCCCTTCCGGCGTCCACGTGGCGATGTCGAACACGCTCTCGACGCCGACGGAGGCGCTCGAGCTCGGCTATCCGCTGCGGGTCGAGCGGCATGCGCTCCGGCTCGGCTCGGGCGGCGCGGGCAGCCGGCGCGGAGGCGACGGCGTCGTCCGCGAACTGCGGGCACTGGAGACGTGCAGCCTGTCGGTCCTCGCCCAGCGGCGCCGGATCGCACCGGCCGGCGCGGCAGGCGGCGGACCAGGAGCGCCCGGACGCACTCTCCTCAACGGCGACGAGCTGCCGCCGTTCGCGACGCGAGAGCTCGCGCCCGGCGACCTGCTCCGGATCGAGACGCCGGGCGGCGGCGGCTACGGCAGCACGTAAAGCGTGAAGCGGTCGTCGCGGTAGAGGCTGTCGAGATCCGGGGCGATGTCGAAGCGGTCGCGGTCGACCACGAGCCAGTCGGCGCCCGCGCGCCGCGGGATCTCGGCGTCGCCGGTCTCGAAGAAGGCGCGCGCCTCGTCACGGCGCTCGTAGGGGCGGTTCGCCTCCGTGTCGGCAACGTGGCCGGGCGGTGCGACGGCGATGTAGACCGGCGCCTCGGCGGCGATCCGGTAACTCGTCTCGGGATCGGAGAAGACGACGTCGCCTCGCGGGACGTTCTCGCGCAGCGCGTCGACGAGACCGGCGGTGAGCGGGCTCGGCAGGCGGGCCTCCGACGGGCTCCAGTTCGCGGCTGCATGGATCCCGATCGGGAGCACGAACAGCGCCGCCGCCCAGCCCGCGAGCTCAGGCCGCTCGAGCGGGACTTTGTGTTTCAGAAACACAAGCCCCACCACGAGCGCCGCGACGCCGCCGACGACGGCGATCCAGGTCACGAGCGCCGGGCCGCCGTCCTCGAGCCGGTAGGAGAACTCGCCTGGATAGACCAGCTGCAGCACGATCCCGCCCGCGAGCGCCGCCGGCAGGAGGAAGCTGCGCAGCAGCGCCCCGAGCACGACGAAGCCGCCCGCGAAGGCGAACGCGAGTGGCCAGAAGCCGGCCGCCCGACGCGACTGCGAGATCGAGACGAGATCGGAGAAGAGGACGAACAGGGTCGGGACGAGCATGACCGCCGCGACGGCAAGGAAGCCGCCGAGGACGTACGCCGCCCAGCGGCGGCGGAGCGCGAGCCCGGCCAGCGGGACGAAGAGGAGCGCCGCCACCGCGACCGCTCCTGCCCGGCCGAAGACCTCGGGCGCGAGCCGGTAGCTCGTGTCCGAGAAGACGTCGAGCTGGCCCGCGTACTGCCGGAAGGCCCGCTCGAGCTCGTCGCCGCCGGGGGCGTGCGAGCGGGTGTCGCGCACCACCGGCAGCAGCCAGACCAGATAGGCAGCCGCGGGAGCAACGAGCGCGGCCAGCGCGACGCCGATCTGCCTCGCCTCGCGCCGCTCGACGAGCATGCGCACGACGAGGAAGCCGCCGAACGGCAGCCAGAGGAAGATCGCATAGGTCGGGTGGACGACCGCGAGCACGAGCCCGGCGGCGGCGACAGACGCGAGCAGGCCGCGTCCGGGCCGCTCGACGTACGCGAGCGCGAGTGCGAGCGCCGCCGGCAGCAGGATCTGGCGCGACGCGGTCGCCGGCAGCCCGAGCGCGGTGTAGGCGCCGCCGAAGCTCGGCGCCAGCGCAGTCACCGCGACGGCGCCGCAGACGACGGCGACCGCCGGGCCGATGCGCCGGAACAGGGCCCAGCCTGCCTCGTAGGCCACAAACAGCGCCACCGGCGCGAGCACGGAGGCCTCGTGCAGGACGACGTCCGCCGGATCGAGGAAGCCGACCCGCGCGACGAGCGCGAGGAAGCCGTGCCAGAGCGGGAACGCATAGCCGGGGTGGAGGCCGCCGTCGGCGAACTCGTTGACGGCGTCGAGCGAGAGCGAGTCGAACGCGTCGAGCTTCCGCACGCGCGCGAGGTGGAAGAGCCCGTCGCCGCCGATCTCGCCGGCGACGTGCCAGAGCAGGAGCCCGAGCACGGCACCCGCGACGAACACCCACTGCCGCGCCGGGACCCGTTCCGGCCGCGGCGCGCCGCGCCCGAGCCACAAGGCGGCGATCGCGGCCGCGCCGAGCAACACGAGCGTCAGCGTCAGCGAGGAACCGACGGCGAAGGTGACCGCAAGCGCGCCGAAGACCAGCGCCAGCGACCAGGCGAGCATCGCCGCGGTGCTCCTCAGCCCGAGCGCCCGGGACACGAGCGCGCCGGGGACGAACACGACGACGTTGGCGAGCACGAGCTGGACGAGCGTCATCGCTCGAGCAGCTCCGGCATCCGCGCCGACGCGAGCCAGTCGGCGGTCTCGCGGTACATCCGGCCGCGGTCGCCGCGGTAGAGGAGGCCCCGCAGCCGAGTCGCCGCGCGCAGCAGCTTCCGCGCCCGCTCGGCGTACGCATCGCCGCGGTGCTTCGAGAGGAAGCGCAGGTGCCCGCGCACGTTCTCGCGATAGAGCCTGCCGCCGTGGGACGCGCCGCCGACGTGGACGCACTCCGCATCGGGGAAGAAGACCACCTTCCAGCCGGCCTCGCGAAAACGATAGGCCCAGTCCGTCTCCTCGCTGAAGAGGAAGAACGCCTCGTCGAGCGGCCCGACCTGCTCGACGGCTTCGCGGCGGACGAGCATGCACGCGCCCATCAGGAATTCGGCCTCGCGCACCTCCTGATGATCGAAGCCGTTCGCGTAGAACGCGTTCAGCGCCCGCGAACGCGGGGCGAGCTTGCGGAGGAAGAAGTACTCGGTCGCGAGCCGCCAGAGCGTCGGGAAGCCGCGCACCGACCGCTGTAGCGATCCGTCGGGGTTGAGCAGCCGCGGCCCGACGATCGCCGCCTCCGGCTGCTGGTCCGCAAAGGCGACGAGCCGGCGCAGCGAGCCGTCGGTGAGCCAGGCGTCGGAGTTGAGGATCAGGAAGTACCGGCCGGACGCCGCTTCCATCCCGCGGTTCCAGCCCGCTGCGAGCCCGACGTTCTCCTGCTCGATCAGGCGCGCTTCCGGCAGCTGCTCACGGACGACGTCGGCGCTGCCGTCGGCCGAGCCGTTGTCGACGACGATCACCTCCTCGCCGCGCACGCTCTCGAGACAGCGCTCGATCCAGGGCAGCGCGTTGTGGGTGACGACGACGACGCTCGCGTCAGGCATGGTGCGCTCGCGGCCGCGAGCGCAGCCCCTCCCAGAGCAGGATCGCGACGCCGGGCAGCGCCATCGCGACGGTGACGAGGAAGAAGAGGAAGCCTGCCGCGAACGCCTGGTCGGCGTCGACGCCGACACTCCCGAGGAAGCTGACGAAGAACGCCTCGCGGACGGCGAAGCCGTTGAGCGTGAACGGGACGAGCAGAACGAGGAAGAAGAGCGGACCCATCACGTAGTAGATCCGGGGCGAGAGCTCGATTCCGACCGCACGGCACGTCGCCCAGATCGCGAGCACCCGCACGGCCTGGATCGCCACCGTGAAGGCGAAGAGCCCGAGCAGGAGGCCGGTGCGGTCGCGGAAGGCGTGGACGCCGTCGTAGACGGCCCGCACGGGGCGCTCCAGCCGGAGCGCACGCAGGAGCGGCGCGGTCGCGCGCAGCAGCGGCCGCGCCGAGCGGGCGAAGAAGAGAAACGCGAGCAGGATCGTCCCGAAGACGAACGCGCCCTCGATCCACAGGTACGCGCCGACGTCGTAGCGGCCGATCGCAAGCAGGAAGCCGAATGCCCCGAGGAGGACGGTGGCGGCGCCGCCGAGCGCACGTTCGAGCAGGACGATCGCGGAGATGGCGCCGAGCCGCGCCGGGTGGCGGCGCGAGGTCTCGAGGATCCGCACCGCGTCGCCGCCGATCGAGGTCGGCAGGACCTGCCCGGCGGTGTAGGCGACGAGGTACGCCCGGGTCAGCCACGGCAGCCGCTCGCGCATTCCCTGCGAGGCCAGCAGCCGCCGCCAGCGCTCGGCCATCGGGATCACCGTCAGAACCATGATCGCCACCGCGAGCAGGAACCACCACGGGTCCGCGTCGGCCAGCACGTCGAGCGTCTCGGCGAGGTCGATCTTCCAGATCAGGTACGCGATCGCGAGGCCGGTGAGAAGCAGCGTCGCCGCGACGCGAAGCGGCCGGCTCATGCGTGCAGACGCCCGAGCGCCTCGATCACGTCCGCGATGTCCTCGTCGGAGTGCGCGGGCGAGAGCGGCAGCGAGAGGATCTCGTCCCCGGCGCGCTCGGCGACGGGCAGGGGCGGCTGCCCGGGAAAGCGCTCGCGGTACCAGGTGAGCCGGTGCACGGGCAGGAAATGGATGGAGGTCGAGATCCGCTCGGCCGTAAGCGCGCGCTGCAGCTGGTCGCGGGTGAGGCCGAAGCGCTCGGCGTCGATCCGGACGACGTACAGGTGCAGCGCGTGGGTGTCGCGCGGGTCACGCTCGAGCGGCTCGATCCCGTCGAGGCCCGCGATTCCCTCGTCGTAGAGCGCGAACTGGCGCTCGCGCGCGGCCGTGTGCTCCGCGAGCTTGTCGAGCTGGACGAGCGCGATCGCCGCGAGCACGTCCGAGAGGTTGGCCTTGTAGCCGGGGACGGTGATGTCGTA
>Ga0190271_10002587_pt1 | contig 11047 bp, 17 predicted proteins | sample Popmic356T_FD_133747 | JGI IMG/M metagenome (GOLD analysis project Ga0190271, IMG submission 133747) | Populus adjacent soil microbial communities from riparian zone of Weber River, Utah, USA - 356 T | ecosystem: Environmental > Terrestrial > Soil > Riparian zone | place: USA: Utah | collected...
AAGAATATCAGGCACAAACGATCGAGAACCTCCTTACCGTACGCACCGAGGCGTTGGGGCTGCCGGCCGAACGCGTGGTCGAGCTCGGCCGCGTGCGCGTGACGGAGGGTCTCGCGGCGGTCGTGAGCATGCCGCGCTGGCTCGATTGCCTGGCGCACCATCGCGCGGGCGAATGGGGGCTCTGCCCGGAGGAGGACAAGGTCAGAAACGAAGCCGCGCTGAGCCGTAACGACCAGCGGCTGATGTCGGCGTGGGCCATCAACGAGGCGCAGCCGAGCCGGGGTCACGGCGCGAACACGCTCTGGATCATCACTGACGTTCGCTTTGGGCTGGATCTAACGCCCGTAGACCGCATTACGACGGTGCTCTTGCCAGAGGAGTACTGAGGCTTCTCCGCACGAAGCGGCTGGGCAGCGAACGAGCTCTCGAATAATCCCTCGCACGCCCTGGCCAGGTACCCGCGCGCGTCCGCGCTCGGTCGAGGGATTATTCGATTGCTCGTTCGCTTCATACATAGTGCGTGTTGTATCGAGGTCAAGGGTGGAACGTGAAGAGCTTGCACGATTATCGAGGCATCTTCAGAGCGTCGAAGAAGCGGTGGTGGCGTGCGGTGTATTCGCCGCAGGCCAAGCCGCTGGGGGAGGCAGTGTGCCGGGCATTTGCCGAGATGCACCGCGCGTACGCCATGGAGGGCATGCCGTTCGGCTGGCACGAGCATTTCGAGGACATCGATACGTTCGAGGGATCGGACGGCCGCAGTCACTGGCAGATCCTGGGTCTGCGTTTGATGTCCGTGACGGACGCGTATCGTATGACGCGAGGATTTACGCCTTAGGCTCGTAGGTGGCTTCGAAGACAGAAGATTTGCACGCATACCGCTCGCCTTCGATGCCCGTGATGATCCAATCGCCGGGGCAGACGAGGTGCGTGTCGAGCCAGCCATGTTCACGCATGGTCTTTCCGCAGTGTTCGCAGATGCGGCTGCCGATATCGTCTGGCCGCAAGTAGTACTTCACGACGGCACCTTCCCATTGGTGCTCCCGGCAGTATTCCGGGGAGAAGGTGACGGCATTACCGTCTGCATAGCCTTCGCGAGCCTGCGCGTAGTCTTCAGGGTGGTCGCCGTTTTTGAACCATTGCGTCGCTTCGATCACGATGGGTTTCTTGCGGTATTGGCCCATGTAACCCCCTAGTCTTCGTCGTCACCGAAGACGAAACCGTACTTGGTGTCGCGAAGACGACGATGCTGCTCGAGCACTTCGCGGTAGATGGCCATCAGACGGGGTCGGACGTGCGGCGGGACGCGCTGCAGGAGGTCGCGGAAGCGCAAGCGGCCCTGCCAGATCTGTTCTCCGTCGTTCTTCGCCGAGCTCGTGGCGATGTGCTCGGCGAGGCTCCGCGCAGCGCGCATTGCGACACGTAGGTCGAGCCAGGACTTGCGCAGTGCGCGCAGGTCCTCTCTCGAGTACGTCCCGGACCGGTCGACCGGATACTCGCTGTCGATGCCGTCGTCATCGTTGCCTGCGAGCCCGTGGAACCTGTACTTCGCCATGAGGTTCTCCGTGAAATACCGGGGCAGGCCTCGCCATGCGCTGTCTCGCCCTGCCTGCCCTGCCGAACCCCGCCTGAGCGAGCCAAGTCCCGCCTCACCCTGCCTGCCCTGCCGTGCCGGTCCCTGTCGGGCGTCGTCGAGCCCCACCTCGCCTGCCGTGTCGAGCCGTGTCGTGCCGAGCCCTACCTCGCCTGCCTACCCCGCCCCGCCTGACCACACCGAGCCGAGCCATACCGTGCCTGCCTTGCCCAGTCGCGCCGAGCCGGGTCGGGCCGAGCCGTACCTAGCCACACCTGCCGTGTCGCGCCGGGTCGCATCGAGACCCGCCTGGCCATGCCGTACCTGCGTTGCCATGTCCCGCCGCGGGCTGTCGCGCCGTGTCGCACCTAGCCATGCCTGCCAGTGTTAAACAGCTCTGACAGTGCGAGGTATCTTATAGCCGTTACGCAGCAGCTCGATCACTTTGTGCTGCGGTTGCTCGAATTGCGTTGCAGCGCGTTCGACCGCGCTTCGGCGGTCGAGTCCGGTCTCTTCGAGGTTCTGCGCGAAGTCGACGGCTTGGCGAAGGCACGCGTCTGCTTTCGATCGGTGGATGAGAGCGATCAAGCCGGCGAGCTCGGGCAGCGCGCGGTGCTTAAGGATCCACGCGTCGAGTTCGGAGAGTGCGGCGACGGCGCGGCTGGTGGGTACGGCGGCCAGTGGCTGCGCAGGCATCGATGCGAGTTTTGGCGACATATGCACGGACGGCAGCGGAACGCTCGGTGCGGGCGTCGTGCGTGGTGCACGCGGAGCTGGCGGCGATGCAAGGGGGCGGACGCGAATCGGCCGCGGCGGTGGCTGCGGTACGATGCGAACCCGTGCCCGGATGATCAGGCGCTCGGCTTGGAGCAGACGGTGCGCTCGGCCAGCGGCTGCGTCGTCCCATTCGAACTGCGTGTGGAGCGCGCTTGTAGGACTGCGTGCGTGTCGCAGCACGCGTGCTGGACTGAGTCCGCCGGTCCGTTCAATTTCGGCGAGCTCGCCGAGGCTCTTCGCGTCGAGGCTCATTCCTCGATGGTAAAGGTCCCCCACCCCATCCCCGTAAGGCTTTTTTTGCTGTCGTGGCGCCCCTCGCCGATACCTACCTGCATGCCGGCGCGCTGCATGAGATTCGCTACATCTGTCGCTGTAAATTGATCGGCGTCGTATTGCACGCGGACAGTGCAAGACCATTTGCGCCAGAGAGGACGTGCGCGGATGTCGATCACACCCGTCTCATTCCGCACGTGCCCGGTGTGCATTTCAGGCGTTCCGACGATGCGTACGACAGGCAAGCCATCGATATCGAAACCGTCAGGCAAGACAAACACACTCAACTTCGCGCGACTCATATGAAAGCCGACGAGTCTGCACGCGCTGATCATCGCGGCACGGAAGCTCGATGCAGGGATGCCGCACCAGCCTTCGTCTGTAAGGTGTTTGGCAGCTTCGCAGTTTGCTTCGAAGTCCTTTGCTTCGCGTGTCTTTTTCCCCCGACTCGTCGAGCCTTCAGCTTGCGCAGCCATGATCTCGCTCTTCTTCGCAAATCGGTGCTGTACGTAAGGCGCGGTCCCCTGAACGTGGAACTCGAGCACCTGCAAGTTCGGTGCAGGGATGGTGATCTGCTGCGATTTCGGCGTTGCCACAGCTGCACGCGCAGCGGCTTTCGGAGGAGTGCGTGGCGAGGGAGGCGTGGGCTCGTGCCGCTGACGGGGTGGTGCGGGTTGCGCGACATGGCGGCTGCTGCGGATACGAGATGACGCGGAGGCCGGCGGTGGCTTTGCCATATTGGTGAGGGTCGCACACCCGTACCGCGAGCGACGAGTTCGAGCTCGAGCAGCGTCGCGGCCGAGCTCGCGGAGCTCGAGCAGCGTCGAGCGCGACGCGAAGCCGGCGAACGTGCAGATCAGCCTCTTTTGCCGTGGGCCTCGCGCGCTTTCGCGGGATTCAGCAGTTTTTGGGAGCGCTGGCCAGGCCTTGCCAGGCGCTGGTGGGTCCTACCGGGAACGTGTCCCGACGAATTCCGCCCACATCGCAATTGTTCACTTTTCCCCAGCCAATTCGGGTCAAACCCAAAAATTTGTAATTTTGCTGGCACTTGCCAGAAATGTGTGCTAAAGTAGGAAACCGGGGTTTTTTGGCTAAATCCTCGGAATCATTGAACTAGCTGGTGCGGCCGGATTCCGGCCAAAAATAGCTGATTCCGGCCGAATTCCATTAGGACCGGATAAGTGAAGGTAGAGCTCGGTTGAGTGCGTTTTGGGACCTCCAGGCCGGCCTATCGGGTGCAATTTTCCCGCATGAACGGATGAGATCGACGTCCATCCAAGCGAGAAAAGTGAACGTTATCTAGGCTGATACAAAAACGGGTCCACCTTGGCAGGCTTCAGGCCTAGGAAACGCCTTCAGCGACCTGCTAGGCCCATTTCTGAGCACGTACAGCCAGAGTGCGCGCGCTACACCTAGCAGCCTGGCCAGCTGTCGCGCTCGCGAGCCCGGCCAGCGGCCTGGTCGGGACACCCTTCCGGGGCGCGCTGCAGGGCCCCGGAAGGCCTCGACGGGGAAAGCGCCAGCTAGGCGCCAGGCTTCGCGCGGCAAAGCGCCAGCCTGGCGCCAGGGTGGCAAGCGTGGGGCATCTCGAAAAAGCCCAATGATTCCGAGTATGGTCGGAAAAGATGGCACGAGATGTACAAAATGTGTGGACAGTCCACGAGACCCGTCCTAGACATCACTTGTCTCGGCGCTCAGCGGGGCGGAAAGGAGGGTGTCTGGCACGGCGGAAGTCGTGACAGACACCGCGTAACAGCGATGAGAAACAGCTAAAAGACTGTCGAGGGCCCGCAAATAGCGGGCACGACACTGCGTCTAAGCGGGCATTTAGCCTGCGTCGCCCGTGGAAACACGGCGCGGCACTGCGTCTTAGCGGGCCTCCGGGCCGCTAAAACGCTCACACTTCGGTGTGTCAACGTTGTCAGATCTTTGAAAACTGAATATAGGACAGGCTTTCGCAGCTAAAATGGTGCGCGTTTCGCGCGCCGAACTGTGACTCCCACGGGAGTCAGCAGACAATGGACGTCGAGCGACCGCGCATACAACGCAGGTCGCCCGTCCAAGGAGAGCGCAACAGCGTGGTTTATTGCTTCGTTGGTCCGCTCTCCTTGGAGGTATCGACAATGGCTACTGCTGCGAGAAAGAAGACTACGGCCCGGACCCCGAAAAAGGCCAGTGCCATCGAATTCGATGCAAGCGGAAAGCGCTTGTTAGCGCGTGCTCTGAAGAAAAAGGAGACAATCGCTACTGCAATCGATGAGATGGCCAGAGCGCTAAAGGCTCTTGACTCTGTGACTAGCTATGAAGAGCTGCAATCGGCACTCTTCACACTGGCTGCGGAGGGTGAGACGGTAGAAGACGAAGCTGGTGTGGTCCTGGACGCTGTGCGTGAAGTGATGGGTATGCCCTCGCTTCATGACGACGATGATGATGATTGAGGGTCTGACGCGCGCAAACGCGTCAGACTTTCGCTCATGCGCTTGACCCTGTGTCTAGCGACATGAGCGAGGGTGAAAGCTCTCGATAGGAGACTGCGAAATGATGAAAGCCTCGGAATACGAACGGCGCGCGCAATACTTTGCATTGCGTGCAGCTAAGAAAGATAAGGCCGAGTCTTCTACGATACCTCACGGGGTATTGTGGGAAGGCTTTAGCCCTTTCGATGGTGCGCCTATCGTAGCAATCGCGACTGCGGATTCCGCGAATCGAAAGACTGGACCGATGACACAGGTCTATATCTTACGCGCTGATTTATCTCCGCGTGAGGCATTGACATGTGGTGCGGACCAGAGCGTTTGCGGAAACTGCCCACTACGCGGTAAAAACGGCAAGAATCGTAGCTGCTACGTCCAGATCGACAACGATCCTGGATCGGTATGGCGGACGTATAAGGCTGGTCGCTACAAAGCGATTAGCCCGAACGCGTTCAAAGGCCGTGCCATTCGATGGGGCGCCTATGGTGACCCATCGATGCTACCTGAGTCGCTAGTGCGTGAGTGCAATTCTCACGCAAGCCACTGGACAGGCTACACCCATCAGTGGGGCCTTCCCTTTGCGCAGTGGTCGAACGGTGTTTTTATGGCATCGGTCGACACGCCAGCGCTTGAAAAGCGTGCTTATGCCAAGGGGTGGGGCACGTTTCGAGTGGGGGCGACTGATGGCAATGACTGGGCGGACGCTCGGCTATGTGAAGCTGAAGTGTCTAAAGCGCAGTGCCTCGCATGTGGTGAGTGCAACGGGCAGAAGCTCAAGATCGTAGTGCCTGCGCATGGTGCAGGCATGAAGCACACCCCAGCGGAGAAGCGCCGTCGGCTGAGTGTGCTCGCCTGAGAGCGTGAGGGGCAGCCCTCGCGCCTCAATTTTAGCCTTGGAGGCTTCGATCCGTCGGAGTCTCCAGGGCTAAAATTGGAGGTACGAATGTCAAGCGAAAGTAAGACCTGGAAGGTCAGCCTGATCGACGGTACGCACTATGTGGTAGGCCTGACCAGCTATTATGGTGTGCCTAACACGATGCTGCTCGTCCGCTATCCTGAGGGCGACTGCGACACGAAAATGCGTGATGTCGAGGCTATGCACACCGCGTTGTATGATCTGTACAACTGCCATGATGCCGGCGTGCTGAAAGATGGCGATGTGTTCGCCACGGAGTTCGGTGAATTCGTCTGCAGCGGAGTCCATGTGCTCCGCGACGGTCGCTGCTGAAGGCGCGAGGGTAGCCACCTCGCGCCCTAACCTGAGGGGTTGATCGGTCAAACGTTCGATCTCTCAGGTTGGAGCGCTCGACATGTCGTCGAGTGCTGATCGTAGGTTGTGTATGAAGCAGAAAAAGGCTTGCAAATGCTGACTCAGTCATGCCAGCGATGGCGCAACAAGCGCGACAGCTACCGGCCAGCGGGCGAGACGATCGACACGCGGGCTTACGAGGTCGCGCTCATCGAGTCGGACAAGACCGCGCGCACATTCGTCGAGACGCATCATTACTCCGGGAGCTACCCGCCTGCGCGCTTGCGTGCCGGGCTCTACCGCCGCGGCGAGCTCGTCGGTGTCGCGGTGCTCACGCCTGGCGCGAGTCAGGCAGCGATGGACTCAGCGCTGCCGTTTCCCGACGCTGTGAGGGCCGAGCTAGGGCGTTTCGTGCTGCTCGACGACGTGCCTGCCAACGGAGAGTCGTGGTTCCTGGCGAGGGCCTGGGAGCTCGCCGGGCGCGCCGGCATCGATGCGGTCGTCTCACACAGCGATCCGCAGCCGCGAATGACGCAGGAGGGGCGGCAGCTCTTTCCGGGGCATGTCGGCCCGATCTATCAGGCGACGAATGCGGTCTACGTCGGGCTTACGGCGAGGCGCACACGGCGGCTCTACCTGGACAACAGCGGCGTCTTCGACGGCGTCACGGCAAGCAAGCTCAGGCGACGCGTGAAAGGCTGGGAGTATGCGGCAGCGCAGCTCGTGGCACGTGGCGCACCCGAGCCAACAAGCGACTGGGATGGCTGGTGCAAGCTCGCGGTCAACGCGACGACGCGGCCGGTGCGTCACACAGGGAGCTATCGCTACCTTTTCGCACTGAACAAGCGCTTGAAAAAGCACCTACCGGCGAGCTTGCCTTACCCGAAGGTCACGCTGGCCTAAGATACACGAGCCCTCACGGGCTCGTACCTCTCATTGAGGGCTCGACACCCTGTCGAGCACTGATCGGAGGGACCTGTGAAAGTAACAATTGAGCTGACGCACGAGGAGCTTCGCGACATCGCGACAACTGCCACGGAGCGATACGGGTGCGGTTACTGGGCACGCACTGAAAAGTCTTTCGATCAAGCGCTCGACGAGCCGGTGAAAGTGTTCGACGCCGAGGAACCTGAGAAGCTTCTCGGCGTGCTCACGCGGGAGAAGCTCGAAGGCGCCGCGTCGGTATTTGCGACTAAGGCTCCACGCAGTCAGGTGGTGTCGCTACTAGAGTGGCCGAATGCGATAGACGGCTCTAGCGCGGATAATTTCATTCAGTGCGCGCTCTTCGGAGAGATTCGCTACGGCTGATCGAAGCACGAACCTCCGTGGTTCGTGCCTTCCCGTCTGCGCTCCACAGCGTGTGAAGCGTAGGACAGGAGGCAAAGAATGAGCTACCCACGATGGTTTGTGACCGACCTGATGGTTCAAGCGGCGCGTCTGCAGTCGCGCACGTACAGCCGGCTGAGCGAGGCCACTGTGCGCGACATGCTCGTCGTTGCAATGGCAAACGCACCGACACCTAGTCGTTATCACGTCGAGGGATCCCCCGTGTACTACGAGGGAAACCGCATCATGCTCGACATCCAAGAGCACATGAGCGCGATGGAAGAGGTTGTCGTGTGGGGTACTGACCGCGATATACTTCACTGGGCCGTGTATCTCGAGCAGTGGCTGGCGCAGGGTGGCAAAGCACCCGACTGGGCGGCCTGGGGTGGATTGCGTCGCAGCGATCTTTCGGCGGCTGACAAGGTCGAGCTGGTGCGCGCAGCGTGGCGACGCAGGTGCGCAGCGCACGAGGACAGTCAGAAGGACAGCCTGTGACAGTGCGCGTGACCGAAAACGAGCGCGCCATGCTCTTGGATGTTCTCGAAAGCCCATTTCAAGATGGAAACGAGCCGGTCGGACACGCGGTGTGGACCGACGAGCTGTGCGAAACGCGTTCGCACGCGGCGATACTCGGCTCGTTGGTGAAGAAAGGGCTGCTCGGGCAGCAGGACCGGGGGCGCGAGGCGATATGCTGGCTAACCGCCGCGGGTGGCGAAGCCATCGCTGAGGAGCTCGCCGCGTATCGCGCTGAACATAACATCGATGAAACTGCCTGAAGCACGAGCGACCCCCGTCGCTCGCGTCCCGAAATGAGCGCTCGACAGGTCGTCGAGTGCTGATCGGAGGACGATACGCATGGAATTGGACATTACTCTCTTCGTCGAGAAGTACCGCGACTGCATGGAGCGCTTCTCGGACAGTATCGCGCGCAGTGGCCGCGAGGACATAGGCAAGATTACGTGGCTCAACGCGCTTGACGCAGTCAGCGATCAGGCTGAGCCATTTTTGCAAGGGTGGGACACGCATGCTTTACAGGAGCGTTTCGTAGACTACGGGGCGTGGTCTGAGCAGGAGCTGGCAGATATGACCGGCCAGCAGTTGTACGCGCTGTTTGTGCAGTTCATCGCGGGAGACTATCAGCGTTACACGGCACCTGACTACGACGAAGAGCGGGAAGGCGGCAGTCTGTATTTGGCCAACGGTCGCTGGTACTACTCTGTAGACGGCTGAGGGTCCGTGAGCCGGCGAGGCTCGCGTCCCGAAATGAGCGCTCGACAGGTCGTCGAGCGCTGATCGGAGGACGAAATGACGACAGATGTGCAGGCAGAAAAGACGATACAGATCACGCTCTCGCGAAGTGCGCCGGTGCGCATAAAAGCGAAGGACTGGCCGCAGATCGCATCCGCAAAAGATTGGGACAATCAGTACGAATTTCAAGCGAACCGTACGTGGTCACTGCGGGTGCGGCGCCATGCGGATGGTCGGACGCTCGTGTACGGGGAATTCCGCAGCCACTTCCAGCAAGAGCGCGACATCGTCGCAGGCGAGCTGGTGTCTCTCGAGGAGACCGAGGCGGCCATCCAGCGTGTCGCCGAGGAGCTCGACCGATTGCATCTGGCACGCGAGTGCATCAGCGAGCTTCCCGCGACGGAAATTTGATGGGTGCACGAGCAGCCCCCGCTGCTCGTGCCTTCCTGCCTTCGCTCGACACGTCGTCGAGCGTGGACAGGAGGAAGCCATGGAAGATGACAAGCTTGAAATTGGCGACATGACGCCGCTCACGGTGAGCGGCGCGGAGAACTGTCTATACCTGATCCCGGCGTGCGAGAGCGCCAACGCGACGCCCACAGTAATCATGTCGAGTAACGTCGGCCCTGGCACGCCGATGCCGGCCTGGAACAACCGCTGGCGCGGCATCGGCAGCGTGACGCGTGCGGCCGACCCGGACGGGGTGCGCGACGTGGTCGAGAAGCACGCAGACTTGCTGGTGACTCTCAGCGAGCGCTACGAAGGCGTCGAGTGGGACGGAAACAACTGGGTCGGCAAGTGGCGCGATTTGGAAGACGACATGGAGCTCGCGCCGTTCCACCGGGACCTCGAGGACGTGGCTACGTACTGGGAGGCGTCCGACTGGTACGACTGCATTGGCAACGCGGATGCAGCGATGGAAGCGTTCAGAGAATGTTCAGAAGATATCGATGCGGCGGCTGCTTCGGAGGTGGAGCTCGCCGCAAGGGAAGGCGCGTTGCTTCGCGAGGGCGATGTGCGCAAGGCGCTGGTTTGGTACGCCGAGGAGTGGCTCGAGAAGCACTCGGATCCAGAGGCGGATGAAGAGGGCGACGCGCGGTCGCGCGAGCTCGCGGTCGCATGGAGGAAGCAAGCATGAACAAGAACTTGAGCGCGGAAGAAGCCGAGCGGCTTGACGAATGTCTGCATAAGACGGCAGACATCGTGCGCGGCGCGGAGGGCACCGTGATGCTGCTGCGCAACGCCGAGACGGCCGAGGACCTCGACGGCTTGGCCGGCTGCCTCTACGAGTGCGAGGAGGCTGTCAAGGACTTGCTGCAGGCGATTTGCAGGCTCAGGCGGATCGCATGGTGAAACTTAGCGACACGCAGTTCGCTGCCCTCGACTTGCTCGCCAGGAGCGCCGCACGCGCCGCCGAGACGCTCGACGTTGCAGAAGCGCGGGCCATCGGCGGCCTTACGCCCAAGGAGCGCATTGACCGGCTGTGTATCTGGCTGCCAGCGTCTTATGGCAGCCAGAGGATTCACTTCGCTACCTTCGCCGTGTTGGCCCGCCATGGCCTCGCCGCCCAGCACCGCAGCTACAGGCAGTGGTACGCCACGCAGGCCGGCTTGGCGCTCGCCGAGAGTCTGTCACGCGATGCAGGCAGCATGGCCCGACACATCATTGACCATCGCGGCGACGACCCGTTGCACGTTAAGGGCACGGCCCTGAGAAAGCGAGAGAGATGATGATCTTCAGACTAGGCTTCGATCGTAAGGACCTGCAGTGGATCTTGGACGCGCTCTCGAGCGAGAGCCTGCGGTACAAGGCGCTCGCGGAGGTAGCCGAGCCCATGGACGAGGGCAGTGCGCGTGTCTACAGCGACCGCGCGACGAAGTACCGCGAGCTCGGTCAGGCGATCAAGAACGGTCGTCATGCGCTCGAGGCGGAACTGCCGCGGGCGTATCGCGCACCACCGTTGTTCCACCTCGGCGACGCGAACATCCCGCTGGATGTCGTGCTCTCAGGTCTCGCCGGGGAGACTGCGGACGAGCTGCTACAGCATGAGATACATGGCTTTGCGATATGCGCGCATGATTATGATGCGAAGCCGGAAGAATGGGCCGCGATACACCGCTACTTGCAGGG
>Ga0190271_10002588_pt1 | contig 11046 bp, 6 predicted proteins | sample Popmic356T_FD_133747 | JGI IMG/M metagenome (GOLD analysis project Ga0190271, IMG submission 133747) | Populus adjacent soil microbial communities from riparian zone of Weber River, Utah, USA - 356 T | ecosystem: Environmental > Terrestrial > Soil > Riparian zone | place: USA: Utah | collected...
GAGCCCTGCTCTTCCGCCGGTAGTGAGGCGAGCTGCGCGGAGATCTCCCCGTCGAGCATCGATTTCAATCCGGCGTTCTGTTTGGCCGCGGTTTCCGCGTGCACCTTCGGTACGCGCGCGGGTTCCAGCACTTCGCGCACCTGCGCCAGGAAGCGCGGGATCTCGTCGAGGCGCTTGCCCAGGTTCTGCAGCCGCTCGGAAGCCGGCGCGAATTCGCGCGCCAGCAGGTTGTACAAGCCGTCACCGGCGATGCGCGTGTAGAGCAGCGGATTCCAGCGCCAGTCCTGCAGTGTCTGGAATTTCCAGCGGTCGTACTGAAGATCGTGGAGCAGCAGCACCGCATCCACCTGGTTGGCGCGCGACAGCCGGGTGCGGTCGATGGGCTCGAGTGCCGCTAGATAGAGCTCGGTGAACTGCAGGCGTGACTGCCAGCCGGCGACGCTGACGTCGTCGAGACGATCGTCGAACCGGTGATCACCCAGCGAGGTCGCGCCCACCGGAGATTGTTCCGGAGCTTCCTTCAGGTATCGCCGGACCAGCGTTTCGAATTGCTGGTCGGGCGTGGGCGGCTCCGGTTGCGGCGGCGGCGAAGAGTCAGCGCGTGGTGGTGTTGGTGCGCAGGCGCAGAGCAACATTGCCGCGATTCCAGCTACGACAGTTCCAGCGACCGTCTTCATCGCAATGTCCCTCTCGTGAACGCAATGGCCAACGGAGCGCGACGTTACCAGTTAAAGTGCGCAACTCCCAACACTCGCGTCTTTCGCCCGAAGACTTTGATCAGCAACTCCAGATCGCCTGGTCGCCAGGCCCTGAGCCACCCCGATTTCGCGCGCTACGCGTACGGCCGATTCGCAGCGACGCTGGCCTGGCAGATGATCGACGTGGTCCTCGGCTACCAGGTGTGGGAGCTGACCCGCAAAGAGGAATACCTGGGGCTCATCGGGCTCGCGCAGTTCCTGCCGTTCGTCGTGCTGCTCCTGCCCGGCGGACAGATCGCCGACCGCTTCGATCGCCGGCTCATCATCGCGCTCGCATACGGACTCGAACTGGTCGCGGCGGCGGCATTGCTGTGGTTCACGCTCTCCAGCCGCCACGAAGTCATCCTGCTCTTCTTCATCGCCGCCTTGTTAGGCGTGGGCCGCAGTTTCTGGGCGCCGGCGGGTCAGGCGATGGTGCCGAACCTGGTGCCGAAGGAACTGCTGTCCGGCGCCATCTCCATGAACACGCTGATGTTCACGATTGCAACCATCAGCGGCCCGGCCATCGCCGGCCTCACGCTGATCCTCGGCATCGACTGGTCGTACGGTATTGCGGTCGCACTGTTGATCGGTGCGATCTTCATGATGCTCGGCGTGAAGCCGGTGCTCGCCAAGTCGGTGTCCGAATGGCGCTGGCAGGATGTTCTCGGTGGTTTCGTGTTCGTCTGGCGGAAGAAGCCGGTGCTCGGCGCGATCTCGCTCGACCTGTTCGCCGTGCTGTTCGGCGGTGTCGTCGCGCTGTTGCCGGCGTACGCGGACAAGATTCTCCATGTCGGTCCTGTGGGCCTGGGGATCATGCGTGCCGCGCCCGGCGTGGGCGCGGCCGTCGTTGCGTTCTGGCTCGGCATGCGGCCGATCCAGCGGCACGCGGGGACCTGGATGTTCGGCGGCGTTGCGTTGTTCGGCGTCTGCATGATCACCGTGGGGTTGTCGACCAGCATCTGGCTGACAATCGTGGTGCTGATCCTTGCCGGCGCTGGCGACATGATCAGCGTGTTCGTTCGCGGGATGCTCGTGCAGCTGGAGACGCCGGACTCGATCCGCGGCCGTGTGAGCGCAGTCAATTCCATGTTCATCGGTGCCTCGAACGAGCTCGGCGCGTTCCGGGCGGGCATGCAGGCCGCGTGGATGGGCATCGTGCCGTCGATGATCTGGGGCGGCGTATGTACGCTCGTCGTCGTCGGCAGTTATCTCCGCCTGTTTCCTCAGCTGCGCAAGCTCGACCGCTTCCCCGACCCGACTCATTGAGGGCTACCGCCCACGTCGGAAAACGCCGCCGATGCGGCGGCGTTCATACAGTGTGAAGAGTGCGGCCCTACTGGATTTACTCGCGGCCTGTACATAAATACAGTCAGCGCATGGCAAGCGCGATCAAAGGTCGCGGCGCGCTCTCACAGCCGCCCGGCCGCTTCGACAAACTCACACAAACTCTCGAGCACGACGGCTGGTACGAAGACGAGCAGCCGGACAAGCGCGAGACCATCGTGCTGCCCGAGACTGCGCGCTCGATCATCAGCCGCAATCAATCGCCAGACATCCACTTCGGCCAGTCCATCAACCCGTATCGCGGATGCGAGCATGGATGTGTCTACTGCCTCGGAGCCAATACGCCAATCCTCATGGCGGACGGCACGACAAAGATGATTGCCGACGTCGAGGTTGGCGATGCGATCTATGGGACCGAGCGGGTCGGCTCGTACCGGCGCTACGTCAAGACGAAAGTGCTGGCGCATTGGAGCGTCATCAAATCCGCCTACCGTGTAACGCTCGAAGACGGCACTACCCTGGTGACCGGCGCCGATCATCGCTTCCTCACCGAACGCGGCTGGAAGTTTGTCACTGCTACCCAAACAGGGACCCAGCGCGCGCATCTCACAGTCAATACCAGGTTGATGGGCGTCGGGCGCTTTGCCGCGGGACCAGAAAGGGAAATCGACTTTCGCCTGGGCTATCTCAGCGCAGTCATCCGTGCGGACGGTTCGATCGATTCGTATGTCGACGCGCATTCACGAGGCAAGGCTTCGCCACATCACTCGTCTCGACTTGCTCCGTCGGACGATGAAGCTCTGGAGCGCACCAGGAACTTCCTCGGCACGTGTCAGGGGCAATCGCGCCGTTTCGAAGTCGCGGCGGTGAGCGCGACGCGTCGTGCAAGCGCGGTAGTGGCGGAACTGCACGAGCTCATCCGCTGGCCCCATGCGCCCACGCTCGAATGGTGCAAGGGCTTCCTGGCTGGAATCTTCGACGCCGACGGAAGTTATCGACACGGCATCCTGCGAATCTCCAACACCGACCGCGAAATCATTGGCTGGATCCAGCGTTCGCTGCGAGTGTTGAATTTCCGGTTCGTCATCGAACACAACGACCGCACGGCTGGCCAGCAGATCGACGTCGTGCGAATCATCGGCGGCCTCGCCGAGCACCTGCGTTTCTTCCACAGCGTCGATCCGGCGATCTCACGCAAGCGCGACATCGCCGGCCAGGCCGTGAAGAGCTCGGCCCGCCTTGCCATCACCCGGATCGAGTCCCTCGGCAAAGCGATGCGCCTTTTCGACATCACGACCGGAACCAGGGACTTCATCGCCAACGGCGTCGTCAGCCACAACTGCTACGCCCGCCCCAGCCACGCCTACGTCGGCCTCTCGCCCGGTCTCGATTTCGAAACCAGACTTTTTTACAAAGCCGACGCCGCGCGTCTGCTCGAGAAGGAGTTGGCGGCGCCGAGCTACAAGTGCGCGCCCATCATGCTCGGCGCCAACACCGATCCGTACCAGCCGTTAGAAAAAATACACAAAGTCACACGTTCAATTCTCGAAGTGCTGCTCAAGCACAAGCACCCGGTCAGCATCACCACCAAGGGAGCGCTGGTCGCGCGTGACGTGGACCTGCTGGCGGAGTTCGCGCGCGACGGCCTCACGCGCGTCATGTTCAGCATCCCGACCCTCGACAACGACATGAAGCGCGTGCTCGAGCCGCGGGCCGCTGCCGCGGGTGCACGCCTCAAGGCGATGCGCGTGCTCGCGGAAGCGGGCGTACCGGCAGGCGTGCTGGTGGCGCCCATTATTCCGGTGCTCACCGAACACGAAATCGAAGCCGTGCTCGAAGCGTGCCGGGAAGCCGGGGCGTCGGCTGCTGGCTACACCATGCTGCGGCTTCCATGGGAGGTGAAAGACCTGTTCCGCGAATGGCTGGCTGAGCATTTCCCCGAGCGCGCCGCCCACGTGATGTCGATCGTTCGCAGCATGCGGGGCGAACGCGACAATGACCCCGCCTTCGGGACGCGAATGCACGCTGCCGGGCCGGTGGCGCAGATGATCCGCCAGCGTTTCCAGCTCGCCTGCCGGCGGCTCGGGTTTCCGTCGGATCGGCAAATATCGCTGCCCACGAATCTTTTCCGTCCTCCACTACGTACTCACCCTCAGTTGTCGCTCGATCTGACGCCGTAAATTTGTCGTTCGGCCTTCAGCTGGGAACCCCGGAGCAGTACGTGAGGTCACAAAGTGACGATGCTGCGACGTGGCATACTGGCCGCGCCCATAGACTTCCCGCATCAAGACCTGGGAGCCGGTCATGAACGCAATCCGCATGACAACTGCGTGCCTGGGCGCTGTTCTACTCGGTGGGTGCATGCAGGCACGCATCGAGGAATCGCGTGAACTCGCCACACCCCTCGGCGAGGGCGATCGCGTCGTCATCCTCGCCAAGCCGCAGATCGAAGGCGCGGGCGCCGAAGACGACTTCATGGACTGCATCGGCCACAACCTCGTTGGTGGCAAGGGCGGCCTGCTGGTCCACGACAACAACGATTTCGTCGACGAGATGTTTCCCTGGTTCGAGCCGAGCACGGCGCCAGGCAAACCCGAAGCCATGAGCGCGTTGCTCGCGCGGCCGGGCGTGGCAGACCAGGTCACCAAGACCGGCGTGCGTTATGTAGTCTGGCTCGACGGCAGTACGCGCAAAACCGACGGCGGCGGCAGCCTTGCCTGCGGTGCCGCCCCGGGTGGTGCGGGCTGCATCGGCTTCGGCTGGTGGCAGAAAGAGTCCGCCTACGAGGCAACCATCTGGGATTTGAAACAAGCCAAGTCAGCGGGTAGCGTGGGTACAAATGTCACTGGAACTTCCGCCATCGTTGGCGCAATAGTTCCATTGCCTTTCATAGCGCGCGTGCAGGCGACAGCATGCAATCGCATGTCGAACCAGCTGCGCAGCTTTTTCTCGGGAACCGACGAAAGCGGCGCCGGTACCCATTGATTACGGCAGGAGATTCGCATGCGCACTCCAACCCTGATTTCACTCGCAGTCGCGACAGCGATTCTCGCGGGATGTGCGTCCGGCGGCAGTAGCGGCGGCGGATCTTCGGGAATGCCGAGCCCCTCGGGTGGCGGAATGCCCGGTGGAAGTCCCGGTGGCAGCAGTGGCATGCCGGGAGGAGGCAGCAGCGGCATGCCCGGTGGCATGCCTGGCGGCAGCAGCGGAATGCCGGGAATGCCCGGCGGCAGCAGCGGTATGCCCGGGATGCCCGGTGGCAGCAGCGGCATGCCCGGAATGCCCGGCGACTCCTCCTCATCGATGCCCGGTCTCCCCGGTGAATCAGGGGAATCAGGCGAGTCCGGCGACGGTTCGAGCGGCGCGGGCGAATCCGGTTCCGCGAAAGGCGGCAAATCCGGCAGCGCCAGTCCGGAAGGTCCGGGCGGCGCGCAAACCTCCGAAGAGCGCCGGCAGGCCGGCGAAAAGAGTCTCGACGATTCGCTCGGCGACTTCGACAAGACACTGAAGAAAGAACAGGAGCGGGTTGCCAAGGAGCGCGACTCGCGTGGCAGCGCTGAAGGCGAAGGCGAAAGCGGAGATGGCGGATCGAGCGACGGCTCCGGGGAAGCTGGCAGTGCCGGCTCGGGCTCGGGCCAGGCGCGTTCCGGCGATCTGAAATCCGAAGGCGATGCGCCGAAAAGTGCTAGCAACAATGGCGATGCCTCCGAATCTTCGGGGCAGAGCGGCAAGGGCGGCGGCGGCGCCGGTGGCGGCAAGGCCCGGGTCGTCAACGACGACGACATCGTCGCGAAGCGTTTGCGCAAGGCGGCTGAAGAGGAAACCGATCCGGAGCTCAAGGAGCGGCTCTGGAAGGAATACAACGACTACAAGAAGTCGGCGAGCTGATCGGATCGAGGTGAAGCCCATGAAACTCAAACTACTTGCAGCGGCGGCACTGGCAATCCCGATGTTGCTGGTGGGCTGTGTCACCTCCGAGACGAAGCCCATACCGAAGATCGCCGCCAAGCAGGCCACGGTGCACATTCCGCAGGCCGAACTGCTCGACGTCGGCATCCGCGTCTTCGACCCGGGTATTCCCAAGAACATCGAAAACGACGACGAAGCGCTGGCCAAGAAGCGCATTTATCCCGAGCTGCGCAAGGCCGAGGCACGCTACATGCCGACGCTGCTGCGCTCGACGCTCGAAGAGACGGCGCAGTGGGGCGCCGTGCGGGTCATCCCCGCCTCGGCGGATTTCGTCGACGTCATCGTCACCGGCAAGGTCGTGGATTCGAACGGCGGCTTCATGGCCGTCGACATCACGGCCATCGACGCTGCGGGCCGCGTGTGGATCAAGGACAAGCGCTACAGCAGCCTGGTCGACCTCGGCGCGTACAAGACCACCGCTGCGCTGAAGGCGCGCGATCCATTCCAGAACGTGTACTCCGAGATCGCCAACGACCTCGTGGTAGCACGCGACAAACTCAGCGCGCTCGATCGCGAGAACATCCGCAAGGTGGCGAGCCTCAGGTTTGCCCAGGATCTCGCGCCGGACGCCATGCAGGGCATGACCGCCGTCGACAAGAACGGCATCACCCAGGTGGTGCGCCTGCCCGCCGAGTCGGATCCCACGCTCGGGCGCATCGAGAGAATCCGTGAGCGCGACACCGCCGTCGTCGACACGGTGAACGACTACTACGCGAGCTTCGCCGAATCCATCGACGATTCGTACGACAGCTGGCGGCAGACCAGCTTCACCGAGCTCGAGAAGGAAATGCGCGCGCGGTCGAGCGCGCGGACGCGCACGGTGCTGGGCGCCGCGGCGCTCATCGCCAGCATCTTCGCGCCGAATTCATGCAGCACTTACGATGCCTGCCGCATCAACGACGCCATGCGAACCGCCGGCACCATGGGCGGTATCGCCGCGGTGCTCTCGGGCATCAAGAAATATGCGGATGCGCGCGTGCACGCCGATGCACTGAAGGAGCTCACGCAGAGCTTCCAGTCCGAGGTTGCGCCGCAGGTCGTGGAAGTAGAGGGTCACACGCTGCGCCTCACCGGTACGGCGGAAGACCAGTACCGGGAATGGCGTAAGCTGCTCAAACAACTTTATCTCGAGGAGTCGGGCGCGGCGGCGGTGGCAACACCGGCCCCGGAGCAGGCTCCCGCAACCACAACAACGGCGACCAGCAGCGTCAAGCCTCCGTCCACCTGATACGTGACAAACCAGAATCAGGCCGGCACCAAGCTGTGCGGCCGCTTCGTGCTTATCGAGAAACTCGGCGCCGGCGGGTACGGCGAGGTTTGGCGCGCGCGTGATGAAATGCGCGACACCGAAGTCGCGCTGAAGGTCCTCTATTCCCAGTTCCTGAATTCCGAAGCGGCCTGGGAAGTCTTCCAGCGCGAGTTCACGCTGACGGCAAGGCTCAACCACCCGGGCGTGTTGCGCGTCTACGAGCCGGTGCGCGGCACCGGCGCCACGGTGTTGCCCATGGTGTTCGCCTCGGGCGGCGACCTGCGCCAGATGCGTGGCGCTCCGTACACCAAGATCCTGCCGCTGCTCATCGACATCGCCGCCGCGCTCGAGCACGCGCATTCGCGACGCATCGTGCACCGCGATCTCAAGCCATCGAACATCCTGCTCGACGCCGCCGGCCGTCCGCTGCTCGCGGATTTCGGCGCGGGCGCGTCGGAAGGTGACAGCTCGAGTGGTCCGCCGGGGTCGCCGTTCTCCGCGAGCCCCCAGCAACTCGGCGGCGAGCCGGCGCGGCCCACCGACGACATCTATGGCCTGGGCGCGCTGGCCTACGAACTGCTGTCAGGTTATCCGCCGTTCTATCCCGCATTCGACGCGAAGAGGATCGCCACCGAACCGGTGCCAAGGCTCAAGGCGGTCAAGCCGATTCCGCCGCGGCTCGAGCTCCTGGTTTCATGGTTGTTAGCCAAGCACGGCCGTGAGCGCCCGCCGTCGATGCGGCATGTCGCCGATGAAATGAGCGCCGTGCTGCAGGACACGCTCGGGCTCGAGAACAGCTTGGGCGATGTCGCCTCGGAAAGCGAAGCGGCCATCCTCGGCGCCGCCGCGGACAATCTCACGCCGGCGCTGATGGCCGAAGAAGGCCCGCTGCCCGCAAGCGCCGTGCGCGGGCTCGAAGAAATCGATCCGGGCATGCTGCCGCAGGTCGACGAGCTGCGGGCGCAGGTGGTGCGTGAGCAGCGGACTCGCAATCGGCGTCGCAACTGGATTCTCGCCGCGGTGCTGGTGATCACCACCGGAGCCGTCGGATACCTGCTGCCGCAATTTGCCAGCCAGCAGAAAGTGGACATCGGCGATCTGCAGATTCCGGCCGGACCCACCGAATCGGAGCAGGTCGCGGAGAAGCAGGCCGAAGAACTTGCGACTCGCCACACGGAGCTCAACAAGCGATTGCTCGAGCTCGATTCGCGCGCAGCGGCGCAGTGGGGCGGTACGGACTTCGCCGAAGCCCGCAAGTCGCTCGACGAAATCGGCGGCATGCTCGAGCGCCGCAAATACGAGGGCGCAACGGCACCGCTCGCGGAGCTCGAAAAGGCGCTCGCCGCCATCGAAGCCAAGGTGCCGGAAGCGCTGACCGCGCAGTTGACCGAAGGCAAGCGCGCGCTGGCCGCCGGCGAATTCGAAAATTCGCGCCAGGCGTTCGACACCGCGCTCAAGATCGATCCGCAGAATCAGGAAGCCACCGAGTGGCTGGGCAAGGTCGCTGCCGCGAGTGGCGTGGGGCCCACCCTTGCCGACGCCGAGAACGCGGAAGCCGCGAAGGATCTGTCGAAGGCGCAGTCGCTGTACGCCGACGTGCTCAAGCGCAATCCCGGCAATGTCGCCGCCACCGAGGGCCTCGCGCGCGTGAAGAGCGCCGCCGCGGAAAATCAGTTCAACGCGGAAATGGGCGCGGGCCTTGCCGCGCTCAACGCCGGACGCCTGACCGAGGCTCGCACCCACCTCGAACGTGCGAGCCAGCTCCGGCCCGACAACGCGGAAGTTCGTGCGGCGCTGCAACGCGTCGCGGACACGGGCAGCGGACGCAGCACCGCGGAGCTTGCCGACAAGGCCTCGCGGCTGATCGCCGAAGAACGCTGGTCCGAGGCCCTGGCTATCTACGACGAAGCCCTGGCGCGCGATCCTTCCCTGCAATTCGCCCAGGCGGGCCGGGCTGCGGTTGCGCCTCGCGCGGAACTGGGCGGCCGGCTGCAGGCACTCATAGAGAGGCCGGAACGCCTGGCCGCGGACGAAGTGCGCGTCGAGGCCGAAAGGCTCCTGGCGCGGGCGCGGGCGCTGCCTTCCCCGGGTCCGGTGATTCGCTCGCAGATCTCGCGGCTGGAACTCCTGCTGCCCACGTTCAACCAGCCCGTGGTGCTGGCGCTGGAATCCGACAACGCCACCGAGGTCGCGATCCAGCGGGTCGGGCTGTTCGGGACGTTCGATCGGCGCGAGGTCACATTGAAACCGGGCAAATACACCGTGACGGGCAGGCGTTCGGGCTTCCGCGACGTGCGACGCGAAATCACGGTATCGCCCGGGCAGGGCGGGCAGACAATCGTCATCCGCTGCCTGGAACCGATTTAGCAACCAGACCCTCAAACAGCCGTGGAACCCTCGCCCTCGTTCGATGCGTCGATCGTCCTGCGCACCGCGCAGGACGAGGTGCGTTATGGCGCGCGCGTGGTTTTCGACGCGGGGTCCGGCGCCTTGCGTTCCGATCACATCGACGCGCCGCCGCCTTTGAACCCGCCGCTCGCGGCACTGCGCGCGGTGTCGGGGCGCTGGCTGTTCGATGCGTCTCCGGAAAGCCGCGTCAGCATCAACGGCGTTACGGTGGGTGGCGCCCGCATCATCAATGCGGGTGACGTGCTCACCATCGCCGGCTCGCAGTTGCTGGTCGAGGAGGCCACCTCGGCCACGCTGGCGTTGCGGCGTTTCGACCTCGTGGGCAACGACACGCTGCCGCCCGTGGGCGACAGCGTCCGCGTGCTCCCGCCGTCGACCGAAGATCTGCCCATCGACCTCGGCGAGGTCCCCAGCATTGAAGGCATCGTGCCCGCGCGAGTGCGCACGGTGGAGCGCAGCCGCTGGAACTACGCCGCCTGGGCGATGAGCGCGCTGCTGGCGGTGGTGCTCGGCCTCTTTGCGCTGCTCGAGCCCGTTTCGCTCGACCTGCGGCCAGGTGACGCCGAAGTGAAGTCCGTCGGCAGTTTCTCGTGGCAATCGGCATCCAGCGTGTTCGTGTTCCCCGGCGACCATCGGCTGGTCGCCTCGCGCGAGGGCTACGTGCCCGCGGAAGTCCAGGTCCAGGTCGGCGGGCCCGCACCCGCGCATGCGCTCATCCACCTCATCAAACTACCCGGCATCCTCGAAGTGGACACCGGCGGAGTTGCCGGCGAAATTTCCGCCGACGGTGCGCCGCTGGGTCGCGTTCCCGGCGCGGTGAAAGTGCCGGCCGGCGATCGCACGCTCACCTTCAGGGCGCCTCGCCACCTCGACCACGTGGAGCGGCTCACCATCGCCGGCGGCGGTGAGAAGCAGCAGCTCAAGGTGGCGCTCAAGCCTTCGTTCGGAGTCGTCAGCATCAGCTCCGTGCCCGCAGGCGCGCAGATCGAAGTCGACGGCAAACCGTCCGGGGTCACGCCGGCGAAAGTTGAAATGGACGCCGGCATCCGGCGCGTGCAGGTGTCGTCGCCGAACCTGCGCCCGTGGACCTCGAGCGTCGTGGTGACCGCCGGTACGCCGCAGACCATCGGCCCCATCGAGCTCGGCGCCGCCGACGCGCGCGTGACCGTGCGCTCGGTCCCGTCCGGCGCGCAGGTGACCACCGGTGGAAGTTTCCGCGGCAACACGCCCGTGACCATCGACTTGTCGCCGGGCGTCTCGCACGCGATCACCGTCGCGCGCGCGGGTTATGCGCCATGGACGCGCGAGATCTTCGCGGAAGCGGCGAAAGTGTCGTCGCTCGACGCGCGCCTGGCCGCGCTGCTGGTCGACGTGCGCATCCAGGGCGAACCGGCC
>Ga0190271_10002589_pt1 | contig 11044 bp, 14 predicted proteins | sample Popmic356T_FD_133747 | JGI IMG/M metagenome (GOLD analysis project Ga0190271, IMG submission 133747) | Populus adjacent soil microbial communities from riparian zone of Weber River, Utah, USA - 356 T | ecosystem: Environmental > Terrestrial > Soil > Riparian zone | place: USA: Utah | collected...
CCAGAGGCGGCGTCAGTCGGGGGCCTTCGCCGGCCACGAAGCTCAGGTTCTGGCCGATGGCGAACGGAACGATCAGGATGTCGGAAAAGAGGATCGCGGCATCGAGATCGGGGAAGCGGTGAAGCGGCTGGAGAGTCACGTCCGCCGCAGCGTCGCTGTCATAGACAAGGTCGAGAAAGCTTCCCTTGTCGGCGCGCAGCTGGCGATATTCCGGAAGGTAACGCCCGGCCTGGCGCATCATCCACACGGGCGGAGGGCTCAGCTTCTCGCCGTTCAGGACGGCAAGCAAAGGCTTGTGCGCCGACACGGCTTCGGAGCTCTTGTTCGGGCTCGAGGCCACCCTCTTTCCTTTCTTATATATAAGAATCTTAGAAGACTGATGTTGTTGTTGGCGCTGGGGACGCGGGGTTTAGGCGCGGCTCCCACATTTGCCAACAAGCTGTGCGATCCGAGTCTCCTGCTGAATCGGCGAGTCGCAACGGCTGTTTCCCGTGATTCACAGGCTGGGGACGGAATCTGTCGCCCGTGGATGAATCTCGGGAAGGACCGAAACGGAACTTGGACAAGGCATCCGTTGAGCCCGTCCCCAACTCCGCGCTAGGACGCCGCACCCTCTTTTCCACAAGGTTGTTCATGCCCGCTCTCATTCTTGCTTCCGGAAGCTCCATTCGCCGCAAGATGCTCGAAGATGCGGGGGTCGAATTCGAAGTGCTTCCTGCGGACATCGACGAGGAAGCCCACAAGGAGGGTCTGACCGATCCAGCGACGATCGCCACAACACTCGCCGAAGAAAAGGCCGTCTCGGTGAGCGAGACCAACGGGGATGCTTGGGTGATCGGCAGCGATTCCGTAGTCTCGGTCGATGGACGCCTGTTCAACAAGCCGCGCAGTCGGGAGGAGGCCGCGGAACATCTTCGCTCCTTTTCCGGGAAGAAGTTGTTGTTGGTAAGCGCGGCCGCGTTGGCGCGCCACGGAACAACCGACTGGAGTCTCGCGGGGCAGGCCGAGCTTCAGGTTCGTGTACTGACCGAGGACTTCATCCAGGCCTATCTCGATGTCGAATGGCCGGAAGTCGCTAACACTGTGGGAGTCTTCCGTATCGAGGGCCCGGGCATTCAATTGTTCGATGCCATTTCCGGCGGGCATTTCACGATCCTTGGAATGCCGCTGCTCCCGCTGCTCCGGCAGCTGCGCATTCGGAACCTACTGCCGTCATGACGTCACGAGGTCATGACGGCATTCTGCGCGCGCGACGCACCTCGTGATCCGGCTCGCGATCACCGGGTCGATCGGCATGGGCAAATCGACCGTTGCCGAGATGTTCGAGCGCGCCGGCGTTCCCCTCTTCGATGCGGACGCGGTCGTCCGCGACCTTCAGGCCAATGATCCGGAACTGATCGCCGCGATCGGCCGGCGCTTCCCGGGAACGGTCGCTGGGGGCGTGCTCGATCGCGACAGGCTTTCGCGATTGGTGCTCGGATATCCTGCGGAGCTCGAGGCGCTCGAAGCCATCGTCCATCCTGAAGTCCAGGAGGCCAGGGCGAAGTTCCTTAAGGAGAACGAGGACGCGCCGGCCCTTCTGTTCGACATTCCACTGCTGTTCGAGACCGGTGGCGAAAAGGCGTTCGACAAGATCATCGTCGTCTCCGCCCCCGACACCGTTCAGCGGCAGCGCGTGCTCGCCCGACCCGGGATGACGGAAGAGAAGCTCGACGCGATCCTCGCGCGTCAGACGCCGGACGAAGAGAAAAGGCGTCGCGCCGATTTCGTGGTCGATACGGGCACCGACTTATCCACGACTGAGCGGCAGGTCGGCGACATTCTGTATTGTCTCGGAATTTCGGCGGGCCGATAGAGACATTGTGCGTGAAATTGTCTTCGATACCGAAACCACCGGCCTGAACCCGGCCGGCGGCGACCGGATGGTCGAAATCGGCTGCATCGAGATGATCAATCGCGTCGAGACGGGCCGCCACTTCCACGCTTATTTCAACCCGTTGCGCGTCATGCCGGCCGAAGCCGAAGCCGTGCACGGCCTCTCGAACCTATTCCTGTCCAACCAGCCATTGTTCGAGGACCGGGTCGAGGACCTGATCGCGTTCCTCGGCGAGGCACCGCTCGTTGCTCACAATGCGTCGTTCGACTTCGGATTTCTCAATCACGAGCTGCAGCGCTGCGGCCGACCGATCGTCTGCATGAGCCGGATGGTCGACACCCTGATCCTTGCCCGCGCCCGGCATCCGGGCGCGAAACACAGTCTCGACGCGCTTTGCGCACGCTTCGGCGTAGATCGAAGCATGCGCGTGAAGCATGGCGCGCTTCTCGACGCGCAGCTACTTGCTCAGGTATATGTAGAACTGACGGGCGGCCGGCAGATCGGCCTCGGCCTTGTTGCCGATACGGACGCCAGGGATGTGAACGTCAGCGGACCGACGGTAACGGTCCGCGAGCCCCGCGTACCGCGTCCGCACTTTGCGAGCGCGGAGGAACTGGAGCGGCATCGTGCGTTTATCGCACGGATGGCGAGCCCGCTCTGGGATCGCTTCGCGTCAGCAGCCTGAAGCTCTGACGCTTGTCGGATGCGTGCCGCAGGGCGCGCCGCGCGAGAAAGGAGGGCTGTTTAGGTGGACGTACGGGTGACGGGCCATCAGGTCGACATCGGAGATTCGCTGCGGGACCAGGCGGTCGGACGCATGCAATCCCTGGCTGAAAAATATTTCTCTCGTGCCGTCGCGGCGAACGTGACGGTCAGTCCGGGTCCGCACAACGACTTCGTCTGCGACATCGTCGCTCCTGTCGCGAACGGCGTGGTGCTGAAGGCGCATCATCGAGCGCCCGAGGCGAACATCGCGTTCGAAGGCGCGGGCGACAAGATCGAGACGCAGCTTCGCCGCTATGCGAAGCGGCTTCGCGAGCACAAAGGGAACGGCGTCGACGAATTCGTCGAGGCTGCCGGCTACACGATTTTCGCACCGGTTGCAGACACGAGCGAGGAGGAGGGCTCCGACCATCCCGCGATCGTGGCGGAGACGAAAGTGGACATCCCCGAAGCCAGCGTTTCCGACGCGGTGATGCTGCTCGATCTTCGGAACACCAATGCGCTGATGTTCAAGAATAGGGCATCCGGAGAATTGAACATGATCTACCGCCGCGACGACGGTAATATCGGCTGGGTTGAACCGCCCGCCCGCTGACAACATCTGGATTCCGTGCAATCGGTGGCGGGCGCGGCGTCCCGGCCGTGGTCGTGAGTAGAGTATGCAGCTTTCCGAATTCCTCGATTTCGATGCCATCAAGCCGTCCTTGTCGGGCGGCAACAAGCGCGCGCTTCTGCAGCAGATGGCGCAGTTTGCCGCCGGCCGGCTCCAGGCCGACGCGGCCGAGATTCTGTCGAGCATCGGCGAGCGAGAGCGGCTCGGCTCGACCGGCTTCGGCCAGGGCGTGGCGATCCCGCACGGCAAGATCGAGGGCCTGGCACGCATCTACTGCATGTTCGCGAGGCTGTCGGACCCGGTGGACTACAAGGCGATCGACGGGCAGCCGGTCGACCTTATCTTCCTGCTGCTTTCGCCACCTGACGCGGGCGCTGAGCATCTGAAGGCGCTCGCTGCGATCAGCCGGGTGACCAGGCACGCGCCGACGCTCGAGAAGATGCGCGGCGCACGGAGCCGCGACGCCCTCGCGGCGGTACTCATGGGGGCAGATGAGCGAGACGCTGCCTGAGACCTCTGAGCTGACAGCGACCGGCGCGGAGGCGCATTTCCGGCGTCTCGAAGCGCTCTATCGGTCGGCTCCGGTCAACCGGCAGTTCCAATCCGAGATCGAGATCACGGCTCCGGGACATGCTCGGATCCGCTTCAACGTCGATGAGTCGAGCTTTCATGCCGCCGGCGCGGCGCACGGCACGCTTTACTTCAAGATGCTGGACGACGCGGCTTTCTATGCGGCGAACAGCCTCATCAGTGACAGATTCCTGCTGACGACGGCCTTCAACCTGCATTTTACGCGGCCGATGAAACCAGGCCAGGCCATCGCCGAAGGGCGCTGGATCAGCGGCCGGCGGCGCGTGCTGATCGCCGATGCCCACATCGTCGGACCGGACGGCGAAGAAGCCGCTCGCGGGACCGGCACGTTCCTTCGCTCTCACATCTCCCTGAGCAGCCTCGCGGGCTATTCCGGCTGATGGCCGAACGGCTGCCGGCGCACGTTGAGGCGGCAGCGATCATGAGGCGCGTCGAAGCGGGTGGCGGGTTCGCCATGGTGATCCGCAAGGGTGACCCCGACCGGGGCGCGCTGACCCTCGTCCTTCAGGAAAGGGGAGAATTCCGCGGGATCCTGGAGCGTGAGCTGGGTCCGGACTTCACTTACGAGTGGATTTTCAAGCCTGCGGGTTCCGAATCCCTAGACGAACTCGTCGCCCGCCGGGCGCGGTTCGACACGGATTCTTGGTTAATTGAACTGGACATCGCGGAGCCGGAACGATTCGTCGCTGAAACGACCGGTTCGGGTTGACCCCTAGGGATTGGCCCGGGAGAACGGGGTCAACAAAGAGCGGGGGGCACCATCTGTTCGGAAAGAGCCGACGGCAGGTGCCACGCAAGACGGGGAACAACAGACAGGCACGGTGTACGTTTTCGAACGTGAGTTTGCGCGCCTGTGCTGGAGTTGACCGCACTGAATTTCGGTAAAAATGGTGTTTTCGTTCCGGTCAGCAATGCTGATCCTCGCAGCCGCAAGCGGAAGCTCGGTTGCTCCCGCCCAGGTCGGCCCGACTTCTTCCGAGGCATCGGTCGTCACGACCGCGCTTCCGAATATCGTGGTTCCCGAGCCGATCGATACTCCGACCTACTCGATGGACGCCGAAGAAGCGTCCGCACCGATCACCCCAGAAGCGACGGTTCAAAGCGGCGCCGATCTGGATCCCGTACCGGTGAAGCCGACCGGCGATCTCACCTCCCTCGTGGCACAGCTCCGCAGCTCCGATGCCGGCAGCCGCGATCTTGAGTGTCTTGCCGTCGGCATCTACTTCGAATCCAAGAGCGAACCGCTCGCCGGTCAGCTCGCCGTTGGCGAAGTCATCGCCAATCGCGCCAATTCGAACGGCCGCTTCCCGTCGACCTATTGCGGCGTGCTGTTCCAGCGCGGCCAGTTCAGCTTCGTTCGCGGCCGGTCATGGCCGGCGGTCAACAAGTCCGGCCGTCAGTGGCAGAACGCCGTCGCGATCGCCAAGATCGTAGATCAGGATCTCAAGGATTCCGCGGTCGGCAACGCCTTGTTCTTCCACGCGAAGCACGTGTCCCCGAGGTGGCGGCTGAAGCGCGTGGCATCGGTCGGCAATCACGTCTTCTACCGCTAGAGCGGTTTTAGATATTCCTGTTTCGTTCTAGGGTGGCCAGCGATGGCCACCCTTATCGATTCGTGCTTTGCCGATGCCCCACCGATTGCCGCGGAGGTGGCGCGCGGGGTCACGCGCCTGTTCTGCCGGCAGGACCTTTTCGCTATCTGCGAAGTGCCGCTTCCGAACGGGCGCCGGGCCGACATGATGGCCATCGACGCAAAAGGCGCCCTAACCATCGTCGAGATCAAGGTCGCCAAAGCGGACCTGCTCGGTGACTCGAAATGGACTGACTATCTGGAATATTGCGACCGCTTCTTCTGGGCGGTGCCGCCCGGCCTGGCGTCCATCTGCGACGGCGAGCGCTTCCTTCCGAACGAGGCAGGGCTGATCGTCGCCGACCGCTATGACGCGGTCTTCACGCGAGAAGCGCTGAATCGGCCGCTCGCGCCTGCGCGGAGGAAGGCAGAGTTACTGCGATTTGCACGACGCGCCGCCCGCAGGCTGTCGGCGCAGATCGACCCCAGTCTGGGCGACGACTTCTAGGCTGCGCTATTTCAGCTTGAAGCTGTCGAGATCTTCCTTCTTGGCCGGCGTTGGCTTTTTACCGGCGCCTTCGATCGCGGCCAGGATCTCCCGGTTGCGCGTGTCGCGCTTCGCATAATCGCGCGCCGAATAGCCCGCCGCGGTGTCTTTCCTGTCGGGATCCGCGCCCTTGACGAGGAGCAGCTTCACCGCGTCGAGCTGGCGCTGCTGGACGGCAAGGATGAGCGCGGTTTCACCCATTTTGTTCGAAGCATCGACCTTGGCGCCAAGCTGGAGGAGCAGGTCGATTGCATCGGTGAAGCCGACGCGGGCGGCGGTGATCAACGGAGTGTCGCCGTTCGATGCCGCGAGGTTCACGTTGGCGCCCTTGCCGATGAGGAACCTGGTCCAGTTGTCGTCACTACGCCCGACGACGATGTTCAAAGCCGTTTCGCCTTTGGCATTGCGCGAGTTGACCAACGCAGGCCGGCTCCCGATCATTTCCGTCGCTTTGTTGCCGTCGCGGCTCTTGACCGCCGTAAGGAACGGCTCCGCGTCCGACACATATTGCGCCGCCGAAGGCGACGAGGCCGCAAGAAGCGCGAGTGCGATCAAAGCCAACCGATTCATAATCCTTGCCCTTTTGTCCCCGGCTCCTTGAATGCGCCTCGATAGCAAAGCATGTCTGAACCTGTAATGGCCCCCGCGCACGATTCCTCCACTCCGTTCTGGGAAAAGCCGCTCGCCGGGCTTGATCGCGGGCAATGGGAGGCGCTGTGCGACGGATGCGGTCGCTGTTGCCTGCACAAGCTGGAGGATGAGGAGACGGGACTCATCTATCCGACCAACGTCGCCTGCGCTCTGCTCGACCGCAAGAACGGGCTGTGCATCGACTATGCGCATCGCAAGAAAAGGGTGGCCGACTGCGTGGTGCTCAGTCGCAAAAGCGTCGGGACGCTCGACTGGCTGCCGGAAAGCTGCGCCTATCGCCTGCGTTCGGAAAATAAGCCGTTGCCGCAATGGCACTATCTGATTTCGGGAAGCCGAGAGACGGTCCATGAGGCGGGTCAGTCGACGCGGGGCTGGACGGTGAGCGAGACGGACGTCGAAGACCTCGAAGATCATGTCATCGATCGACCGCTCTGAGGCCCTCTTCCGGCACGAGGATCTGCCGATGCCGGTGGAAATCAGAGGCATTCGTGGGGCCCGGCGCATGCGGCTGCGGCTCGACGAGAAGCGCGGAGTCCTGAAATTGACCGGCCCGCTGCGAATGAATCGTAGGGCCGCGCTCGCCTGGGCAGTCGAGCAGCGCGAGTGGGTCGCTGCGCAGCTGGGGGCAATGCTGCCGGCAGAGCCCTTCGTCCCGGGTTCGACGATTCCGCTGGAGGGCCGCGACGTGCGGCTTGAGTGGGACGCGGCTGCTCGTCGCTCACCAATCCTCGATGGCGATCGGCTGACGAGCGGCGGACCACAAGATGGTTTCGCTCGCAGGATTGAAACCTTCCTGAAGAGGCGAGCGCTCGAGACGTTATCGGAAGAGACGGCGGAGATTGCGAGGCGCGCAGGAGTGACGCTTCGCGCGGTCGCGGTCGGCGATGCCGACACGCGCTGGGGAAGCTGCTCCTCGTCAGGCAGGATCCGGTACAGCTGGCGGCTGATCCTCGCACCGCCGGAAGTCCGTCGCTATGTCGTCGCGCATGAAGTCGCGCACCTCGTGCACATGGACCATGGGCCGAAGTTCAAGGCGCTGGAACGTGAGCTGTTCGAAGCCGACGCGGACTCCGCGCGTTTATTGCTGCGACGGATCGGGAGCAGGCTGAAGCGGATCGGCCGGACGCGGTGAGGTCGGCGGCGGAGGCCTGACGACCTGCGGCCGCTGCGGCGGCTGGCGCTGAGGCTGTGGCGGCTGTCGGGCACCGCCTGGGGGAAGCACCTGGTCGAGCCATTGCTGATCCAGCTGGCCGGTCGTCGGCTGCCCCTGTGCCGGCTGTTGCGGTTGCTGGTCCGGTGTCTGCGGCATCGTGTCGACCGGCTGGCCCGGAAGGGGATTCCCGAATTCGTCGACCAGCGGATCGAACGCGACCTCGTTGCCATAGAGATCTTCCTCGGCGCCGATGTCCCAGTCGGGCGTGGGTACTTCGGTTTGGAAGTTCTCGACCGGGCGGCGCGCGACGGCGACGGTCATGAAATCGTGAAAGGCTCGTGCCGGGGCAGTGCCGCCTTGCAGTCCGGCGATCGTCCGGGCGTCGTCGCGGCCCATCCACACGCCAGTAGTGAGGCCGCTCGAGAAGCCGATGAACCAGCCGTCCTTGTTGGAGCTGGTGGTGCCTGTCTTGCCCGCCACCGGACGGCCGATCTGCGCGGCGCGGCCGGTGCCGGTCATGACAGCCGCCTGGAGCAAATCGGTCATTTCCGCAGCGACCCAGGGCGCGACGAGCACGCGGCCCTCCTCGCTTTCCTTCTGATACAGTAGCTGCCCATCGGCGGTGACCACTCGGCGGATCGCATAGGGAACGACGGACACGCCCTGGTTGCCAACGGATGCGAAGGCGCGGGTCATGTCGATCAGGCGGACGTCGCTCGTGCCGAGCACCATCGATGGGTAAGTCGAAAGCTTGCTGCTGATTCCGAAGCGACGAGCCATGTCCGCGATCGTCCCGAATCCAAGCTGAGCGCCGATCTTTGCGCTGACCGTGTTGATCGACCGCGCGAAGGCTTCTCGCAGGCTGACCGGGCCGACATGAGTCCGGGTCGAGTTGCGCGGAGTCCAGCCATCGATCGTCACCGGCTCGTCGACGATCGTGTCGGTCGGTTTCATCCCCGACTCGAGTGCTGCTAGGTAGACGAACAATTTGAATGAGGAGCCTGGCTGGCGCTCGGCCTGCGTCGCCCGGTTGTAGATGGAATCGACGTAATCGCGGCCGCCGATCATGGCCCGCACGGCGCCGTCGCGATCGAGCGACACAAGCGCGCCCTGCGCATTCCCGGGAGTGTTCGCGGCGATGGCACGTTCAGCGGCGCTCTGCATCGTCGGGTCGAGCGTCGTCCACACCTCGATCGGCTCGCTGCTCTCGTCGATCAAGGTATCGAGCTGTGGAAGTGCCCAGTCGGTGAAGTAGCGGACGCTGTTCTGCTTGGTCGTCGGCTGGATCTTGATCGCGGCCGGATCGACCTGGGCCGCGCGTCCCGGTGTGACGAAGCCGTTTGCCACCATTGTCCGCAGAACAACTTCCGATCGATCGCGCGCCGCCTCGACATCCGCCGTCGGCGAATAGTTGGAAGGCGCCTTCACCAGGCCTGCGATGATCGCCGCCTCTCCGAGCGAGAGCGTGCGCGCGCTATGACCGAAGAAGCGGCGCGATGCAGCGTCGATGCCGTAGGCCCCGCCGCCGAAATAGACGCGGTTGAGGTACAGCTCGAGGATCTGGTTCTTCGAGAATTTACGCTCGATCGCCAGCGCCAGCACGGCTTCCTTCACCTTACGGCCGAAAGTCCGGCTGTTGGTCAGGAAGATGTTGCGCGCGAGCTGCTGGGTGATGGTCGAGCCGCCCTGCGCCCAGCGGCCCGTGTCGACACGCACTTTCGCGGCGCGGGCGACGCCGACCGGATCGACACCCAGATGCGAACGGAAGCGCTTGTCCTCAACCGCGATCATCGCGGCGCGCATTTCTGGCGGGATCTGCTCGTAAGGCAGCCACTGGCCGAAGCTAGGCCCGATATTGACCAGCAGAGCGCCGTTGGCGGCGCGCACGCGGATCATCTGGCCGAGGTCCGAACGCTTCGACAGGTCCGAATAGCTCGGAAGGTTCGCATAGGCGACGGCCACGGCCACGATCAGCGCCAGCAGCGCGACGAGCGCGACGTAGATGGATGCCTTGAGCGCGGTGGCCAGCGGTCTGCGGGCGGGCTTGGGATCGGCGCGGGCCATCTTGGCTCGACGGATAGGAACTCGTGGGTCGGGGGACAAGCGTGCGCCTTTGCCGAGTGGCAGGTTGACGCCGGATTAACCCCGTTTTGAGGTTTGCCCAATAGCAGTCGGCACATGGTTGCGCGCTCTGCGCTCTTGGCGTTCGGACTTGCTGCCGCGGCATTGCTGGCGGCCACCCCTTCCGCGCGCGCTCAGTGCCGGTTGTGCGAAACGCCGACGACCGCTCCCGTGCAGGACAGCGCAGAGGGCAAGATCGACCTGCAGATCGAGGCCGCGCTCGACTTCGACCGATTGATCGTCAGCGGTGCGGGAGAAGGAAGCGCTACCCTGCTTCCGGATGGAACGCGGCAGGTCAGCGGATCTGTCGAAGCCCTCGGGCTGCGCGCAATGGTCGGCGAGGCGTCCGTCCGCGGCGAGCCGGGCCGCTCCGTAAGGATTGATCTTCCCGCCCGCATAGAGCTTTATTCGATGGAGGGCGGCCGAATCACGATCGACGAAGTCGTCGCCGACATCCCTGCCGTGCCAAAGCTCGATTCGGCGGGGAACCTGAAGTTCCGCTTCGGCGGCCGAATCCGCCTTAGCGGTAACAGCGACGGAGATTTCCGCGGCGATCTTCCCATCACCGTCGAGTACCTCTGAAACATCTCCAGAACGGACCAAATCCTTTCCGTTTCAGTAACCATGCCCCTGAAGCAACCCGTAATCGGGAGGGGTTAATGGGGCAGTCACGGGTGAGCGGACCAGCGGTTCTGCCAGCCGGCAGATCTAAGGTTTGGAACAAGTGGGGATATCATAATGACGAAACTCCTTCGTATGACGTGCCTGGCCGCGTCCGTTGCGGCTACGGCCATCATCGCGACGCCGGCCGCTGCTGCGCCGGTCGGCGCAACCACGCCCGCCACGGCGCGCGCTCGCATCGTGAAGCCGCTCAGCCTTACGGCAACGGGCATTCTCGATTTCGGTGTGATCGTGATCCCGGCCGCGGGCGTCACCGGAACGCGCACCGTCACCCTGAGCGACCTGAATGCACGTGACTGCACCACACTGGGTGGCGGCGAGCTGACGTGCGGCACCGACGTGACTTCGGTTCCGTCGTACAACGTCAGGGGCACGAACGGGCAGGTCGTGCGGGTCATCAAGACCGCCAGCGCTCTGACCGGATCGAACGGCGGCCCCACCATGGCGTTCCGCCCGACGGGTCCTAACACGGTGACGCTGCCCAATTCGGGAACGAACGGCTTCGACTTCACCATCGG
>Ga0190271_10002590_pt1 | contig 11043 bp, 9 predicted proteins | sample Popmic356T_FD_133747 | JGI IMG/M metagenome (GOLD analysis project Ga0190271, IMG submission 133747) | Populus adjacent soil microbial communities from riparian zone of Weber River, Utah, USA - 356 T | ecosystem: Environmental > Terrestrial > Soil > Riparian zone | place: USA: Utah | collected...
ACCCGTTCACGCAGGAACCAGTGCCAGTGTGGGTGGCCAACTTCGTGCTCGGCGACTACGGCACCGGCGCCATCATGGCCGTGCCCGCGCACGACGCGCGCGACTTCGAGTTCGCCACGAAGTACGGTCTGCCGATCAAGCGGGTAGTGGTCCCGGCGCCGCCGGTGGAAGACATCGCCAAGTGGCAGGCCGAAACCGAAGTAGAGATTGAGCGGCTTCGAGCGGAAGCGGAGGCGTCCGGCACGGGCTCGGGCGGCGTCGGCTTCATCCGCGACGAGTTTTCGATCGAGCAGCCGATGCCATTCACGGAGTACGGCATCAGCGTCGAGTCCGGCGAGTTCAGCGGCCTGCCCACGGCGGAGGCGCAGAAGAAGATGATTGCCGCGGCCAAGGCCCGCGGGATCGGCGAGGGCACGGTCCAGTACCGGCTGAAGGATTGGGGCATCTCGCGGCAGCGCTACTGGGGCACGCCGATCCCGATGGTGGTCTGTCCGACGCACGGCACCCTGCCGGTGCCGGACGATCAGCTGCCGGTGGAGCTGCCGAAGATCGCGCAGTTCACCGGGCGCGGCGATTCGCCGCTGGCCCAGGTGCCGGAGTTCGTCAACACCACCTGCCCGACCTGCGGCGGGCCGGCGCGGCGCGAAACCGACACCATGGACACGTTCGTGGACTCGTCGTGGTACTTCTACCGCTTCGCCGACCCGCGGAATCAACAGCAGGCGTTCGATCCGGCGGCGGTGAAGTACTGGCTGCCGGTGGATTTTTACAGCGGCGGCGTCGAGCACGCCATCCTGCACCTGATTTATTCGCGCTTCTTCGCGCGCGTGTTCCGCGACCTCGGCATGGTGTCGCACGACGAGCCGTTCACCCAGCTCCTCACGCAGGGCATGGTGCTGAAGGACGGCAACGTGATGTCGAAGTCCAAGGGCAACGTCGTGGACCCGGACTCGATGCTGCAGAAGTACGGCGCCGACGCGCTGCGGCTCTACGTGATGTTCGTGGCCCCACCCGAAAAGGAAGTCGAGTGGAGCGACAGCGGATTGGAAGGCAGCTTTCGCTTTCTCGCCCGGGCCTGGCGCCTGGTCGATCACTGGACCGCCGCGGTGCGCGCGGCGGACAGTGTCAATTCGGAGGGCAGCCTCGAGGCTGCGGCCTTCAACGCCGCCGAGCGGGCGGTCCGCCGCAAGACGCACGACACGATCCGGCGGGTGACCGGCGACATCGAGCAGCGCCAGCAGCTCAATACGCCGGTGTCGGCGATGATGGAGCTCGTCAACGAGCTCTACACGTTCAGCGAACACACGCCCACGGGCCTGCCCGGCCGGCGGACCGAGGGCGCGGCCACTGCGGCCGAGCGCGTCGAGACCGTCCACGTCATGCGCGAGGCGGTGGACGCGCTCGTACGCATGCTGGCGCCGTTCGCGCCGCATACCGCCGAGGAGCTCTGGGAGCGGCTCGGTCACGAGGGCGGCCTCGGCGCCGCGAGCTGGCCGGAGTTCGCCGCGGCGGTCGCCAAGGCCGACGAGGTGGTCGTGCCGGTCCAAGTCAACGGCAAGGTGCGGGCGCGGCTCACGGTGGCCGCCGATGCAAGTCAGGCCGAGCTCGAGCGGGCCGCGCTGGCCGACCCTGGGGTTGCGGCGTACACTGCGGGAAAGACCGTGGTCAAGGTGGTCGTAGCCAAGGACCGGCTCGTGTCCGTCGTGGTGAAATAGGGTGGTCCGATAATGATGCGCAGGGTCGCCACGCTGCTCGTCTGTGTCTGGGCGCTCGCCGCGAGCGGCTGCGGCTATGCGCTGGCAGGCCGCGGATCCTTTCTCCCCGCCACCATCCGTACCGTCGGGATTCCCAAGCTGGAGAACCAGACCACGTTCTTCCAGGTGGAGGACATCCTCACCGACAAGATTCGCACCGAATTCATCGGCCGCGGCAAGTACGCGGTGAGCCCCGAGGCTGAAGGCGCCGACGCCGTACTCACCGGGATGGTGCTGTGGATTGTGGTCACACCGGTCGGCATCAACGAACAGCAGCTGGCATCGCGCTACCTGTTCACCGTTGCCATGAGGGTGGAGTTCACCGAGACCGCGACGCGGGAGGTCCTCTGGTCGAACGACAGTCTGATCTTCCGTGGCGAGTACGAGCTGCAGACGCGAACCCCCGACAACCTCCGCGGCGAGTCGTTCCTCGACCAGGAGCGCTCCTCGATGGATCGTATCGGCACCGACGTCGCCCGCACCGTGGTCACGTCCATCCTCGAGGCCTTCTAGCCGGTGCCATCGCTCACGGCCGCCGGGCTCCGCACGCAGCTGAATGCCGGAGAGCCAGGGCCCCTCTACCTGTTGCTGGGCGAGGACGACGCCGAGAAGGCGGCGGTGGCGGGCGAGTTCACCGACCTCGTCGATCCGGGCTTGCAGGCGTTCAACGTCGATCGGCTGTACGGCGGCGAGACGTCAGTCGACGCGTTGCTCGATGCCGCCAACACGTTCCCGATGATGGCGCCCAGACGGGTCGTCCTGGTGCTCGAGGCCGAACGCCTGCTCATCCCGAAGCGCGAATCCAAGGCCGCCGAGGCGGAACTGGCGCAGCTCGAAGCGTTCCTGCAGAACCCTTCGCCGCATGCGACGGTGGTGTTCGTGTGCGGTTCGCTCGACATGCGGCGCCGCATCTCGAAGACGCTGGCGCGCGAAGCGCAGGTAGTGGACTGCGGCACGATCGCCGACGCCTCGGACGCCGAGCGCTGGATCAAGGCCCGCGCGGCGCGCGACAAGGTGCCGCTCGACCCGGCGGCGGTGCGGGCGCTCGTGGATCGGGGCGGCACGAGCCTGGTGCGGCTGCGCGCCGGCCTCGAGCGCGTGGCGCTCTACGCGATGGGCCAGGCCACGATCTCGGCCGACGACGTGCGCCAGTCGGTGCCGGCCGGCCCGGATGAGCAGCAGGATTTCGGGATCAAGAACGCCATTCGCCAGGGCGACGCCGGCGAGGCGCTGAAACAGCTCGCAGCGGCGCTCGACGCCGGAGCCGCACCGTTCTTCGTGCTGGGGCAGCTCCGCTTCGCCGCCGAAGGCACGCCAGGTCCGCGGCTGCGTGACGCGGTGGCCGCGGTCTTCCGCACCGACCTCGCGCTCAAGTCGAGCGGAGGCGATCACAAGCTGCTGCTGGAGCGCCTGGTCGTGGAGCTCTGTGGCGAGTCACGGGGCCGGGTCGGCGGCGGCACGGCGCGTTGGGCCGGACGTGGGGGCCGCCCGTAGGCACGGCAGATGTGGGGGCCGCCTTTAGGCGGCCCAGATGAGCGTTGTTGCGTGGTCCGCCTGAAGGCGGACCCTACTTGGCAGCGCGCTCGAGGTGCGAGGCCAGGCGCGACTTGTAGCGGCCGGCGGTGTTGCGGTGGATGATGCCGGTCTTGGCCATCTTGTCGACGATCGAGACGGTCGCGCTCAGGGCCGTCTTGGCGCCCTCCACGTCCTTCTCGTCGAGCTTGGCGCGGATCGCCTTGAGCGCCGTCCGCAACGTGGACCGCATCCCGCGATTGTGCTCGCGCCGCTTGACGTTCTGCCGGTTTGCCTTGAGAGCTGACTTGGTGCGCTTGGCCACAGTGATCGAATCCTTCGAGGTCGTTGTCCCGCCCCTAATGACAGGATCGGCGCGCGAAGCGCGCCAGAGAAGATAGAAAAACCAACCGATGGGGCTCTGCCGCCAATTCCAGGGCAAAGACCGTCGGTTAGTTTAGCACGTCGAGCACCACCTTCCACTGGCCGGTGCGCTCGCGCACCCAGACCCGCGCATAGAAACCCGTTTCAAACCGCCCGGGGCTCCCGCTCCGTCCCCGCGCCGGCGGCAGCGGCCGGCTCCACGTGCCCCAGCTATAGCCAAGGTCGCCAGACTGGGCCGTTTCGGCGTAGCGGGAATCCACCTGCCCGTAGCGCGGCTGCGTGGCGAGGTAGCGCATCACCGCCGCCTCCCCCAGGACTGGCATGGTCTGGGGCCGATGGAAGCGCACCCCCGGGGCCAGGCGGCCCCGATAGGCCTTTGCGGCTCCGCTCTTGAGGTCGCTGTTCAGCACGCCGTCGGCCGTGCCAAGTGGCGGCGTGCGATCGTCGAGGTCGCCGGCGAACCGGTTGGCGCTCGGCGCCCGGGTGAAGCGCTCGGCGAAGGTTGGCGCACGTGGCGTCGTGGTGCCGATGTCCATCACCACCCGGAACGTCCCGTCACGCTCGCGCTTCCACACCGAGGCGTAGACCCCGTGCCGCGGCTGGCCGTTGTTGCGCGACGGCAGGATGTTGCGTGACGGGCCGGTGAGGTAGCCCAGTTCCCCACTGCGCGAGACGTCGCCGTAGCGGGGATCCCACAACAGTTGATGATCCTTGGGCGGGTCGGGGTTGGTCCGGATCTGTTCCTTGGCCAGACCGACCTGCTCGCCGTCGTAGCCGATGGCGGTGTCGGACAAGAACTCCAGAAACGCCTGCTTCCAGCCCACCTCCAACGCAAGCTTCGCAAAGGCGCGCTCGGCGTCCACCATGGCTTCGAGCGAAGCGGGGATGGGATCGGGACGCGGCGTGCCGCGCTGCGCCGCCGCCGGCTGGTGCGGCAGAGCCGCCAGCAGGCCAGCCGCGAGCGCGGCCAGAGACAGGCGCCGCGTGCTCACCCTCATGGAATTCAATATACGCCGCGGTTGGCGGCGGCGCTCAGCGGCGGATGACTTCGAAGGTACCAGCGGCAGGGCGCTGGGTCGAGTAGCGGGGCACGGCCCGCCCGTCGATGATCTCGATGGTCTTGTAGATGCGGAACTTCGCTTGTGCGCCGCCGTCGTTGGCGGCCTTCAGGCCGACCTTGCGGACGTAGTCGCGCGTCTCGCGATACGGTGGCACGCGGCCGTAGCGATCCACGGCGCCCGCGCCGGCGTTGTAGGCGGCGAGCGCCAGTTCCTCGTTGCCGTCGTACTTGTCGAGCAGCCGGCGCAGGTAGGCCGTGCCGCCGCGAATGTTCTCCTCCGGGTCGTACGGGTTGCGGACCCCGAGCTCCCGCGCCGTGGCCGGCATCAACTGCATCAGCCCCATCGCGCCCTTGGGCGACGTCGCGCGCGGGTTGTAGCCGGACTCCACCTGAATCACCGCCCGCACGAGCTCGGGCCGCAGCGCATGCCGCTGCGCGTGCGCCACCACGAAGGCGTCGAACCGCGGCGCCGATGCATCTGCCGCCTGGGCCGTGGTGGTGCGGTAGGCCGGCGCGCCGGGGACCTCGTAGATCTTGGTGGGGGTGTTGAGCTCACGGTCCGACAGCACCAGCGTGCCGTTGGCGTCGCGCCACGCGTAAATCTGCGCGTCGGCGGGCGCCGGCAGCAGCGTCGCGGCCAGCCCCAGCAGCGCCAGCCGGAGCGCCGCCTCGAGACGGGCGGATGCGGTCGTGAACGCGAGCTGAGCCACCTCCCCGTCTATCGGCCCGACGCGCAGGCCTCCGCAGCGCGGCCCGCACGTGGAGAGCCGGCGCAGGCCAAACCGCGCGGCGTCGTGCGCTCGCGCGCAGCGGGCGCGGAATCCGCGAAGAATGGTGTACAACTCCCGAGGCGATGTGGCGCGAGGATCGCGAATGAGCGTGTGGTCGAAGTGGACGCGGCAGCCGCAGACCGTGTGGCTGCGGCGCGCGTTGTTTCAGATTCACCTGTGGATCGGGCTCGCGCTGGGGCTGTATCTCGTGATGCTGAGCCTGACCGGCAGCGCCCTGGTCTATCGCAACGAGCTCGACGCATACTTCCGCACGGTGCGGCCGGTCTATGACGCCAAGGCGCGCCGGTTGACATCCGACGAGCTCCGAAGCGCGGCGCTGCGCGCCTACCCAGGTCACACCGTGACGCGCGTCGGCGACCGCATCTCGCGCCGCAACCCGACGATCGAGATCTGGGTCGAGCGTGACGGCGAGCGCAAGGAGCGTCTCTTCAACCCGTACACGGGCGCCGACCTCGGCGACTCCGTCACCAAGGGCGAGCGGTTCGTGCTCTGGCTCGCGCGGCTGCACGACGAACTGCTGTTCGATCGCCCGGGCCGCTGGTGGAACGGCGTGTTGAGCGCGGTCACCTGCGTGCTGACGGTGAGCGGTCTGGTGATCTGGTGGCCGGGCGTCACGCGCTGGCGGCGCAGCCTCAAGATCAAGTGGTCGTCGGGCTGGCGGCGATTCAACTGGGACCTGCACAGCGCAATCGGCTTCTGGCTGTTCCTGTTCATGCTGATGTGGGGCGTCTCGGGGTTCTACCTCGGCGTACCCGAACCGTTCTCGGACTTCGTGGATTCGATCTCCGATCCCGAGGCGTATCTCGGCGAGCGGCCCGGCGACATCGTGCTGATGTGGCTCACGAGGCTTCACTTCGGCCGCTGGCGCGACATGCCGTGGCTGAAGGCCGTGTGGGCCGTGGTCGGCCTCATGCCGGCGCTGATGTTCGTCACCGGCCTCGTCATGTGGTGGCAGCGGGTGCTGCGCAAGCGGCCCGTCCGCGTCGAGATCGCGAACTCGGAGGAAGCGGCCTGATGCGTGCGTGGCTCGTGCCCGCCGGCTGCACCGATCCCGGCGCGCTGCGTGTGGTCGAGCGGCCGGATCCCGTGGCGGGGCCGGGACAGGTACTGGTGCGGGTGCGTGCGGTGTCGCTCAACTACCGCGACCAGGCCGTGGCGCGCGGACAGTACATGGGGGGCCCGGTATCTCGCGATCTGGTGCCGGTGTCGGACGGCGCCGGTGACGTCGTGAGCGTGGGACCAGGGGTGACGAAGCTGGCCGCTGGCGCCCGCGTTGCCGGCACGTTCTTTCAGCCCACGCCGCAGGGCCCGGCCGCCCTCGGGTCACCGCTCGACGGCATGCTGAGCGACTACGCGGTGCTCGATCAGGACGGCGTCGTTACCCTGCCCGACGGTCTCGGCTACGAGGCGGCAGCCTGCCTGCCGTGCGCCGGCGTCACCGCGTGGCACGCGCTCTTCGGCGTGGGCCGGCCGATCGTGCCGGGCGATACCGTCCTGGTGCTCGGCACCGGCGGCGTGTCGATGCTGGCGCTGCAGCTCGCGCGCGCCGCGGGCGCGCGGGTCGTCGTCACGTCCTCGAGCGACGACAAGCTTGCGCGTGCCCAGGCGCTGGGCGCGACTGACGCCATCAACTACACCCGCAACGCGCAGTGGGACGAAGACGTGCTGTGGGTCACCGGCGGTCGCGGCGCCGACTGCGTCGTGGAGATCGGTGGAGCGGGAACGCTGGCCCGATCCTTCCGGTCGCTCGCCCGCGGCGGGAAGGTGGCGCTCATCGGCTTCCTGGGCGGACCGCAAGGTGACACCACCCCGTATCCGCTGATGATGAAGGCGGGCAGCGTGCACGGCGTGTTCGTCGGCGATCGTCCGATGTTCGAAGCACTATTGCGAGCCGTGACGGTCAACCGGATCGAGCCGGTCGTCGATCGCGTGTTCGGATTCGACGAGGCCGCCGCCGCGTATGCCGCTCACGCCGCCGGCGCGTTCGGCAAGGTGGTGATCCGGGTCGCATAAAGGAGTGGGGCATGGTGCTCGTGGTCGTCCTGGTCGGGCTCGCCGTGACCGCCTTGGCCCACACCCTGCCAGGCCCGTTCCTTCTCGACGTGATGGCGGGCGATCGCGCCGTATGGGGCATGCCCCGCGCCGAGCCCGCCACGGTCTACCTGACCTTCGACGACGGCCCGAACCCGTCGACGACGCCCGATCTGCTCGACGTGCTGGCCGACGAGGGCGTGCCCGCCACCTTTTTCCTGATCGATGCCCATGTGACAGAAGAGACCGCGCCTCTGGTGCGGCGGATGTTCGACGAGGGTCACGCCGTCGGGATTCATTCGTCGACCAGGGCGTACATGCTGCTGTCGCCCGACGACTTCGCCCGCACGCTGACGGCCGCGGCCGATCGACTGGAGCAGGCGGGCGGCACCCGCCCCTGCCGCGCCTTCCGCCCGCATGCCGGCTGGCGAGGCGGAGAGATGTACGCCGGCCTTCGCCAGGCGGACTATCAGTTGATCGGCTGGGGCTGGAACCGGTGGGACTGGAACTGGTTCCGGCGGCGCACCTCGGAAAGCATCGTCCGGCGAATCGCGCCGCGGGCGACGGCGGGCGACATCATCGTGCTGCACGACGGCGACGAGTCGGCGCCGCGGAAGGATCAGCGACAGACGGTCGAGGCGACCGCGCGGCTGATTCCGCTGCTCCGCGCCCGCGGGCTCGGCTTCGGCACCGTCTGCCGGAACGATGCGGGCAGCGCCGACCCGGCCCGCCCGCGCTGAAGGTCAGGCCGTCGCCAGTTTTTCGACGACCGCACGGCTCGCGGCGAGGAGCTCGGGGATCTTCGACGGGTCCTTGCCGCCCGCCTCCGCGAAGTCGGGCCGCCCGCCCCCGCCGCCGCCAACGATCGGCGCGAGCTGCTTCACCACCTGGCCGGCCGGGATCCGTTTGACGAGGTCGGGCGTGACGCCGGCGACGATCAGTACCTTGCCGTCGGCCGGGGCCGCCAACACGACGACGCCGCTCTTGATCTGATCGCGATGGCGATCCACCAGCGCCCGGAGGCCGTCTTTGTCGAGCCCTTCGACCTGACGCGCGACCAGGGTCACGCCGGCCACCTGCACGGATTCTCCGCTGCCGTCCGCGCCGCCGCCCGGGCCTCCGGCAAACGCGGCCTTGGTCCTGGCCTGCTGCAGATCGCGGGTCAGCCGCTTGACGTCGTCCTGGAGCGCCGCCACACGTTGGGGCAGTTGTGCCGGGGTGGCGTTGATCGCGCCGGTGAGCGTGACGAGCGTGTCTCGCGCCGACTGGAAATCGCGCAGCGACTGCGCGCCGGTCGTCGCCTCGATGCGGCGGACGCCGGCCGCGACGCCGCTCTCGGACACGATTGCGAACAGGCCGATGTCGCCGGTGGCGCGCACGTGGGTGCCGCCACAGAGCTCGGTGCTGAATCCAGGTACCGAGACCACTCGAACCGTATCGCCGTACTTCTCACCGAACAGCGCCATGGCGCCGGCGGCGATCGCGTCTTCGGTGGCTTTCACCTCGGTGGCCACCGGCGTGTTCTCGAGGATGCGGGCGTTGACGATCGCTTCGATCTCGAGCGACTGCTCGCGCGTCACGGCGCTGAAATGGGCGAAGTCGAACCGCAGCCGGTCGGGTGCCACCAGCGAGCCGGCCTGCTTGACGTGCGGGCCCAGCACCTGACGGAGCGCGGCGTGGAGCAGGTGAGTGGCGGTGTGGTTGCGGCGGGTCGCATCGCGGGTCTCGACGCTGACCTCGGCGGCGACCAGATCGCGCGCCGCGAGCGTCCCCGTCGTCACCGCCACCGCGTGTGCCCGCGGCCACTGTCCTGCGCGCACGACGCCGGTCACACGCGCCGTTCCGCCGGGAGCCGTGATCGTGCCGACGTCGGACACCTGGCCACCGGCTTCGAGATAGAACGGCGTTTCGCGCAGCACGACGAAGCCGGTCTGTCCCGCGGCGAGCGAGGGCACCTCGGCCCGCGAGTCGTCGAAGACGGCCAGGATCTGGGTGTTCACCGCGGTGCGGTCGTAGCCGCGGAAGACCGCCTCGCCGACCGCCTCGAGCGCGGCGCGCGTGGCATCACTGGCCGCCCACGCCGCGTCTTTCGCCGCGCCGCCCTTGAACGCGCTCTGGGCCCGCGCCTTCGAGCGCTGCGACGCCATGGCCGCGTCGAAGCCTTCGACGTCCAGCGTCAGCTTGCGCGTTTCGATCATGTCCTCGATGAAGTCGCGCGGAATGCCGAAGGTGTCGTAGAGCCGGAACGCCGCCTCGCCCGGCACGACGCCACCCGCCGCGGCCGCCTGGTCGAGCACGTCTTCGAGCTTCGGCAGCCCGTCAGTGAGGACGGTGTCGAAGCGCTCTTCTTCGCTGCGGATGACGCGGGCAATCGACTCGCGGTTGGCCGAGAGCTCGGGGTAGGCGCCGCCGAACTCGGCCACCATCGTGTCCACGAGCGAGTAAAGGAAAGGCTCCGAGATGCCGAGGTGCTTGCCGTGCCGCATCGCACGCCGCATGATCTTGCGCAGCACGTAGCCGCGCCACTCGTTCGACGGCACGACGCCGTCGCCGATGAGGAAGGTCATCGCGCGGGTGTGGTCCGCGACGACGCGCATGGAAATGTCACGTGTCTCGTCGTCTCCATACTTCAGACCGCGCATCTCGCCGATGCGGGCGAGGAGCGGAGTGAACAGATCGGTGTCGTAGTTCGACTGCTTGCCCTGCAGGACGGCCGTCACGCGTTCGAGACCCATGCCGGTGTCGATGCACGGCGCGGGCAGCGGGGTGAGCGTGCCGTCCGCGCTGCGCTCGAACTCCATGAAGACGTTGTTCCAGACTTCGATCTCCGGATCGTGGCCGCTGCCGCCGCGGACGTAGTAGACCTCCGAGCACCGGCCGCACGGGCCCGTGTCGCCCATCGACCAGAAGTTGTCGTCCGTGCCGAGCTCGAGGATGCGATCGGCCGGGACGCCGAGCGTCCGCCAGATGTCGTACGCCTCGGCGTCGCGCGGGATGCCGTTCTCGCCCTTGAAGATCGAGACGACCATCCGGTTCGGGTCGAGCTTCCAGACGCTGGTGAGCAGTTCCCAGGCAAAGGGCAGCGCTTCGGCCTTGAAGTAGTCGCCGAAGGAGAAATTCCCCAGCATCTCGAAGAACGTGTGATGACGATGCGACGGCCCGACGTTGTCGAGGTCGTTGTGTTTGCCGCTGACCCGCATGATTTTCTGCGACGTGGCGGCGCGCGTGTAGTCGCGCTTCTCGCGGCCGAGGAAGACGTCCTTGAACTGGTTCATCCCGGCGTTGGTGAAGAGCAGCGTCGGGTCCTCGTGCGGCACCAGCGGCGAGCTGGGCACAACGCGGTGGCCGTGCTTCGCGAAGTAGTCGAGGAACGACTGGCGGATCTCGGCGGACGTCATCCAGGCATTGTACTTGTCGGCTCACGGCTCACGGCTCTGGGCGTGGACGGCTCCTGACGCCCGGAGAGTACGCTTGTCCGGTCTCCGGGAGCCGGGAGTCGGGAGCCTTCTCA
>Ga0190271_10002591_pt1 | contig 11043 bp, 8 predicted proteins | sample Popmic356T_FD_133747 | JGI IMG/M metagenome (GOLD analysis project Ga0190271, IMG submission 133747) | Populus adjacent soil microbial communities from riparian zone of Weber River, Utah, USA - 356 T | ecosystem: Environmental > Terrestrial > Soil > Riparian zone | place: USA: Utah | collected...
CCTTGAGCAGGTGCACGCCGGCCTGCATGCGTGTGTCACCGTCGCCGTTGACGGTGCGCAGCAGCGTGCGGGCCGCCTTGAGGTGCAGCGCGCGTCGGCCGCTCTCCTCGAGTGAGCCCTGCAGCGCCTGCTGCAGCGCAGAGCTGGCGAGCGCCGCACGCTCGTCGAGCAGCTGGACGATGCCTCGCCCGCGCAGCTCTTCGATCGCCAGCACCACCTCGCGCGGCTCGCTGGCCAGCGCATCGGCGATGAAGCCGAGCTCGCACGACAGCTCGGAGATCGCGAGCAGATTGGCGACCTCGCGCGCACGCGGGCTGAGGTCGGTCAGACGCGCCAGCAGCACCTCGTCGCCCTCGTTGCCGAGTGCCTCGCCGCTCACGTCGTGCGGCAAGGTGAAGGTGCCACGGGTGTAGCGAATCAGGCCGCGCGCCAGCAACAGGCGCGCGAGGTCCATCGTGCGCGCGGGGTTGCCAGCGCTCTCCTCGTGGAGAAAGCGTGCCAGGCGCACGCTGTTGGTGACGCCACCGAAGACCGAGCTGACCAGCGCCACGGTGTCGGCCTCGCCCAGCCTGTGCAGCGAGAGGCGCTGCGCGCGCGCGGCGATCTTGTCGTAGGCGTCGGAGTCTTTGACGCCGCTGCTGGCCGACACCACGAGCAACAGTGGGTGCTTGAGCGCTTCGTCGGCGAGCGAGGCGATCAAAGCCAGAGACTCGGCGTCGGCCCGCTGCAGCTCGTCGAGCAAGATCACGGTCGGGTTCCTCTCGCTCGCGTCGAGCAAGATCTTCTCCATCAGCGACAAGGTGCGCGCCTGACGCTGCGAGGCCTCGAGCGGCGACCACGCGTTTTCGCCGCGCGCGCCGCGCTGCGGGCTCACCAGCTGGGCAAAGTGCGTGTTGCGCGAGCGCGCCTCGTCGTGCAGGTCGGGGTGGAGCGAGAGGCCCAGACGCGTCAACGTGCGCGCCAGCCCGAACGAGGACGCGTCGGAGCTGGCGTCGGCACGCAAGACCGTTGCACCGGCCAGCTGCGCCTCGCGCGCGAGGTGATTGAGGAGCGCGCTGCGCCCGGCGCCTCGCTCGGCCTCGAGCAAGACCACGCCGCCCTGACGATCCGTCACTTGTTTGAGCGCAACCTCGAGCTGCAGCAGTACGTCGCCCCGTCCCACCAGCGGCGGATGTGCCAGGTAGCTGTAGGCCACCTGCTGCTCTTCGGGCTCGGGCGAGAGGCCGCCTATCGCAGTCAGGCGCTCGATCACCTCGGCCGCGCTGGCGGGGCGGCTGGCCGGGTCCTTGTTGAGCAGCCACAGCACGAGCGCATCGAGCGCGGGCGGCATCTCTGCGTACGTGGACGGCCGCTCGACCGGCAGCGCCCAGGCGGCACGCAAGCCATCGAGGTCGCGCACGCGCACCACCGGCTTGCGCGTCAGCGCCCAGTACGCGAGCGCACCCAGCGAGTACAGATCGGCGCGCTGGTCGAGCGGCACGCCCGCGAGCAGCTCGGGCGCCATGAACGCGGGCGTACCGACCAGATCGGGCGGCAGACCGAACGAGGTGAGCGCACCGAAGTCGAGCAGCTTGGCGCGTCCGTCCTCGGTCAGGCGCACATTGCCCGGACTGAGGTCGCGATGCAGCAGCTTGCGCGCGTGAATCAGCGCCAGCGCGGAGGCCACGTCGCGCAGCACGCGGCAGACGTCGGGCGCGGGCATCGGCGCCAGCTCGAGCAGGTCCTTGCCGGACAGCAGCTCCATCGTGTAGTAAGGGCCGAGCTCGTCGTTGCCGTACTCGTAGACCTCGACGATGGCGGGATGCGTGAGATGGGCGAGTGTGTTGTATTCGCGCTGAAAGAGCGCAGTCGCTCGGGCGCGCGAGGTGTTGCCGGTGACCAGCAACCGCTTGTAGGCGAGCTCGCGACCGACCACGCGATCCCATGCTCGGTAGACGACGCCCATGCCGCCTCGGGCGAGCTCGCCCTTGAGCTCGTAGCGGCCGACGTGTCGCGCGGCGCGCGACTGCACTGGAATGGATTGAAGACTGCCTCTCACACAAGAATGCTACGGCAGTCGGAGTAGACGCGTTCAGAATCTGTTGCTGAGTGTTGCCCGCTCAGCTGCGGGTCAGAGCAACGAGCCCAATCAGGGGCTGGTCTCATGTGCGGGTTCGTGCCCCGCTCGTAGTAGTCTCGAGCTGCTCGGACAAATGTCCAAACGCGGTCACTAAGGTCCGTCATCCTGGACTACACCGACCCATGCGGGCCCCGGATCACGCACGTCCGAGGGACCCTGATCACCGGTTGGCGCGCGGGCCTGCACTGCGCAATTCGTCCGCGCGTTGCCGATGTGCTCGCCAACAGGCACCTGTTGTCGCGCTAGCGAATATCGTCGACGCTCACGCCGAGTCGCTCGGCGTACAAGCCGAGCGTGCGCTGCCAGGCGGGGCGGGCCAAACAGCGCGCGTAGTACGCCTTGATGCTCGGAAAGGGATCCATCAGGTCGGTCTTGCGGATGCTGCGCAAGACGCAGGCCAGCATGATGTCGGCCACCGTGAAGTCAGCGCAGGCGATCCACGCGCGGTCTTCGAGGCGGCGCTCGAGGTGACCGAGCCAGTGGCCGGCGAGCTTGCGCACCTCCACGTTGAGCTTGTCGTCGGCCTTGCCACTGTCGAAGATCGCGATCAGGTCGAGGCACACCAGCGTCGGCTCGACGCTGCTGACCGCGGCAAAACACCACTGCACGACACGGGTGCGGCCCTGGACGTCGGACGGGATGAGCTTGCCGGCCTTCTCTGCCAGGTAGAGCACCACCGCCGCCGACTCGGCGACGACGAAGCCGTCGTCGTCGATGACTGGCACCTGGCGGAAGGGGCTGAGCTTGCCGTACGCGTCGCCGTTGTGCTCGCCGCCCGTGTGGTCGAGCGCGTGGACTCGATACGGCAGCCCGGTCTCCTCGAGCGCCCACTGCGCCCGCAGGTCTTTCGTCTCGCCGATCCCCTCGGGGAAGATCGTTCCGAAGCCATAAAGCGTGATCATGTCGTCCTCCGCTCAGCGGCCGGTTCACCGGACCGTCGCTATCGTGCGAGGCGCCGCTACGGCGCCAGCAGGCAGCTGTGCTCACCGCCGCAGTACATCGTCTGCTCACCCACGCACTTGGCCACGCGTCTGCTGTCAGGGTTGTCGTCGGTCGTCTGCTGAAGGCTTGTGGACAGCGTCGCAGCGAAGCTCCGGGCCAGGACGCGGAGGCCTACGGTGGCAGCTCGAGCGCGATCACGCTGCCGTGGTCATTGCTGCCGAGCGCCTCGATGGCACGGTTGCCCGTGACCAGGTAGATGCGACCGTTCGCGACCACGGGTCCGGAGATCGCGCGTCCCGGGTGCGAGAAGCCGGAGACGGGCGTGCCCGTCGGCGCGTGCAGTCCGATCAGCGTGAACTGCTGCGGGTCCGTACCGGGGTTCGTTTCGGTGATCGGCGCGAGGAAGTAGACGACGTCGTTGGCGACCGCGAGCGGCGCCGCCAGCACCGACATCGGCTGGTTGTGGCTCCAGAGCACACTCGCTCCGTCGGGCGAGAGCGCCTTCACGACACCCTCGAACGGACCTGTGCTGGTCGTCGGCGTCAGGTTGTTCAAGCCGTGTACGAACACCCGTCCATTGTCGTAGGCGCCGCCGTTCTGCAGACTGCCGAGCTGGTTGGCCTGTGCAACGATCTGTGTCGTCTTGACGACCTCGCCCGTGCGCGCGTCGAGCACGGTGTAGGCGCCACTCTTCTGGCCGGCGCCGACCACCTTCCGGCCATCGGGAAGGTTGTAGAGCTTCGGCGCGTCGCCGAAGTCCTGATCGCTCCACTTGCCGTTGGCGTCGGGGCTGTCGATGCCTGACACCCAGATATCATCGGCGGTGATCTGACGGATCCACTTTACCTTTCCGGTCTTCGCGTGCAGCGCGATGATCGCGTCGCTGGTCGGCGTTCCGCCGCCGCCCGGCTTGGGCGAGTAGTTTTGACCGGTCCCCACGTACACGGTCTGCGTCTCGGCATCGTAGGTCGGCTGCCCCCAGATGTCCGCGCCGGACGGCCCGAGCGTGAACGGTGCGGCTTCGCTCGGCAGTGGCTGCACGGCAGCGGGCGGGATGGTGTCGTAGCGCCAGCGCTGCTTGCCGTTCTTGACGTCGAAAGCAGCGACGAAGCCCGTGTGCGAGCAGCACTGGTAGGGAATGCCCAGCTGCGGGATCAGCAGCGCTGCGTCTTCGATGGCCGCAAACCCCACGACCACGTCCTTGTCTGCGAGCGCGAGCGAGTTGCCGACCACGCCGCCGAGCAGGTGCGCATCGACCTGCGGCTTGACCCAAACCTCCGCGCCGGTGGTCCCGTCGAGCGCGTACAGGTTGCCGTCCAGGTCGCCGAAAACGACGACGTTCTCGCGCTCGGAGTACACGGCGCCGCCCACGATGGGTGTGCCGTACAGAACCGGGATCTGTCCTCCCACCGGTGCCGGGGTGGCCAGCACGGCGAGCAACGGGTTGGCCGGCAGCGTGACGTAGTCCCAGAGCAGCTCGCCCTCGAGACTGAGCGCGTAGAAACGACCGTTGTTCGAGCCGACGTAGATCGCGTCTTGGGTCACGACGGGGGTGCCGTGTAGCGCGCCCAGGTCTTCGCCCAACAAGTTGTCGAAGACCCAGCGCGGCCTGAGTGTGTTGGCATTCGCGGCGCTGATCTGACGCTCGACGGGGTTGTGATGGCTGGCGTGGGCGTCGTGTCCTGCCATCGGCCACGTGTCCGGCCGGTCGTGTTTGACCGGCTTTTTGGCTGCTGCCAGGCCGAGCTCGCTGCCTTCGAGCTCGCCTTCCACGTCCGCGCAAGCCAACAACGCCGCCGCCAAGAGTAGTAGTGATCCCTTTGTTCGACCCATGGAACCTCCGCCTCTCCTACTGAGCGGTCTGCACGCACGCATCCGACAGCGGGGGGGCAGCGCAGCTTTACACACTCGGCGCGCACGCCTTGGTGCGAATTTGCAGGTCGACTCAACTGATACCGCTGGGTCCGAGCTCGCAGCGCCCCCTGCTTGAGCAGCACGACACGAAAGGTGCGGCGTGCCGATCGGAAACGAGCTGGCCGCGCCACGCTGCTGGTTCACGCGCGTCGTCTGCTACACCTTTGCCGCCGGCGCGCCATGTGCTGGGAGCCACGTGGCAGCGCGTGATGACAGGTCAGGTACCCATGTCCGAGATCATTCTGCATCAATACGACCGATCCCCCTTCGCCCGTAAGCTGCGCGCCGCGTTCGGGATCAAGGGCGTCACGTGGCGCTCGGCCGACGTGCCCTCCATGCCGCCGCGCCCCGCCCTCTCGTTGCTCGCGGGCGGCTATCGACGCATTCCGGTGCTGCAGCTCGGCGCGGACATCTTCTGCGACTCCAACCTCGCTTTGCGCGTGCTGGAGACCCTGGTTGCCTCGCCGCCGCTCACGTTACCGGGGGACACCCTGTCGATTCCCGTCTCCCAGTGGTTCGAGCCTCGCTTGTTCAGTGCGTTCAGCGTGCTTCGCTTCCGCAAGCGCGAGGACCTCAAGGGCGTCTTCGAGAGCCCCGAAGAGGGCGCGGCATTCGGCCGCGATCGCGCCGCCTTCATGGCGCCCATGATGGACATCTCCAAAAACGCCGAGAACGCGCCGACGGCGCTGGCCCACGCGGCCAGCTTCGCGGCGTGGATCGAAGACGTGCTTGGGCACGCTGGCGACTTCTTGTTGGGTGCGGCGCCCAGCTTTGCGGACCTGTCGGCGTGGCATCCGTTTTTCTGGTTCAAGGGTAGCTCCGCACAGCGCGAGCTGTTGGCCGACTACCCACGACTGTGGGCCTGGGTCGACCGCATCGAGGCGTTCGGTGAAGGTCAGCGCAGTGCGATCGACCCGGACCAGACGCTCGCGATCGCGCGCGCCGCCGAGCCTTGTTACCGCTTCGCCGACGCACGCCCGAGCCCGATCGACCCTGCACTCGGCACGCGCGTCAGCGTCGCGCCCACGGACTACGGCGTCGACCCAGTGGTCGGGGAGCTGGTCTCGATCGGTCGCGATCACGTCTCGGTGCGACGCGCAACCTCCGAGACGGGCGACGTCGTGGTCCACTTCCCGCGCTGGGGCTACCGGGTGCTTCCGGCGTAGCGCCACACAATGCGCCGGTGCATGGGCGGGCAAGGTCCGAGCTCGACGCCGCAGAGGCTGCTCACGGCAGCGCAAAGCAGTAGATCTTGCCGGAACCGCCCCTGGGCGTGGTGTCGTTGCAGCCTCCGCTCTCGTGGGACGAGAACCAGGAGCTCAAACGACCTGCGGAAGAAGCATCGGGACCGAGCCCATCACTGTGGCCAACGCGCGCCGCAATGCCGGCGTCACTGAGTGTCCAGTCGCCGCAGGTGAACCCGCGCGCCACGCCGCCATCGATCTCCGTGCCCGTGAGGATGTCGTGCTGGTTGGGCGTGGGCGAGCCTCGCCACTGTCCGTTCACTTTTTGGCCCTGCTCCGTGAGGAACAGCTCGGCGTCTCCAGTGCGGGCGTGCAGACTCGTGATGTCGCTGGCCACGAGCTGCCCTGCCACGTTGTACCAGGGCCCGGCGCCGATCCGCGATCCGGCAGCGGTGGGTTGGTTGCCATTGGCAGGATCCCGCTCGACGCTCAGATACGCGCGCCACGTCTTGTTGCCGGCACCGACGGCAGTCGCCAACCGCTGACATCTTTGGTCGGCCGCGCTGAGCCCGCCCAGGTTCGCCGTGGGACTGTTGTCACTCGTCACGAAGAACGTGAACCGCGGCGAGATCCCGGAGTCGAGCCCTCCCCCGCCATCACGCCCCGCATCGAGGCCGCCGCCCGCATCGGGTCCGCCCCCGTCGGGGCGACTGGCATCGAGGCCGCTGTCCGCGACGGCGTCATCGCCGTCATCGTCGCCGCAAGCCGACAGGACCAGCAGTGCACAGCATGTGTACAGCGTTTTGAGCGACACCATGCGTTCCTCCGTAGTCGCGGGTACGTAGTCTCCGGGTTGCGCGCCGAAAGGCACGGGCACTCGCTCGCGAGCGCGTGACGCGAGCTATAGCCTGAACAAAGACTTAGCGCGATCGCGGCAAAAGCGCAGGCAGTGCGATCGATCCTGCGCGCCCAGGCATCAACGCTGCATGACCAAGCCAAGCTGCTACGCGCACGTGCTGTTCTGGGCGCTCGTCGGCCTCGCCGCCTGTGGAGAAAGCGACCCCGAAGAGCGCGCAGAAAATTCCGTCCGAGCGGATCGCGACTCGGGTAGCGAAGAAGACGTCGAGCCTGGCGCCTCTTCGGCTCAGGATGCCGACAGCCAAAACCCGCGCGCTGACGCCGGCCGAGCTGGCACGGGCGACGCAGGCTCCAGGCGCGATGCGGCTGCGGACACCAAGGCCGACGCCGAGGTCGCGAGCGAGCCCGACGCGGGGTCGAGCCAGGCGCGAGACGCAGCCGCACCCGGCGACGCCAGCAGCCGCTCGGACGCAGGCGACGCACGCGACGCGGGCACGACAGGCACCGGGAACCTCACCAAGACCACCGTGAACGCCACGATCGTGGTCTCGGCAGGCGAGACCTTCGACGGCAGCGGCAAGCGCTTCGTCGCGGGCAGCGCGCTCGGTGACGGCAGTCAGGCCGAGGGGCAGCAGCCGGTGTTTCGCGTCGAGGATGGCGCGAAGCTCATCAACGTGACGATCGGGGCGCCTGCCGCCGACGGCGTCCACACCTACGGCGACGTCACGCTCGAAAGCATCGTATGGGAAGACATCGGCGAAGACGCGATGACCATCAAGCAGTCTGGAACCGTCGAGCTGCGCGGCGGCTCGGCCAGCAACGGCGAAGACAAAGTCTTTCAGATCAACGCGGCGAGCACGTTTCGCGTCTCGAACTTCAAGGCCGTCAGCGCCGGCAAGTTCATTCGTCAGAATGGTGGCACCACGTTCAAGGTCGATGTCGTGATCGACAACTGCGACATCTCGAAGATGGACGAGGCGATCTTCCGAACGGACAGCGCCAGCAGCACCGTCAAGATGACCAACACCCGCTACAGCATGATCGGTGACGAGCTGTTCGTCGGCGTGAGCCCCAACAACATCAGCGAGCAAGGCAACACCGCGTACTGACGCGCGCGAGCCGGCCGCGCGCGCGCAAAGAACGCGATTGTTGCCCGCTCCCCATCAGTGGTATGCGAATTAGGTGATTTTATCGTGCCTGAAGCTGAACCCCGCCCCCCCTCGCGAGCCTTGCATGCATAGAGAAATTCTTTCGCGCTGCGGGCTGCTTACGGCACTTTGTGTGCTGCTGGCGTGTGGCGATTCGTCCCCCCTGCGTAGTGCAGACCGCGATGGCGCGATCGCGCCCACCGCCCCGCTCGACGCAGGCGTGCTGATCGATGCAAACATACCGAGGGAAGGCGGAAGTAAGCCGGTGTGGTCGTCGTCCGACGCTGCGTCGGGTCCCAGCTCGGCCTGCGTTAACCTGCAGTGCCAGCAGCTCGCGTGCGAAAACGGCGCCACTACCAGCGTCAGCGGCACCGTCTACGACCCTGCCGGCAAGAACCCGCTCTACAACGTGGCGGTGTTCGTTCCCAACACCAAGCCCCAGCCGTTCACGAATGGCGCTTCGTGCGATCGCTGCGACACGCTGTACACGGGCTCGCCGATCGCCGCCACGCTGACGGACGCTGCCGGGCGCTTCAAGCTCGACAACGTGCCGGTCGGTGCCGACATCCCGCTGGTCATTCAGATCGGCAAGTGGCGCCGCCAGCTCAGCGTGGCCAGCGTGGCCGAGTGTCGCGACAATCCGCAGCCCGATCGAACACTCAGACTTCCGAAAAATCGCATGGAGGGCGACATCCCCAAGATCGCGATCTCGACCGGTGGTGCAGACACCCTCGAGTGTCTGCTGCGTCGTGTGGGCTTGGACGCCACGGAGTACGGACCCGGCGCAACGAGCGAGGCCCGCGTACACATCTACAAAGGCGAGCACGGCGACGACGATCCCGAAGCCCCCAACACTGCGCCGCCAGGACCAGCGAGTGCCGCGGCACTGTGGGACCGCTCCGAGCACCTGATGGCGTACGATCTCCTGCTGCTCTCCTGCGAGGGTGACGAGACCACGAACATGAACCAGCAGGCGCTGCACGACTACGCCAGCGCGGGCGGTCGCGTGTTCGCTTCCCACTTTCACTACTCGTGGTTCAACACCGGTCCCTACGGCGACGAAAACCTCGCCAAGTGGACGCGCGGCTCAAACGGCATCGACGACATCTCGTCCACCATCGTGACCACGCTGCCCAATGGCCAGCCCTTCGCCAAGGGCCAGGCGCTGGCTGCGTGGCTCGCCAACGTGGGCGCGCTGGAGAACGGCAAGCTGCCCATCGAAGACGCCAAACACAACGCCGACGTCGGCGCGGACCACACGCCCTCGCAGCCCTGGATCGTCGCCGATCAGGACGCCGAGGCACCCGGTGCCACCCAGTACTTCTCGTTCAACACGCCGACCGATGCGCTGGTTAACACGGCGGACACGGTGGGGATGTACTGCGGGCGCGTGGTCTTCAGCGACCTGCACGTGGGCGCCGCGTCGAACGACGACAAGGGCAGGCCAGTCCCGACCGGCTGCTCCAATGGCGCGCTCTCGCCCCAGGAGGCAGCGCTCGAGTTCATGCTGTTCGATCTCTCGTCGTGCATCATCCCCGACGAGGTTCCGCCGGAGCCGCCGCCCGTCATTCCGGTGATCTGACAGTTGCCCCGCTCGTGATCTAGACGCGCAGTCAGCTGCGCCGACGCGAGCGCATTCCTGCCGGCAGAGAGTGCCGCGTTGGCATTCCGACTCGGGGACCGCAAGCACGCTCGCGTCCTGCGATGTTGCAAACATCCACGCTGCAGACGTCCAATCCTGTGGAAGAATCGAACAGCTTTCGACCGGTGCCGCCTTGGGTTGGTTTCGTCGGCGCTGGCGAGGCCTGACCCTCGACGAAAGGTTCGTGTTCATGAAAATCACCAGACAGCAGACGCTCTGGCCTGTTCTCGTGTTGAGCCTCTTTGCGTGCGGCGTCCAAAAGTACGAGCTACGCGGCAACTCTCTCGCGCCCGCGGCGGACGCGCACATCACGGCGAAGATCAACAAGCGGCAGAACGTGACCAAGCTCGAGATCGACGCCACCAACCTCACGCCGCCCGACCGCCTGGTCGAAAACGGAAGCGCCTTCGTGGTGTGGACGCGAGCCGACAGCAAGGCGGCGTGGTCGCGCTCGGGCGCACTCGCACTCAACGACGAAGGTCGCGCCGGTCGGGCCGAGCTCACCGTGCCGGAGGAAGCGTTCGATCTGGCGATCAGCGCGGAGGATGGTGCCAACGTCGCCACACCGTCCGGCAAGACGATCTTCGAGCGGCGCGTTCAAGACGAGTGAACCCACAGTCGTGCATGCGGTCGTGCGCGACGACGCGCTACGACCAACAGCGCGGGCTCACTTGATGTTGGTGGTCACCGTGCCACTGCTCGGCTTGCTCAGCAGCAGCGGCTTCCAGCGCTCGTCGCCCTCGAGGTACACCTTCTGGAACGCCAGTGCGTACTGGCCCGAGACGCCCCCGCCCGCGTCGGCTGGACCAAACCAGTTGAAATGGCTCGCACCGGGGATGACGATCATCATCTTGGGCGTCGGCTCTTCGATCGACGTGTAGACGGGCTGCGACATGCTGCAAGCCGCCACGGTGTCGCTGGAGCCGCACAGGAGCAACGTGGGCACCTTGACGCCGCGACCGGTGCCGCCCCACGCGGCCAGGCCGATCGAGGTCTTGAGCGTGGGGTCGGTGACGGAGGCCATGGTGGTGCCACCGCCGCCCATCGAGTAGCCCGACGTGCCGTAGCGCCCGCTCAGCTTGCCGGCGAGCGGACTGCTGGTGCCGGCGTTCTCGTCCTTGAGCAGCTTGATGGCCGCGAGCAGCTTGTTGCCACGAGTGGCCGGGTCGTCGAGGCCCGTGGTGTTGGTGATGATGGTGACGATGCCGTGCGAGGCGTACATCGGGCCCCACTCCG
>Ga0190271_10002592_pt1 | contig 11041 bp, 10 predicted proteins | sample Popmic356T_FD_133747 | JGI IMG/M metagenome (GOLD analysis project Ga0190271, IMG submission 133747) | Populus adjacent soil microbial communities from riparian zone of Weber River, Utah, USA - 356 T | ecosystem: Environmental > Terrestrial > Soil > Riparian zone | place: USA: Utah | collected...
ACCTGGACCAGACGAGTAGCCGAAGTCGGCGAGCCACGCTGGCGAATCGACCATCATGTTGGCGAAGCCGCCTACCGAGCCCAACGCCGCGGGTACCGCGAGGCCCAGTCCAACCAGCATCACTACGAGTTGCGCCGTGTTGATCCAGGCCGACCCCAGAAGACCTCCGGACGCAAAATAGGCGGTCATGACGACGCCGCCCGTGGCGGCCCCGGCCCATCGCGGCATGCCCGTGAGGATGTTCAGGATCGTGGCTCCGGCGATCAGTTGACCGGCCAGGAGCGCCAGCGCTCCGAGACCTACCAGCGCCGTAGCCACTCCGCGAACCACGACGCCGTATCGGAACTCGAGGTAGTCGCCGGTGGTGTAGAAGTCGTGCTCCTTGGCCAGGGCCCACAGCCTGGGCGCCACGAAGAACGCGAACACGAACGAGCCGAGCCCAGCCGAGCCCACCCACCACCAGGCGCTGACGCCGTCGCGATACGCCAGCCCGCTCGCCCCAAAGAGCGAGCCGGCCCCGATGTTGGCGGCGAGCATCGACGAGAAGACGAGCCCTGGCCCGAGGCTCCGGCCCGCCACGAAGAACTGGCTGCTGGTGCGAACCAGCCGCGAGGTCCACAGGCCGAAGCCGACGATCGCCACCGAGTACAGCGCGACGATTGCCAGGTGGAGGTTCATGCGGCGGGTGAGGCGCTGAGACTGGCGGGCGGCGGGCCTTGCGTCAACGGTACCGGGCCGGCACCGTGCCAAGGTCGCGTGCCGCGGGAAGGCCGCCAAGCGCCTGGGCCTGGGAGACCGCGCGCACGATCGCTTCGGCAAGTACCTCGGCGGCGAGCGCCCCGACGATGGTGGCGCTTGCCGGTTCCCCTCGGTTGGTGGCCAGCGCGAACACGGTGTCGCCGTCGCCGGTGGTGTGCGATGGACGGATGGCGCGGGCCAGGCCATCGTCGGCCATCAACGCGACCCTGTTGATGTCGGACTTCGACATGCGCGCGTTGGTGGCGACGATGGCAATCGTCGTGTTGCCTCCCGGGCCGGGCGCCGCGCCGCCATCCAGCCCGCCGTTCATGAGGAGTGCCCGCACGTCGGCCAGCGCCTTGCCGTCGTCAGTGCGAATGCCGGCGACCACTCGGCCCGTTTCCGGGTCCACGACGTCACCGACCGCGTTCACCGCCGCGATGGCTGCCACGGTGAGGCCGTTGGGCAGCGTCACGCTTGCCGTGCCGATGCCGCTCTTCATCGCGCGCCTCGCTCCGCCCATCTTGCCGACGGTGGCCCCGGCCCCCGCGCCCACGTTGCCCTCGGGGACAACACCGGCGCTGGCGGCGCTGGCGGCCCTGTAGCCGCAGTCGGCGGTGGGACGGATCTTCGGATCGCCGCCGAATCCCAGGTCGAACAGGATCGCTGCGGGCACGATCGGCACGACACCCGCGGCTCCCACCCTCCACCCGATCCCGCGTTCCTCCAGATACCGCATCACGCCCTGCGCCGTGTCGAGGCCGTAGGCGCTCCCTCCGGAGAGGGCGATCGCGTTCACCCTGTCCACCATGTTCTGCGGATCCAAGAGGTCGGTTTCACGAGTGCCGGGGGCGCCGCCTCGTTGCGACACGCCGCCCACGGCGCCTTCGCCGTCGACGAGCACCACGGTGCACCCGGTTGGTCGCTCGGCCAGCGTGTGGTGGCCCACCGTGATGCCTGCCACCGCGGTGATCCCCTTGACGGAAGGACTCGCGGTTGCGGCAACTGGTGGGCCGGCGGCTCGACCCTGAGCGGCAACAATGGCCATGCTGGCAAGCCCGGCGGCGAGCGCGCCGCACACAGCGGCCGTACGGTGCCTGGGATGCATCGACCCGCGCGTCGTCACTTGATGGCTTGGAACGTTTTGGCCAGCCACGTGGTTATCGCGGTGGATACATCGGGGCTGACGCTGCGATCCGGCAGCACGTCGTACTCCGCCACCTCCCCCGTAACCGCCGGAGCCAGCAGGTGATTGACTCCGCGGACGACGACCAGTTCCACGGCTTTGCTCTTGCTCTCCTTGCGCGCCAGGTCCGCCAGGCGCTCCGCGTGGGGGAGTGGCACTTGTTTGTCGAGTGCGCCGTGGACGAGAAGGATCGGTTGGCGAACGCCCTTGATCGACTTCGCGGGGTCGAAGGTCAGCACGCTCTGGAACCAGGGCGTGTCGGCCTCGCGGCGCAGCGGGACTGGCACGCCCTCCCAGCCCTTCCCGGTCAGGACCGCCGCGTGAATCTGCTTCTGCAAGGCCACCCGCGCTTCGCGGTCAGCGGCTGGTAGATCCGACTGCTCGAGGGCGGCTTGCTGCTGCTCGAGAACCAAGTCCGCGCCGGTCGATCCCGCCCCCTCCAACGTGACCAGCGCTGCGATCCGGTCCTCGCGGGCGGAGGCCAGGATCCCCACCCACGCACCCTCGGAATGCCCGATGACGGCGATGCGTTTTCCGTCCACGTCCTTGCGCGCGGCCACCCATCTGACGACCGTGCGTGCGTCCTCGGCGTAGTCGTTGAGAGTGGCGGACTCGGCGCGGCCCCCGGATTGCCCGAAGCCGCGCTTGTCGTAGCGCACGGCCATGATCCCCGCGTCGGCCAGGCGGCCCGCCAGCTGCGCCAGCATCGGTATGCCGGCCACCGTACCGTCTCGATCGCCGGTGCCCGAGCCTGCCAGAAGAATGGCCACGGGGACGCGCGCGGCCGCGCTTTTGGGCCGTGTTAGCGTCGCGCCGAGGTTGAAGCCGAGTGCGGGGATGGTGACGGCCTCATCGCCTGGGTTTGAGTAGATCTGCGTGCGCGACGTCGACGACGCGACGTCGTCGCGGACGACGTCCAGCGCCTGCGCAGGAATACTCATGCGCACAAGGGCGCCGGCCGTGGTGGCCGTGATGCTGGCGAACAGGTCTCCCGTGCCAGTCTGCAGCACCACGTCGTATCGGCGCACGTCGAAGAACGCCGAGCCTACTTGCATGCGCTCGTTCGCCACGGAGACCACGCGTAGTCCCAGCTCCGCCTGCGGAACGACGTACGCGCGAAGTTCCATCGGGCCGTCGATTGACGTCACGCGCCGCGTGATCGCCTCCCAGCCGCCGAAGAATGCGTTGGGCATCAGGACAACCGCTTGTGCGCCCGCGTTGTGCTGGCGTGTGTAGGCCGTCCCGGACTGGACGCCCTCCGTGCGAACCACCCCGTCCCTGAACACTGAGCGAGCCGTCACTTCTCCCCCGCCCACGGAGGCTTCAAGAGTGAACGACTCAGTCGTCCAATCGGAGGAGTAGCGAGCCTCCGCGCGACGGATGGTGGTGGGCTCGGGCAGCGAAGCCCGGGACTCGCTCGTGATGGAGATCCCGGTGGCGTCCGTGCGGACCGTGACATCCTCGTGCCCGATCGGCGACCCACGCAGGAACACCGTGTAGCCTGTAGTCCCGGGCGATGGGGTTTGCTGGGCGGCCGCCCCTGTTCCCAGGATGGCCACGAGCACCCACATACAATGTCGGGAGGGCATCAGCGGGATCGTATCAGAGGGCGGCGGCGGGGTTTCAGGCTCGTCAATGCCCAATGCTCAATGCTCAATGCCCAAGAGTGACATGACAGATAGCGAATACCGCCAGATTCACGAAGGGGCAGCCATCGGGGCCGTGCAGCCCCGCGCTCAGCTGGCCGTGGCGGGGAAGGACCGGGCGTCCTTCCTGCAGGGCCTGCTGACCAACGACGTCCAGGCGCTCGAGCCCGGTGGGGGGTGCTACGCGGCGTGGCTCACGCCACAGGGCCGAATGCTGACCGATCTGCATGTGCTGGAGTCCGGCGGCATGATGCTGCTCGACGTGCCGCAGTTCGCCGCAGACGCCAGCCTGGCTCGGTTGGAGCAGTTCCATTTCTCCGAGGAAGTGGTGATGAGCTCGCTGGCCGGGTCGCTGGTAGGCGTCTGGCTGCACGGGCCCAAGGCCCCGGCCGTGCTGGAGGCCGTCCTCGAGGGCGAACGCGGGCTTGCCGAATGGCCTGGCTATCGCCACGGTCCGCTGGTGTACCAGGGTGAGCCCGCGGTGGTGGTGCGCATCGACCAACTGGCCGTGCCGGGCTTCTGCATCTATGTCGGACCGGTGCGTGAAGAGGCGCTGCTCGCATCGCTTCGGGATGCGGGCGCGGTGAAGGCCAGCCAGGACGTCATCGACATAGCCCGGGTCGAAGCAGGGTACCCGCTGTTCGGCGTCGACATGGACATCGACACCATTCCGCTCGAGGCCGGCATCGAAGATCGCGCGATCTCCACCACCAAGGGCTGCTACGTGGGGCAGGAAGTCATCATCCGCGTCCTGCACCGCGGCCATGGCCGCGTGGCGAAACACCTGGTTTTGCTGTCGCTCGATGAGCCGGTGCGCGTTGGCGCGCCCGTGTCCGCGGGGCAACGCGAGATAGGACGGGTCACGAGCGTTGGCGTGTCACCGCGCGCGGGCGCGATAGCCATGGGCTACGTGCATCGGGACTTCGTGGCCCCCGGAACCGAGCTCACCATCGACGGCGTGGCGGCGCGAGTACGCACGAATCCGAAATGACGCAGGACCCCATTACGGATTCGCAAGCAAGGCGATGAGGTCGCGGTCGGCTGCGGGAAACTCCAGCGCCCGCAGTTCTTCCCGCATGACCCATCGCATTTCCTGTCCCATCTGTGGCACCGGAGCCCCGGCCAGCACGCAGCGGTAGAAGTAGAGGGTTACGGTACGGTCGGGGTATTCATGAGACGTTGAGAGGCACAGGTCCTCAACGCTGACCTCGACGCCAAGTTCCTCGGACATCTCGCGCCTGAGCGCCTGCGCGTGTGTCTCGGCCGTGTCTACCTTGCCGCCGGGAAACTCCCACAGCCCCGCCAGGTGAACGCCCGGCTGACGACGCGTCACCAGGTAGCGACCCTCATTCTCGACGATGGCCGCCACCACGTGAACGACGTTCACGGCCTGGCCCGCCGGAGCCGCTTCATGGGCGCCACGATGGGCGTGCTCTTCGGCGCCCACTGGGTGGACCGGCAGAAGCGCCGCATCGGGCACACTCCGCAATCCTGGCTGCGAGCCGTGCAGACGGTCGCGCCCAGATCCATCAAGGCCTGGTTGAAGTCGTAGACGTGACGGAAGGGCACCAGGGCCCCTGACTGTTTCCACAGGTGGCGCTTCATTGCGTGGGACTTGGGGTCGCCCTTCGCGATGAACACGCGAAACAACACCCTTGCGACGTTGGTGTCGAGGATGGCCGCCCGTTGGCCAAAGGCGAAGCTGCGAATGGCCCCCGCCGTGTAGGCTCCGATGCCCTTGAACGACAGCAGCGTTTCGGCGTCCGACGGCAACTGGCCACCGTAAGTCGCCACGGCTTCCCGGGCGATGGAGTGCAGCCTCTTGGGCCGGATGTTATAGCCCAGTGGCCGCCAGGTGGCACTCACGTCTCCTTCGTCGGCCGCAGCCAGCGCTTCGAAGGACGGGTACTTCTCCAGCCACTCGAGGTACTTGGGCAGCACCCGGTCCACCTGTGTCTGCTGCAGCATGACCTCCGACACAAGCACGTGATAGGGGTCGGTCGTAGCGCGCCACGGCAGGTCGCGTCCGTGGCGCCAATACCAGTTCAAGAGCTGCCGGCGAAAGCGCCTTCGCTCCGGCGGTGAGGGCAGGGGTGGCTCGCGCATCCGCACCTATAATTCCACGCGTGATGAAGATCTACACAAAGACCGGGGACACCGGCGATACGTCGCTCTTCGACAAGTCGCGGGTCTCCAAGGCCGACCCACGTGTAGACGCCTATGGCGAGGTGGACGAACTGAACGCCACCCTGGGGGCTGCCGCGGCCGCCTGCGCCGATGCCGACCTCCACGACGCCCTGGAACAGATTCAGCGGCAACTGTTCGCCGTCGGCGCGCGACTGGCGGACCCGTCTGCCAGGATCGCCGCGCGGGTGACGAAGGCCGGTGTTCGCGAAGAGGACGTCGAGCACCTGGAGCAGTTGATCGATCGTCTCGAGATGGAGGTGCCACCTCTCCGCCGATTCATCCTGCCAGGTGGAGGGACCACCGGGGCGTGGCTGCACATGGCCAGGACGGTCTGCCGGAGGGCGGAGCGCCGCGTGGTTGGCCTCCGGGACGACAGCGTGGAGGGCGCCGTGGACCCGGTCATCGTCCGGTACCTGAATCGGCTGTCTGACCTGCTCTTCGTGATGGCCCGAGCGGCCAACCATCGACAGAACGTTCCCGAGACGGAGTGGTGAACGACCTCGACGAAGCCTACGCCGCATGTGAACGAGTGGCCAGGGCGCACTATGAAAACTTCCCCGTAGCGTCCCTGCTCCTGCCGCGATACCTTCGGCGGCACGTCGTGGCCGTTTACGCCTTCGCCCGCGCCGCGGACGATTTCGCCGACGAGGGGTCGCTGTCGGCCGGCGAGCGCCATGCCCTCCTGGACGGGTGGTTGGATCGGTTGCGGCACGCCAGTCGGTCCTCTACTCGAGGTCCTGCGCCTCGGCCCGGTGAACCAGCCCATGCACCGCAGGTCTTTCATGCCCTCGGTGTCACCATTCGGGAGAAGGGGCTCTCCCTGAGCCTCTTCGAGGACCTCCTGAGCGCATTCCGGCAGGATGTCGCCGTCACGCGGTACGAGACGTGGGACGACATCTTCGACTACAGCCGGCGCTCGGCCAACCCGGTAGGCCGCCTGGTCCTGCGGATAGCGGGGCACGACGACCCGGGGATGGACCGATGGTCGGATGCGCTCTGTACGGCGTTGCAACTCACCAATTTCTGGCAAGACCTGGCGGCGGACTTCACACGCGGCCGCATCTACGTGCCGCAGCAGGAGGTGCGGGCGCATGCCGCCGCGGAGCAGGACCTGGCGCTGCCGATCGCGTCACAGGCCTGGAAGGGCGTGGTGGCCGGCGCCGTTGCGCGAACACGGGAGCTCTTTGCCGCCGGCAGACCCTTGTGCGACGTCCTCCACGGGCGCCTACAGCTCGAACTCCGCGCCACGTGGCTGGGCGGGATGCGTGTGCTCAATCGGATCGAAGAAGCGGAGTTCGACGTTGTTCGCCGGCGCCCGCGCCTGGGTGCCGCCGACCTGCCCTGGCTGGCCTGGCGCCTGGCGGTGTGGACGCCCGGATGAGTCGCGACACGAGTTTCTACTACTCGTTCCTGGTCCTGCCGGCCGAGAAGCGTCGCGCGCTCCTGGCGGTGTGGGACTTCTGCCGGGCCGTGGACGACGCTGTGGACGAAGTGGTGCCCGATAGCGAGCGCGTCGCCGAGCTGGCCAGTGACGTCCGGGCCAGGGCCGCAGCGTCGCTGGCCCTGTGGCGCGCCGAGGTGGCGGCGGTCTACGAAGGCGAGGCATCCACACCCCAGGGAATCGCCCTTCAACCATTCGTCCACCGCTTCAACCTGCCGCGGCTGCAGTTCGAGGCGCTGATCGACGGCGTCGAAATGGACCTGTCGTTGCACCGATATCCGAACTTCGACACCCTGTTGCAGTACTGTCACCGCGTCGCGTCGTCGGTGGGGCTGATCTGCGTCGAAATCTTCGGCTACCAGGATCGATCGGCTCGCGACTACGCCGTCAGCCTGGGCGTGGCGCTCCAGCTCACCAACATCATTCGCGACGTGGCCGTCGACCTGCGGAAGGGCCGGGTGTACCTGCCGGTCGACGACCTGCATTGGTTTCAGGTCACGGAAGAGGACCTGCGCGCGGGGGTCGTCACGCCGCGTGTTCGCGAGCTGCTGCGCTACCAGTGCGGTCGGGCGCGGGACTACTACCGCGAGGCGGCCGGGCGCCTGCCGCACGCCGACGCGCGGCGCCTGGTGGCCGCCCAGATCATGGGCGCCATCTACTTCGAGATTCTTCGTCGCATCGAGCTGGCCCGATACGACGTCTTCACCAGGACGATCCGGGTACCACGGTGGCGACGCGCCTTGATGGCGCTCAGGCTGTGGATCGTCAGCGTCCTGGCCCCGCTCCGGTTCAAGGCGCAGAGTTAGTCCTCAGGCATGGCAGGCGTGATGCGGCCGTTCGACGTCGCCGTCGTTGGTGGCGGCGTGGCGGGTCTCAGCGCGGCGTCGTCGCTGGCAGAGCGTGGCGCCCGGGTGGTGGTGCTGGAGGCGCGGCCGGACCTCGGCGGGCGAACGTCCACATTCACCGAGCCGGTCACGGGAGAACGCGCCGACAACGGCCAGCATATCCTCATGGGTTGTTATGCCGAGACCTTCGCGTTCCTCCGACGCGTCGGCGCAGGTGTCGACCTCCAGCCCAACCTGACGATGGACGTCGTGGACCTCGACGGACGGCGCACGCGCCTGGCGTGTCCGGCGCTCCCGTCCCCAATGCACCTCCTTGCAGGGCTATTGCGATGGGATGCGTTGGGAACCCGCGATCGCCTGTGCGCGCTGAGGATGGCGGCGCGCGGCTCGCCAGGGCCTGGGGAGACGGTTGCCGGCTGGTTGGCCCGTCTGGGCCAGACTCCTCGCCTCGTTGAGCTGCTGTGGGAGCCTCTGGCCGTTGCGGCGCTGAACCAGCCGATCGCGGTGGCGGCCGCGGCGCCCTTCGCGGCCGTCCTCGACCGCGTGCTGGGGTCCCGCACCAGCAGCGCGCTGGGTGTGCCGGCCGTGCCCCTTGGCGACCTGTTCGCGCGGCCGTCGAAGGCCTTCATTGAAGACCGAGGAGGATCGGTGTGGTTGGGGACCAGAGCGGGCCTGGTCTTTGCCGCCGACGAGCGCGCGACGGTCGTCGCGCGAGGCGAGGACGTGCTCGCTCACGCGATCATTGTCGCGGTGGAGTGGCACGCCCTGTCGCGGCTGTGCCTCGAGCCACCAGGGGCGCTCCGCGACGTGTGGGATGCCGCGGGCGCGACGCCTGCCTCGGCCATCGTGTCGGCACACGCCTGGTTCGACCGTCGCGTCATGGATGTGCCCTTCTGCGGCCTGCCCGGACGGCGGTGGCAATGGGCGTTCGATGTGGGCGCCGGCTGGCGCGGGCAGTCCAGCCACGTTTCGGTGACGGCCAGTGCCGCCGACGCGATGGTCCATGCGACCAACGAGGAGCTGACGTCGTCGGCGTTGGCGACGTTGCGAGACGTGTTTCCCGCGGCACGGGCCGCCGCGGTTCGGCGCGTGGCCGTGATTCGAGAGCGCCGGGCCACGTTCTCGGTGGCGCCAGGAGTCCCGCCACGACCCGACAATGCCACCCGGGTTCCCGGCTTCTTCCTGGCAGGAGACTGGATCGGGAACCCACTGCCAGCTACCATCGAGGGTGCCGCGGCGAGCGGGCATCGCGCGGCCGCGCTGGCGGCTGACTACCTGAACCTGTGAACTCCATCGTCATCCACTATCAAGAGCTGGCGCTCAAAGGCAAGAACCGGCCGTGGTTCCTGGGCAAACTGGTGCGCCACCTGCGCGAGGCCGTGTCGGACCTAGACGTGCGGTCGGTCCGGGCCCTCATGGGCCGCATCGAAATAGAGTTGGGTGCCACGGCCCCCGTGGACGCGGTCTGCGACAGGGTCCGGAACACGTTCGGCGTCGCCAATTTTTCGCTGGCGGGCCGGTCGCCGCTCGACCTGGATGTCATCGCGCGCGACATTCTCCGCGACCTGGGCAATCGCACCTGCGCCAGCTTTCGCGTGTCGGCGCGCCGCGCCGACAAACGCTTCCCGCTGACCTCACCGCAGATCGAGCGCGAAGTGGGCGGCCGGATCAAGGAGGATCGGGGCTGGCACGTCGACCTGGACGACCCCGAGCTCGTGATAACCGTGGAGCTCCTGGCCGACCAGGCCTTCTATTTTTTCGGGAAGGAGCGGGGCGCCGGCGGGCTGCCTGCCGGAACGGCCGGCCGGGTAGCCGTCCTGCTATCGGGCGGCATCGATTCACCCGTGGCATCGCACCGGATGATGAAGCGAGGGTGCAGCCTCACCTTCGTCCATTTCCACAGCTATCCAATTCTGTCGCGGGCATCCCAGGAGAAAGCCCGCGAGCTGGTGACGCTCCTGACGAAGTGGCAGCACCACTCGCGGCTGTACCTTGTACCGTTCGGCGACATCCAACAGCAGGTGCTCCTGACCGTGCCTGGGCCGCTGCGTGTCGTCATCTACCGCCGATTCATGCTCCGCATCGCCGAGCGGATCGCCCGCGCGCGGCACTGTCAGGCGCTCGTCACCGGTGATGTGGTGGGGCAGGTGGCGTCCCAGACGCTCGAGAACCTGGCGGTCGTCGGAGCCGTCGCGGGCTTGCCGCTCCTTCGGCCGCTCATCGGCATGGACAAGGACGAGATCATGGCCGAGGCCCAGCGCCTCGGCACGTATCCCATCTCGATCATTCCCGACCAGGACTGCTGCACGCTGTTCGTCCCCAGAAATCCGGCGACGCGCGCAAAATTGAACGATGTCGAAGCTGCCGAGTCGAACCTGCCGATAGACGAGCTTGTGGAACGCGCGGTCGGGGAGGCGTTGGTGGAAGACTTCAAATTCCCTGCGGTCCGCGTCAGAAGTTCGGTAGGATCGACTGTTGAGGGGTGAGAACGTGGCTGTGAGCACCGTGGCGGGCGCCGGCATCGGGCGCATCGAATCGATCCTTGGCGAGGAGCGGTCGCTTCTCTCGCACCAATGCAAGACCATCGCGCGGGACAGCCTTCACCTGCCGGGTCCCGACTTCGTGGACCGGATCTTTGCGCTCTCGGACCGCTCGCCGCGCGTGCTGCGAAGCCTGCAGTCCCTGTTCGACACGGGTCGGCTGGGCGGCACCGGCTACGTGTCGATCCTGCCGGTCGATCAGGGCATCGAACACTCTGCGGGCTCGTCCTTCGCGCCCAATCCGGCGTACTTCGACTCCGAGAACATCGTGAAGCTGGCAATCGAAGGCGGCTGCAACGCAGTGGCCTCGACGCTTGGTGTTCTCGGCACGGTGAGTCGCAGGTACGCGCACAAGATTCCGTTCATTCTCAAGTTCAATCATAACGAGTTCATTTCCTACCCGAATCAATTCGACCAGATCCGCTTTGCGTCGGTGAAGCAGGCGTTCGACATGGGCG
>Ga0190271_10002593_pt1 | contig 11036 bp, 10 predicted proteins | sample Popmic356T_FD_133747 | JGI IMG/M metagenome (GOLD analysis project Ga0190271, IMG submission 133747) | Populus adjacent soil microbial communities from riparian zone of Weber River, Utah, USA - 356 T | ecosystem: Environmental > Terrestrial > Soil > Riparian zone | place: USA: Utah | collected...
CGCACCCTGCGCATCGGGCACCGGCCCTTGGCTTTGTGCATCGCGCGACGCGTTCTCCGACAGGCCGGCGTCCGCGCTCGTCGTCAGAGCTCCCGCGTCCGTCTCGTCGTGATAGCTCGGCGCTCGGCAGGCTCGGCCCAGCGTCGACGCCAGATGGGCCAGCAGGTGCGACTCCCGTACCCGCGTCGCGGGACTCTGTGCCGGCATCATTGTCGAGCGGGGATACCTGTGCTGCATCGCGCGACGACGCTCTCACATCGCTCGTGGACGCGTCGCGCCTGTCGGCCGGATCCGCCATTGCCTCGCCCACTGCTCCGGCATCCACGAACGCGGCGGGTTGCTCGAGCTCAGGTCTGGTCGTGTCGCTCGTGCCGGCGCACGCGAAACACGCCGCCAACAACATCAAGCCCGCCTGTCTCAACTTCGTGCTCCGTTCTCAAGCTACTTCCCAGGCTTGTCCGCGCGGAGACGTGTCGTCCACCGCCAGATCGGCACACTCAGGGTGAGACGAAGAGATAACGATCGAGCTTGGCACACTCAGATCGCGACGCTCAAACAGAGGTGGGCTAGACGGCCATGTCGGTGATGTGCTGCGGCTCGGGCGCGTCGGCGTGGCAGCACATCATCGGGCGAACGTGCGGCAAGAATGCCTCGACTGTGCCAGCGTCGTCGCTGAGCGTCGCAACGAGATAACGCTGCAGCACCGCAGGCAGCGCGAGCTGCAGCTCGACCATGGTGTCTTCGAGCTCGCGCAGGCGGAAACGATTGAGTGCCGTCGTGGCGAGCACGAGGGCGTGCTGCGCGTCGCGCCGATAGCAGCGCAGCGCAAAAAGGTAGCTGTTTGGGTCGAGATCGATGGCGACGCGTGCGAAAGCGCCGGCGTCAGGCAGCCAAAAACGAGACACGTCCGGGGCGTGCCGGCAGAGACGTCCAGTGCGCGCCGGGTTTCGAGACGGCTGCTGCTGCACACGCCACGTTGTCCCGCGAGTCGAGGGAAGCGAACTTGGCATCCCAGGTTGGTATTCAAGGCACGTGCCACCAACCGCGAGCGCCGAGAACACCTGCGCAGATCGCTCCGAGCAGTACGAGGCTGAAGGGCGCGGCCCGAGGATCCCATTTTTGGGGCCGTTGATTTCGCGTGTGTAGCGCGGCCACCGGATCTTCTCTCAACGATCACGTACAGGAGTTGACATTCAGTATCGTGCATCGCAAAAGTCTGGTGTGCCCACGACGCTCGAACAGCTGCACGCGCTGCGCGAAGCGGTGCAGGCGTCCATAGTTGGGCAGGAAGACGTCATCGAGAGCCTGCTGCTCGCCCTGCTCGCGAGCGGTCACGCGCTGCTCGAAGGGCTACCTGGACTGGGTAAGACCCGAGCGGTCAAAGCGGTCGCGCACGCGCTCGGCGCCGAGCTGCACCGAGTCCAGTTTACGCCCGATCTGTTGCCGTCGGACGTCACGGGCTCGGTGGTTTACTACAACGAAGGTGGCGCCGGGCGCTTCCGCTTCGAGCCGGGCCCGATCTTCGGCAACGTGGTGCTGATCGACGAGATCAATCGCGCCCCGGCCAAGGTGCAGTCCGCGCTCCTGGAGGCGATGGAAGAACGTCAGGTGACCGCCGGTGGGGAAACCCATACCTTGCCGGATCCCTTCTTTGTGCTCGCCACCCAAAACCCGATCGAGCAAGAGGGAACCTACCCGCTGCCCGAGGCGCAGCTCGATCGCTTCATGCTGCACATCGAGGTCGGTTATCCGAGCGCCGAGGCCGAGCTCGGCATCCTCAGGCTGGTGCGCAGCGAAGAAAAGCAGAGTCCCAAGCCCGCGGCTGCATCGATCGAGCTGCTCAAGACCGCACGCGCGGAGATCCGCGACGGCGTGACCATCGCGGAGAACGTGGAGCGCTACATCGTCGACCTGGTCACGACGACGCGCGATCCCAAAAAACTGGATGCCCAGCTCGCGCAGTGGATCGAGGTCGGCGTGTCGCCGCGTGCGTCGATCGCGCTCGACAAGGTGGCGCGCGCCCGGGCCTACCTGCAAGGACGCAGCTACGTGACGGCCGACGACGTTCGCGCGGCCGCGCCCGCGGTGCTGCGACATCGCTTGATGCTGGGCTACGAAGCCAAAGCGCACGGGGTCACGCCCAACCAGGTCGTGGCTCGCCTTCTCGATGTCGTAGCCATCGCGGGGTAACTCATGGCAGCACTCGCCAGCGGAGTGGTAGCTGAGCTCGATACACTCGTGCGGCTCCGCGACGCTGCGCGCGACGTCGACTTCCTGCCTCGACAACCGACCGCGAGCTTACTGTCAGGTCGACGCGCGTCCAAGCTGCGCGGCCGCGGCATGGACTTCGACGAGCTGCGCGCCTACGTGCCCGGCGACGACGTGCGCCGGATCGACTGGCGAGCGACCGCGCGCCTCGGCAAGACGTACGTGCGAAGCTACCGCGAAGAGCGCGACCGTCCGCTCTTGCTGCTCGTCGACCAGCGCGCGGGCATGTTTTTCGGCAGCCGCCAAAAGATGAAGTCCGTCGTCGCGGCGGAGCTCGCAGCCCTGATCGCGTGGCGCGTGCTGGCGCGTGGCGATCGTGTGGGAGCGCTGTTGTGTGGCAACGGGCGAACGTGGGCGTTTCGTCCCGCGCGCAGTGAAGCCCAGGTGCACCGGGTCTGCGCCGGTCTGGTCGAGTCGACACGCGCCTTGGTTAACGGAATCGGCCTCGAGCCTCCGGACACCACGCACGACGACTTCGCAGAGGCGCTACGCGCGGCCAGCCGCTTGGCCGCACACGACGCACTGCTGGTCGTGATCTCCGACTTCCGTGGTCTGTCGGAGGAGGCGGCGAGCCTGCTGCGTCGGATCCGCACGCACAGCGATCTGTTTCTCGCCTGGATCACCGATCCCCTCGAGCGCGAGCTGCCAGAGCTCGGCGCCGTCGCGGTGACCGACGGTACACAGAGGCTCACGATGCCGAGCCACGACGCCGCGTTCCGGGCCCGCTTTGCCGCGGAGTTCGCGGCCGAGCGGGCGCGTTTCGAGGACTTCGCGCGGCGCGCGGGCGGCGCCGGGTTCGAGCTGGCGAGCGACAGCGATCCGGTCGCTCGACTGCGCCAGGTGCTCGGCCGGCGCGTCTCGCCGGGGTCTCGATGAGCCCGGTCGTGCCGCCTTTTCTGCGCGGCGAGGGCTTCGGCACGCTGGGCTCGGCGTTCGTCGAGCCCACACTGCCGTCGGAGGTGCCGCTCACGCCCGTCACCTGGGGCGCCTGGATCACGCTCGCCGCGCTCGGCCTGGTCGTCGCGCTGCTGCTTCTGCTGCTGGTCCGGCGCTCCCTGCGCCGCGCGCACCGGCGCGCGGCACGTCGTCAGCTCAGCGCGCTCCAGCAGGCGTGGCGCACCAGCGCGGGCGCAGCGCGCGCACAAGCGCTGGCGCGTCTACCGGCGCTGCTCAAGCTGTGCGCGCTCGGCTCGTTCGAGCGCAGCCGCGTCGCTCCGCTTGCGGGGCAGGCGTGGTCGGCCTTTTTGAGCAGCACCGCGCCCGGCGTCGGCTTCGAGGCTGCAGCAGGACACACGCTGGTCACGCTGTGCGAGCGAGGCGCCAACAGCGTCCCGGAGGCAGAGGTTCCCGCACTGTTCGCGGCCAGCGACCGCTGGATGGCGAGGCACCGTGTTTGAGCTCGACCTGCCGCGCCTCGGGGCCGTGCAGCTGGCGTCGAGCTGGGTCTTCCTGTTGCTGCCCCTGCCCTATGCGGTCGCGCGCTGGCTACACGCGTACGACCTCGACGGAGACGCACTGCGCGTCCCGTTCTTCGTGCGGCTCACGCGCCTGCTCGGGCCGGCCGAGCAGCGCCGTGAGCGGTCGCGCTCGCGCTGGCGACTGGCCGCGCTGTGGCTGCTGTGGAGCCTGGTGTTGCTCGCACTGGCAGGCCCGGAGGAGCTCGGTGCACGCATCGTGCGCACGCGCTCCGCGCGCGACCTGTTGCTGGCCGTCGATCTCTCCGGGTCGATGGCCGGCACCGATCTGTCCTCTCCCACGGGCCCGCCCGAGAGCCGGCTCGACGTGGTCAAAAAGGTGGTGGGCGAGTTCGTGCGCTCGCGCGCGGGCGATCGGCTCGGCTTGATCGTATTCGGCGACGCGCCGTTCGTGCAGATGCCGTTCACCACCGACACGCACGTGGTCGAGTCGCTGCTCGGCCAGACCGAGGTGGGCATGGCGGGCCCGCGCACTGCGCTCGGGGACGCGGTGGGACTGTCGCTGCGCGTGCTCGAAAACAGTAAGGCCAGGAGCCGCGTGGTGATCGTGCTGACCGACGGCAACGATACCGGCTCCCAGGTCAGCCCGCTGCGCGCCGCGCGTATCGCCCAGGAGCGCGGCGTCAAGCTGTACCTGATCGGCGTCGGCGACCCAAAGATCGCGGGCGAGGAGAGCCTCAACGAAGAAGTGCTCAGCGGCATGGCGAGCCTCACCGGAGGGCGCTACCTGCGTGCGCAAGACCGCACGCAGCTGGCCTCCGCGTACGCGGAGCTCGCCAAGCTCGAGCCCGTCACGTCGACCACCGACAGCTACCAACCCAGGCGCTCGGTCGCCTACGTACCGCTGTTTGCGATTGTCCTCCTGCTTTCGCTCGAGATGCTGGCCGAGCTGCTGGCCGCACTGATCGCGGCGCTCAGGCGGCGCAGCCGCCAAGGCGCGAGGGCGCGCCATGCGTGAGCTCGCGAACCTGCACTTTCTGCGGCCGGGGCTGCTGTACTGGCTCGTGCCCTGTGCGCTGTACGCGCTGTTTTTATTCACCCGGCGTGCAGCGTCTTCTCCCTGGGCGCCCGCGATCTCGGCGCACCTGCTGCCGCATCTCCTGTTGCGGCGCGGCAGACACCGCTGGTTCGGCCCGGAGACCTTACTGTTGGCGTCCGCGCTGCTCGCCGTGCTCGCCGCTGCCGGTCCCAGCTTCGTTGCACGCACCGACAGCAACGACCCCAAGGACAGCGCGCTGGTCGTCGTGTTCGAGCTGAGCGACACGATGAACCGGCGCGACGTGAGTCCGAGCCGTGCCGAGCGCGCGCGCCTGACGCTGCTCGACCTGCTGGAGCGGCGGCCCGAGTCGCCCACTGCGCTGGTGGTGGTCGCCGGGTCCGCCCACGTGCTGATGCCGTTCACCGACGACGAGAAGGCACTCGAGCCCAGCGTGCAGGCGCTCTCGCCTGCGTTGATGCCGTTCGACGGACAGGCGTTCGAGCTGGCGGCACGCCGCGTGGCGGAGCTCGTCAAGAGCAGCCGCACGCCACCCGCGGTGCTACTGGTGAGCGACGGCATCACCCCCGCGGGCAGCGCCGCCTTCGCGCGCCTTTGCGACGAGCAGCGGCTCGGCCTGGTGATCCTCGCCGTCGGCGAGGACGACGACTCGCTCGCGCGCCTGTCGGCTGACAGCGGCGCCGAGCTGGTGAACCTGAGCTTCGGTGCGCGCGACACCAGCAGGCTGCTCGCCGCGCTCGCCCAGACCCGTGCTGCCAAGCTGGACGCCAGCGATGCGCGCGTGTGGCGCGACGACGGTCGCTGGCTCGCGCTGCCGCTCGCGCTCTTGATCGCGCTCTGGTTCCGTCGTGGCTGGGTGCTCTCGCGCGCCGGGCCCGCGCTGCTGTGGTGTGTCTCGAGCGGTTGTTCGCCAGAGCTGGCCGGCTTCTGGCTCACGCCCGACCAGCAAGGTCGCCTGTTTTTCCAGCGCGGCGACTACGTCGAGGCCGCGCGGCGCTTCGACGACGCCCGCTGGAAGGGTCTGTCTTATTATGCGGCCGAGCAGTGGGACGCGGCCGCGCACAGCTTCGTGCAGGTCGAGAGCGCCGACGGGCTGTTTCTGCTCGGCAATGCGTACGCGCAGGGCGGCAAGCTGGAGAGTGCGCTCGAGGCCTACGATCGCGCGCTACAGCGGACGCCGACCGACCGCAAGCTGCGCAAAAATCGCGACCGGATCTGGCAGCTCACGCGCTCGCTCCAGGAGGACACGGAGCCCGAGTCCGAAGCCAAACAAGAAACGGATCACGGAGACCGCGCCATCTCGCTCGACAAGGCGCAGCTGAAAAAGCCTCCAGCCGACCAGCCACAGGCGTCCGCGCTCGCCGAAGCACAGGGGCAGAGCGTGATCGAAGAGCGCGTCTGGTTGTCACGCTTGACCACCGACCCGAGCGAGTTCTTGAAGCGCAAGCTGGCGCTAGAGGCCGCGCGCGGGGACGCCAGATGAGCGGGCCAAAGGACACTCCGCTCGCGCACGCAGCCAGCGCGACGGGAGCCGAGCCCGCACCCCAGGTCGTGCTTTCGCGCGGGGCTCCGGAGACGCCGTGGGTCGGGCAGATGGTGCGCGTCGACGTCGCGCTGTGGCGACCCACGAGCGGCGAAGTGGACCTGCCCCCGTTCAGCTTCGACGAGCTCGACGTGCCGGGCGCCATCGCACTCTTCACCAGCGAGGTCCCACCGCCCTCGGAGCGCGAGCGCGATGGCACGACGTACCTCGTGCAACACCGCACGCTGCTGGTGTTTCCGCAGACCGACGGCAGCGTGGAGCTGCCGCCGATCCGGGCGCACTTCGACGACGCCGCGCAGAAGCAGGTGATCCACCTCGCGAGCCAGCCGCTCCACTTCGTCGCCAAGCTGCCCCACGGCACGGACGCCGATAGCGCGCTGGTGGTCGCCAGCGCACTCCAGTTGGACAGTCAGGTCGATCGTCCGCTCGACGCGCTGAAGGTCGGGGACGGCTTCGTGCGGACGCTCGTGCTCAGCGCCACCGACACCGACCCGATCGTGCTGCCTACGCTCGCCCTTGCGGCAGTCTCCGGGCTGCGCGTGTACCCTGCCGAGACGGTCGCACTGGCGTCCGCCGAGCGTGGCGCCATCCAGGCCAGCCGTCGCACGTCGGCGACCTACGTGGTCGAGCGCGTCGGCCACTACGAGCTGCCCGGAGCCAGCGTGCGCTGGCTGGATCCGGCGACCGGTCGCTACGCCACCGCCGAGGTACAGCCGCTGTCGTTCTGGGCGCGCCCCAACCTGCGCCTCGGACTCGGTGCGTTCGGCAGCGCACCCGCCATCGAGCTGGCCGCTGTGCTCGGCTCGCTGCTGCTGGTGGCGGCGCTTTGTTTTGCCTCGCTACGCCGTGTTCGCTCCGGCCCATTCGCCTGGGAGCGGCGCCTGGCCGCGCGCACGAGAGAGCTGCGCGCGTTCAGGGCGCTAACACGCGCTTGTGGACGCGAGACTGCGCTGTCGATTCTGGGCCGTAGCTACGCGTGGCTCGCTTTTCGTTTTCCCACGCGGCCGCGCACCCTCGCACCGCTGCGGGCGAGCTCGGGCGGTGCGGCGACAGCCCTGCACGAGCTCGAAAAGCAGGCTTTCGCCGGTGCACACAGCAACGCCACCAAGAGCATGAAGCACGTGTTCGTTCGCGCACGACACAGGCTCGACGCGCAACGCCACGAGAAGTCGATCAGCTTGAGTCAACGTCTTAACCACCCGACAAAGGAGAGGTCATGAACGCCACCAATAGAGTTGCCCATCTGGTCCTGGCAGGGCTTGCCGGCGCCAGCATGGTGTTGTCCGGTTGCCCAAAACAAGAAGACTCGACACAGCCTGGCGCAAGCGAGACACCCCAAGCTGAAGCGCCACAAGCGGCGCCCGGCACGTCGGCTCCCCAGGAGGTGCAGCTGCAGAAGGCCTCCTTCAAGCCGCACGCTGCAGCGCTGGTCAAGACGGAAGACGTCGTCAACGCGGGCAAGTCCAAGAAGCCGAACATCCTGGTCATCATGGGTGACGACATCGGCTACTGGAACGTCGGCGCCAACCATCGCGGCATGATGGGCTACGAGACGCCCAACATCGATCGCATCGCCAACGAAGGCATGCTGTTCACCGACGCGTACGGCGAGCAGAGCTGCACGGCCGGCCGTGCCGCTTTCATCACGGGTCAGTCGCCGTTCCGCACGGGCCTCTTGAAGGTGGGCTTGCCTGGTGCGGACCTCGGCCTACGGCCCGAAGATCCGACGATCGCGGAGCTGCTCAAGCCGCTCGGCTACAAGACCGGTCAGTTTGGGAAAAACCACCTCGGTGACAAAGACGAGTTTTTGCCGACCAAGCACGGCTTCGACGAGTTCTTCGGCAACCTGTACCACCTGAACGCCGAAGAAGAGCCGGAGAACCCTGACTATCCCAAGGACCCGGCGTTCAAGGCACGTTTTGGCCCGCGCGGCGTGATTCACAGCAAGGCCGACGGCAAGATCGAAGACACCGGACCGCTCTCCAAAAAGCGCATGGAGACGATCGACGAGGAGACTCTCAAGGCGACCCTCGGCTTCATCGAAGAGTCGCACAAGGAACAGAAGCCGTTTTTCGCCTACTTCAACTCGACGCGCATGCACATCAACACGCACCTCAAGCCCGCCTCCGTGGGCGTGACCGGGTTGGGGCTCGAGGCGGACGGCATGGTCGAGCACGACGGCACGGTCAAAGCCTTGCTCGACAAGCTGGACGAGCTGAAGATCACCGACGACACCATCGTCGTTTACACCACCGACAACGGCGCCGAGCAGATGTCGTGGCCCGACGGCGGGTCGACGCCGTTTCGTGCGGAAAAGGCCACCACCTGGGAGGGCGGCCTGCGCATCCCGATGGCGGTGCGCTGGCCCAAAAAGATCCCGGCGGGGGTGATCTCCAACGGCATCATCTCGAACATGGACTGGCTGCCCACGTTCCTCGCAGCAGCCGGAACGCCCGATGTCGTCGAGAAGCTGAGGGGTGGCTTCTCCGCAGGCAGCAAGAAGTTCAAGGTCCACATCGATGGCGTCAACCAGCTCGACATGTTGCTCGGCAACGCGCCGAGCGCCCGCGACGAGTTCTTTTACTTCAACGACGACGGGCAGCTGTGCGCGATCCGTAAGGGTCGCTGGAAGTATCACTTCACCATCCAGGAAGCCGTCGGTGGGTTCGACGTCTGGAAACGTCCGTTCACCACGCTGCGCGCCCCGTCGATCTTCGACCTGCGCGCCGACCCGTTCGAGCGTGGCGACACTTCCTTCGAGTACACCCGGTGGGTCGTCGATCACGCCTTTCTGGTCGTGCCGGCGCAGGCCATCGTCGCGAAGTTCATCCAGTCCTTCAAGGACTTCCCGCCCCGGCAAAAGGGCGCGACCTTCGGCGTCGACCAGGTGCTCTCCGCGCTCAGCAATCCCAAGAAGTAGCGCCCTGCTCGAGCGCCTCGCTGCCAGCTAGGGTCCTGTCCGGACGGCGAGCCGCTCGCGCTGCAGCAGCACGTACAGCGCGAGCCCGAGATCGACGACCAGACAGGCGCTCGCGTACCAGGCGGGAATGTACGAAGACGCGTGGTGCCACGCGTCCCAGAGCAGACCGTGGGCAGCGATGCCGAGCGCCAGCCAGAGCGCATCGCGGCGGTACGAGAGCCAGGCCCAGCCCGCGAACACGACGAGGCCAGCGCTCTCGACGAAGAGCCAGCGGCTCGCGTCGTGGCGCAGCCCACTCTCCAGGTACACCAGCGGCATCGCGGCGAGAAAGCCGCACAGCAGCTGGCGCTCGAGCCGTGCACCGCGCCCAGCACGACCGCGCAGGACGAGGATCGCGACCAGCACGACGACCATCAGTCCCGCAGCGCGCACGCTCGGCTCGTGCAGCTGCCCCCAGGCAGACGGCGGGACCAGGCACAGCGCAAGTGCGGTCGAGCCGACCAGCGCGAGCAGCGCCAGCGCGTTGCGCGTGCTCGAAGCGCGCGGCTCTGCCGTGTGCTGCGACGTCGAGGAAGGTGAGCTGGTCTCCATCCCAGCAGCCTGCGCCGACACAGCGACCTGCACCAGCGGGCGCGCAGCGGGGACTTTCACGCCCGTTGAACTCGGCTCCGATCGTAGGTAGCGTCCGCTCTCGAGCACGTTCACTACTCGGCGTCAGGAAACGAGCATGCTTCGTCCTTTCTCTGCTCGCGCGCCCGAGGGCGCGCTTCTCTCTGCTCGCGCGCCCGAGGGCGCGCTTCTCTCTGCTCGCGCGCCCGAGGGCGCGCTTCTCTCTGCTCGCGCGCCCGAGGGCGCGCTTCGACGGGTTCGTATTGTTGGGCTCGTCGCGAGCCTGCTGGTTGGCTGTGACGCATCCGCTGGCAGCGTGGACGACACGCGCGGGCCGCAAGACGACGCGCTGTTGCCCGAGCAGGTGGTGCCCGTCACGCTGCGTTGTCAGTTCTTTTATCGCGAGAGCAACGAGCCCGGCCCCGGCGAGTCGGACGACGACCCCAAGTTCGTGCACACGGAAAAGGTGCTCAGCGTGGCGGCCGGGCAGCAGAACGAAGTGACACTCGGAAAGGTCACCCTGCGCGCTGCACAGAATGGCGAAAAGGCCGCAGGAGGCGCGTTCAACATCTTCGCGTCCGCAGACGGCAGGCAGCTCGCTTCGTGGCTGTATCAGTTCGATCTGGCGGACCCGCCGCGCGATCAGTTCGTGGGCGGACACGGATTCACCGGCCTGGTCTACCTGACGCACCCGACCGCGGGAGGCGACTACCAGTTCATGTGCAGCGCTATTCGCGACGCTCCCTGACGACCCGCGCTCATGGCGCCAGAGGACGACCCGCGCTCATGGCGCCAGAGAGCGACGAGTTCTGCACGCGCTCTCAACAAAGACTAAGCTCTCGTGGTGTCCCCGACGACGATCACGATGACCGCTACGATGACCACCGCGCTCGCGCTGGCCCTGAGCGCGTGCGCGTCGACGGCCACGCAAGCCGGCACTGAGCCGCTGCGCTACCCGCCGCTGCCTGCTGCGCCCAGCGGCAGCACGCAGGTCGCAGCCTTCGACCCGTCCCCCAGCCTCACCACGCTGACGCTGGCCTGCCGTGCGGCAGAGCTCCCGCTCGCCAACGCCATCGACGACGACTGCAACGGTCAGATCGACGACGCGCCGACCAGCGATCAACCGCTGATCGCCATTGCGTATCCCCGCGCTGCCGGCGTCGCGCTCGCCCTGCGCACGCCGCAGCAACAGCTCGAGCTGGCCGCCTCGGCCTGCGACGAAAG
>Ga0190271_10002594_pt1 | contig 11035 bp, 9 predicted proteins | sample Popmic356T_FD_133747 | JGI IMG/M metagenome (GOLD analysis project Ga0190271, IMG submission 133747) | Populus adjacent soil microbial communities from riparian zone of Weber River, Utah, USA - 356 T | ecosystem: Environmental > Terrestrial > Soil > Riparian zone | place: USA: Utah | collected...
CCCTTGGCCAGGGCGAAGGTCAGGTCGGTGGGGTTGGCCTTGCCGTCGGCCGGCAGCCAGATGGCTCCGACCAGGTCGTCGACCCGCATCACCGGATAGTGCCCGAGGGCCTGTTCGGGAGTGAGCAGTTCGCAGTCCAGGTCGAAGGCCGCCGCGGTGGCCGCGGTGCGGCGCAACTGCACCATCCGGTCCTCGGTGCGCGCGACCGTGACACCCCCGCATTGCTTGTAGCCGGCCGAGAGTCCGGTCTGCGCTTCGAGTTCGGAGTACAACGCGGTCGAGTACTGCACCAGGCGGGTCATGCCTTCGGTGGCCCTGAGCTGTCCGACGAGCCCGGCGGCATGCCAGGTGGTTCCGCAGGACAGTTGACCCTGCTCCAGCAGCACGACGTCGGTGACGCCGAGCTTGGTCAGGTGGTAGGCGACGCTGGTGCCGATCACCCCGCCCCCGACGACGACGACGCGGGCCCGTTCGGGCAGGGGCTTGGCTTGCGCTGCTGGATGGGCCGAAGTCATGGTTTCCTCAGGTTGGGTATCTCAGTCGGAGGCGGCGACGTCGTCGAGCAGTCGGGGGAAGTCGGGGCCCCGGAACTCGGCGACCGCGGCCTCGTAACGCTCCATCGCCCAATCCCAGAAGTCGAATTCGATTGCGCTGGAACCGTTCTGGATACATCCCCACAGCGTCCATCCGTACCTGGCGACGATTCCCTGCAGATGTGCCCGCGCGATCTTGTGCCGCAGCCGGCGTCCGTAGTAGCTCGTCACGAGCTCGTCGAGCTGATCGAGTGACAGGCCGCACTCGCTCCAGATGTTGCCCAACTCGAAGCACGGGTCGTTGTTGCCGGAGTACTCGTAGTCGATCAGCCACATCCGGTCGCCGTCCTCGATGAAGTTGCCGGCGAGCAGGTCGTTGTTGCAGGGCACGGTGGTCTGATCGGTGGCGGTGAGCACCCGCTCGGCCGCGGCGAACGCCTCCGCGTGGTCGAAGTAGTCCGCCGGGATTCGGAGTCCGTGCTGCCGGGTGGTCTCCAGATACGCCGGCTGCCGTTCGAACATGTCGAACCGGCCCAGGAACCGCGGGCCCTCGTGCAGCGTCCGGCACGCCCGGGCCGCCTTGGCGATTACCCCGTCACGCTGAAAGTCTTCGTTGGACAAAGTTTTTCCGTTGAGGTATCCGAGCAGCAGCACCCCGAGATCCGGGCGGTAGTCGAGCACCGGCGCTGCCACCCCGGCCTGTTCGGCAGCCACGCTGTTGAAGTGTTCCCGGTCGCGATCGATCCCGAGCAGGTTGCGGCTGGTGTCCACACAGCGGGCCACATAAATGCCATCCGGGGTGGTGATCTTGACGTTGCGATTCGTCAGGCCGCCGGACAGTTCTTCGAGCTGCCTGGGCCGACCGGCGAGCAGCGGCATCTGGTCGAACAGGCCGTCGAGCTGTTCGTCGGTGAGCCAGGATGACATCGGTGATCCTCAGCGCTGCAGTGGTTTCAGTGGATCACCCATGCCGTGCACCGATCCAGTGCAGAAGGTCGTGCACGATCTCGTCCTCGAGCCGATAGGCCACCGAGCGGCCCGAGCGGGTGCTGTTCACCCAGCCCTGCTGGCGCAGGACCCGAAGGGCCTGCGACACCGCGTTCTCGGATCTGCCCAGCGCAGCCGCGAGATCGCTGACACAGATTCCCGGTGCCCGGTGCAGGCAGAGCAGGATCTCGAGGCGGTGCGGATCGGACAGCAGGTCGAACCGCTGCGCCCACCCGGACGTGTCGACCTCAGCCATGGCCGAGGACGCCCGCTCGACCAACTGCTCATCCTCCACGGTTGTAATCTAGACGCCGGCCTCGATTTCGCCCACGCCTGGCCGATCGGCGGCGACGGTGCGATTACCGGGTGAACGCGTGGGAGATGTGAATCTTCCAGCTTCCATCGGCTTGGCGCCGAAACACGTCCACGCCGTCCTCCACGGTCGTCTCCAAGACCTGGCCTGATCCGTCCCGGACGGTCAATGTCCAGATCAGGCGCACGACAGCCAGATCCCCGTCGACGATGACGTCGTTGATGTCGGGCGCGGCGTAGCTGAAGTTCGCACTCGTGTCATCGAACAACTGCCGCATCTGGTCGCAGAATTCGTCGTGGTTGCGGTCGGGACTATCCGGATAGCTCAACACCACATCGTCGGCGAAGAGCCCGCACACTGGATCGAGGCGTTCGGAGTTGAAGTCGACCGGCCATTGCCGCAGCGCGTCCTCGATCGCCGCCCGATCCGCGTCGGCGTCGTGGCGGCCGCCGTCGGGCGGGCTGCAGCCGGTGAGCAGCACGAACGCTACAGCGGGGGCGGCCAGGTGGCTGCGCATGGTCAGATCGTCCCGCATCGCTGGCCGGGCGCCTGCCGGAATGACCGACGTCAGTCGAGGAATCCGTGCAGCAGCGCCGCCGAGCCCCAGACGTGTGCGGTCATCGTCTTCGCAGCGCTGTCGGCGTCGCCGGCGAGGATGGCCATCACGATCGCCTCGTGCTGCTCGTCGGAGTGCGCGATGTTGCGCGGGAGTAGCGGGATGCGGTCGAGCAACTCGTTGAGCCGCATCCGATTCTGCGCCACCAGCGGCATCAGCGACGGCACCCCCGCCGCTTCGGCGATCGCCAGGTGCAGCCGGGAGTCCAGCCGCCGGTAATCCTCGGGGTCGGCGCCGCGCACATCGGTCAGCCGGCTCCACAGCGCCTCCCGCTCGGTCGCGGTGAGCGTCCGGCCCGCCGCCATCCGCGCCGCACCCACCTCGAGGATCTCCCGCAGGCTCAGCGCGTCGTCGATGTCGGCGCGACCGAACCGGACCTCGTCGGCGTTCGGCGTGGGGAGCGCCTCGGCCAGGAACGTGCCCCCGTAGCGGCCGCGGCGAGAGACCAGATAGCCGGCGTCGGCCAGGGATTTGATCGCCTCCCGCACGGTGTCGCGGCTGACACCCAGCCGCGCGGCCAATTCCCTTTCGGGCGGCAATGATTCACCCGGCTGCAGGACACCGAGCCGGATCGTCTGTAGCAGCCTCTCGACCGTGTCCTCGAACGCGTTCAGCGGCCGCACCGGACGGAGCAGCGCGTCACTGGCGGCGCTGCCCTCGCTGGGGTCGGTTGCGGCTGTCATCTGCGGGGTGCCGTCTACAGCGGTGTCACGTAGTGGCCGCTGATGCCGCCGTCGACGAGAAAGGTCGATGCGGTGATGAACGACGCGTCATCGCTGGCCAGGAAGGCCACTGCAGCCGCGAGTTCCTCCGGTTCGGCGAATCGACCGACCGGCACATGCACGAGCCGCCGCGCCGCACGCTCGGGATCTTTGGCGAACAACTCCTGCAGCAGAGGCGTGTTCACGGGTCCCGGGCAGAGCGCGTTGACCCGGATCCCCTGGCGGGCGTATTGCACGCCGAGTTCGCGTGACATCGCCAGCACCCCGCCCTTGGAGGCGGTGTAGGAGATCTGCGACGTCGCCGACCCCATCACCGCGACGAACGACGCGGTGTTGACGATCGACCCCTTCTGCGCGGGCACCATGTGGCGCAGAGCCGCCTTGCAGCAGAAGAACACCGACTTGAGGTTGATGTCCTGCACCCGGTCCCACGCGTCGACGCCGGTGTTCTCGATCAGGTCGTCCTCAGGTGGGCTGATGCCCGCGTTGTTGAAGGCGATGTCGACGCCTCCATGGACCTCGACGGCGGTGTCGAACAAGTGGTCGACCGCAACCGGATCCGAGACGTCGACCTGCACGAAAGTCACGTTGAGGTCGTTCGCGACGCTCTTGCCCGTGGTGGGGTCGACGTCCCCGATGACGACGATCGCGCCTTCGGATTGCATCCGCTTGGCAGTCGCCAGACCGATGCCGCTCGCACCCCCGGTGATCACGGCGACCTTGTCCTTCAGTCGCTCGGTCAGATCCATCAGTTGACCTCCTGGACGGCGAAGAAGACGTTCTTCGTCTCGGTGAACGACAGTGGGGCGTCGGGACCGAGCTCACGGCCGAGCCCGGACTGTTTGAAGCCGCCGAACGGCGTGCTGTATCGGACCGACGAGTGTGAGTTGACCGACAGATTGCCGGATTCCACCGCCCGCGATACCCGCAGGGCCCTGGAGATGTTCTCGGTCCAGATCGATCCGGACAGCCCGTAGACGGTGTCGTTGGCCAACGCGATGGCGTCGGCTTCGTCCTCGAACGGCAACACCGTGACGACGGGCCCGAAGATCTCCTCGATGACGGTGCGGTCGTCACGCTGCGGTGTCAGCACGGTCGGGGGGAACCAGAAGCCGGGGCCTACCGGTGCATCCCCACGGAACGCCACAGGTGAATCGTCGGACACGAACGCGGACACCGAGTTCCAGTGCGCCCTGGACACCAGCGGACCCATCTCGGTGTCACCGGCCAGGGGATCTCCGACGACAACACCTTTGACCGCGGGTTCGAACAGCTCCATGAATTTGTCGTAGACGTTGCGCTGCACCAGGATCCGGCTTCGCGCACAGCAGTCCTGTCCGGCGTTGTCGAAGACTCCGTACGGTGCGGTCGCGGCGGCCCGCTCCAGGTCGCAGTCGTCGAAGACGATGTTGGCACTCTTGCCGCCCAGCTCCAGGGTGACCCGCTTGACCTGTGCCGCAGCACCTGCCATCACCCGCGTGCCCACCTCGGTGGAGCCGGTGAACACGATCTTGCGGACGTCGGGATGGCTGACGAATCGCTCCCCGACCACCGACCCCTTGCCGGGAAGCACCTGGAACAGGTCGGCGGGTAGGCCCGCCTCCACGGCGAGCTCACCGAGCCGGATCGTCGTCAGCGGGGTCCACTCGGCGGGCTTGACCAGCACCGCGTTGCCCGCCGCGAGCGCCGGGGCGAAGCCCCACGAGGCGATGGTCATCGGGAAGTTCCACGGGGTGATGACGCCGACCACCCCGAGTGGCTCGTTGAAGGTGACGTCCAAGCCACCCGCAACGGGAATCTGCTTGCCGGACAGTCGCTCCGGCGACGCGGAGTAGTACTGCAGGACATCGCGGACGTGCCCTGCCTCCCACCGCGCATTGCCGATCGGATGGCCGGAGTTGGCGACCTCGAGAGCGGCGAGCTCCTCGACGTGCGTGTCCACCACCGCTGCGAACGAGCGCAGCGCCGCGGCCCGATCGGCCGGGGCCTGTCGGGCCCAATCCCGTTGGGCGGCCTTGGCACGCGCCACCGCGTCGTCGACGCCGGCCTCGTCGGTCCGTTCGACGAGCCGCAGCAGCTCCTCGGTCGCGGGGTTGATCACTTCACTGGCGGTCATCTGCTCACTTTCCGGGTCTTCTGAGTCGCATAGCCTCCTGCGGCGCCCACCAGTCCCGCGAACAGCCGAAGGTCGTCGAGCCGCTCCTCGGGATGCCACTGCACCGCCACCACCCAGCTGTGCGGGTGTCGCGCCGGATCGAGCTCGACCGCCTCGATCACCCCGTCGGCGTCGGAGGCGCTCACGATCAGGCCGTCCCCCACTCGATCGATGGCCTGGTGGTGGTAGCACTGGGCCTCGGTGGTCGGACCGACCAGGGCCTGGACCCGGGTGCCGGGCACCGTCGCGATCGACGACGTGCTGAACACCGCGTTGCCCTGCTGGTGGCCGGTGTGCCCCACGACGTCGGGAAGATGCTGGTGCAGGGTGCCCCCGAGCGCCACGTTGAGCACCTGCGCGCCCCGGCAGATACCCAGCACCGGCATCCCCCGTCGCACCGCGCCCTGCAGCAGCGTGACCTCGAAGGCGTCACGCATCCGGCTGTCGGTGACGGGCTCGTCGGTGGCAGGGTGACGCGGACTGCCGTAGGCGGCGGGGTCGACGTCGCGCCCGCCGGTGATGACCAGAGCGTCGATGCCGTCGAGCACGCGCTCGGCGACGCCGGCGTCCACGCGTTGCGGCGGCAGCAGCACCGAGATGCCGCCGGCCTGTCCGACTCCCTCGAAGTAGATGGCGGGCAGGAAGCTGGCCCGGACGTCCCACACGCCCGTCTGGGCCCGCTGCAGATAGGTGGTCAGCCCGATCACCGGGCGCACATCACGGCGAGCAGACGCAAACTCGCCCGATTCGGCCGGATTCTGGGCGATTTCATGTCTGCTCGCGCCAGGACTAGAGCCGTTCGAAGCCACGCACCCGCTCCCAATCTGTGACCGCGGCATTGAACGCCTTGAGCTCCACGCGTGCGTTGTTGAGGTAATGGTCGACGACGTCGTCGCCGAACGCGTCGCGCGCGACCTGCGAATTGTCGAACAGCTCGACGGCTTCGGCCAGCGTCGTCGGCAGGCGTTCGGCGCCGCTGGTGTACGCATTGCCCTGCAATGCTTCCGGTAGTTCGAGCTCCTGATCGATGCCGTGCAGGCCGCCTGCGATCAGCGCCGAAACCGCCAGGTACTGGTTGACATCCCCGCCGGCGGCCCGGCACTCCATCCGCATGCCGTGACCGTGGCCGACCACCCGCAGGGCGCAGGTGCGGTTGTCGATCCCCCAGGCGACCGCGGTCGGCGCAAAGCTTCCGTCGACGAAACGCTTGTAGGAGTTGATGTTCGGCGCGTAGAACAATGTCAGCTCGCGAAGGGTCGCCAGCTGGCCGGCGACGAAGCTGCGGAACATCGCCGACATACCCAGCTCATCGTCGTCGTCGGCAAATACCGCCGAACCATCCTTACCGCGAAACGAGATGTGAATGTGACAGCTGTTACCTTCGCGCTCATCGAATTTCGCCATGAACGTGAGGCTCTTGCCGTGCTGATCGGCGATCTCTTTCGCACCGTTCTTGTAGATCGTGTGGTTGTCACAGACGACCAGCGCGTCGTCGTACCGGAACCCGATCTCCTGCTGGCCCAGGTTGCACTCACCCTTGACGCCCTCGCAGTACAGCCCCGCGCCTTCCATCCCGGTCCTGATGTCCCGCAGCAACGGCTCCATCCTGGTCGAGGCCAGCATCGCATAGTCAATGTTGTAATCGGTGGCCGGCGTCAGGTCGCGGTAGCCGGATTTCCAGGCGTCGCGGAAGGTGTCGTCGAAGACCATGAACTCGAGTTCGGTGGCCGCAACAGCGCCCATGTCCCGCTCGGCGAGCCGGTCGAGCTGGGTGCGCAGGATGCCGCGCGGCGCCTGCTTCACCGGCTTGCCGTCCGTCCAGGACAGATCGGCCATCACCATCGCGGTGCCCGGCAGCCACGGCAGCAGCCGCAGGGTAGAGAAATCCGGGGTCATCACCATGTCGCCGTAGCCGGTCTCCCAGCTGGAGATCGCGTATCCGTCGACGGTGTTCATGTCGACGTCGACCGCGAGGAGGTAGTTGCAGCATTCGGCGCCGTGCTCGGCGACGTCCTCGACGAACAGCCGGGCGGAGATCCGCTTGCCGGTGAGCCTGCCCTGCATGTCGCAGAAGGCGACGATCACCGTGTCGATGTCGCCGGCGGCGACCTGTCGTTCGAGATCGGCCTTCGACAACATGCCCCGTGTACTCATCAGCAGGCCCTGACCTTTCTTGGCATCCCGGGTGAAACCGACCTTTAGCGGGTGCCTGAGCAGCAGCCCGCAGTTACAGTTCCCCAAACTGCCATGTTCAAAGGTAGGACACCAGACCAATAGACGATTATTGTCCCGTTGCAGCCAGCGTTCCCCCACGCCGCGCTGAAATCTCACAGAGGAGGTCCGCCGTGCCCGAGGGCCACGAACTTTTAGACGACGACGAGAGACATCTCGCCAGCCTCGGGTACACGCAGGAACTGTCCCGCAACTGGTCCGGGTTCAGCAACTTCGCGATCTCGTTCTCGATCATCTCGATCCTGGCGGGCTGCTTCACCTCGTTCGGCCTCGGCTGGAACAACGGCGGGCCTGCGGCGATCGCGTGGGGCTGGCCGATCGTATCGGTGTTCATCCTGATCATCGGGCTGTGCATGTCCGAGCTGGTGTCCGCCTACCCGACCTCCGGCGGGATCTATTGGTGGGCAGCCAAACTCGGCGGCCCGAAGGCCGGCTTCTACACCGGCTGGCTGAATCTGATCGGCCTGATCGCCATCCTGGCGTCGGTGGCCTACGGCTGTGCGACGTTCCTGGACCTGACTCTGGGCACGTTCAGTGAGACGTGGTTGGAGGGCTACAGCCTGACCAGGACGTTCCTCCTGTTCGTGATCATCCTGGCGGCGTCGGCATTGATCAACATCTTCTCGTCGCACCTGCTGGCCGTCATCAACAACGTCTCGGTGTGGTGGCACGTCGCGGGTGCGGCGGCGGTGATCCTCATCCTGTTGCTCCTCCCCGAGCAGCACGCGAGCTTCGGCGACGTGTTCGCGAGAACCATCAACAACAGCGGAATGTTCGGCGGCGAGACGTCCGGCATCGGCTTCCTGCTGTTCGTGCTGCCGATCTCGGCGATCCTGACGCAGTACACCATCACCGGCTACGACGCCTCGGCTCACCTGTCGGAGGAGACCAAGAGTACGGCTGACGGCGCGGCCAAAGGCATCTGGCGGTCCATCTTCTACTCGGCGATCGGCGGCTGGATCCTGCTGTTGACGTTCCTGTTCGCCGTGAACGACGCGGACGCGGTGTCCGCGGGCGGCGGCGCGGTGGTCGGGATCTTCAACCAGGCGCTGGACTCGCAGTGGGTGGCGATCATCCTGCTGATCTCGACGGCCGGTCAGTTCTTCTGCACCACGGCGTGCCAGACGAGTTCGTCGCGCATGCTGTTCGCGTTCAGCCGGGACCGCGCGGTGCCGGGCCACCAGTTGTGGTCGAAGGTGAGCAAGAACAAAATCCCCGCCAACGGCGTCATCGTCACGGCGACGCTCGCCGCGGTCATCACGCTGCCCGCGATCGTCGAGGTCGACATCAACGGCGCTCCGGTGCCGGTGGCGTTCTTCGCGGTCGTGTCGATCGGCGTTGTGGGCCTCTACCTGTGCTTCGCAGTGCCGATCTTCCTGCGCTGGCGACTGGGCGACGAGTTCCAGGTGGGCAAGTGGAACCTGCGCGGCCACCACAAGTGGATGGCGCCGGTCGCAGTCATCGAGATCGTCGTCACCTCGATCATCGCGATGTTCCCGACGTCGTCGGGCGGCGTGCCCTGGGGTGATGCCTTTGAATGGAAGTACGTCAACTACACGCCGTTGCTGGTCGGTGGCGTCCTGATCCTGCTGTATATCTACTGGCACGTGTCGGTGAAGCACTGGTTCACCGGCCCCATCAAGCAGGTCACCCTCGAGGGCGACGAGTTGAGGGGCGTGTCCTGATCCGACCAGCCGTCATGCCTGTGACGAGCGTCTCGATCTAGGGGGCGGCGGGTTGGACCCCGTCCTCCCGGGGTAATTAGCGACGGCGCCGGGCCCTGTCGCGCGGCCGCGAACAGCCCGAATGGGAAGCGCCGACACAGATAAGGTCGAACAGGTGTGTGGAGTCACCGGCGAGGTACGTCTCGACGGAAGAACCCCAGATATCAGCGCCGTCGCAGCGATGGCCGAGGTTATGGTTCCCCGCGGGCCGGATTCCGCGGGCGTGTGGTCCCAGGGGAGAGTGGCCCTCGGGCACCGGCGCCTGAAGATCATCGATCTCTCCGAGGCCGGTGCGCAGCCGATGGTCGATTCCGACCTCGGGTTGTCGGTGGCCTGGAACGGCTGCATCTACAACTACGAAGCGCTGCGTGACGAACTCTGCGGCCACGGCTACCGCTTCTTCTCCCATAGCGACACCGAGGTGCTGCTGAAGGGTTACCACCATTGGGGCGACCGTTTCGTCGACCATCTCAAAGGGATGTTCGCCTTCGCCATCGTCGAGCGCGACAGCGGACGGGTGCTGTTGAGCCGCGATCGCCTCGGCATCAAGCCGCTGTACCTCACCGAGAACGCCGACCGGATCCGGTTCGCGTCCTCGCTGCCGGCGCTTCTGGCCGGCGGTGGCAGGGACAACTCGATAGACACCCGGATCGACCAGGTGGCCCTGCACCACTACCTGACGTTCCATTCGGTCGTGCCGTCGCCACGCACGATCCTGCGCGGCGTCAGCAAGGTCCCGCCCGCCTCCCTCGTGGCGATCGAGCCCGACGGCACACGTACCACCACGACATACTGGGAGCCCGACTTCACCCGTCGTGACGACCGCTCCGATTGGTCCGAAAAGGACTGGGAGGAAGCGGTTCTCGAGTCGTTGCGGGTCGCCGTCAAGCGGCGGCTGGTGGCCGACGTGCCGGTGGGCTGCCTGTTGTCGGGCGGTGTCGACTCCAGCCTGATCGTGGGGTTGCTCGCCGAAGCGGGCCAGCACGGGCTGAAGACGTTCTCGATCGGCTTCGAGTCGGTCGGCGGCGTCGCCGGTGACGAGTTCCGCTACTCCGACATCATCGCCGGGAGGTTCGCAACCGACCACCACCAGATCCGGATCGGCACCGACCGGATGCTGCCCGCCCTCGACGGGGCGCTCGCCGCGATGAGCGAGCCGATGGTCAGCCATGACTGCGTGGCGTTCTATCTGCTCAGCCAGGAAGTCGCCAAGCACGTCAAGGTCGTGCAGTCAGGACAGGGCGCCGACGAGGTGTTCGCCGGCTACCACTGGTACCCGCCGATGGGTGAGCCGGCCGCGGCGTCGGTGGCGGGTTCGGTGGCCGGCTACCGGGCGGCCTTCTTCGATCGGGACCATTCGGCGTACTCGGCGCTGGTGTCTCCTGCCGTCGCGACCGCCGATGATCCCAGCGAGCTTTTCGTCGCCGAGCACTTCGCCCGCGCCGGCGCGCAGACCGGTGTCGACCGGGCGCTTCGCCTGGATTCGACCGTGATGCTGGTCGACGACCCGGTCAAGCGGGTCGACAATATGACGATGGCATGGGGCCTGGAGGGCCGGGTACCGTTCCTCGACCATGAGCTCGTCGAGCTGGCCGCTACCTGTCCCCCGCACTTCAAGACCGCCTATGAGGGGAAGGGCGTGCTCAAGCAGGCCGCCCGCCAGGTGATCCCCGCCGACGTGATCGACCGGCCGAAGGGCTACTTCCCGGTGCCCGCCCTCACCCATCTGGAGGGGCCCTACCTGGATCTGGTC
>Ga0190271_10002595_pt1 | contig 11026 bp, 9 predicted proteins | sample Popmic356T_FD_133747 | JGI IMG/M metagenome (GOLD analysis project Ga0190271, IMG submission 133747) | Populus adjacent soil microbial communities from riparian zone of Weber River, Utah, USA - 356 T | ecosystem: Environmental > Terrestrial > Soil > Riparian zone | place: USA: Utah | collected...
AATCCCTCTCGGCCGGCGTGCTGGTGATCGGCGGCTCCCTCACCGACCGCACGCGGATGGCGCGGGTCCTCGACCACACCCGGCGCTGCACCTGCTCGCCGACCGGGACGGCGTCGTATCCGGGGCCGCCGCTGTGGGCCCCCAGCTTGCGAGGGGAGTGCCACCGATTTCGCCCGAACTCAGAACTGGACGCCGCGGGTCAGCGCCCCGTCGACGAGCAGGTTGGTTCCGGTGATGAAGCTGGCCGCCGAACTGCTCAGGAACACCACCGCATTGGCCACTTCCTGCGGTGTGGCCATCCGGCCGGTCGGGTTGAGGGCGAGCGCTGCCGCGAACAACTCGGGGTTGTTCTCTTCGATGGACGGCCACACCCCGCCCGGGAAGTACGTGTTGCCGGGGCTGACCGAGTTGGCGCGCACCCCCTGGCCGGCGAACTTGTGGGCTACGCCCTGGGTGTAGTGGATGATCGCGGCCTTCATGGTTCCGTACGGGCCCGCCGCGAAGTCGACCTCGCGCCCCGACACACTCGAGATCGTCACGATCGACCCGCCGCCTGCGGTCAGAAGGTGCGGCAGCGCGGCGTCGACCAGACCGACGGTCCCCATCAGGTCGACGTCGAACGAGGTGTGCCAGTTCTCCACCGATTCCGGGATGGCCAGTGCGCTGACGTTGGCGACGACCCCGTCCAATCCGCCGAGGGCGTCCGCGGTGGCGTTCACCCATGCGGTCAACGCCGCCGCGTCACCGACGTCCACCGCAGTGCCGACCGCGGTGACGCCGTCGGCCGTCAGCTCCGCCTGTGCCTCGCTGACTGCCTGCGGGGTGCGGGCGCAGTAGGCGACGGTGGCGCCCTCGTTGAGTAGCCCTTCGACGACGGCGCGCCCGATGCCGCGGGTGCCGCCGGTGACGGCGAAGCGTTTGCCCGAAAGTCCGAGATCCATGGCTGTCCTCTTCTCAATAGGTGATGGTTCCGAAAGATTCTGCAGCAGTGCGCAATTCCGAGTGCACGCCGCCGTACGCCAGCGCGGGAGGAAGCAGCCGCTTGTCGATCTTGGTCACGGCGCTGTAGTTGGTGTCGACGACATTGGCGATCGGCGCCAGCGAGATCTGCGTGAGGAGCTGGTAGGCATCCAGCCGGTCCAGGCCGTAGAGGTCGCCCAGCCACGTGATCATCTCGACCTGGCCGGCCCGCCACGCCTCCTCCAGCGGCCGGCCCGACCCCACGCACATCAGATGGGTGTCGGTTTCCAGCCGCGGCCAGGCCGGACCTCCGCCCTTGATCAGGTCGACTATCGCGGTCACGTTCATGGCGCCCTCGACGGCGGTGCCGCAGGACTCGCCCTCGCCCTGGCGGTAGTGCCCGTCGCCGAGTGAGAACAGCGCGCCGGGCACGTTCACCCGCAGATAGCAGGTGGCGCCCGCGGCCATCTCGGGGGTGTCCATGTTCCCGCCGAACACGTCGGGCACCAGCGAGCTGCGCACCTCACGCCGGGCGGGCGCGACCCCGACGGTGCCCAGCATCGGGTTGGCGGGCAGGCCCACGTTGAAGTCGCTGCCTTTGGCCGAGAACGCCAATGTCTTTGCCGACGAATCGTATTCGTAGATCCAGGTGCGCTCCTCGAGTGGATCCTGCAGCGTCGGGCTGGCGGGCACGCTCGTCAGGCCGCCGAAGAACGGGATCAACGTCGAGGCGCCCCAACTGCGCGCCGGCGTCAGGTCGACCAGGTGGATAGCGAGCGTGTCACCGGGTTCGGCGCCCTCGATCCAGAACGGGCCCGTCTGCGGGTTAAGATCCTCGGTGTCCAGTGCGCTGGTGGCGACGTCGGCCGCGCTGGTGATCCGTCCCCCGAACGCGTCCTGGGTCCACAACGTCAGCGACGTCGGCGGGATGATCCGCATGATCGGCTCCGCGCCGCCGAAGGTGTAGTGCAACTGCTCGGGCGTCGGAGCGAAGGTGACGTGGTCCATGGCAGCCATCCTTGTCTCTGCCCGCCGAACGTGCAGCAGACTTCGCCCCGCGAAATATCATTCCTGGTCCTGATCCCACCGGCTTCACCACCCGGGATGATATTTCGCGGCGGCGCGCGACGTGCGTGGCACGATGGGGTCATGCCTGAGGACGCGATGAATGACGAACGCGATTTCAACCAGCGCAACATCGACGAGTTCCGTGCCAACGGCGGCAAGGTGGACGGCCAGTTCGAGGGCTTTCCGTTGCTGCTGCTGACCTCGACCGGCGCCAAGAGCGGCGAGCAGCGTGTCAACCCGGTGGCCTACTTCGACATCGACGACAAGATCTACGTTGTCGGTTCTTCGGCGGGCCGCGACCGGGATCCGTCCTGGGCGTTCAACATTCGAGCCCATCCCGGCGCCAGCGTGGAGATCGGATCCGACGCGCCGCGGGCCGTCACCGCCCGCGAACTGCCCCGGGACGAACGAGACAGCGTCTACGCTGTCGTCGCCGAACGTGCTCCCGGCTTCGCCGACTACGAGACGCGCACCGACCGCGTCATCCCGGTCTTCGAGTTGGTGCCCGCCGGCTGAGGGAATGTGACGGCGCTCGCACCGGTTGACAGAAGACATGGCGAAGATGACCAGCGATGAGCGCGAGCAGTACCTGGCCAACGTCCACGTCGGGGTGATCGCAGTCGAGCGACCCGACCGGGCCCCGCTGGCGGTACCCATCTGGTACGGCTACCGGCCCGGCGGTGAGGTCTTGCTATGGACCGAATCAGATTCGGTGAAACACAAGCTGATTCGTGACGCGGGCCGCTTCGCCATCACCGTCCAGGACGAGAACCCGCCCTACAAATATGTCACCGCCGAGGGCGATGTCACAGGCATCGCCCCGGCCGAGGACCCGGAGGTCCGCGAGCTCGCGGTGCGCTACCTCGGACAGGACGCCGGCGGTCAGTTCACCGACCAGAACCTCACCCCGACCTCGGTGGTCATCCGGATGCGCCCGCAGCGCTGGTTGAGCACGGATTACTCCAAGTAAGGGCTACCGCGGCGGTGGAGCTGCCCCCGGCGCGGGTAACGGCGCCGGCGGCGGTACTGCCCCCGGAACCGGTAGCGGCGGTGGGGGCGGAGGTGGCGGGGCCGTGAGGATCCGCACCATGTCGGCCTTCATCGCCTGCAGCTGCGCACCCCAGTAGCCCCAGCTGTGAGTGCCGTTGGGCGGGAAGTTGAACACCGCATTGCGACCGCCCGCGGCCAGGTACTTTGTCTGGAACTCCCTGTTGGTGCTCACGGTGATGTTCTCGAGATACTGCGCGCCGAAGTTGGCGCCGAAGTCCCTGTTGGTGTCGAGGTCGGAGGTGACCCCGTTGCCGCAGTAGACCCACAGCGCGGTCCGGTTGGCCACCAGCCGGTTGACGTTCACCGTCGGGTCGTTGCGCTGCCAGGCGGGGGAGCCGGGGATGCCCCACATGTCGACCGCGTCGAAGCCTCCGGCGTCCTGCATCGCGATGTCGATCAGCGTCGGCCACAGCCCCCGCGACGGTGCCAGATAACCGGACAGCGACGCGGCGAACTTGTACTGCCGCGGGTAGAACGCCGCCATCGTCAGCGCGGTGCCGCCCGACATCGACAGGCCCACAACAGCATTCCCGAACGGGTCCTGTCCCCGATTGGCCGCCAGCCAGGTCGGCAGCTCGCGCGTCAGGAACGTCTCCCACTTGTACGTCACCGTGCCCGCGTTACCCTTGGCCGGCCGGTACCAGTCGGAGTAGAAGCTGGACTGGCCACCGACGGGCATGATCACCGAGATCCCGGACTGGAAGAACCAGTCGAACGCGGCGGTGTTGATGTCCCAGCCGCTGAAGTCGTCCTGCGCGCGCAGGCCGTCGAGCAGCAGCACCGAATGCGGCCCGCCACCCTGGAATTCGACGCGGATGTTGCGACCCATCGCCGGTGACGGAATGTCGAGTTGTTCGATCGGCAGGCCCTCACGGGAGAACGCCGCGGCCTGCGGGGCGGCGCCGGACGTCAGCAATCCGGCAACCAGCAGTACCGCGGCGGCCACGTGTGCACCGACGCGGCGAACCCGATGCCCGAAGAGCGCCACGGCGCGAAGGTAACAGCGGGCGGTCAGGTCATCGCGGGGCCGCGCGGGGCAGTGACCGGGTTGTGACCTCTGTGAATCGGGCGCGGAAACCGACCGTGAGGGTGCGTTGGCGCGCCGAACTCACCGGAAGACGTGAGCGAGCGGTGACGACGCGCCCGACGCGCCCGGCGTGAGTGGCGTCGTCAGCATGACCGGTGCCTGGGCCATGAAACGCGCCGCGCGGCCGCGGTGTTCGTCGGCGGCATGCACGGTGAACGGGTGCATCAGGTACATGTCACCGGGGCTGCCCGTCGCCTGCACCACCGGGCGGTCGGAGCTCGCGGCGTCGACGAGGCGCCCGGCGGTGACCGCGTCGAGCAGCTCCTCGCCGAGCACGGCGGCGACGTCGCGGTGCGATCCGGCCCGGATCCGCGTCGGCGCGTCGTCGCTCGTCACCTCTGAGAGCAGCGTCAGCAGCAGCACGGTGTGCGGCCTGCCGCTGACCGCCCACGAACCGTCTGACTGTGGCGTGTTCAGGTCGATGTGCCAGCCGCGGTCGTCGGCAGGCGGGGACACCGGGAACCGGACCGGGATGTTGCCCAACGACCCGCGGGGCGTCCATCCGCCCACACCGCACACGGCATCCAGAGCCTCGGCGAGCCGGGGGCTGCGGGCCAGCTCGCCGAACGGTCCGTCCCCGGTCAGGTCGGACGCCCAGATCACCGGTTGCGACCAGGACGCGGGATCGCCAGGGGACACCCCGAGCTGCCTGCACAACGACGCGCGTGCCGCGTCGGCGACCGTCCTGGGAGACGCCCGCTCGACCTTGACGAATCCGCCGGAGACAAACGCGTCTACATCCAACACGACCCGAGCGTGGCACAGCCGCCGTGATGGCCGCCAGCGGTTTTCAGCGCACCTCGGGGCGACCCACCTGCGCCGGAATTGCATTCCACGCGGCCGGAGCTCGGGTTTTCCCGCGTGGAATGCAATTCCGGCGCAGAGACGGAGGGGGAGAGAGTTAGAGGTCCACTGACATCGGGCCGACGCCCCAGATCTCGTCGCAGTACTCCTTGATCGCGCGGTCCGAGGAGAACATGCCGCTGCGGGCGGCGTTGCGGATCGACATCCGTGACCAGGTGTCGCCGTTCAGCCACGCCCGCGAGACCTCGTCCTGGCAGTCGACGTAGGACCGGTAGTCGGCCAGCGCCAGGAACGAGTCGTGGTGCAGGAAGTTGTCCACGATGGGCCGCAGCACCTCGGTGTCGCCGTGGGTGAACGCACCGTGCGCGATCAACTCCAGCACCGCTGCCAGCTCCGGGTCGGACTCTACGTGGCTGAGCGGGCGATACCCCTCGGCGTAGACCGACGCCACCTGGCTCTCCGTCAGCCCGAACAGGAAGAAGTTCTCCGCGCCCGCCTCCTGGCGGATCTCGACGTTGGCGCCGTCCAACGTCCCGATCGTCAGCGCGCCGTTGATCATGAACTTCATGTTCCCGGTGCCGGAGGCCTCCTTGCCCGCGGTCGAGATCTGCTCGGACAGGTTCGCCGCCGGGTAGACGAGGTGCGCGTTCTTGACGTTGAAGTTCGGCAGGAACACCACCTTGAGATAGCGGTTGACGTCGGGGTCGTTGTTGACCGTTGCACCGACCGCGGTGATGAATTTGATGATCCGCTTGGCCATGAAGTAGCCCGGTGCGGCCTTGCCGCCGAAGATGAACGCTCGCGGCGGGATCGTTAACCCCGGGTTCTGCTTGAGGCGGTGATACAGCGTGATGATGTGCAGCACCATCAGGTGCTGACGCTTGTACTCGTGGATCCGCTTGACCTGGACGTCAAACATCCAGGTCGGGTCCAGCTCGATGCCCGTCGTCGAGTGGACGTACTCCGCCAGTCGGGACTTGTTGGCGCGCTTGACTTCTCGCCACCGCTGCCGGAACGCCGGATCGTCGACGAAGGCCTCCAGCCCCTTCAGCCGGCCCAGATTCGTCAGCCACCCCGGGCCGATCGTGTCGTCGAGCAGCTCGCGCAGACCGGGGTTCGACAGCGCCAGGAACCGTCGCGGCGTCACCCCGTTGGTGACGTTGCCGAACCGCTGCGGCCACATCTCGTAGAAGTCCTTGAGCACGCTGGCCTTCAGCAGCTCGGAGTGCAGCGCCGCGACGCCGTTGACGGCGTGGCTGCCGACGGTGGCCAGGTGCGCCATCCGCACCCGCTTGCCGCCCTCCTCGCCGATCAGCGACATCCGCGCCACCCGCTCCTCGTCGCCGGGGAACGTCGCGCGAACCTCCTCGAGGAAGCGCTCGTTGATCTCGTAGATCAGCTCCAGGTGGCGCGGCAGCGCCTCCCCGAACATGCCCAGCGGCCAGGTCTCCAACGCCTCCGGCAGCAGGGTGTGGTTGGTGTAGCCGAACGTGCGGACCGTGAGGTCCCACGCCTGATCCCAATTCAGCTGGTGCTCGTCGATCAGCAGCCGCATCAGCTCCGCCACCGCGATCGACGGGTGAGTGTCGTTGAGCTGGATCGCCCACTTGTCCGGCAACGCCGAGAGCGGCCGCCCCGCCCGCTTCAGGTGGATGTTGAGGATGTCCTGCAGCGAGCACGTCACGAAGAAGTACTGCTGCAGCAGCCGCAGTCGCTTGCCCGCCTCGGGTTCGTCGTTGGGGTAGAGCACCTTGGAAACGGTCTCGGAAACCACCTGATCGTCGACGGCCTTGTAGAAATCGCCGGTGTTGAAGGCGTCCAGCGCAAACGACTCCAGCGCACGCGCGCTCCACAACGTCAGCGTGTTGCACGTGTTGACGCCGTAGCCCTGCACCGGGGTGTCGTACGAGACACCCTGCAGCACCCGCTGCGGCACCCACCGCACCCGGAACTTGCCCGTCACATCCTCGTACTCCTCGGTGTGACCACCCCAGTTCACCAGGTAGCTGGCGTCCGGCTTGTCGATCTCCCACGGGTTGCCCCGCACCAGCCAGTTGTCGGTCTTCTCGATTTGCCAGCCTTCCTGGATCTCCTGGCGGAAGATGCCGAACTCGTAGCGGATTCCGTAGCCGATCGACGGCCGCTCCAGCGTGGCCAGCGAGTCCAGATAGCAGGCCGCCAGCCGGCCGAGGCCGCCGTTGCCCAGGCCAGGCTCGACTTCGCAGTCCAGGATCACGTCGAGGTCCTGGCCGAGGTCGGTCATTGCCTGCCGCGCGGCGTCCTCGATGCCCAGGTTGAGCAGGTTGTTGCCCAGCTGCGGACCCATCAGGAACTCCGCCGACAGGTAGCACGTCACCTTCGCCGACAGGTCCAGCCAGTCCTGCGTGGTGGCCATCCAGCGCTTCTGCATGCGGTCGCGAACCGCCAGCGATAGCGCTCGGTAGTAGTGCTCGGGGGTGAGAACCGCAGGTGGGCGCGCGACCGAATACAGCAGGTGATCGGACACCGCGTGACGCAGCGCGTCAGCGCTCATGCCCGTACGGGTCTGCCCGGTCGGCCCCAGCTGCGTGCCGTTGACCTCGGTCGTTTCTGGGGAGGTGGGGTTCACGACATCGGTCACTGGGTCTCCTGCGGTCTGGCTCGAGAAGCGCGAACGGATCATTCTGTCGTTCACGTGTTTCGGAAAAGGGTCCGGAGGGTGAACTCCGCGCTAGCCCTGGTGCGGACGAGTATGGGGAAACGCTACCGGGAGAATATCGACGTGCGTGTGCAGAATCCCCGCGGTCACCACCCGGCAGCGACGCGGCCAACGCCGGCCCGAGGGCGCGGGCGCCGAATCCCGTTGATACCGGATCACCGTCCTGCGTGATCGCGCCGATCGTGTCGTGCACCAGCGTCACCCCCGCCGTCGCCGCCTGCGAATCAGCGCTCGAAGTGCTGGTAGTCCTTGGGGGTCCGCCAGTAGCCGCCCCAGCGCCAGCCCCGGTCGGTGAACGCCCGCACCGCCGGGTCGCCGTCGTGCAGCATCCCGGGATCGGTGCGGGTGCGGTCGACGAACGGCCCGGCGTTCGCGGGCTGATAGTCACCCCGGCCATCGATGTAGGGGTTCAGCAGGGGGTTGATGTCGACGGCCCGGCCGTAGGCATGCAGTGACCAGCGTCCGGTGCCGGGGATGTCCCTGCAGTTGAACGCCGAGGTGTTGTTGTCCCGCATCGACAGCTCGTCGTCGGCGCCGGGGTAGTGGTCGACGGTGCGCATCCGTTCGATCGGGAAGCGCAGCCGGAACAGCTGCTCGAACACCGCGATGACCTCGGCGGTGAGGTCCTGGTGCACCACCAGTTGGCCGCGGTGGGTCTGCCCGTCGAAGCCCCAGTGGTCGAGGTCGACCCGGCGCAGCGTCTCCGGTGGCAGTGGGCAGCCGGGACGCCACGTCGTGCCGAGCTCTGCGGCCGTGACGGGGTGGACCGACACCGGCCCCGGCTGCGGGGTCGGTGGCTGCGACGGGGCCGCAGGGGCGGTCGATGCCCGCGCCGAGGTCGTCGATGTCGGTTCGGAGGGTTGCGGAGCCGGGGCGGGGGCGCACTGCACCAGCGCCACCGCAGTAGCCGTGAGCGCGGCCAGCCTCGTCGCGGTCATTGGGAAGTCACCAGGAACCACCGTACCGAAGCCGGCGCTGCGATTAGTCGTCCTGATCACTTCTGTTAGTTGAGCTTTCGATTGCGAGTCACGATCACAACCTCGCCGTCACCGATGTGATCTGTACCATTCGCGGGTTATATTGTGTCCGCAGTCACAGAGAGGACGCGCATGGTCGGAATGGGCGAGGGCGCCATAGTCCCCCACAAGGTCGAATCATCCCGGGCCGCGCGCGCATCCCACTCCGTCAACTGGTTGGTGGCATTCGTGATGCTGGCCATCCTGATCGCCGCGGTCGCGGGCGTCGTGCTCGCCCTGTCCAGCGGCATGCCGACCGTCGCGATCCTGATCGCGCTGGTCACTGGCGCGATCTTCGCCGGCGTGGCTTGCTGACGCCGTAGCGCTTTGGGGCGCGCGTCGCTAGATCATGTCGTTGCGGGTCAGCCACCGCATGATCGGCCAGCCGATGAACACCGGCAGCCAGCAGGTCAGGATCCGGTACAGGAGCACCGACGGGACGGCGATGGCCGCGGGCACGCCGAACGCGGCCAGACCGCCGATCAGCGCGGCTTCCACGGCGCCGACGCCACCCGGCGTGGGCGCCGCCGAGGCCAGCGTGCCCCCGACCATCGTCACGATCGTGACGGTGACGAAGCTGGTGTCGCCGCCGAACGCCTCGATGCTCGCCCACAGTGCCAGTGCCGCCCCGAGTGTCGTTGCTGCACAACCGAATACAATAACCGCCAGGCGTTTGGGTTCGCGCGCCAGCTCGATGAGGTCGTCGATGACCTCCTTGAGGCGGGGCCGCACCGCGGTGGCCAGCCAGTGTCGGAGCTTGGGGACGAACAGGAACACCCCGACGGCCCCCAGCGCCGCGCCGGCGATCAGGTAGAGCACGGTGGCGCTCGGCACGAACTGCCTCAGGTTCGCCGACGCGCCCGCCGCGGCGCTGAAGACGATCAACAGGGTGATGTGGGTGATCACCTGGATCGACTGCTGAAGCGCCACCGCGGTGGTGGCGCGCAACGCGCCCAACCCACCCTTCTGCAGGAAGCGGGTGCTCAGCGCCAAACCGCCGACCCCGGCAGGCGTCGTCGTCGCGGCGAACGTGTTCGCGACCTGCATGATGGCCAGGTTCCGGAACTTCACCAGGCCGTCCGCACACGCCCACAATGCGGCGCCTGCGCCGAGATACTTCAGCGCCGACACCGCCAGCCCCGCCACTGCCCACCACCAGTTCGCGGTGGCTAGTTCCGAGAAGAACACCGGCACCGAGGCGATGAAGGGATACGCGACGTAGACCAGCGCGACCAGCAGCACCATCTGGATCAGCTGGCTTCGGGTGAAGCGGGTGATGGTCGCGGTTTTGATCTGGTCGGCGCCGGTCTGGCGCTTGACTTCGTCGCGGGCGGTCGACATCGCGGTGCCCGCATCGCGTACCGACATCCGAATTCGTTTCGGCACAGCCGCTTTGGTGAGACGACGGGACGCCGCCAGCACCGCCTCGTTGCCGAACACGGTGATCGCCGCCTGCACGGCGGGTTCGGCGCCGTAGAGGTCGGTCGTGGTGAGGAGCAGTTGAGCGATGTCGGTGTGCAGATGAGCTTCGGAGGCACCGTATTCGGCGAAGCTGAAGCCACCGAACATCGGCGTGCCGTCGACGACCGTGATCTCCTTGCTGCGCAAGTCACCGTGTGAGATCTGCTGACTGTGCAGCACGCCCAGCGAATCCCACAGCCGCGAGACGGGTGTCTCGTCGGCGCAGTCGTCGATCGTGGTGCCCACTGATGGCTTGTGCGCGTAAAGAGTCCATCCCCGCTCCAGCGTCGCCATCGCGATCGGCGAGGTATTGGCCAGCGCGAGGTCACCGACGGCGATCGCCATCAACGCACGGTGCTCGACGGCGCGACGCATCGAAGTCTGCAAGGGCGCGGTTTCGCTGTCGCGCAATCTCAGCTTGCCCCAGAACTGGCGCAGGGCGCCGCCGCCGCGTTGATGCGGCCCGTACAACTCGACGATGGCGGTGCCCGCTTCGGGGTCTGTCGAGTCGGCTCCCTGGTCCTCGGTGGCGGTGAGCCCCAACGGCCCACGCCCGGCCGGCCGGACCACCTTCAGCGCGGACACCCGGAACCCCCGGCGCGTCATCGCCCGCACTGCGCCGTCGAGCGGGACCTCCAGTGCGGGTGTGCCCACGACGAGCACGACCAGTGCGCCGACGAACCAGCCCACCGCGAGCCCCAGCAGCGAGCGTGCCGGCACGACCGCGCTGACGACGAGGTGGATCGGCACGAACGCCAGCAGCAGCGCCCACCACCATCGCCGCCAGTGCGCGGGCAGCCAGGGGCCCGACACCGTCAGGACCGCCGCCAGCATCCCGATCCACCGCGGGTCGTCCAGGAACTGCGACAGTACGGTGTCGAG
>Ga0190271_10002596_pt1 | contig 11025 bp, 9 predicted proteins | sample Popmic356T_FD_133747 | JGI IMG/M metagenome (GOLD analysis project Ga0190271, IMG submission 133747) | Populus adjacent soil microbial communities from riparian zone of Weber River, Utah, USA - 356 T | ecosystem: Environmental > Terrestrial > Soil > Riparian zone | place: USA: Utah | collected...
CCTGGGTACCTACGCCACCTACCGGATGCGCCTGGTCCCGTGGCTGTGGTTCCTGACGCGCACCGCCGACTGCCGGATCTTCCAGACCAAGAGCGCGCCGGACATCATCAAGGACGTGTTCCGCGATCTCGGTTTCACGGATTTCAAGGACACTCTGACCAAGAGTTACCGGACGCGCGACTACTGCGTGCAATACCGCGAGACGGATTTCAACTTCGTGCAGCGGCTGATGGAAGAAGAGGGCATCTACTACTTCTTCACGCACGTCGAGGGCAGCCACACACTGGTGCTCAGCGATTCATCGAGCGGCCACGAGTCGGTGTCTAACTACGAAACGATCGAATACTTTCCGCCGACGGCCAACGAATCGCGCGAGAAGGACCACATCTACGACTGGCACCAGTCGCGCAACATCCAGCCGGGCAAGTGCGTGGTCACCGACTACGACTTCACCAAGCCGCGCGCCAAGCTCGAGACGCAGTGCGTGCAGAAGCACGAGTTTCCCAAGACCGACTACGAGGTGTTCGACTACCCCGGCGGCTATGCGCTCACGGCGGAAGGCGATCACTACGCGCGCACGCGGCTCGAGGCGATGCAGGCTCAATTCGAGCGCTTCACCGGCGTCGGCAACGCGCGCGGCCAGGCGGTGGGCAGCCTGTTCAAGCTCGCGGGATATCCGCGCAAGGATCAGAACAAGCAGTACCTGGCGGTCAGCGCAACGTATGAACTGCACGCCGGCGAATACGAATCCGGCACCGTCACGCCCAAGGACTTCACCTGCAGTTTCGAAGCGATCGACGCAAAGATGCCGTTCCGCGCGCCCATCACCACGCGCAAACCCATGGTGGGCGGCCCGCAGACCGCCACCGTCGTGGGTCCGGCCGGCGAAGAGATCTACACGGACAAATACGGCCGCGTGAAATTGCAGTTCCACTGGGACCGCTACGGCAAACGCGACGACAAGAGCTCCTGCTGGGTGCGCGTTTCGCAGATCTGGGCCGGCAAGAACTGGGGCTGGATGAGCATCCCGCGCATCGGCCAGGAATGCGTGGTCGACTTCCTCGAAGGCGACCCCGATCAACCGCTGATCACCGGCCGCGTCTCCAACCAGGACAACCTGCCGCCGTTCGACCTTCCGGCCAACAAGACCCAGTCGGGCGTGCGGACGCGCAGCACGATGGGTGGCAGCCCGGAGACCTGCAACGAGATCCGCTTCGAGGACAAGAAGGGTGCCGAACAACTCTACATTCACGCGGAGTTGAACCAGGACATCTCCGTCGAAGCGGATGAATCACATTCGGTGGGCCACGACCGCAACAAGACCATCGGCAACAACGAGACCGTCAAGGTCGGCGTCAATCGCACTGAAAACGTGGGCAGCAACGAAAGCATCACCATCGGTGGCAGCCGCACCGAGAGCGTGGGTGCCAGCGAGAGCATTACGATCGCCGCCGCGCGTTCCGAAAGTGTCGGTGCCACCGAGACCATCAAGATCGCCGCCGCCCGCAGCGTCACGGTGGGTGGCAGCGAAACCAAGACGGTGGCGACGCAGCGCACGCACTCGGTGGGCGTCAACGAGACGATCACCGTCGGCGCCGCGCAGGAAGTCACCATCGGCGCGCTGCAGGCCGTGACCGTGGGCGCGGCGCAAACAATCAATGTGGGCGCCAACCAGTCCACGACGGTGGGTGCCAATCAGTCGACCAATGTCGGGGCCAATTTGTCCACGAGCGCGGGTGGCGACGCGTCGCACAAGGTCGGGGGCGATCGCACTTCCAGCGTCGCCGGCGATGACACGGTGCAGGTCGGCAAGAACCTGCTGATCAACGCCGCCGACTCGATCACGATCACGGTCGGCAAGGCCCGCATCACCATGAAGAAGGACGGCACCGTCAACATCAACGGCAAGGACATCGCGCTGGAAGGCACCGGCAAGATCAACGCCAAGGCGGCCGGCAAGCTGATGATGAAGGGCAGCAAGATCACGAACAATTAGGCCGCGATCGGCGCGATGCGGTGAGTGAGGAGAGACGATGAGCGCAGCAGAACGTGAAGTGATCGAAGCGACGCTGGGCGAAGCCGCTGTGAAGGACGAGGCCAGGCTTCGTCCGAAAGGCAGGCAGCCAGCCGCGGTGGCGAAGTCCACCGCCACCAGAACCATCGCAGGTGTCGTGACGGGCACGTTGATCGGTTTCAAGGATGAAGGGCGCGTCCCGCTCGTGATTTATCCGGATCAACCCGGCACGGCCGCGATCGCGGCCGGAGCGGTGGTCGATCTGCACGGCCCGCACATCGGCCACAAGGTCGTGCTGATGTTCGAGAACGGCGACCCCGCCAGACCCATGATCATGGGCTTGCTGCGTAGTCCGGAAAGCTGGCCGCTCGTGGAGAAGCCTGCCCAGGTGCAGGTCGATGCGGACGGCGAGCGGCTGTTGATCGACGCGCAGAAGCAGCTGGTGCTCCGGTGCGGCAAGGCCAGCATCACGCTGACCAGGGCCGGCAAGATCCTGATTCAAGGTACCTACGTGTCCAACCGTTCCGCCGGCGTCATGCGCATCAAGGGCGGTTCGGTGCAGCTGAACTGAAGCGACGAGTCTTTTTTCCACGCATGGAACTCATCAACTCGACGCGAATGGTGGCCGGATTCACCATGGGTATCGAGCCCAGCGGGCGCGAGTCGGTGGTGATCGTCGTCAAGGGCACGTTCGCGATTCCGGCCGATCAGGGTGCCACGCTGACGTTGCACGACGAGCAGGTGCCGCTCGTCACCAGTGACGAGTTTCACGGCGAGCCCGGTTTCTCCGCGCCGAAATACGAAGTCGATTTCGCGCCGCGCAAGCCCGGCTGCGACGTGCTGCTGAACGCCACGGCGTACGTGCCCGGGGGCAAGCCCACGGAAAAAATCACCGTCGGCGTGAAGATCGGCCCCTGGTCGAAATCGTTCGCGGTGATCGGGGACCGTTTCTGGTACACGGCCGGCGGACCTCGTGCGACGGCACCGGCCAGGTTCACCAGCATGCCGATTTCCTACGATCGTGCGTTCGGCGGATGCGATCTGCGCCACGAAGATCCGGCGCAGCACGCCGCATTCCGTCCGAATCCCAGTGGCCGCGGTTTTCACAAGCACATGGTCGCGGAATGGCTCGAGGCGTCGCCGCTGCCGAATACCGAAGAGCACGATCGCGAAGTGACCAACCCGGAGGGTGTTTATCGGCCCATGGCCTTCGGACCCATCGGCCGTCACTGGGATCCACGTTACAAGTACGCCGGCACCTACGATCAGAAATGGCTGGACGAAGCGTTTCCGTTCCTGCCGGCAGACTTCGACGAGAAGTACTATCAGTCCGCGCCCGTGGATCAGCAGATGCCCACGCCGCAAGGCGAACTGCCCGTCACGCTCGTGAACCTGACGCCGGACGGTCGACGCGATTTCGTGTTGCCGCACTTCGCGGCTCCAGTGCACATCTTTCCCAAGCGCGGCCCGCGTGAAGACTTCACCGCGGCGGTCGACACCATCCTCATCGAGCCCGACTTGCAGCGTTTGACGATGACGTGGCGCGTTGCGCGGCCGTTGAAGAGAAACATGCTGGAAATCGCCCAGGTGTTGATCGGTCGCAAGGAAAACGAATGGTGGCGGCAGCGTGAGCTGAATGAATCGCCGGTGGTGGATGAATGGACGCCCGATGACGCGCCCGTGCAGCAATGACCGCTCCACCACTCGCCATTCTCAACACCGGCCTCGTGACCTCGGTCGGCTTCGACTCGCCGTCGAGTTGTGCCGCCATGCGCGCGAAGATCTCGAATCCGAGCCAGACGTCCTTTATCGATTCCGGCGGTGAATTTTTCATTGGCCATCGCGTCGTGCTGGAAGAACCGTGGAGCGGTTTGACGCGGCTGGTGAAGATGACGGCCCCGGTCATCGACGAAGCCTTGGGCGATACGCCGCAAGCCGAGCGTGCCGACATTCCCGTGTTGTTGTGCGTGGCCGAAGTCGATCGACCCGGGCGCACGGAAGGGTTGGACGAGCAACTCATGGACCTGTTGCAGCAGGAGTTGGGCTGGCAGTTCAACGAACGCTCGGCGTTGATCGCGCACGGACGTGTCGCCGTGCCGATCGCATTGGCGCACGCACGCACATTGATCTACGAGCATCAGGTGCCGGGCGTGCTGATCGTGGCCGCTGACAATCTGCTGTCCTGGCAGACGATGAGTCACTACGAGTTCGCGGGCCGGCTGCTGACTTCTCATAACTCCGACGGCTTTCTGCCGGGCGAAGCTGCCGGCGCACTGCTGGTGGGTCGGCCGCAACCGAAGGGCGGACTGCTCTGCCTGGGAGTGGGCTTTGCAATGGAGCCTGCGCACATCGAGTCGGGAGAGCCGTTGCGGGCCGATGGTTTGACGCAGGCCATCAAGGCGGCGTTGACGGATGCCGGACGCGAGATGCATCACGTCGACCTGCGCATCGCCGACCTGTCGGGCGAGCAGTACTACTTCAAGGAAGCGACGCTGGCCGTGGCGCGCACGCTGCGCCAGCGCAAGGAAGAATTCGATATCTGGCATCCGGCCGAATGTGTTGGCGAGGTCGGAGCCGTGGCGGGCATCTGCGTGATCGCGCTGGCCGATGCGGCGTGCCGCAAAGGTTATGCGCCGGGCAATACCATTCTCGCCCACATGGCGGCGGATGCCGGACAGCGCGCGGCCGTCACGTTGATGCATGCCGCGCCGCAGACTTCATCGCCTCCCGGGAGCGCTTCATGAGTAACCAGGTTTACGCGAACGGCATGGAGCTGTCGTGCAAGTCGGCCTCGGGCAAATCCATCTGTGCGTTTCCCGATGTCTGTTTTACTCCGCCGACCGCGCCGCCCACGCCGCCGGGCGTGCCCATTCCCTATCCAAACACCAGCATGTCTTCGGACACCAGCGGCGGTTCCCAGACAGTGAAGATCACCGGCAAGGAATGCATGGTGAAGAACAAGAGCTACTTCAAGAAAACCATGGGTGACGAGGCCGGCTGCGCGCCGAAGAAAGGCATCATCAACAGCAAGATTTCGGGCAAGGGCTATTTCAAGGCCTGGTCCATGGACGTGAAGATCGAAGGCGAGAACGCAGTGCGGCACCTGGACGTGACCACGCACAATCACGCCTCGGACATCGGCAATGAAAGCTCGCCGTGGCCGCAGGTGGAACGCATGGCGCCGGCAACCGATGCCAAGGTCAAACCCTGCGATCCGCCGCCGTGCAACAAGAAGAAGAAGGCGCAGACCAAGCATGAGAACGACAAGTTACGCGGCAGAAAGGAATACACCGCCGCGAAGAATCGCCTGAACGCCGTGCCGAAGCCGACGGGGTGTCCGACTTGCGGCTCGTCGGTCGGCTATCTGTCACCGGACCACATCGTGCCTATCAAGGTCGCTTCGCAGATGCCGGGTTTCGCGTGCCTGTCGAAGGAAGATCAGAGCAAGGTCGTCAATCAGCCCAAGAATTTCATCGGCATCTGCAGCTCCTGCAATTCATCCAAGAGCGACACCCTGTGGCATCGCTGGAAGGGGCATCAGAAGAAAGGCATCATCTGGAGTCCCGCGCTGCGCGCGCAGGGAATGAAGACGACCAGCAATCTCATCGTCAACATGAAAGCCCAGATACGCTCCTTGCCATGCGAGGCATGATGATCCATCCCGTCCGAACCCGAGGAGCGTCATGGATCCGCGGCTGCTGAACGATCTGACTGTCTACATCGAGTGGGAGGGAGACGTGCAGTGGCTGGCGCTCGGCCCGGGAGACGCAGACGCGTCCTCGTGGAATCTGCCGGAGCGCTGGCGGCAGGCGCTGCTCACGCCGGGCGCCAGCGCGGTGAAGATCGCGGCGCTCTGGTCGGGCCTCGAAGATCTCCTGCCGCGGACACTGGCGGCGTACACCGGCAAAGTGCACGGCCTGGGGCTGTTAAAAACACGACTGCGCGGCTTGTCGCTGGTCTACGTGTTCGACAACTCCGGCGATCTGACGGGCTATCGCGGCTTTCCGCCCGTGCCGGGATTGCCCGAGGTCGCCGCACGGTTTCCGGTCGATCTGTCACCGTTCTACAAGGTGCACGATGGCCTGGTGCAATTGGCGAGCTTCGATGGGGGGCCGCTTCCCGTCGCCGAGTGGCAAACCCTGCGCGATCAGGACACGGATGAGCCCAGCCTGGTGAAGGTCGTCATGGACGGTCCGAATGCGTTCGGTTTCGATATTTCCGAACAGCCGGTGCAGGCATACGCCGTGCTGTCCAGCATCGAAGAAGTCGAGCCCGTCGCCGACGTCTGGGCGTATCTGGACGAGTTGCTTGCGCTCCCCATCGAAAACTTCTGAATGGCCTCTGCCGGCAAGTGATGCCCGTGCCCGCTCCAATCGATCCACCATCGCACCCGGCGCGCCCCGTTCGCGTCGTGCCTGCCGTGGTCATGCAGCACATCGAGGACGTCGCCGTGCTGCATGCGCAGCGCACGGTATTGTCCGGCGAGCACGTGACCTTGAGCTACCTGCGGCGCTTCGACGATCGGCTGGCCGCGCATCTCGACGGGCTGAACGTGATGGGCGAGGCCGCGTGGCCGCTGTGCCAGCAAGAACTGGAGATGGGCACTGCCGGCGCGATGTTCGCCGCCGCGATCCGCGCTGTCTCGGATCGACGCCTGGATCGCCTGGAAGAATTATGCGCGCTCGCCGAAACACTCCCCGAAACTCAAGCCGGCCTGATATCGGCGCTGGGATGGGTCGAGCTGGCGATGTTGCGCGGACTGGTCGTGCCCTTGCTGGGCTCCTCCGACGTATTGCGCCGAACCTTGGGCATCGCCGCGAGCGCATTGCATCGACTCGACCCCGGTCTGTTGTCTGCGCGTCGTCTGGAAGATCCCGAACCCGTGGCCCGCGCTCGCGCGCTGCGCACGGCCGGCGAGATCGGCAAGGTCGAATCGTTGTCCGCCCTGGCTAACACGATCAACGATGAAGATCCTGTTTGCCAGGCATGGGGAGCGTGGTCGGCGGTATTGCTGGGTAATCGGCAGGCCGCGCTGGAATTTCTGAAGGCGGCCGCATTCGCCGACGGTCCGGTACAGCCGCGCGCGTTTCAACTAGCCATGCTGGCGTTGCCGGTACCGGATGCAGATGCGCTGCTGCAGACCATCGCGCGCGATCCGGCGAAGCGACGCGTGCTCGTGCAGGGCGCGGGCCTGATCGGCGATCCGGCCTACGTGCCCTGGTTGATCGAACTCATGGCGGACGACGCTTTGGCGCGCGTGGCCGGTGAGGCATTCCACCTGATCACGGGTGCCGATCTGGCATTGCTGGACCTGGAGCGCAATGCAGCCGAAGCCGCCACAGGTCCGAACGACGACCCCGAAGACGAGAACGTCACCATGGACGAGGACGACAGCCTGCCGTGGCCCGATCCCAGGCTGGTGCAAGCCTGGTGGACGCAACATGGTGCGCGGTTTGCGTCAGGCACCCGTCACCTCGTCGGCAGTCCGATGACGCGTCATCAATGCATCGACGTATTGAAGAACGGTTACCAGCGCCAGCGCAGGGCGGCGGCGTATCACCTTTGCCTGCTGTCTCCCGGCACGCCGCTGTTCGAGTGGCGCGCACCCGCCTGGCGCCAGCAGCGCGAGCTGGCCCAGCTGAGCTGAGCCCTATGAGCTGATCCAATGAACGCGGCTTACATCCTGCTCGGCGTCGGCGCGGTGTTTCTCATCGCCGCCATCGTCCGTTTGACGCGCGACCAGGGACGGCTGCATCCGCAGTCCCGAACCTGGTTCCTCATTGCCGGGATCTTCGCGGCGGTCGGCATCTGGCTGGTCACGTCGCAGTAGGTGGGCCGGTTTCGCTGCCACGCACTAGGGTGCCTGACTCTGGTCTATGATCTGCGCAACCCGACTAAGCCATTGATGGCCCGAAGGAGATCTGCACATCCCGGAACAACAGGAAGCATGTACAGATCATTGTTTCACATGGATAAATTCCCCTGATGCAGCTCACTCTCGAAGTCATCAGTCCGAATGGCGAAACGCTGGGCGGCAATCGGCGAAAGATCGTCGGCCCGGAAGGCGCGAGGATTGGGCGTGCGCGCGAAAACGACTGGGTGATCTCCAACCAGTACCTGTCGAGAACCCATGCGCACGTTCGCTACGTGAATGGCGCGTTCTATATCGAGGGAATGGGCCGCAACCCGATCGCGCTCAACGGCCCGACTCAGACCGTTCCAAACCACGAGCCACAACTGCTGCGCTCGGGCGATCGCTTCTTCCTCGATGAGTACGAAGTCAAAGTCACGATATCCGAAGGCGCTGCCGCCCCGCCGGCGAGTGCGCCGCCACGAACCGCAGATCCGTTCGCCGCGCCAGCCAATCCTGCGCGATCGTGGGACATGGGCATCGTCGACGCCGGTGTGAACGAAGCCGCCAGCCTCGATCCGCTGGCAGCGCTCGGGATGTCACCCGCGACCGAGGAGACGCCGCTGCCGGCGCTCAACATCCACCAGGCATCGGTGCTGGATGATCACTACCGTCCGCCGCAACCCGTGAGCGCACCGGCCGCGCCGAGCAAGATTCCCGACGCGTGGGATCGCTCGGGCTTCACGCACCTGGGTCAGCCACCGACGCCTCCGAAGAGGCCCGTGCCAGCGCCAGGTGTGCCAGCCTCGGCAAAGCCCTCGGCGGCGCAGGAGAATTCCATCCCGGATGCCTGGGACAAGTCGAGGCCCACGCATCTCGAGCAGCCGCGCGTGGCTTCTCCACCGCCGAGCGCGCCACTCGCCCGGGCTTCGGCGAGCGCCCCGGTCGAAGCAGCGCCGCCAGCGAGACCTGCAGCATCGAATGCGGCAGCTCACGCGCCTGTCCCCGAATTCACTCAGCGCCGTCCGCTGGAAGTGCCGGCGGCCGCGCCCGACATACCCACCGAGCGACGGCCGGCACTGTCGATGCCGGCGCCGGCGCCGACTCCTTCAGCCTCTGCCGGCAGCATCGACCTCGAAGAACTGCTGCGCGCCGCCGGGCTGGGGGCCAAAGACATGTCGCCGGAGCTGGCGAAGGAACTCGGCCAGGTCCTGCGCATCGTCGTGCATGGACTCATGGAAGTGCTGCAGTCGCGCGCCGAGATCAAGTCGCAGCTGCGCATGAACATGACGCGCATGCAGGCGGCCGAGAACAATCCGCTGAAATTCTCGCCGAACGTCGAAGCCGCGCTGCACACCCTGCTGGTGGAGCGCAACCGTGGCTATCTACCCACGACGCGCGCATTCGAAGAAGCATTGAGCGACATCCGCAATCACCAGATCGCGGTGTTGCAGGGGATTCGCACGGCGTTCAATTCGATGCTGGAGCATTTTGACCCGGAGCGCCTGGCCGAGGAGTTCGACAATAAAGCCAAGAACGGCAGCGCGCTGCGCAAGCTCGGCGCCAAGCTGCGCTTCCAGGATGCCTATGCCGAGCAGTATGCGAGCCTGACGCGCGATGCCGACGAAAGCTTCCGGACCCTGTTCGGTGAATACTTCGCGCAGGCCTATGAAGAACAGATGGAGCGATTGAAAGTGGCCGCGCGCATGCGCGCCGGCAAATGAATCCACCTTGCGGTCAACGACAGCGGAGAAAACAACAATGAGATCCGGGCGGATGCATGTGAGCGTGATCCTGGCGTGGATCCTGGCGACGGCCGTGCTGTCGGGCGGTTGTGGTTCAGCTCCCGCCAAGCCCGCCGAAGCGAAGGGGCGCATATCGGCCACCGCGCAGGTGAATCCGAATTCCGCCGGCCGTCCTTCACCCATCCACGTGCGCATCTTCCAGCTCAAGGAAGACGGCGCGTTCATGGGCGCGGACTTCTGGAGCCTGGTCGACAAGGAGCAGGCCACTCTGGGCGCGAGCCTGGTGCAGCGCCTCGAATACGACCTGGTCCCGGGAGAATCCAGGGAATTTCCGCTGAAGATATCCCCGGAGGCGCGCGTGCTCGCCGTCATGGCTGAATTCGCGGATTATCGCAACGCCCAATGGCGGGTGGTCACTCAGGCGCCTAACAAGTCGCTGATGGACATCGTCAAGAAGGATCGCGTGTCGATCGAGATCGGCAAGGACCAGGCCACGATCACGGTCGGCGACTGAATTTTCCAAGAGGCGGCCCATCAGCCATGTCATCAAACAACAAGATAGTGTGGTCGGAAGGGCTGTTCCTTCGCCCACAACATTTCCAGCAGCACGATCGCTATTTCGAGCGATTCATCGAAGGGCGCAGCCACGCGCTGCGCAGCTATTCGTGGGGATTCACCGAACTTTCGATCGAGCGGGAACTGCTCGCGGTCGGCAAACTGAGCCTGAAGCGCGCCAGTGGCGTATTCCCGGACGGCACGCCCTTTTCGATGCCCGACGACGAACCGCTGCCGGCGCCGCTCGAGCTCACGACCCAGGTGCGCGACAAGGGTGTGCTGCTGGCCATCCCGGTGCGCAAGGAGGGGACTCGCCAGTCGGATCGCCGCGATGTGGTCGATGGCGTGATGCGCTACCGCGTTCGCGACGTCGATGCGCGCGACGTCACCAGTGATGCCAATGCACTGCAACCGATCGAAGTGGCATGCCTGCGTTCGCGGCTGCTGACGGCGGACGACGCTCGCGAGGACTATGCGTGCATCCCGATGGCGCACATCCTGGAATGCCGCGCGGACCGGTCGATCGCGCTCGACGATCGCTTCATCCCGACCGTTCTCAATTCCCGCCATGCCGCGAACCTCGCCAGCTTCATGTCCGAGGTGCAGGGGCTGCTGCGCCAGCGCGGCGATGCGCTGGCGGCGCGCGCCGTGGCGAGCGGCCGCAGCGGTTCCGCCGAGATCGCGGATTTCCTCATGCTCCAGGCGATCAATCGCTACGAGCCGCTGATGACCCACTGGGCGCAGAGCGCGCTCGTGCATCCGGAGGATCTCTACCGGCTGTGCCTCGAGATCGTGGGTGATCTATCTACACTCACCACCGAGTCGCGCCGGCCACCGAAGCTGCCCGCGTACCTGCACGA
>Ga0190271_10002599_pt1 | contig 11019 bp, 12 predicted proteins | sample Popmic356T_FD_133747 | JGI IMG/M metagenome (GOLD analysis project Ga0190271, IMG submission 133747) | Populus adjacent soil microbial communities from riparian zone of Weber River, Utah, USA - 356 T | ecosystem: Environmental > Terrestrial > Soil > Riparian zone | place: USA: Utah | collected...
GCCGGCGACTTCAAGGCCCTCGCCGACCCTGTTCGGCTTCGTCTTCTCAGCTTGATCGCCAGCGTTCCCGAGGGTGAAGTCTGCGCTTGTGACCTCACTGAGCCGCTGAATCGCAGTCAGGCCACGATCAGCCACCACCTCTCTGTGTTGGTGAAGACCGGTTTGATCACCCGCGACCAACGAGGCAAATGGGCATGGTTCCAAGTGGCGCCGGACCGAGCCGACTTCGTCCGATCAGTATTGGTCGGGCCCCCGGTTCCCTCCTCTACGTAACGGTCGGGTCGGGCAAGAGTTCGGCGAGCAGGCCTTGGACACGTCGTTCGAGCTCATCTCGAATCGGTCTGACTTCCTCCACTGTCTTTCCTGATGGGTCGTCCAACTCCCAATCGATGTACCGCTTGCCCGGGTAGACGGGGCAGGCATCGCCGCAACCCATGGTCACGATGACGTCGGCGGCGCGGACGATCTCGTCGGCCCACGGCTGGGGAATCTCGCCGCTGATGTTCACCCCGACCTCGGCCATGGCGGTGACGGCTGCCTGGTTGACCTGGTCGGCCGGCTCACTTCCTCCCGAGAACACGTCAACGCGATCTCCGCCAAGCCGCTTGGCCCATCCGGCGGCCATCTGTGACCGACCGGCATTGTGCACGCAAAGGAAGAGGATGCTCGGGTTGAGCGTCGTCGGATCCGATTCCAGTCTGACCAGAGCCCGGAGCCGGTCTCGGGCGAAACGCTCTGCTAGCAATGGGATCCACGTACTCGTCGTCGCTCGGCCCACGAGCGTGTCCAGTGAGTCGTTCATAAGACGTTCGATGGTCTCGGTGTTCAGGGTCCCGGAGAATTGGCGTTGTAGACGCTCAGCAGCCTGTCGAATCTGAAGCTGCTCACCGGTGGTCAATGTGATTGGCATGATGTTCCTTCCTATTGAGATGCCACCAACAGATGGGTGGACACGAACACGGCGAGCAGGCCGCCGATCAGCTGCGCCACGACAAAGCCTGGGGCACTCGACGGGGCAATGCCGGTAAACGTGTCGGTGAACGTTCGAGCCACCGTCAATGCCGGATTCAGAAACCCGCTCGAAATGGTCGCGAACACGGCCGCTCCTACCCATGCGCCCACTAGCGGCGCAACGGCGTGCGTACGATCCTCGTCGAGTAGATGAAGGATCAGAAGAACTAGGACCATCGTCCCGATGCCCTCAGCAAGGACCGATGCCCATCCAGTCCTCACAGTGCTGGAGAGGGCCAGCGCCTCACCGAAGCTAGCGGCTCCAACCGCGACGCCAGCGGCCGCTCCGACGATCTGAGCCACGAAATACCCGGCGGCCGTCCGCCCGCTAAGGGCTCGTCGGCGCCAAAGAGCCAGTGTCACTGCAGGATTGAAATGCGCCCCAGATGTCGAGCTGAGCAAGGCGATGAGTGCCGCCAAGGCCAGACCGACAATCACTGCATGAAAGAACAGACCGGCCGTCCCATCGGTCCGGGGTGTCTCAGCAGCGATTCCGCTTCCAACGACGACGTATGCGAGGAGACCGGTCCCTACGAACTCTGCAACGGCCGGCCGGGCATTCATGCGATCAACAGATCAACCCGACGTTCCACGTCATTGAACGCCGACCGAAAAGCAGCAACGTCGCCTTCTAGGACCGGGTCGGGTATCGACCAGTGCTGTCGATTTTGGGCCTTTGGAAGAGGCTCCTCACGCGCGCGGTCGCAGACCGATATCAGAAGATCCGGAACCGACGTAATCGACTCGTAGCCCTTAGGGACTGCGGCACTCAGATCGATGCCTCGCTCAGCGGCAACTCGAATCGCAGTTGGATGGACGTGCGAGCTCGGATGGCTCCCGGCACTCACCGCCACGTCGCCCGTCACGGCCAACCAGTAAGCGGCCGCGTACTGCGACCTCGCAGAATTGTGACTACAGACGAATACGACGGAACCGGTGAAGCCGCCGAAGGACGGGATCAAGGTGTCGAGGGCATCTCTCCGCAGCGTGACATAACGCCTTCGGCGGTCCCCCTCCGACTCACGGCGACCTATGACGCCCGCTTCTTCCAACACCTTGAGATGGTGCGCCAGCAGATTCCCCGGCATTTCCAACGCACTCCCGAGCTCCCGGACTGTCAGATCGCCAGCGACCAGGAGATCCACCGCACGGAGCCGACTCTCGTCACCCAGCGCCGAATGAACGACTGATCGTGCATCCACGTTCATCGCTCAAAGTATGGTGACTCAATTAATATTGAGCAAATTTGGTGGTGCTCGTCGCAGCGCATCCGAAATATCAACTGACGGCACACGTCGAGCAGGGCAAAGTGCAGCTATGTGCGCGGGCGGGACTTGCGTGGAGCTCCGCGAGGCCGGACCGCTCGACGCAGAGCACACCGTTCTGCTGCTGCCCGGTGGTGCGTTGGGGCGCGGGCTCATACGCCGAAGTCATGACAGAATCTGCCCTAACGAGATTGCGGCTTGTTGCCGCCACCCTGCCGTCCGGGCCGCTGATCGCGGCGTGCAGAAAGACCGCCCTCCAACGTGTCGACACAATTCAAGTAGGTATGATTGGAGCTGAGGAAGCCTCCGTCCTGGAGTCAGGACCCCCGCCCTCTAGATGGATCGCCCTCCCTGGTAGCGCTTAGGCGATCGGAAGCTGCTTTGCGGCTTGAAGGAGCGGGACAGTGTTGGATCCGTCAGCGGGCCGAAAGGCCCGTGTCTTCATACAGAGTGCCCACGTCCCGACTCGACCAACTCATGGTTATCGCCCGGTTCCGGGAACTCGGATTCACCCAGAGACGGTGTGAAAGCTGTACCTGGTGTTGGGCCGTCTGGGTCGATGCCGAGGGCAACCGGATCCGGTCATTCCGAAACGTCGGGCGAATAGCTGGAGTCGATTATGCGTGAAGATCCCCCGGGCCCGTGTCCCCCCAAGGCCCTTCCCCGCCCGGGGAGAAAGGGAATCCGCCGAGCGGCCCTGGCGTCACCCTTGCGCGACGGCGCTCGGCGGTTCTCTGCGCGCCGAACCCCACTTTCCAAACAGAATTCTCTCTACGCGCACCGAGAATCCCGAACGCGCCCGCCCGTAGCCGAGGATGATTGTCCAGGGCTAGGTTCTCGGTTCGTCTGGTTTTGGAGGGCCGTCCTCGAGGGTATGTAGCGCTTAGCGACCCTCGATAGGAGTGCCATGGCATTCAGCGTCCGATACATCGTCGATGACGTCGACGAAGCGATTCGATTTTACGGCGAGAACCTGGGTTTCGAGGTCGATATGAACCCCGCACCCGGGTTTGCTGCCCTGAGCAAGGACGATCTGCGCTTGTATCTGAATGCACCGGGTGCGGGCAGCGCCGGGACTGCTGGTGGCACCCCAGAACCCGGAGGTTGGAACCGATTCCAACTCACGGTCGACGACCTGGACAAGAGAATCAATGAGCTTCGAGGTTCCGGAGCCAGGTTCCGGGGCGACATAGCGGAGGGCGCTGGCGGGCGTCAGATCTTGCTTGAGGATCCTTCGGGCAACCTGGTCGAATTGTTCGAGCCGAAGAGCTGAGGTCGTCAGCTGCACTCAGCGACGGTGAGCGCCCAGATGCCCACCGACGGGCTGTTTGAGCGAGCGGAGATGGGAAACAAGTCACAGATGCAGACGAGGGACGTCGCTGACATCCTGAAGAAGCCGATCAGCCAAGAGATGCTCAACCGGGACCTCGTCCGGTTGGCGTACGTCGCCACGGACGGCACTCCGAGGGTTGTCCCAATCGGGTTCACCTGGAATGGCTCCGAGGTCGTCATGTGCACGCCGACGAACGCTCCGAAGCTGGTGTCGCTGCGCCAGAGCCCGGCAGTGGCCCTGACCATCGACACCGAGGTCCACCCACCGAAAATACTGCTGATCCGGGGCGACGCGGTGCTCGACGAGGTCGAGGGAATTCCTGATGAGTATCTCCAGGCGAGCGGCACCTACAAGATGACGCCGGAGCAGCGAGCTGAGTGGGAGACCGAGATCCGGTCGTTGTACGACTCAATGGTGCGGATCGTCGTAAAGCCGACGTGGGCGAAGCTGATCGACTTCGACGAGACGCTTCCAACCCCGGTCGAGGAGCTGGTCCGCCGGCGGGAAGAGCGGCAGCAGGCCTAGCTCGAGGCGGGTTCGGCTCGGCCTCCGAAGTCAACGTGCGCTCGCCTGAAGGATTGGCGAGTCACGCCGGAAACCCCAGATCGTGCAGTAGATGCCCAGGAAGGCCTCCCAGATGAATTCCGGGGCAACGAGGAGGCCTGGAAGTGCGCTGCCTTCTGCCCACCCATCGACGAGCGTGAAGAGGCTCCCAATCAGAAGGATTGGCCCCCCGATCAATCCGAACCAGGTCATGGGCCTCGGCACGAGGCCGGACTTGTACATGAGGTAGCCAAGGATCAGCCCATTCCCCAACGGCACGATCAACCCAGGACCGAACAGCGCTGTCCAATCCTTGAGCGCCGCAAGTGACAAGGCGAGGTCGGCTGCGCCCGGGGAGTCCTGGCTCAGGCTCACTATCCCGAGGACGAAGATGATTCCGGCGGCAATGAAGACGCATTCGATGATCCGAGCTGCGACATAGCCAATTGCGAGAGCCTTGTTCTGTCGCCGTGCAATCGGATAGAGGACGACGGCCGTTCCGACGTTGGCAAGGATGAGAGCAAACTCCAAGAGGACAGCCAGGTAGATCTGGTTGTCATTTCCGCCACCGGCGACGTAACCGGCGGGGTCTTCGAGAACGGAGTCGAAGAGAAAGGAGGCCGGGATCGAGGTGAGGAACGTGATGATGAACAAGATCCCGAAGATCCGGGCATGCCTCTGATCGCTCTCCATCGACCCTCGTTGGGAAATGCCCGACTGCGCGGTTTCCGGCTGGTCGAGCGTCATGTCCCGGCTGCGTCGCTGAATGCTGAACAGCCCCGACGGCCAGAAGGATTCCTCCCCCTCGGGTGAGGACTCCGGCTCGGAACATACGTGATCATGTAGCGCTCCTCTGGTCACCTGGTGACTGCCCCGCGGGCGCGTCCACCACGGGAAGCCTCTTGGTCCGCTCCTACCCGGGGTTCCCGTCCTCTAATCGCGACCAGGCGTTCCTTCGACGAGATCGCTTTCCCTTGTCTGTAACTTCCTATCTGAACGCAAGGCGAGGAGCCATGTCGACGTATGCTCTCGTCCCCGGCGGTGGGGGCGACCCTTGGGAATGGCACCGGCTGGTGCCCGAACTCGAGGCTCGGGGTCACGAGGCGATCGCGGTCCGCCTTCCCGCTGAGGACGATGCTGCCGGCTGGTCCGAGTATGCCGAAGCGGTCGTCGAAGCCCTGGGTCACCGCAGCGACGTCACGATCGTCGCAGCATCGATGGGGGGGTTCACCGCCCCGATCGTCTGCTCCCGGCGCAAGGTTGAGGTGCTTGTCCTGCTGAACGCCATGATCCCGATGCCAGGCGAGACCTTCAATGCGTGGTGGTCGAATACTGGCTCCGAAATGGCGCGCCATGAATATCACGCCAATATCGGGCTAGCACCCGGTGATGCCGACGACGACGCGGTCATCTACTACCACGACCTGTCGGCCGAGATCAGAGCTGAAGCCATGGCGCGGACGTGGCAGGACCAGTCGTCGACACCGCTCGATGAGCCCTGGCCGATGGAGACATGGCCAGATGTGCCAACCCGCCTGCTGGCCGGCCGCCATGACCGGATGTTCCCGGTCGAGTTCCAAAGACGGACTGCTCGCCAGCGGCTTGGTATGGAGGTTGACGAGATCGACGGGGGTCACATGGTTGCTATGAGCAACCCGGCCGAGCTGGCCAACCGGCTCGAGGCGTATCGCAGCGGAGACCAAGACGGATGGCGAGGGGCAACAACGGCGGCTGATGGAGAGTCGAGACCGACCATATGACGGGCTCGTGGCACCGGCGGACATCTACATCAACGTCCACCCCCTTGGCGACTTGAAGCCGATCCCCGGTCAGTAGGGGAACGGGACTCCCACCTTCCTGCCTCAGCAAAGGGAGGCGAGATCCAAGCGCCTCCGGCACCCCCAAGTGGGAGGCGCTCTCGCGCACACCCCGTTGGCGATAGATACGGCTCGGTGCGAGCTAGATCGGCTCGAACTCGAAATCGGATCCGATCAGATAACCAGGGGTTCCGAGATAGAACTGATACTGGCTACTGGTTTGAAGATCCATGGTTGCCCGCTGAGACAAGTCTCCGTCATGGATCTGTGATCCGGCAACTGTCGGGCCGCTATCCGATGAACTGTCTATGAATTTCGCTCGCGCCTTTAGGACGACCCTGGCTTGGGGTCGTTGCCCCGAGGCTGCGCTACCGGGCGACCGAGCCCTGAACTGGCTACATCGTCAGCGCCTGAATTGGGCGCCGAGTCTCTCTCCTTGGGCCGCCATCGTCTGGTCCGAAGCCTGACCGGTGCCACTGACCGAGCCTGTCGACATGGCGTAGAGCAACACGGCGTGGGCCACCGCGTCGGACATCTCCTCCAGGCCAGTCGTGTTGACGTTGCTGATTACCCCCAGGTATTCCAGAGCGCCGTCATAGGCGTCGTTCAGGGCTTCGTACAAGTCCGCATCGGCACCGTCGCCGATCGGGTCGAGGCTGTCGCACGCCTGGTGGTAGCACGGATCGTAGGCCACGGCCTCACCGTCGAACGTCGAAAGGCCCCCGTAGAGAGGCACCTGATCGGCGGTCTTGTTGTCCTCCGCTCCGGTGAACAGCCCACCAGCCGGGATTCCGGCGGTGATGAACGCGTCGTAATCCGAGCGTCCGTCGAAGGCTGTCGGTTCGGAAGCCAGATCCTGCGAGGCGAAGTATTCCTCGAAGACCTCTTCGATGGCAGCACTGCCGGTCGGGCCCTTGATCCCGAATGCCGACCCGTCGCCGTCGTACACGAACCGGGCGTAGTTCGGCGAGCCGATCATGTCGAAGTTGAGATACAGCTCGATGTCTTTTGCCTCGGACTTGGTCAGGCTGTCGACGTAGCGCTGCGATCCGACCAGGCCGGCCTCCTCGGCCCCCCACCAGGCGAAGCGGATGGAGTTGCGCGGCTCGATACCGCTATCCGCGATCTGCAGCGCGAGCTCCAGTAGTGCAGCCGAGCCCGAACCGTTGTCGTTGATGCCCGGACCGGCCGGAACAGAGTCGAGGTGCGCGCCCGCCATGACGACCCGGTCGTCGCGACCGGTAGGCGTTTCGGCGAACAGATTCTGGGTGGGCACGTCCAACTCGATCAGCGTGTCGGTAGCGAGGTGGATTACGACCTCACCCGCTTCGAGCAGGGCGGCGAGATCGTTGCCGATCTCGAACGAGGTGCCGATGACCGGCAGGTTGTCGGCGAAGGTGTCGCCCAGCGTGGCAGCCAGGGTTTCCGTCCGCCCCTCCTGGCCTTCGTTGAAGATGATCACACCGGCCGCCCCGGCCACGAAGGCGTTGTGCGCTTTGACCGAGAAGTCGCAGGTACCGCGCTGAATCAACGCGATGTTGCCCTCGACGAAGTCGGCGAAGTCTTCCATTTCGCAGCCGCTGGTCGAGGAGCTAGCGGTGGGCCCCGGTGGCAGGACGAGGTCCACGGCTTGTAGTGGCTCGGTGACATCGCCGCTCCCCGAGTACTCGGCAGTGAAGAAATCCACGTTGGGTACGTAGGTCACTGCAGTCGGTTCCACCTGTTCGAACACCGGCTCGGACAGCTCACGGAACGAGTTGAACAGGAAGTTCTGCCGGGTCACCTCGTAACCTGCCGCCACGAGCAGCTCCTCGATGTAGTCGATCGACGCGTCGTAACCGGGTGTGCCGCTCGCTCGCGTGTCGCCGTTGTTGTCGGCGATCTTCTGTAGCTCGGCTAGGTGATCCATGATCGCGTCGGCGGTCACCGCCTCCCGCAATCCGCTCGTATCTGTCGGTACAGCTGCGTTGGCACCTACGACCGTGGAAAAAAGAACGGTCGTCGCTATGGCGACCGCTAGGGCAGCCCTCACTCGTTTGCGCACCAGGCCCTCCTTGCGCTCATGACGGCCCGCCGAAAGGGCGAGCCGTCGACCGGCGTGTCCGGGGCATCCTTGCCCATTCAGGGCTCATTTCAAACCCAGTGTCTTCGGTACACTATCCACCGCTTGGATCATCACCCAGCCCTCGCTCAGCCGGGAGGAATATTCTTGTTGTGGTGGAAGGCGTTGTCAGGGTCGTATTTGGCCTTGACCCCGGCGAGTCGCCGGTAGATGCGATCGCCGTAGGCCTCTCGAACACGACTGGTGTCGTCGTCAGAATCGAGGAAGTTGACGTAGACCCCCTCGCGGTGAGGCTCGAGAGCGTCGAGGAACCCACGTGCCCAAGCGGTTTCGGCTGTGGCGTGTTGGCCGGATTCCTCGGGGAGCCACACGCCCTCGATGACGATGTTGTGCGCCACGTCGCGACCGGCGTAGGCAGTGGCGTCGTGAAGGATCCGGGAAACCGCGCCGCCCATGTGGAACATCACCGCGTACGAGCGGGGCGAACTGGCGGTGTAAGCGTGATCGGCAACGACCGAGATGACCGCGTTGGATAGCCCGGTCAGGTTCGTGGCCTTCCAGTAGTAATGCCACCCGTGGGGAACGGTCTCGTCGATGGCTCCCTGGTGGGCCACATATGGTTTGGGTTCGACCAAGTCCACCAGCGGCGTTCCGAATCGGCGAAGGTCGCGCACAGCACGCTCGCCCTCTTCGACGTCGCCGGCGTAACAGCTTGCAACCGCGATGGCCGGCCGCCAATGGAAGTCCTCGGGAATGGCCGGAAATGGGGGGACGGTGCCGAGCCTGACGACAGTGCCGAGCTCGTCGGGTGCTCCGGCAACAAAGTCGCGATAGAAGCGCAGTACGTCAATGGTGTCGTCGGCCGCCCAGAAGACAGGTCCGGCCATCACGGTCGGGCCGACGGGGTGCAGCGCGAACCGGAAAGAGGTGACGACGCCGAAGTTGCCCCCACCACCGCGTAACGCCCAGAACAGATCGGGGTGTTCATCGGCCGATGCCCGGATGATGCTTCCCTCGGCAGTGACCACATCGGCGGCGAGGAGGTTGTCGACGGTGAGCCCGTGTTTGCGCATCAGCCAGCCGAGGCCGCCGCCAAGGGTGAGGCCCGCCACGCCGGTGTGGCCCACGATGCCGCCGGCGGTGGCCAAACCATGGGCCTGGGTCTCGTGATCGACGTCGCCCCACAGAGCACCACCGTGCACTGCGGCGGTGCGTCGGGTGGCGTCGACTGACACGGCCCGCATCATCGAGAGGTCGATGACGATCCCCTCGTCGCACACCGCGGTGCCGGCCACGTTGTGGCCTCCGCCCCGTACGGCGATCTCGAGGTCGTGGTCGCGCGCGAAGCGCACCGCTGCAGCCACGTCGGCGCTCCCGCTGCATCGTGCGATCAGCCGGGGCCGCCGGTCGACGGCGCCGTTCCAGACGGCTCGGACAGTGTCGTAGTCACTTTGGCCAACTGTGATGAGTTGGCCCCGGAATCCGTCGATCTCCATAACGTGCGTCCCAGACGATGACTGCATCGGACCTCCTGCCTCGATGGCCTCATCACACAGGCGTTGACCGCGGTTGAGAAGTCAAGAATCTGTACTTCACGGGCCAGGGCGGGCGCGCGACACTGGTGTCGTGCGGACGTACGGCCAGTACTGCCCCATCGCACGTGGCGCCGAGATCTTCGCCGAGCGCTGGACGCCACTGATCATCCGCAACCTGTACCTGGGATGCGGGAGCTTCAGTGAGATCCTGGAGGGCGCCCCCGGGCTCTCCCGCACCCTGCTCTCGCAGCGGCTGAAACAGCTCGAGCGGCTCGCCATCATCGAGTCGGCACCGAAGCCCGACGGGCACAGGCGCCACTACCAGCTCACGCCGGCGGGTCACGATCTGTTCAAGGTCTGCGGGTCGTTGGGCGAGTGGGGGGCCCGCTGGCTCCAGATCGCGCCCGAGCACCTCGATCCCTTCGTGGCTCTGTGGTCGATGTGCAACGCGCTCCGCCGAGAACGGCTGCCGGATCGACGCGTGGTGATCCGCTTCGACTTCACCGGCGGCCCGCGCCGGGAGCGGTTCTGGCTACTGATCGAGCACGGTGACACCGAGATCTGCAAGACGTACCCGGGCCTCGACGAAGACCTCTTCATCACGGCCGAGGCCGAAGCCTTCGTCAAATGGCACGCGGGCCAGCTCTCCTGGGCGGAAGCCACCCGCAATGAACGCATCCAACTCCACGGTCCGTCGTGGCTCGTACGTGCTTTCCCCACCTGGAACGCCCGCAGCCTCTTCGCTCACGTCAAGCCGGTCTCACGGCATGCAGCGCCTTCGGCAACCTGACAACCTCGACGCACCGAGCCCATCTATCTTCCTAGTTCAACCCACGGAGGCGGCGGATTCTCCCCCGTGACCGATCCGACCCAGGTGTGTGTCGTGGAAGCCGGTCGGAAGTTTGAGCCCGTAACCAAGAGCGCGATCCATGCCGACATGCGCCAGCAGCAGGGCTCCCGCCATCAGCCCGAAACGCCACCCCAACCACCAGCCAATCCCAAGGAGGGCGCCGGCAATGATGAAGTTGTGTACCAAGTTGTATGTCAGCGCTCCGATGCGATCGTTGGCCAGGTACCCGATCATCGAGATATCAGGAAGCAATATGAACACCAACAGCCAGAGTACTGATCCGTCATTGGCGACCCAGATGGCGATTCCACCGACCAGCGCCGCCAAGGCCTCCCCCCGAAGGATGGCTGAGATCGTGTTCGTAGGTTGTCGGGAGGTCATGGATTTTCCATTCACTTCGTTGCTGTGCGTTCAGAAATCGCTCTACTCGGCCGGGCCGAGATCGACGAGATACTCCTTCAATCGCTCCGTGTCGGCAGGAGCCCAACCTTCGGGACGCGTCACCGCGATCCATGCCTCGGCATTGGCCTGCTTGGTATAGAGATGGCCATAGCCCTCCGGGATCGAGCCGGCCGCGGGGAGATCCATCATCACCTACCATCC
>Ga0190271_10002600_pt1 | contig 11018 bp, 12 predicted proteins | sample Popmic356T_FD_133747 | JGI IMG/M metagenome (GOLD analysis project Ga0190271, IMG submission 133747) | Populus adjacent soil microbial communities from riparian zone of Weber River, Utah, USA - 356 T | ecosystem: Environmental > Terrestrial > Soil > Riparian zone | place: USA: Utah | collected...
TGGAAAGCGTGTTGAGTGAAAGCTCTCAGGGGTTCGAATCCCCTATCCTCCGCTCCCCCGATCCCAGTGTTTACAAGGGATCGCGACCCGATTTTTTTCCCGTGGCACAGTTGGTGGCACAGTTAACGCCGATTTCAGTGCCCGAAGAGCCGTGAATTGCCGCGGCTCGACCTAACGCTGGCATGAGCCCGTCACGACGTGGCGTCGTCATGTCACATCTGGTGCTGGCGGATTTCGGACACGATTCCGGCGAAAGTGGGACATCCCTCCGACAGCGAGATGGTAGCGATCGACCTCGGCTCCGTTCCCTCAGATCGCTCTTTGCAGACTCCGCTCTCCGCTGCGCTGCGAGCTGCGCTTAGCAACCGCTCACATCGGGCACTGCGCCGCGCCCGATCGCTTGTTCGCTGATTGTCGGAGCGAGGGCGAGCGCCGAGGCAGTGATGAGGGGTTACGGAGTAGTGAGCGTAGGCTGCTCTGTTGGCACCGGCGAGAGAAGCTGGCCGACAAGATCTGCGGCACCACGCTGGAGCGTCCGGACCGCGTGGGAGTACGTGTTGAGTGTTGTCTGGATGTCGGCATGGCCGAGGCGCTCCGACACGATCTTCGGGTGCACCCCGGCACGCAGCAAGAGGGTCGCGTGCGTGTGACGCAGCTCGTGCAGATGGAGCTCATCGAGATCCGGATGGAGTGCGCACGCCTTAAGCACTCGCTCACGCCACTGTCGCGAGAACTGTGTCGGGTTGTGCGGCTGGCCATACCGATTGCAGAAGATGAGGTGCTCCCCCCGGGCAAGCTCCGGCGAGACGGCACGAAGCATGTCGCGCTTCGCGCGGAATGCACCAGCGAGGCGGACGTCGATGTCGACGTTCCGCACGCGTCCGCTCTTGGTCGCTCGGAAGTCGATGATCGGCTTCTTGCCCGCTTCTTTGACGTACGACATCGCGCGGGCGATCGTGATCACGTTGTTCTCGAGGTCGAGATCCTTCCACCGGATGCCGAGGATCTCGCCGCGCCGCATCCCGGTTCCCAACAGCGTCAGCCACGCGAGCCAGAGGTAGTCACCGGACGACTGCGACCACTCGAGAAAGAGCCGCGCATCCTCTGCGGACCACGTCGCCATTTCGGGCGGTGCGGCCTCGAGCTTGCTCGGCGGTGACGCACGCTTCGCTGCATTGAATCGGATCAGGCCGTCCTCGAGCGCGTGCTGCAGCACCTGCGAGATCAGCACGTGGATGTGCCGCACGGTCGCGGCGCCGAGCGGATCACCGATGTGCCCGCGGTCTTTCCGGCCGTTCACCTCGAGCTGCCGATAGAAGCGATTGAGCTGATCCTTCGAGATGGCGGCGATCGGCGAGCGTCCAACGCTGGACGGCAGCACGTGGACGCGGAAGTGCTTGCGGTAGCCGGCGAGCGTCGTCGGACGCACGCGCAACGCATCGAAGTACTTCTCCGCGTAAGCGTTGAGCGACTCGCGCGTTTCCTCGATGTGGTCACCGCGGCGGATGTCGACCTGCACTTCGGTCAGCGCGTTGAGGGCATCCCGTTCCGTCGCGAAACCGCGTCGGAATCGTCGGGCCGAATCGCCATCGGCACGATCCACCCAATACGCAATCCGGTACTTCGTCTCCCCCGCCTGCGTTACATACGACGAGACGGTTCCATCTTGGTTTGGACGACGTGGCACCGTGACCTACCTGCCGATTCCCGGTCCGCTGGATTCGGGCGAACCGACGACCGGTCCAGTCGCAGACGGATCCGGGAAACTGACACCAGGTGCGAGCCCCTCGATACGAGCCCGATTCATCAACCGCGTGGCGGTGCTCTGGCTCACATCCAGACAGTCGGCCACTGCCCGCAGCGGCGGAAGATTGATCGTGGCCGCCAGCCGATAGGTCGTCGACGCATCCACGACACTCGCCGTGAGATCCCGGTCGGTGCGGTCCTGCATCCGTCGAAGGTACACGGAACCCGACACTGTGGGATGGCCGGGCTCTGACACTGTGGAAACCGTCAATCCGCTCGCCTGCAGCGCGTATTGAACCCGCACTTCCCGCAGCGTGAGGCTGGTGACTTCGTCTCCTTCACCGTCACGGAGAACTCTCACCTCGGCGGCGACAACGCGGTTGAGGCTCGGATCGTATGCAACGTGCACCTGGATGGCACCGGGCACTCCGGACTCCCCACGAACAACAACCGTCCAGGATGCCGGGACGCTGACACCGTTGCCGACGGCCACCCGCTCGTCGCTGACGTCGACGTTCTGCACTTGCACCATGCGGCCAGTATCTCAGGCATCTTTTCGCTGAACAAGGTACGACATGACGCATTCATGACACATATGGCTCACTTCAGTGCTACCGTGTGCGCATGCGCTGACAAAGGTGGCTCACGAAGGAGACCAAAATGAACCGCTCGCAGAACTCGCTCGCTCTCACATACAAGGACGCCGCCGCGCTGGTAGGCGTCGAGTATCGGACCATCAAGCTCGGAGTGGAACGCGGAACCATCCCGACGGTCCAGCTCGGCCCCCGTCGGATGATCCCCCGCGCTGCGCTGCTGAGAGTGTTCGGCGTCGAGTCCTGATTCGGACCCGCGGGAAAGACATGGTCGACGCACGCCTTCCCGCCGAATGGCTGGGGAGCATTCGCATCGACAACCTGAGTGATCGGGCGTTCCGCATCCTCGCCGGAGCCCTGATGTGGTGCAACGGCCAGGGCACAGATGGATCCATCCCCGCCCGTTACACGAAGTACCTCCATCCTGACGGCGATGACCAGGGCGCGTTTGACGAACTGGAAGTCTCAGGCCTGTGGTCGCGTGTCGCGGACGGATACCGACTGAATGGGTGGGCGGTCGAGCTTCACCAGTCCACGGCCGAGGAGATCGAGCGCTACAGGGACGCTGCCAGGCGGCGCCAGAAGGCGTATCGCGACCGTCAGAGGGGTTCAGATGCGGGATCTGAGCCACCGACCGCCGGAGGGTCGCGAGGCATGCGTGACGTGACGCATAACGCGATGCGTGACGTGACGGCAAACGTAGGCTCAGGCTCTTTAGGGGAATCCAATAAGAAGAGTGCCTACTCGCACCGTCACGTGACGAGTCACGTCACGCATAACTCGCCCTCGCCGTTCTGCGCTAATCATCCATCCGGAACGCCAGAGCCCTGCGGCGCCTGTGCGCGCGCCAGAACGGCGCACGAAGCGAAAGAGAACCGCCTCACGATTCGCGGCTGGGACTGCACCGTGGACGGACACAAATTCGTTGCAGACGGAACCTGCGCCGTCTGTACTTTCAGGCCATCCGAAGCTCACGACAACCAAACACCAGCGGGCAATACAGGCTGATCGGCACCGTCATGGTGCGTTCAACCTCTTGCGGGCCAGCCCGTGCGACGCGAGCGAATAGACGAATGGACCTCGACCCAGCGCGACCTCGTGAATCTTTTCGCTGAACTCAATGCAGAGATCGCCCATCCGCAGCGCGGTCAAATCGCCGCGCGCGAAGACGATGACGCGCGCGTCGTGATGGTAGATCGCATGCGCCTCGAGCGGCCGCGACGCGATCTTGTGGTCTTTCGCCAGAAGAACGAAGCCAGCGAGCGTGCCCTCACCAATCCACTCTTCGTCGCGCATCGACTGAGCTCGGGTGTCCCCGAATTGCTCCGCGAGTGTGCAGGCATCCCAGCCGGCACCGCGGAGCCTGGACACGAGGGAGCGCTGCCCGAGCGATCGATCCAGGAGAAAGCGGACCACTGATCGTTACGCTGCCCGCAGGACAAGTGAGCGGAGTTCACGCCGATCAAGACCGAAGTCTTCAGCAACCGCATCCATCGCTTCACCGGCACGAACACGGCTGACAACATCCTCGACTCGAACGCCGAGCCTCGCGACCGTTGGTTGACCCGAATTCCGATTCGGATCAACGATTACGTCGATCGACTCGTACGTTGGGAGGCGGAGCAGCTGCGCGAAGCCATCCCTATAACTGATGCTCTTGAGGAACTCTGCGACGACCTCGTTGAAGACGCCCTGATGATTCCTGACGACGACGAGCTCGTCTTCGCCGTTTCGGATCAGGATCTCAGCGCCGTCTGTCATCAGCCGTTCACTCAGAAGGGCATTTTCCAGACCGATCTCCTCGCGCAGCACCTCGATAGCGGGCCGGATGCGCGCCATAGGTAGGCCGACGCGTCGGAAACTCTCGATGATGAAACCCTCCGCCAAGGCATTAAACGGAACGGTGTACCCGCGGCCATCCCGAACTCCGGTGAGAAGTGGCGGACTCCATCCCCACTCCCCTTCTGTTCGCTGCTGGAATCGGTGGCCGTGGGCCCACCGCGCAAACGACGTCGGCGGGGCCTGGATGATGTGCGCTGCCTCGCCTTGGCCATAAATCGGCGTTGTGTATGCCGGATCATTCGCGGCTGTTTGCATACAAACATTCTATGGCCGGTCGAGTCGATACGACCAGAGCGATCGCCCAATTGCCATGGTCAAGAGAGGAGCAATGCGGCCCGCACGCCATGTCCGCCTAATCAACAAGAATCGCAACGCGAGATCAACACCGAACAGCAATGCACGCAGGCACTTTGAGTGAATGGCTCCAGATCCCCTGCAATGTCTGGGATGCCGTGTAAACCAGGTTGCATGGCACGAAGCAGGTATACGAAGCCAAACGCGCGCCGCGAGGAAGCCTACCGCCGGCAGCGAGAAGCGAACGACGCAGCCGTCGCAGTGGCGCGTGAACGAGCAAAGGCGCTAGCGGAAGCGGAGCGCTCGGCGGCGGCAAACCGAGATCTCCAACTCGTTTGGGGTGGCCGCGAAAGCGGACTCACGCGGCTTCGCGACATCTCCCGCCAGCTCGAAAAGTTGCACCGAGCGGAACAGGCTCTCCTCCAAGAACGAGATGAATTAGTCCATACTCTTCGACGAGTCGACGTCTCGTGGGCGCTGCTGTCCACGTGGTCCGGCCTGAGCCGCCAAGCGCTCAGCAAGCGACCGAAATTGAACCGATCATTGTCCGTACGACGCACCGCCACTGGGACGTAGATCGCTCGGGTCTAATGCCAAATCCTCGCGAAATGGGCGTCTAAGTGGCTCGTCTATCCCCTGGAGCTAGCCGGGATAGATAACTGGGGCACGGTGACCTCTGAAGCATGCGCGATGTGGGAGCCACGTACTGGAGGCGTGGAAGTTGAACGCGCCATCCGCTGGTGGCCCTCTAATACTCCGCCTCCCAGACGTCCGAGGCCAGCGATGAGCCTGCGTCATGTCGCGCACCGCTGGAGATACTGGCGACGTCCTGCTGCGCTTTGGTCCTTTCCTGCAGTTGGCGCATCACATCCAGATCGACGACCTCTTCCAGCTCGCTCTTGACGTTCTTCGCGACCATCTGGCTGCTTGGCCCCACCAAGAGTGTCGCCAGGCCGAGCGAACCGTCTGCTTCGCGGACAGGGATCTCGATCACCTCGGCGACAACCGATCCGGCGAGGGCCTCGCAGTACCGCAACACGCCAATCGCAATATCGTCGCCGGTCAATAACTCGGCACCCGCGTACACAATCACCTTCACCCTAAAAGTTTCGCCCAGCGCAGCGAGGCAGGGAACCGCCTTGCGCGTCCACGCCGAACTCGCTACTCACAAGACAGACGACCGACGACCACACCGGATGTACCTGCTCACATTGGTGCTGGTCTTCTCTGCGAGACGAGTACCCGCCCCAGCATGATGCCGCCCGACGAGTTCGCGGAGTGCGCGAGGTCTTCGATCCATTGCCGGCTCAGCTCGGCTGGTTCCGGGTCATCGAAAAACGAACCGCAACGGAATCGACGGGTGCAGCCAGATCGTGCTGCGACCGACGGGCTCGCCGTCCGGGTGCCGCCACGACACGGTGAAACTCTCGTGGCGCCGCAGCTTGGTCGCGATGACAACCTTCAGGTGAGCGAGCGCGCGGTCCTCGATATGGATCGGCGTCGCACTTCCACCGTAAAAGATGGTGCCCACAGCACGAGGGTATTCCGCCACCGACTCGCGCACCAGACGTGGAGGTGCGCCTCGGCGGCGCGTGGCGGAGCATATGGCGCCCGCCGCGCGGACGCAGCCCTGCCTGCTGAGCGCCAAGAGATTCCTAAAGTGGTGGGTGGATGTCCTGGACCCCGTCATCCGAGTGGCGTATCTGGCGTCACCGGTCATTGACAGGGGTCCGACATGACAAACACATCCCCCCAGCATGCGGCTGCAACACCGGTGCGACGCACCCACGAAAAGCTCGCAAACGACTTCACCGAGCTATCGCGCGCGATCACCGCAAGCGGGCTGATGCGCCGCCGCTATGGCTACTACTGGACGAAGCTCCTGGCTGTCCCCGTCGTGCTGGCCGCCTTCGTGCTGGTCTTCATCTGGATCGGCAATTCCTGGTGGCAGATGGTTATGGCAGCCGTCCTGGCGGTCATCCTGACGCAGGTGGCGATGCTGGGACACGATGCCGCCCATCGGCAGATCTTCCGCTCAGGTCACTGGAACGACTGGACCTCGCTGATCATCGGAAACCTGTTCGTCGGCATGAGCTACGGGTGGTGGCAGCACAAGCACACCCGGCACCACGCCAATCCGAACAAGATCGGCACCGACCCCGACATCGACCTGCCGGTCATCTCCTTCACCCCGGAGCAGGCCGACCGCCGCCGGGCGACCCGGATCGGCCCGCTGGGCTGGCTGATGGCGCACCAAGGCCTGTTCTTCTTCCCGGTCCTCCTGCTCGAGGGGCTCTCGCTGCACGCCTCGAGCGTGCAACGGGTGTTCTCACGGGAGCCCCTGCGCCGCAGACCGGTCGAGATCACCTTCATCACCGTCCGCCTCATCGGCTACCTGATCCTGGTGTTCCTCGTCCTCTCACCAGGGATCGCCTTCGCATTCCTCGGCGTGCAACTCGGCCTGTTCGGCGTCTACATGGGCATGTCATTCGCGCCCAACCACAAGGGCATGCCGCTGGTCCCCGCCGAGGCGAAGATCGACTTCCTCCGCCGTCAAGTGCTAATGAGCCGTAACATTCGCGGCAGCCGCATGCTCGACACCGTGATGGGTGGTCTGAACTATCAGATCGAACACCACCTGTTCCCCTCGATGCCCCGACCGCACCTGCGCGCCGCGTCCAAGATGATCGCCCCGTACTGCCGCGACCACGGCGTCGCCTACACCCAGACCGGCCTGTGGCAGTCCTACGGCATCGTCATCCGCTACATCAACCGAGTCGGACTCGGAGAACGGGACCCGTTCGAATGCCCCCTCCTGCAACAGCGACAGACGGTCTAACCAGGCACGACCCCTCACTGCGGCATCCCCAACTGGAATCTCACCCTCGGCCGGTACGAGGCGTGACACACAGCGGGCCAGCCGCCACGCGCTATTACATCGTTGAGAGTTGAATGTTGGTGAACTCCGGACCGTACTGATCCCGCACTCTGGTCTTCCGCTCCAGGTCTTCGATGACGACGGTGGTGAAGTCGACGTCGTATAGCGCACCGCACGACCCGAGGCCGCCAGGAGAAAAGACGTTGACCTCCATCAGCTTGTCGCCCACGATGTCCAGGCCGACCAGGAACATCCCGTCTGCGAGCAGTTTGGGCCGCACAGTTTCCACGAGTTGAAGCATTTCTTCAGTCACTGTCACGGGCTCGGCGCTGCCGCCGGCGGCCATGTTCGAGCGGACATCGGTCTTTCCCGGTCGCCTGCGAAACGCGGCGTAGGCGCCGTCAACCTTAAGGGCGCGCCCATTCATCACGAACATCCGTACATCCCCGTGCTTGGCGGCGGACAGGTATTCCTGCGCCACGACATATCCGTCCCGGGCGATCGCTTCAACGATCTGGGCGATGTTGGGCTCTTCCTTCATGTTGACCAGAAAGACGCCGGCACCCCCCGATCCCTGCAAGGGTTTGAGCACCGCGCGCCCGCCGAGTTCCTCGATGAACAGGCGGACATGTCCCTCGTCCCGCGAGATCATGGTGCGGGGTCGAACCATCTCGGGGAAGTGCTGGAAGTACGCCTTCGACATCGCATCGGCGAGGGAACGGGGTTCGTTCACCACGAGGACTCCGGTTTCGGCGAGCAGGCGGCCGAACGCGAGCCCAGCCGTGTTCGCCCACGCGTTGTCCGCAGCATCCACGGCCGGGTCGGCGCGGAGCATGAGCACATCGAAGTCGTCCAAGACCACCCGCTCAGGGGTGGCTGACTGAGCATCCTCGAGGTACCGCGCGAGCGAGCGGTACGCCTTGCCTGGTTTCGCCGCCGCGACGATCGCGGACACGGAACCGTCCGGCTCGTAGCCGAAGTCCCGCGTGCCCATCAGGCACGTCTCATGCCCCAGTCTCGTCGCGGTCATCGCGAGACGAGTCGTCGTATATACAGGCTTCTCGGTGGCGATGTCATTGACGACGAAGCCGATCTTCATGGGCGGTGCCTCTCAGGTGAGTGCTCGGGGCTGAATGGGGGAAGTGGGGTGGCGCCTCCGCTGGACTATGCGTTCACCAAGGTCACCAGGTCCTCCGCGTGGGCGGCCTCCTGCAGTCTGGCCGCGGCCGCTGGTTCGGAGAGGTAGCGGGGCAACACCCGCGGCGGAGCGAGGAGTCCCCGTCCAGCAAGATTCTCCACGAGCGGCAGGTCCTCGATCGAAAACTTGCCCAGGAAGAACCGATCCAGCACACCGCCGGCGGCGACATGCGCAAGCAGCGCGAGCAGACCACGCAGATAGATGGCGTCCTTGGTGAAGCCGCCTGCCCGGTACACGCGCATCGTGACGGAATAGGCGCTGCCGGCGGGCAGACCGTGGCCAGTGAGGAGACGATGCGTTTCCACGAAACTTGCTCCACCTACAAGGGAGTGCACGGCAACCACTCTGGCCGCGAGCTGGCGGAGCCGCGAGGCGGTCAGACCTCCACAGGCGATCTCGGCAAGAACGGCCAAGCCCTCCTGGGTCTCGTCGTAGTGGGCAAGACCGGAGCCCATCATGCGGATCGGCTGCGCGAGCCCATTCACCTGGGTCACCAGATGCGTCCCCACCTCATGCTGCAGCAGCGCATTGACGCGCGGCCCTGCGACCGAGGCGTTCGTCGATATCAGGAGGGTGTTCCCGTCCACCAGAATCCCGGAGACGTCGTCGCGGATTTCCGCATGAATCCCGGCGTCCGGATAGATCGAACGGTAGTAGTCGATCTCCGCCTGCGCCGCGGCCAGGAACTGTTCTGCGCCCACCGAACCGTGCTCCAGCCGCCCACTGGGCAGTCGATCCAGCAGATCCTCCGCACGACTCAGCAGAGTCGGGAGCAGTGGGCCGTACTGCGCGATCGACAACTGGAGGAACTCCGGGGTGCTGCGCGCTCGTAGCATCTCCACTCGCAGGCTCATCTCCCGCTGCCGGTTACGCAGCAACGCGGCCAGCGTGCTGTCCGTCACGTCCGCGAGCGGCAGTGCGGCCACCTGTGCGTCCAGGACATCGGGGTCCACATCGAGGTTCCGGTACTCGAAAACTGGGTCCGACTCCGGGTGTGCAAGGAACGTCTCTCGAACCTCGTCAGCATTCACCGGCGTCATCTCGAGGAGGAACCGGACGGTGCCCGCCAGCGACGCCATGGCGTGGTCAGCGGCTAAGTCGACGGGTGAGAACCCGCCCTGTGGACCCTGAGTTGGGCGAATCTGATCGTCAGTCACGGGATCCTCACCTCGCGGAGGGATTGCGCGACGGACGGGACGGTCGCCGCCAGCGCGCGTGCGAGCTCTTCGAGGCGGGCGCGGTCGAGATCGCCCGTCCATTCGTCCATGAAGGTCTTCTTGAACTCGAGCGCGAGCACGATTCCGCGGTGTGGGTAGCGGGCGTGCGTCCAGGCGGCCAGCTGCCGCCCACGGAACCGGACGTTCTCTCGAACGTCGATGGGTCCGGTTGACGTGCCCGCCGCTTCAAGGGCATCCATGAAGGTGTCCACAACGGGTCCGAACCTTTGTCGATCCAATGAACCCGTTCCCACGTTGACCTCGGGGTTCTCCTCGCCGGGCGCCGGGGCCGCGTCGGCCCCGTCGCGGCGGTGGTTGTACGAGTGAACGTCGAACACGACGAACGGGCCTCGCTCCGCCACCCGGTCCAGGCGCTGGCCAAGCTCGGTGTAAAAAGCGTCATACACGCCGAGGGAACCGGCCACGATCTCCTCGTCGAGGGGAGGATCGCGGACGAATCCCAGTCCCCAGGCCTCCTCCGGCCGACGATAGACGCAAGTTTCCCGGCTGCGATTCAGATCCACTTCGAACCGAGAACGATGCACGATGACGCGTGCCGGTATGAAGCCGCCGATCTCGTCGGTGTACGGGTCCTCCTCCCGCAGCCGATCGGGCTCCGGCAGCACCACTTCTGCAGCGACCTCGGGGCGAAGATCGTGTCCGTTGTGCACGGCGGTGGCGATGAACTGCCCGCTCCAGTCTCCGAGGAACTCGAAGGCGGGACGGGTAGCGGTATGCCTGGATGTCACCGCGCCACGCTCCGGTCACTACTGCACAGTTTCTCGCCGCGACAACCAGGCTCGGGTGAAATGGATCGCAGCATTTGGGGACCTCGTTTCGCTCGCGCGGTTACGCATATGCGTCGACGTGGTCGGCCCCAACCAACCCCTGGAAGTCGTGTGCGTTCAGTCTCCGCCTGGTCGTTTCATGACCAGAGGGGTTGACACGACAGACGCGGCGACGTAGCGCGCAAGGTGAAACGCGTTGCCGGACCGCGTAATGGATGATGCGGCTGCAGCCAGCGCCGACGCTTGAACATGATGTAGATGGTGATGTCGACGATGATGGCGGGCTGCCGTCCAGTCGTCGCTCGCGGTGTCAAGCCAATGAGAGCACGAACGACAAGACGAACCCCGCTGCGGTGCTGAGGGCGACGGCGGGACCGCCGTGCTCGAACGCCTCCGGCATGATCGTGTCGGCAAGCGCGGCGATCACCGCGCCGGCAGCGAAAGCGAGAGGCAGCGAGACAA
>Ga0190271_10002601_pt1 | contig 11015 bp, 10 predicted proteins | sample Popmic356T_FD_133747 | JGI IMG/M metagenome (GOLD analysis project Ga0190271, IMG submission 133747) | Populus adjacent soil microbial communities from riparian zone of Weber River, Utah, USA - 356 T | ecosystem: Environmental > Terrestrial > Soil > Riparian zone | place: USA: Utah | collected...
ATCGACCCGCGCGTGATGTCGGGCGTCAAGACGATCTTCGGCCAGTACGACGCCGCGCGCGCGATTCAGGAGCGCGCCGGGCTCAACAACGACTTCGCCACCGCCGTCACGTCGGCGATCACGGGGCCGATCACCATCATCAGCGTCCAGATCGAGAACATCGATTTCTCGGAGGCGTACGAGCAGAGCGTCGAGCAGCGCATGCTGGCGCAGGTCGAGATCCAGCGCCGCGAGCAAAACCTGCGCACGGTGGAAGTCGAAGCGCAGATCGCGCGCACGCGCGCCGAAGGCGAGGCCGAAGCGATTCGGCTGCGCGGCGAGGCGGAGGGTGCGGCGATTCGCGCGCGCGCCGAGGCGCTGCGCTCGAACGCGGATCTCGTGCAGCTGCAAGCCGTCGAGAAGTGGGACGGCAAGCTGCCGACGACGATGGTGCCGAGCACGGCGTTGCCGTTCATCGACCTACAGCCCGGGAATCGAGCCGAGTAGCGCGCCAAGCTGGAGATTCCATAGGGCGACTGCCGTAGCGCGCGGCGGCGGTGCTATTTTCCCGTCATCGGCAGAGCTTTAAGGGGAGAGACCAGTGCTGACGCGACGCGAATATTTGGCTGCAACGGCGAAGATCGGAGCGACCTTGGCATTGCCGCAGGCGCTGTTCGCGCAGGCAGGCGAGGTCCTGACGCGGCCGATCCCGAAGACCGGCGAGCGCGTGCCGATCGTGGGCTTGGGCAGCTCGGCAACGTTCAGCCAAGTCGCCGGCGCCGCCCAGGCCGCGGCCGGCACCGCCGAGACCGAGGCGATCAAGTCGGTGTTCATGACCATGCTCGAGCAGGGTGGGACCGTGTTCGACACGGCGCCCGGTTACGGTGCGTCGGAGGAAGTCGCCGCGAAGGCCGTCAACGAGCTCGGCGTGCGCGACCGTGTGTTCTGGGCGACGAAGCTCAACGTCGCGGGCCGCGGCGCGAGCGCAGACCCCGCGCGCGCACGCGCGCAGGTCGACGCGTCGCTCGCGCGTCTTGGCCGCGACAAGATCGATCTGATTCAAGTGCACAACGTCGCCGACATGGCGACGCAGTTCCCGATCCTCGAGGAGTACAAGCAGGCGGGCCGTGTGCGCTACATCGGCACGACGACGACGTTCAAGCCGCAGTACGAGACGCTGCTCACGCTGATGCGCGAGGAGCCGTTCGACTTCATCGGCATCGACTACGCCGTCGACAATCTCGATGCCGAGCACAGTGTCTTCCCGCTCGCGCAGGAGCGCGGCATCGGCGTGCTCGTGTATCTACCGTTCGGCCGCACGCGTCTATGGGACCGTGTCGAGGGGCACGCGGTGCCGGAGTGGGCTCAAGAGTTCGGAGCGACGACGTGGGCGCAGTTCATGCTGAAGTTCGCCGCCTCGCATCCGACCGTGACGGCCGTGACGCCGGCGACGAGCAAGCCGCATCACATGGTCGACAACATGACGGCGGCGCGCGGCCGCTTGCCGGACGGGGCCGAGCGCAAGCGCATGGTCGAGTTCATCGCTGCATTGCCCGGGTAGGCAACGAGCGCCATTTCGACGGGTCCTGCAGACCCAGCGCCAGCACCATGCCGGCCGTCACGAACAGGACGCCGACGAGCTGAAGCTCGGTCGGCGTCTCGCGCAGCAACGGGATCGCGATCAGCAACGAGAACGTCGGCACCAGCGCCGCGAATACCGCCCCGCGCGTGGCGCCCAGGATCGCGACGGCGCGCGTGTAGAACAGCAACGCGACGACTGCCGACAACACTCCCTGGAACACCGCTTGAATGACGATCTCGCGCCACGGCGCGGCCGCGAGATCGGTGCCCGCAAGCCAGACGTACCCGGGCATGTACAGCACCATCGACAGCACGCCGACGACCGCCGTCGCGTGCAGCGGCTCGACGCGCCAGACACGCGAGCCGATCGTATAGCTCGCCCAGAACACGCCGCCGAGCGCGAACATCGCGTCGCCGAGCCACGTGAGATCGCCGTGATTCGCGAGCCCGTCCCATCCCAAGGCGACGAGCCCCGCCGTGATCGCGAGCGCGCCGGCGACGCGGCTCGCTGTCAGGGACTCCTTGAGAATCAAGCGCCCACCGAGCGTGGAGCAGAGCAGCATGCAGCTCGGCGTGATGACGCCCATGTGGCCGCCCGGCGCGAACGCGAGGCCGCCGGCCGTCAGTAGTACGTACGGCGCGCCGGCGCCGCAGGCGAGGAACAACGCACGCAGCGGACGCAGCTCTCCGAAACCGCGGCGTACGAACAGCGGCAACAAGAGCAATCCGGCCACGCCGAACCTGAGTGCCGTGATGTCCCACGCGTCGAGCGCGTCGCTCGCCATCGACAGCTTCGTGATCGCCGGAAACCCGCCCCAGATCAGCGCTGCCATGGCGCCGAAGGCGGCTCCCGCGAGCGGAGAGGACGCGGGCGGCTCGCTAATCGGCGAGCCCCTCGTAGACGCGCCGTTCGAACCCTTGCAGCGTCTCGATGGCCGCGGCGTCGTAGAACGGCAAGTACTGCATCAACAAGACGCCGCCGATGCCGCGCGCGGGATCGATCCAGAATTCCGTGTTGAAGATTCCGGCCCAGCTCATGCTGCCCGGGGAGCGCGCGAAGGGGTCCGCGTGCGGGCCCGTGATCTGGAAGCCGAGCCCGAACTTGTCGCGGCCGGCGCCGAGCGGAAATGGCTCGCTGAGCGCCGGCAGGGCGGCCGGCTGCTGCTCCACGAAGATGGCGCCAATGTGGTTCTCGCCCATCAGCGCGACGGTCGCTTCGCTCAAGAGCCGCATGCCGTTCGGCGCGCGGCCGTTGTTCAGGAACAGCTGGATGAACTTCGCGTAGTCGGCGGCCGTCGAGTGCAGGCCGCCGTCGCCGTAGACGGGTGCCGTGATCTCGGCCGGGTTTGGCGATTCGACGAGGCCGTCGGGGGTCGTGCGATGCACGGTCACGACGCGGCCGGCCTTGGGCGCCGGGACCGTATAGAAGGTGTCGCTCATCCCGAGCGGCACGAAGATGCGCTCGGATAAAAACTCGTCTAGCGCCTGCCCCGAGACTTCTTCGACGAGCGTGCCGAGCACGCGCGTGCTCTCGCCGTACGTCCAGCGTGCGCCGGGGTCGTGCAGCAGGGGGAAGCGCGTGGCGCTCGCGCCGGGGTCGGCGCCGACGAGCGCGGCCAACGTCTCGTTGGAAAACGCGTAGCCAAGGCCCGACGTGTGCGTGAGCAGATGCCGAATCGTAATGGGGCCGCTGGCCGGCCGGCTCGTGTAGGTCTTGTCGGCCGGATTGAAATTCTGGATGACCTGCTTGTCCTCGAACGCCGGTAGGTAGTCCGAGACGGGGTCGTCGAGCCCGATGTCGCCTTCTTGAACGAGCATCATGACGGCCACTGACGTCACGGGCTTCGTCATGGAAGCGATGCGGAAGATCGAGTCCTCGACCATTGGCACGCCGGCCGCGACGTCCTGCCGTCCGAACGCACCGAGGTAGACGATCCGGTCGGCGTCTACGACGAGACCGACGATGCCCGGGATGCGAGTGTCACGAACGACGCTCGTCAGGTAGGTATCGATCTCGGCGCTGCCGGGCAGGCGGTCTTGGGCCGAGGCCCAAGGGAAGGGCGCGAGCCCAAAGGCGACGAAGGCCGCTGCGACGCGCAGCAACGAGACGAAACGGGTATTGGACGGCATTGGAGTGCGGTGCTCGCAAAACGACGGCCGGGCTTGGCTCGTCGGTGGGCAACACTAGCGAGTGCCTGGCGAGCACGCAAGATCTGCGCGCTCGCGCGGAAGCCTACGGGCGCGGCTTGCGCTTCTCGGGCAGAACGAGCGTGATGTCGTCGAAGTCGGTTTGGGTCAATGTCTGCTCGCCACTGCGGAGCACCTCGTCCGCGAGCGCCGGGTCGATTTCTTGCGTGACGTCGAACGGCAACGTCGAGTCGTCGCTGCTCTTACGCGGCGATCTTTTGGGATCCATTGACCAAGCTCCTCGAGAGGTTTTCGGCGGAGAGCCTACAGTCCTCCAGCGACTACGCGGTGTTAACCGTGTCACGTAACCGTTGCGCCTGGGCGAAAGGGGGACTTTTGATTGACACAACAGGGGGGAGGGCTAGCATTGTTCTGATAACGGAACGTAACGAAGCCAAGGAGTGACGCTTGATGACACGAACAACAAAAAAGCCCGCACCTCGCGCCCCGCGAGTGGAGATCCCGGGAGAATCGTTCGATGATGAAGGCGTCCGGCTGGCTATCTTGGCTGCGCTCGAGGCCGTCTACGAGTGCTTTCCGCACATCACGCTGCCGCAGTATCTGATCACGCTCGAGGTCCGCAAGGCTGAGCGCGATGGCAACCCCCACACGCTGGCATCGATCGTGAAGAAGCTCAAGATGCCGTTCTCGACCGCTTCCAGGGTCGTGTGGTCGCTGACTGAAGAAGGCGGCGACATCGGAATCATCAAGTACCTGAGCCATCCGACGGATCGGCGCAAGAAACTGCTCGTCATCAACGAGCGCAACGAGCCGAACGAGATTCCGCGCGCCATCACGCGCGCGATGCTCGACTACTACGGCGAAGCCGTTAAGCAGCTCCGGGCGTCGTCGTAGCGCGTTTGCGGCGCCAGAGCGGCTGTAGCAGCCGCCGGTAGGCCAGCGCGAGTCCCGTCCATACCATCAGGATGCTCGTGAACGAGACGAGCCCCGCGACCGTTTGCCCCACGATCCCGAGCGCTTCGCCCGTGTGCAAGAAGCGGATCCACGACCGCGCCTTCTGGCCTGTCGTCTGGCTCGAGAACGGCGCATAGCTCTCGACGATGCCCGTCGCAGCATCGAGCGTGATGGTGTGGCGCAGGTACGGCTGGCCGCCGTTGCCTTCGTCGATGCCGATCCGCACGGTCGGCGCGTCCGGATCGGACGGAAGGTTCAGTGTCAGCGTGCGCCATTCGCCATGCGCGGCCGCGCGCGCGAGTAGCGCGTCGTAGCCCAACCGGTCGATCGCCGTGCCGTTCGGGGCGATCACGGCTGCTTCGGGCTGACCGCGCTGAGCTCCGGGGCTGCCGCCCCCACCGCCACCGCTGCGCGGCGGCTGCTCGCCGACCGCGCGATAGACGAGATCGTTGGCCCACGGGTACGAGAACACCGTGGCCGTCGCGACGACGACGGCCAGCGGAATCGCGGACCAGATGCCGAACACGTGGTGCCAGTTGAAGTCGCGCGCCTTCGCCGTCGTGGCCTTCGCGTTGAACAGCAGATGCGCCTTGAACGCCGCCCATTTCCAGACGCGCGGCAGCCACAGATAGATGCCGCTCAGGACGAGGAACAGGAACGCGAGGTTGCTCGCGCCCGTGATCGCGCGCGGCAGGGCGCGGTTTTCGCCCGTCGCGTTGAACCAGCGGTGCCAGCCCGTGACGGCCGAGAAGAACTGCCTCAACCCTTGGGCCCCGGGCTCACGAACGTCGCCCGAGTATGGATCGACCTGGAGTTGGCCGCTGCGGCCCGCGCTCAGCACGACCGGCGCGTCGGCCTCGTTGCGCACGACGATCGTCGTCGGCACGAACTCCGGCCGGCGAAGCTTGGCTGCTTCTACGAGCTCCTCGAGCGGCAGCCGTTGCACGCCGGGCGACGGTGCCGGGTAGGTGGTTCTCTCGGCCCAAGCGAGGATCTGCCGTTCGTAGGTCAGGATGACGCCCGTGACGGACATCATCAGCACGACGACGCCCGTGGCCACGCCGCAGACGAGGTGGATCCAAAAGATCGACGAGCGAACCATATAGCCGTTCTTCGAGGATGGACGGCCAGCCTACCCAAGCCCAGATGTTGTTGCAAATCGTTCGCATTTCGTTTGACGAGACGCGCAAAAAAAAGGGCCGAACCGTCGCCGGTTCGGCCCTGAGTGAAAAAAGCCGCAGTTAGCGAGGAGCGCTGCCGACCGGTCCGCAACGCCGCTCGACGGTCGTCGTCGTACGCTTGTCGGCGTTGTTTTCCTGAAATTCCTCTTGGACCTTTCGGCCGATCAGAGCGCCCGCGGCTGCACCGGCCGCCGTGGTGATGTCGCGGTCTCCGACGTCGTGGCCGACGGCGCCACCGACGACGGCCCCGATCGCCGTGCCGGCGATGCGGTGCTCGTCCTTCGGCGCGGCGGTCACCTGGACTTCCTCGTCCCAGCACTCCTGGGCCGGAGCTGTGGGGGTTCGAGTGGCCGGCGCCGCCGTGGCCACGACCTGCTCTTCGGCGCCGCCGTCCTCTGCGGGTCGCTCCCCGAGGAATTGATAGCCGAGTACCCCGCCGGCCGTCGCTACGCCGATTCCGGCGACCAAACCCATCAACATCGACTTGCTCATCTGGTCCTCCTCCGATAACGGCGGCCACTGTGCCCCTGGGCCAAGACTCAGGTCCGTGACCAGCGTCACGGCCGCCTTGGGGGAGATTTTAGGGGGGTGGAGGGGGGTAGTGACTGTCCCCAGGCGGCGACAGGGGCGGCAAGCCATGCGCGGCGCGGGCCCGGTCGCAGCGCTCGTTATGTATACCGTCGACCCATGAGGCCTGAAACTCGCGGCAGGGAGAGGGGCGTAACGGGTGAATGACGCAGCGCACCTTCTCGCCGATGGCGCCATGCAGGGCGACGCAGCGCGGCGGCTGTTGCTCGGTGCCCCGCATGACGGCGTGGTGCGGCGTGAGCTTCGCCGTCAAATGCGGCGGCGTGAGGCCGCCGGCGTTCGGCTCTGCCTCGCTCCAATAGAACGAGGCCCTGAAGTAGGCGCAGCAGGCGCCGCAGGTGATGCACGGATTCCACATGGCGCGCGAGATTACACCTCGCTCGCTTGCTCGCGGTACAAGCAAAACGAGTTCGCAAGCCGCATCTGCTGTGGCGTCCGGCAGTCGGGCTCGAAGAGGCGCGGGCTGCCGACGAGAATGCAGAGCGCCTTCGCACGCGAGGTCGCGACGTTCAGGCGGTTGGCGCTGTAGAGGAAGTCCATGCCGCGTGGCGCGTCCTCGGGCGCGGACGTCGTCAGCGACACGATGACGACGGGGGCCTGCTGGCCCTGGAACTTGTCGACGGTGCCGATGCGCAGGCCGGGCAGCCGCTCGGCGAGCGCCGTGACCTGCGCGTTGTACGGCGCGACGATCATGAGATCCGCGCTCGTCAGCGGCGCCTCTTCGCCGTCGGCGTTGCGATAGCGAACGCCGTCGGCCATGAGATCCGCTACGAGCGTTGCGACCGCGTCGACTTCCTCGAGCGCGCGCGACTGGTTCGCCTCGTGCTCGACGGGCAGGTACACCAGCCCGGCGCCGCCGAGCTTCGCGGCCGCCGTGTCGGCCGGTGCCACGACGGCCTGCCGCTCGCAGCCGGGTGCTGACGTCAACCGGCCTTCGTAGAACGCTTCGGCCGTGAACGCGCAGATCTTCGGGTGCAGGCGGCGTGTTTGGTGCAAGAACAGGCCGCGGTCGATCGCAATGGTCTTGCTGCCGCCGAGCAGATGCTCGAGCGCCGACGCGGCGGCGCCCGGCGGATGGCTCGCTTGCTGCGGCTGCTCGAGTTGCTGCGGGTCGCCGAGGAGCACGAGGCTCTTCGCGCCGGCCGAAACGGCGAGCACGTCGGCGAGCGACATCTGCCCGGCCTCGTCGATGAACAGCACGTCGACGCTGTCGCGGAAACGCTCGTTTGCCCAGAGCCACGACGTGCCGCCGAGCAGCCGATACGCGTCGGTGGCGAACAGCGACGCAATGCGGTCGTTGTTGTCGATCGCGTGCAGCGCTTCCGGGTTGTCGGCTTTCGGCTTGCCCTTGTGCAGGCACTGAAAATCCGTGAGCCCTTGCTCCGCGGCGTGCTCGCAGACTGCGCGCAGCACGTTGCGAATCGTCTCGTGGCCGACGGCCGTCACGCCGACCTTCTTACCGGCCTTCACGAGCTCGAGAATCATGTGCGAGCCCGTGAAGGTCTTGCCGGTGCCGGGCGGGCCTTGAATCGGCAGTACGCCGTGGTCGAGCTCGAACGCAAGCCGGATGGCTTCGCGTACCTCGTCGTCGACCCGCGCGGTGCGCGTCGAGGCGGGCGTCAAGGCGGCGGCGCGTTGCCGGTCGCGCGCGCTGCGTGCCGCCGCGAGCGCGATGACGCGCGGTGCCGCCGGCGCCTGGGCGGGGCTGGCCACAAGGCCGCGCGAGCCGGGCACGAGCCGAGGCGGACGGCGCAGCAGGAGATCGCGCGCGGCCCGGTGCTCGCCGTCCGCGTCGACGCCGTTGGCCGCGATCCAGCGGCCGATCTCGAGCAAGACGGCCGGCTTTGGCCGCGGCGAAACCATGCGCCGCATGAACACGCGCTCGGGCTTGAGGTCCGCGAAGCGGCCCGTCGGCTCGATGTCGACCGTGTGCGCGGCGACGTCGATGGCGGCGATCTTGCCGATCGGCTGGCTCGCCTCCCGCACGCAGACGTCGTCGCCGCGGCGCACGTCGTGCTCCTGGGGCGGGAACGTGTAGCGATGAATCGGCTTGCGCGGCGTGCCGCCGACGGTCGCCTGGAAGGCGAGGCCCGCCAGTGCCGAGCGCTCGTCCTCGTAGTCCTCGAGCGGCAGGTCGAGCAGGCGGAAGTACTCCCACCACGCTGCTTTCTCTTCGCGCCGATGCCATTCGAGCAATTGCGCCATGAGCCAGCGCGCCTGTTGCTCTTCGTTGCGTTCCGCCGCGTCCACGGGCACGCCCTCGAGCAGTGCCGTCATCACGCGCTGCGTTTCCTCGGCGGCGTCGGCGACTTGCTCGCTGGCCTCTCCGGAATGAAGCTCGGGCCGCGGCAACTCCTCCCCGCGCTCGCGCTCGGCGGCCGCGCGCAGCTCCTCCAGCCAGTCGCGCAAGGCGGCGGTCGAGACGCAGTCGTCGCGGTTGTAGCGCTCGACGATCGCGATGTGCTCGGCGAACTTGCCTGCCGCGGGCGCCGGCTCGGCGTCGAGGCCGAGCTCGAGCTGATGTCTAGCCGCCGGCCTCGGGGCCGTGTGCAGCCCGAGGTCTTCGCGCATCTCGATCGCCCACTCGAGCGCGCGGCGGCTCGCCGTCGCGGCGCGCAGATCCTGCTCGCGCGTGAGGCCGTAGAACTGCTCGAGATCCTTCAGCGAGTACGTCTCGACGCTTGCGCGCAAGGAGTGCTTCACGATCGTGTGCAGATCGACGAAGAGCTCGGCCCGCAGGATCACGTCGAGCTCGTTCTCGCGAGTCGCGTAACGGCCGGAGAGCCGCTTGAACGCCGTCGGCTCGTAGGCGCCGAAGTGATAGACGTGCAGCGCGCGGTCCGCCTGGAACGCGGCGATGATGCGATCGACGACTTGCTCGAACGCGCGCTTTTCCTCTGCCGGGCTGGCTGCCCAGAGCGGCGTGTAGCCGCCGCGCGTGTCGCTGACGCCGAACAGGTACTCGCGGCCGCCGTCGAGCGCCAGGCGGTCGCCTTCGAGATCGAGAAAGAGGTCGCCGCGTGCCGGCTCCGGCAAGCGCAAGAACCCGTGCTCGTCGTTGAGAGGTAGCACCTCATGCTGGCGGCCCTGCAGACGGCGTGCTTTCAGCTGGATCGCTGCCTGATCGCGGACGCGCTCGAGCGCCTCGCGCGAGCCGCGCTTCGGCCGAAGCTCGCCCTTGCGATCGCCAAGCTGCTCGAGAGTGTCAACATCGAGCCGTGTACGCAGCTCTTTGATCTGCAGTCGACTGATGCCGGCGACGAAGCAGAGGTGATCGTCGCTGCGGCGGCGCGCGTTGCACTGGACCCACCAGTTGCAGACGTCGCAATGTTGCGCGGGCTCGGGATACGTGACGGCATCGCGCTCGGCAAGGGCCGCATCGAGTCGGTGCTTCACTAGCCGGTAGTAGGCATCGTAGTCGGCGAGCCGGTGGCTCTCGGGCTTCAGCTCATGGTGCGGAGCGACGACGTGGCCGTGCTCGGGTTTCGCGCCTTGCAGCTGCGCGACCAGGTCCGAGTAGACGCAGAGCTGGAGAATCGTGCCGGCGCGCGTCTCGGTCGCGAGCTTCGCGTCCGTGACCTCGTACGACCACCCGCCGAGCGTGCTTGGCGTCGGCACCTTGCGCAGGAAATCAGCGATGCCGTGCCAGCGCTTGTCGGCGAGCGGCGCCTGATAGATGACGTCGGCGCCGTCGCGCATCGCCGCGAGCGTCGTGTCGACGCTGTCGGCGCCGGGCGCGGTGCGGATCTCGGCGACGCGGAGGCCCTGCGAGCGCAGGTGACGCAAGTACGCGGCCTCGTGCTCGCGGCCGCGCTGCGTCAGGAGCTCCACGATCGGGTCGTTGCGGTGCGGCCGGCGCTCACGGCCTTCGGCCACGGCGAGGTCGAGCCGGCTCAGGTGAGCACAACCCAAGTGATTCGCGAGATCGGTCGCGGAAAGCCGCAGCAGCTCGGCCACTAGTCGCATGGGCGCGATCATAATGACCGCCCGAGCGGAGGGTAAGCGTATGGTCGACGTGCTACGAGCGTTGCAGCAGCGGCTTGCCGCATTCGCGGCGGAGCGCGACTGGGAGCAGTTCCACTCGCCGAAGAATCTCGCGATGGCGCTGTCGGTGGAAGCCTCGGAGCTCGTCGAAGAGTTTCAGTGGCTGACGGAGGAGCAGAGCCAGGCGCTCGATGCCGAGCGCCGCGAGCGCGTGCGGCTCGAGCTTGCCGACGTGTTCATCTACTTGCTGCGATTGGCGGACCGGCTCGACGTCGACCTGCTGCGCGCCGTCGACGACAAGATCGCGCAGAACGAAAAGAAATACCCGGCCGAGCGCGTGCGCGGCGATTCGCGCAAGTACACCGAATACTGAGGAACGGGGACAGATTTAAATCTGTCCCCCCTACTCGGGCCGCAGGCGCTCTTCGAGCTCGCCGCGCTCGAGCAGCTCGTTGTAGAACGGCCGCGCGTCGCAGGGCTCGCTTTCGATGAGGCCGAGCGTGGCGTCGCCGCGCTGCGAGCCGCGCGTGCGGACGATCGGCACCGAGTAGAGCTTGTCGTGGACCGTCATGAGCCGCTCCATCGTCAGGCCGTCGGCCG
>Ga0190271_10002602_pt1 | contig 11014 bp, 14 predicted proteins | sample Popmic356T_FD_133747 | JGI IMG/M metagenome (GOLD analysis project Ga0190271, IMG submission 133747) | Populus adjacent soil microbial communities from riparian zone of Weber River, Utah, USA - 356 T | ecosystem: Environmental > Terrestrial > Soil > Riparian zone | place: USA: Utah | collected...
CAACGCAGCGGTAACGGTGCACAACGTGGTAGACAGTCAACACCTGGCGATATGCGCGGCGTACCTCCTAACGGCGGCATGGCTACATCAACAAACACTAACTCGCGTGGAGACTTCCGCGCTAATGCTCCGTGGAAAGACATAGCAGCGGCAGTGTTCACAGAACTCAACTCTAAATAAGGTTCAAACACATGCCTGTACTCCAGAACGTACTGGCTACTACAATCGAGCGTAGTAGGAAGAAGCTCATTGTAGCAGCTATGCAGAGCAACGCGCTCATGGCGTGGTGCTTCGCACGTGACCGCATTGAGAATGAGAGTAGCGGTTACAACATCACCAATCCACTGTTGACTGGTCGCAATCCAACAGTCGGCAGCTACAGCTACTACGACAGCTTACCAGTCGTACAGACGCAAGAGTTCATCAAGCTAGAATACCGTTGGTCACGTATCGCCGGTACTGTCATCATCTCCAATCAGGAAGAAGATGAAAACAAAGGCGAGCAAGCGGCTGTTAAGCTACTCCAAGGTAAACTTGAGGCGCTTGAACTCTCTATCAAAGAGAAGTTCTCTGCTTACCTCTACGGCCTCGGTGGTGGCAATGATCCGAATGGACTTGCACTACTTGTACCTGACGATCCTACTGTTGGATCACTCGCTGGTGTTGATCGTGCTGCGGAAGTGCAGTGGCGTAGTAGCTCCTACGACTTCGCGGGTACTCTTAACGCGACGAATATCGAGGAAGCCTACGATGATGTGCTACTTGACCTCAAGCAAGGTACAGAACGTCCGAAAGTTATCATTGCTGGACGTAATCACTATCGGCTGTATCGTGCTGCCGTTCGTAGCAAGCTCACTATTCCGCTCACGAACACAAGTAGCGGCAAGCGCATGATGGACCTCGGCTTTGATGGTGTCAGCCACAATGGCGTGCCTATCATCTATGATGAAAGCTGCCCGGTTGATCGTGCTTACTTCCTCAATGACACCTACCTACGCCTGCATATCCTCGGTGACAACAACATGAAGAATGTTGACCTCACTGCACCGTGGACTATTGACGGCTATGGTCAGCGTGTCATCACTCAGTGTCAGTTCGCAACGTGGAAGCAATACCGCACCCACGCAGTTGTGAACGACTAAGGAGTTACAATGGCTAGTGAACCAACACCTGTAGTCAGCTTCGAGAACAAGCAAACGCAACAAGCGTTTACTATGGATCAGAAGCAGAAGGCTGTGCCTGCATACACAGTTGAGCCGACTAAGCGTAAGACTGTAGTCAATCGCACTGTGAAAGATGAAATCGGCTTCCGTGTTGTGCCTACCGATGTTGAGGTTGAAGGATACATGGTTCGCACTCTACGTGGCGACAGTGTATTCGTTACACACGATGACCTTGTGAGGTTGAAGCTCGATAAGAACCTAGTGCCGCTATTCATGGAAGGCGGTGATGATACGCCAGTTGGGATGCAGCAAGCTAACGCTGCATTGTCAAACAGACAGAAACAAGCACTCGATGCTATGACGCGGCTGATTGAAAGCGATCCAAACATCGTAGACAAACTGCTTGCTAGTAGCGAACAAGATCAGGAGAAATAACTATGGCCGTACAAGTCGCTGTTCCTAGCACTCGTCGTGTCAGTCACCGCGTACATGAATGCAGCTACGCGGCTGATGTAGACATTGACGGACACACTACCGTTGACATCCCTGCATGTGCTGCAACAGGTGCAGGAGTGCTGCTCAACGGACTAGTCCTTGCTGCTGCTGGCAATGCCGCGCCATCAGTAGTACAGACTGAGTTCTTGATGAGCCGTTATGGTCGCAATATCACAGTCACTAGCACTGTTGGTGGCGCAGGTGTGATTGTTGGCTATGACTATCTCGGTCAAGCAGTGCGAGAGAGTGTTACACTTATCGCCGGTGCTGTCGTCGGTAAGAAGATGTTCAAAGATGTGTCGCATGTTGTCGTACCTGTTGCGGCAACGGTTAGCATCGGCGTCGGTGTTATCCTTGGTGTGCCTTACAAAGTATTGCACACTGCGTTGTACGGTGAGTTGACTAGTGACGTTACTGCTGCTGCGGGCGCATTGCTTGCAGGCGTAGTTACACAGTCACTTACTAGTGGCGACCCACGCGGTGCCTATACACCAGCAGCAGCGCCTGATGGAGTACGCACGTATCGCTTCACGTGTGTTGTAGATCGTAACAACTTGCATGGTAGTGCGCACGTAACTGTGTGATCTTAACAGGAGGTTGGAATGGTTGAATACGCTCAACAGTATAAAGGGCAGAACGTAGTCGCAGTACGCGATGCCTGTGCTACTGATCCCGGCTACGAGAAGGACGGTGGTCAGCTTGTGTGCACACTTGCAGATGGTAGCGTAGTGACACTCAAGAAGGATCAATTGACTACTGCTGCTCCTGCCGGTGCGAAGCCTGCTAAGAACTAGTTGCGTTGACTGACTGCCACCAACTTGGCCTGCATGGCTAACTACTATGCAGGCCACTTTTGCTTGGAGGTTGCTGTGATAACGTTCGGTGACATTGTTACTAAGGTGTTGCAGCGCCTAGCACTCGTTGAAGGACTAGACGCACAGATATACGCTGAACCACGCATTCAGCTAGCAGTACAACACAAGTTTGATTTGATCTTTCGTGAGTACTGGATACCTGAGTATACAACGTGGCAAGAGGAATATGAGCTAGATGGTAGCAGCGGTCTAGTCACTGGTGATTTCACAAACAAGATTATAGACTTCCGCGATCTACATAGTGTGTTCTCTGAAGGCGCACACAAGCCACTAGCACTTGCACCTGCCAATGTTCGTGACATTGACATCAACTATCCTAGCATCAGACAGTTCGCTACCAACCCGGCGAAGATGTTTAAGGTGCTACCACCTACTACATCAGGCAAGGTGTATGTCACATATCGCACGAAGCCTGACGACTTTGAAGAAGACAGCGATCAGATATTCATGGATACGCAATTGTTGTTGCTAGGTAGCTGTTGGGATGTATTAGAAGACGATGGCACCAATCCAGGTGCTAGTGACAAGTTCCGTGTGCTGTTTCAAGATGCACTCAGTCAATTCAACAGACAGCAACACAACATCCCACTAGATGCGATGATGCCTACACACAGCACTTGGAATAGGTGGGCATAATGGTGCAGATGCTATCACGCACGTTGAAGCCGCTTGGTAGACCTAAGCAGCCACGACCTACTGCTAAACTACAGAACACAACGATCCGTGACTTTGGCGGTGGGTTGAACGTTGTCGATAGTGAGCAGAACCTAACTAGCAAGTTCTCACCTGTGTTCGACAACATGGTGACTTACACCGATCGACGCGTTGGTCCGCGCTACGGCTACGAGATGTGGTTGAAGTTGAAGACAGGTACAGAAGTCATTAACTCTGCGCCGGTTAGTTTAACACTTACAACCAATGTGACAGCAAACACAGAACGCATTATCAAAGTCACGTGGACGGGTCATGGAGTTACTGCTAACGGCCACGTTACTATTGTCGGTTGGACTAAATCGTGGAACGGCATTGTGCCAGAGATGATCAATCGCACGCACAGTGTGAGGCAGATTATAGATGCGAACAACTTTGAGATTGTAGTAACTAACAGAGCGACTGCTGCTGGTCCTGAAACAGATACTATAGCCGTCAACAACTTGACACGCGACACACACGCATTAGGCGGTGTACCTATAGAGTGCCGCTACTTTGCCAACTACGTCATCTTATGGACTAGCGCAGGTGAGATACTACGCATTGATCGTGATAAAGTTGTCAATCGCATTTGGAGCCAGTCAATTACATTCGCACGCCCACTTAGTCCTATTGCGTGGACGCACACAGAGATGGTCGCGCATGACATATTCGGCAGCGCGCTAATCTGTAGCAATGGACGTGACAAGCCTATACGTATTGACTTCACGCAAGTAGATTGGGTAGCACCGCTGCTCGACGGCGCATTCGGTGATGTCAACATTCCAGCGTTCGATGCGTGTAAGGCAGCATTCAGATACTTCACTGTACATGATACAGAGCTGCTACCAATTGAAGAACGCCTTACATCAATACGCATCTCCGCTGAAGACACTGCTGTAGTTTACAGTGGATCAGACAACCCAGGCGATGCTGTTGACATCAACATGAGTAAGATCGTTGCTAGTCCTGAGCAAACTATACGCGGGTTTGCGACGATCAAAGATGCTATCTTAGTCATCACACCTACAGCTACAACGATGATGAAGTATGGCATCGAAGCTCCTGTAGTTGGTGCATCTGAACTACCACCACTACACGATCCGCAGCCTGTAGACACACTCAACGGCTTCGGCAGCAATGCACCGCGTACTATCGTAGAGATAGGCAGCGATGTATTCATGGTTGACTTCAATGGTGTACCTAGTGCGAAGCTGTCATCTGTTAGCAACGCTGTGATGGCTGAGCGTGTGTCTAACTACATCGAAACGATGATGAGTAAGCACATCGGTAGATTGCGTAAAGAGACTATGAGGCTCAAAGCATTCGGCTTCTACGATGCTAAGAACAAAGCCGTGCACTTCTATCTGCCGAAGTATGACACAGTAGACCCACGCCTGCTTACCAACGACCCATTCTACTTTGACCGTGACATGGGTAGCGATGAGTTCATGAAACGTACACTGATTGTTCGCATTGACGATCATCAGTTTGAAGAAGGCGATCTTATTGATATATCAGGTGCAACAGCTATCAGCACCGTTGAAGCTAGCATGATTAATGGCAGGCGCACTGTCGTAAGTGTATTGAGTGACAACTATGTACTCGTATCCATAGGCGAAGACCTACCAGCACTGCCTCCTGCTGTGAACGTCTCAGGCGGCGGTAACAATGTGCGCATTGATCCAGTCATCAACGGCACTATCGGTTACATCTATCACTACGTACCACAGTTGAAGCTCTTTGCATGGTCACGCTTCAAGACAGCACGACCTGATGCACGTGATCCACTTGTGTTCAACTGCGGCTGCGGCACTGTTGAAGGGCGTGCATTCTTGTTCACACCTGATGGCTACATGATGCGTTATGGCTCACCAGATCATCATGTGCACGCAGATTGGTTCGGCATGTATGACTTCGTAGCGTGGACGAGCGGCTTCGCGTATATAGTGAACGACCGCGTATTCGATGCCAGCGATGGTCTAGTGTACAAGTGTCTAGCAGATGTAACGACTACAGCAAGCTCATTCATTGAAGCACGCACGATGGAGCCTGATAGTTGGGAAGAATACAAAGGTGAGCCTATTGAGTTCGCATGGGAGTTGCCGTGGAGTGACTTCGGTATGCGGCAGAATACAAAGTCACTACGCTTCGTACACCTAGATGCCAATGGTGAAGCTCCATTCACACTTAGTCTATTTGACGACAACATATACAAAGACGCAGCTACAGGACAACTCAAACCAGCGCGCGTACTGCAATTCGTACCTAACGACGCGAGCGCATATGGCGCGGGTGCACAAGTGTATGGCACAGGTAGACGTACACGTGAGCAGAAGCTATGGCAGATGCCAGTTAGGTTCAAGATACTCAAGACACGCATCACTGGAAGCAGTGTACAACCACTCAGCATTAGTGGCATGTCATTCTTGTACCAACGTGGCAGTCAGGTGCGAGGATGAAGTATACAGTGTATAGCCACTTGACAGAGTTCTATATTCATGCTATAAGAACTTCGCTTCGCGCAGCGATACAAGAAGAAAGCAAGAGCGCGCCGCGGGGTGTTTGTAATAGTATAAAAAACACGCTGGCTTTATTGCCTCATATAGTAACATGTGGGCAATAACATGGTAGCCAATGTCCGCGGTTATACAGATAACTACAACTTCCGTCTAATCAACTTCGACACACCACGTTGGCATACTCTTGAGTATGCTAACTGGAACCAGCTTGATGCTATGCTTATTCAAGCAGGCATCCCGCAGTTGAAAGGCGAGTGGTTATATAGTACACTGTATCTAGTAGGCGATCGTGTATTTGACGCAGAGACTAATGATCTATATAGATGCTTAGTACAACATACAAGCGCGTCTAGCGGTACATTCCAACAAGACCGCGCAGCACATCCTACATATTGGGCACTACAACTAGCAGGCGTTCCTGTCTTCAGGGATGCTTGGGTTACTACGCAGGTGTATGCTGTTGGCGACATTGTATATGAGGGTGCTTACACTTACTACCTTTGCACAGTGCCTCATACATCGACTGTATTTGCAAACGATCATGCGCTAGGTTATTGGCAAGAAGTCTTCGACGCTACTGCTGCTGTTAATGATGCAGCGCAATCTGCTGAAGACGCCGCTACATCTGCTGGCCAAGCTGCCGATAGTGCAACAGATGCAGCTACCTCTGCTGGCGAAGCTGCTATCAGTGCAGATGAAGCTGAAGCCGCTGCACTCAACGCCGCGAACGTAAGTAGTGCGTTCCGTTGGGTGTATGATGGCTCCACTAGCATGTCTGACCCTGGTGTGGGCAACATGCGGTTCAACGCTGCTACAGCCGCAGAGACTACCGAGATTGTTGTAAGTGCATTCAGCGCAGACTTAGGCAATCCTGATGTGTCGAATTGGGTTGCTACGTGGGATGATAGTAATAACGCTGCATCACGCGGTATGCTCTACATACGCAAAGGCGTTGCACCACAAGATTTCATCGTGCTCAATCTAAATAGTACTATTACTGACAACGGTATTTGGCTGCATATGGGTGTGCAGCATATAGCGAACTCAGGTACAGTAGATGTTGGCCAAGCATTGATGGTCGCTTTCAGCCGCTCAGGTCAAAGCGGTGCTAGTGGCTCTGGCTCAGGTGATATGGTTGCTGCTAGGAATTTGAGTGATCTTGAGAACTTTGATGAAGCATTGGAGAACATTGGTGTAGGCGTTACAGACACACCAACGTTTGCACAGATACATGTCGGCGTGCCTACTGAGAATACTAATGCTGCTACTAAGCAATATGTCGATGGTGCTGTAACACAAGCTGCTACTGACTTTGTGAATGTCGGTGGCGATACTATGACAGGTCATTTAGTATTGCCAACTAGTCCTGCTGCCGAGAATGCTGTTCGTAAGGACTACGTTGATGCTGCTGATGCTGCGATTATAGCAGTGAACACAACGCAAGATACTGCTATAGCTGGTAAGGTCAGTAAAGCTGGCGACACGATGACGGGCGATTTGACGATTGCCAATCCAGCCGCGACCTCGTTGCTCACGCTTAACAAACCTGTCGGCGCGTTTAATGCACGGATTATGGGCCAGACCGCTGGTTCACCGCGATGGCATATGCAGCTCGGCGCGTCAGACGCTGAAAGCACCGGCAACGCAGGATCAAGTTTCACCCTTAATCGTTACAGCGATGCCGGGGCGTTTCTAGGAACCGCCCTTTCAGTTGCTCGCGCTACCGGATTGATGACGTTAGCAGGTGATCCACAACTACCATTACATGCTGCTACTCGTCAATATGTAGATAGCACAGCAGGCAGTAATAAGTCAGCATTCGTTGCCTATGCGAGTGCTGCGCAGACAATTCCTAATGAAGTATACACTAAAGTATTGTTTGGAGGTGCTACCCTCAATCAAGGTACAAACTTCAGTACAGCACTTAGTCGATGGACACCGCCAGCAGGCACAACAAGGGTTGATGCAAGTGTATACTTCTCGGCTGGCTTGTTAATGGGTACACCGATCTATCTAGCGATTTATAAGAACGGTGCACCGATTAGAAACGTAGCAAGTGCGGCAGTTTCAAACGTAGGCTCAGGTCGCGTTTCGTGTATGGAAGTATGCAATGGGACAGACTACTTTGAAGTCTTTGCTCTAGTTTATACTATCGCCGGTGGTGCTGCTATTCAATTCAACAATGTCGGCCTTACACACTTTGAAGGATCAATGATCTAATGCCAACAACAGGTACTATATATGATGAGACGATCAAGTACGGCGTAGCACGCGTGATTACTAGACAAAACGCTAGCAACTCTGCGAACATTACATTTATATCAGGCTTAGAAGATACACAGTATGATGGATATTGCTTTGACTTTAACAACTTAATTCCAAGTGTTGAGGGTGCCCTTCTCGCATATATCAGCTTCAATGGAGGGTCAACATGGGTTACTGATTGGTGGTACGGTATGTGGAGTACATTCACAAATTACGCACCTGTAGTAGCTTTCTATGGTAATCAAGATGTCGGTTGGGCAACAAGTTGCTTCTTATCGCACGGTTACGCGGCAGGATCACCTTTGAGTGGGTATCTTCGTCTGTGGCAAGGACCACAATCAGCTAGTTCACTGAAGTATCTAACGTGGAGAACTTCATATAATATGTCAGCATCTAACTATGGTACAACTAATAGCGTTGGCGGTGGGTATAATCAATCTGCCATAACGCGTGTAACAGCTGTGATGTTTGCATTAAGCGTAGGTGTCTTTACTACGGGTTCTATAACTATGTCTGGAATGAAAACAGTATGAGTACTGCTAATACATTGTATGATGAGACTGTAGTACGCGGTCGCGGCAAGCTGCTGCAAACACAAGTCATTGGTACGCCTACTAATGGTGTTTTTATAGTTGCTCCACTTGCTGATCCAGCCTTCGATACGTTCGTAATAGAGTGGTACAACGCAATACCATCGGCTGATCTTGGATTTATATACGCGCGTATTAGCAACAATGGCGGCGTATCATATGACGTAACAGAGAGCTATCAATGGCAGTTCGCGCAAAGGTACGCTTCACATGCGACACCCGGTGTAGGTGCTGCATCATGGGCAGCAGGTGCTGGTGGTCATCGCTCTTACTTTCATCTAACATCTGGATTGCTAATAGGCTATCGCTGTAATGGATTGCTTACCTTCTTTCGTGGTTATGGCAATTCAGGCATTAAGCAGTTTTCATGGGTAACACAGGGATGGTGTTCTACTTCTGGTTACGGCCATACTACAACGATAGGTAGCGGTGGTCATGGAGCTATGAATTTGCCAAACGCGATTGCTTTAGTAATCAGTACAGGAACGTTTACTCAAGGCACCTTCCGTACATTCGGTTTAAGGAAGGGAGCGTAGCATGGGTACTGATAACACGCTGTATGATGAGACTGTTAAGTATGGCTACGGCAAGCTGCTTTCTTCGCAGAAACCAGTTAATGTATCATCAGTAGCATTTGCACTTCCTACTCCTAGCTCTGCTTACGACTCATACAGATTTGAGCTATACGATGTTAGAGTTAATACTGCTGGTGCTTACTTGATGATGCTATTTAGCATCAATGGCTCAACATGGGTAACAGCAAATTATTATTGGGGTATGACCGTTTTGTCTAATAGTACTGCTGGTTGTAGTTTCTACAACGCTAGTGGTGCAGTAAAAACTTCTTTTCAGCTTTGTGGTGCAATGCCAACAGCATGGGGAGCATGTGGTGAAATACTTTTCGCGCCTAGAGGCAGTTGGGCTGGTGGTATTAACTCACTTATAACAAACAACGTCAATGGCGGTGGTGTTAATACAATAGATAATGGCGGTGTACTTTGGGATAGCTCTGGTGTCCCTATTAGTGTATTGTTCCTTGCCAACAACGGATTGCTAACAATGGGTCGCATCACACTATACGGACTTAGGACCGGAGCAATAGTATGACTTCACAGTACACACATAAGTTGGTCGATGGCGTCGAAGTGCCGCTCACTCAAGCAGAGATTGATGAGCTTGAAGCACGTGATGTTGAAACAGTGAAACAACGTAATGTATCTACACCTAATCCCGGTTATGGACCTACTATCAAACAGACGTTAGTACCACCACCAACACAAGGACCACGTTGATGTCATCACTTGATCACATTGCTACTAGTCGTAATGAGGCATTCTCTGGCCGCGTGTTGATGATCGCACTGAAGGTAGCGCAGATGGTGGCTAGTGAAGTAGGTAGTACACCAAATCACGCTGAGCGTGTTGAATACTCAGGCATCATCTTTAGAGGTGATGAGCATCAGCAGTTGCTCGCAGCGCACGTGATTAGTAGCAATCCTACTATGCAAGCTGCTATTGATAGCCAGCCGGGCGCATTCGGTAGCAACGTGCCTGATGCTGATATAGAGTTCGCTCTTAGCAGCATCTGGACTGCACGTTCTATAGCCTTCACGTTAGATGCTCCACCTGTAGCACGTAGATGATCGAAGCTATCGCCGCAGTGGCGACGCAATATATTGTACTACAGACGCTAGATGGACGCACTGTGTATGTCAACCCGAAGCAAATAGTCAACGCTAGTGAAGCAAAGGGGAAGTTAATAACAGATGCAGTACACTGTATCATCTACACTACAGACGGCAGGTTCTTCTCAGTCGTGGAGACATGTGAAAGCATTAAGAGGCGTCTTGAGGAACTAAAATGAGCAACGTTCCAGCATGGCTTGAGATAGCACGTCGCTGCATCGGTATCGAAGAAGAACCCGGTGCTGCGAACAATCCACAGATCATGCGTGCACCTGAGATTATCGCTGCAACATATCCAGAGATGCGCGAGTATTGCAGCTACTACACAGGCGATGACATAGCGTGGTGTGGATTAGCTGTTGCGTTCTTCATGACTTCGGCAGGCTATCGTCCTGTGTTCGGTAGTGATGATGTGCATCGCTTCTTGTGGGCTGAAGCATGGAGTGGGTGGGGTGATCAACTGACAGTAGCGAAGCCCGGTGCTATCGTTGTGTTAGATCATCATGTTGCACTGTATGAGCGCACTGAAGGGTTGAACGTAATACTACTCGGTGGCAATCAAAGTGACATGGTGAAAGAGAGTGCATTTGCTACGTCAGCTATCAAGGCGATACGCTGGCCGATGCAATAGGAGGCTACAATGATTGGTCAACTCGTTCAACTAGTCGTCTATCTGCTAGTCGTCGGTGCAATCGTTGGATTGTTGCTTTGGCTCGTTGACTACATTCCA
>Ga0190271_10002603_pt1 | contig 11013 bp, 11 predicted proteins | sample Popmic356T_FD_133747 | JGI IMG/M metagenome (GOLD analysis project Ga0190271, IMG submission 133747) | Populus adjacent soil microbial communities from riparian zone of Weber River, Utah, USA - 356 T | ecosystem: Environmental > Terrestrial > Soil > Riparian zone | place: USA: Utah | collected...
GAACGCCGGCATCATCACGCAGGACGAAGCGCGCGTGCGCCGCCTCGAGGTTCGCGCCGAGTCCGATTTCTACGGTTCCATGGACGGCGCCAGCAAGTTCGTCCGCGGCGACGCCGTCGCCGGCATCCTCATCATGGTCATCAACATCGTCGGCGGCCTGCTGATCGGCACGATGATGCACGGGCTGCCGATGGCCGAAGCCGCCAAGACCTACACGCTGCTGACCATCGGCGACGGTCTCGTGGCGCAGATTCCCGGCCTCATGCTGTCGGTGGCGGTGGCCATCATCGTCACGCGCGTCACGCGCGAGCAGGACATGGGCCACGAGTTGCAGCGCCAGTTGTTCGGCCAGCCCAAGGCGCTGGCCGTCGCGGCCGCCATTCTCGGCATCATGGGCGTCATTCCCGGCATGCCGAACCTGGCGTTCCTGTCGATCGGCGCGGTCTGCGGTTTCGCCGCCTGGCGGCTCGTCAAGAAACGCGAAGCAGAGGCGCTCGCACCGGCCGTCGAGCCGGAAGCGCCGCCACCGCCGCCGTCGCCGGAAAACCAGGAGCTGTCCTGGGAAGACGTGCGCCCGGTGGATGCCATCGGCCTCGAAGTGGGTTATCGCCTCGTGCCGCTGGTGGATCGCACCAAGGGCGGCGACTTGTTAGCCCGCATCCGCGGCATCCGCCGCAAGCTCACCCAGGAACTCGGATTCCTCGTGCAGGCCGTGCACATCCGCGACAACCTGGAGTTGGGCCCCAACACCTACCGCATCCGGCTTGCCGGCGTGGCGATAGGCGAGAGCGTCGTCCATCCCGACCGCGAGCTCGCGATCAACCCCGGCCGCGTGTTCGGCCCGGTCAACGGCCTTGCGACCCGCGATCCGGCGTTCGGCATGGAAGCGGTGTGGATCGAGCCCAACCTGCGCGAGCACGCGCAGTCGCTGGGTTACACGGTGGTCGACGCGGCGACGGTGATCGCCACGCACCTGTCGCATCTCATCCAATCGCACGCCCACGAACTGTTCGGCCACGAAGAAGCCGAGCAGCTCCTCAAGAATCTCGCCAAGTCCGCGCCGAAGCTGGTCGACGAGCTCGTGCCGAAAGTATTGCCGCTCGCGGTCGTCGTGCGCGTGATGCAGGGGTTACTCGCAGAGCGCGTGCCCATCCGCAACGTGCGCGCCATCGTCGAAGCGCTGGCGGAAGCAGGCTCGCGTTCCCAGGATCCGGCCGTGCTGCAGGCGCAAGTCAGGGTTGCCCTGGGCAGGCAGATCGTCCAGGACATCGTCGGACTCGCCGAAGAGTTGCCCGTCATCACACTTGAGCCGGAACTCGAACGCCTATTGTCAAACGGGCTGGCGAACTCGGCCGCAGGCCCTGGCCTCGAGCCCGGGTTGGCAGAGCGTTTGCAACGTGGATTGTCAGAGGCCGCGCAACGTCAAGAACGTGGCGGTGAACCGGCGGTACTGCTGACGCCGCCGGCGCTGCGTACGTCGCTGGCGCGGTTCTTCAGGGTCAGCGTGCCCGGGCTGCATGTGCTCGCCTGGAACGAAGTGCCGGACAACCGCAAGGTCCGCATGGTGACGTCGGTCGGTGCGCGTTAGAGAGGGATTGGAGTAGCGAATGAGAATTCAAAGATACATCGCCAAGGATATGCGCAGCGCTCTTGCACAGGTGCGCGACGCCATGGGCCCCGAGGCAGTCATCCTTTCTTCCGGCACCGTCGGGGACCAGGTTGAAGTCGTCGCCGCGATCGACGTGGAGGTCGCGCGCGAGCACGCCGCTCCGCGCGGCGCCCCGCAGGTCACGCAGCCCGAGAACATAGAATTCACGCCAGTGCGCCGCGCGTCATCGCAGTTGTCCGAGGCGCTGGTGCCCAAGGCTGCACAGGTCGCGGCGCGCGCTGCAGCGCCGCTGGCTGCGCCCGCGGCGCCGCCCGTACAGCACAGCGAGCTCGCAAACGAAGTCAAAGACATGCGCCGCATGCTCGAAGCACAGCTCGCGACGCTGGCCTGGAACGACATGTCGCGGCGCTCGCCACTGCAGGCGGCTATGCACAAGGAGCTCGCGCAGCTCGGCATCACGCAGGATCTGGCCACGTCGCTCGCGCGCAAGATACCCGCCGATTTGAGTTTTTCCGCCGCGCGGCGCTTCGCGCTCGCCACCATCGCGCGCACCGTGCAGGTGACCGGTGATCGCTGGCTCGAGACCGGCGGCCGCATCGCCTTCGCCGGACCCGCCGGCGCCGGCAAGACCACTTTGTTAGCCAAGCTCGCCGCGCGCTGGGTGCTGCGGCACGGACCGCGCCGCGTGGCGCTGGTGTCGGCCGACGCGGTGCGCATCGGCGCGCATGAGCAGATGCACATGCTGGGACGCCTGCTCGGCGTCACCGCCCACACGGTTTACGACGTGGCGGAGTTGCCCGAGCTGCTGGACGCGTTGTCCGGGCAGCAACTCGTGCTCATCGACACCGCGGGTGCAAGCCCGCGCGATCCGGATCTCGCGCGCCGCCTGCGCCTGCTGAACCAGGCCGACAAGCGCATCGAAACCTCGCTGGTGATTCCGGCCAGCATCCAGTCCGGCGCGATCGAAGAAGCCATGAAGCTGTTCGCGGTGGCGCAACCGCGTTCCTGCGTGATCACCAAGGTGGACGAGGCCGTAAGTCTCGGCGGCGTGTTGTCGACGCTGGTTCGACACAAGCTGCCGGTGGCCTACATCAGCGACGGCCAGCGCGTGCCGGAAGACCTGCATCCCGCCCGCTCGCACACGCTGGTGAGCCGCGCGGTGGAGATCGCCAGCCGCAGCGGCGCCACCGCCGACGACGAAGTCATGCAGCGCCGCCTCTCGGGAGGCAACCATGGCCGCCGATAAAGCCATACCGCGACCCGAAGGCTTCGGGCGCACGCACAATTCTCCGGTGCAGGTCATTGCCGTGACCGGTGGCAAGGGCGGGGTGGGCAAGACCACCATCGCCGTCAATCTCGCCACCTCGCTGGCCGAGCGCGGCAAGCAGGTCATGCTGCTCGATGGCGACCTCGGGCTCGCCAACGTCGACGTGTTCCTCGGGCTCACGCCGCGACTGACGCTCGCCGACGTACTCGCCGGCAATTGCACGCTGGAGGAGATCCTGCTGGATGCTCCGCAGGGTTTCAAAGTCGTGCCGGCCGCGTCGGGCATCGCCGATCTCGCCGAGCTCGACACGCTCACGCATGTCGGACTGGTGCGCGCCTTCGGCGACATCACCGCCAAGGTCGACATCATGGTCATCGACACGGCTGCGGGTATTTCCGGCAGCGTGCTGCAGTTTTCACAAGCGGCGCAGCAGGTGCTGGTGGTTCTCTGCGATGAACCGGCCTCACTCACCGACGCCTACGCGCTCATCAAAATCCTTAGTCGGGACCATGGCGTGAAACAGTTCCGCGTGGTCGTGAACGAGGTGCGCGGCCGCGGCATGGGGCAGGCACTGTTTCAGCGCTTCGAGCGTGTGGCCACCCGGTTCCTGTCCGTGGACCTCGACTACGTGGGCGAAATCCCCGAAGACGCGTTCCTGCGTCGCTCAATTCGTGAACAGCGTCCCGTTGTCACTGCGTATCCGAGCGCGCCGGCCTCCGTGGCGCTCAAGACGCTGGCGCAGCGCGCCGATAACTGGCCCGTGGCGGACGGTCCCCGGGGCAACGTGGAGTTCTTTGTCGAACGTCTGATCAGGCGCCCCGCGGTGCGCCTCGAGGTTGTCCGATGACCGGCGTCAACGCATACAGCCAACGCCCCGGCGCGCGGGAAACCGAAGCGCTGGTGATGCGCCACGCGGAACTGGTCAAGCGCATCGCCTATCACCTGGCGGGGCGCTTGCCTGCGTCCGTGGAAGTGGACGATCTGATCCAGGCCGGAATGCTCGGCCTGCTGGAAGCCGCCTCGAACTATTCGGAAGGGCGCGGCGCGAGTTTTGAAACGTACGCGGGTATACGCATCCGCGGCGCGATGCTCGACGGGCTGCGCAAGCTCGACTGGGCGCCGCGTTCGGTGCATCGCAAGGCGCGCGCGGTCGCGAAGGCGATCCGCGAGCTCGAGTCGGAATACGGGCGCGAAGCGCGCGACGTGGAAGTGGCCGATCGTATGGGCATGAAGCTCAGCGAGTACCACCGCATCGTCGAGGATTCGGCGGGTTGCCAGATTTCGAGTCTCACCACCGACGAGGGTGAGATGACGCTGACCGATTCCAACGCGGATCCGTTCCGCGATGTGGTCGACGAAGATTTTCGCGCGGCGCTGACGGAGGCCATCGGTGGCCTGCCGGAGCGCGAGCGGCTGGTGATGTCCTTGTATTACGACGACGAACTGAACCTGAAAGAAATCGGCGCGGCGCTGCGAGTGAGTGAATCGCGCATCTGCCAGATACACGGCCAGGCGCTGGTGCGGCTGCAGGCGCGGCTCGCCGGCTGGCGCGATCGGATTTGAGTGAAGGAGAACTAAAGTGAGCACAGTGAAGTTTCTCGTGGTCGACGACTTTTCGACCATGCGCCGGATCGTGAAGAATCTCCTTCAGGAGCTCGGCTACAACGACATCACCGAAGCCGACGATGGCAACACGGCGTTGCCGCTGCTGCAGGCCGGCTCGTTCGATGTCCTCATCACCGACTGGAACATGCCGGGCATGCCGGGCATCGACTTGCTGAAGGCGGTGCGCGCCGACGCCAAGCTTGCCAAGCTGCCGGTCCTCATGCTGACGGCCGAAGCCAAGCGTGAGCAGATCGTCGAAGCCGTCCAGGCGGGTGCGAGCGGCTACGTGATCAAGCCGTTCACGGCGGTCACGCTCAAGGAAAAGCTCGACAAGATGCTGGCCGCGCGCGCGGCGGCCTGAGGTCGCCATGAGCCATCCGGACCCCGAAAGATTTCGCGCGCAGGTTGCGGCGCTGCAAGGCGCGCTCGACGGCGGCGACGCGGCCGGATTCCGGCATGCGTTCGAAGAACTCTGCGGGCAGATGGACTGCGGCCTGTTGCCGGAACTGAAACGCATCACGGCGACAGCGCAGTCGGCGCTCGCTCGCTTCAGCGCCGAGGCGCGTCTCGACGTGCTCGCCGGGCACGAAGTGCCGGATGCGCGCAAACGCCTCACTCACGTGGTCAAGCTCACCGACGAAGCCGCGCATCGCACGATGGATCTCGTGGATAGCTGTGGACCGCTGGTGGACGAAGCGGCGCGCGGTGCGACGCTGCTGCTCGAAAAGTGGAAATCGTACGGCGAGCGCGACCTGGCGTTCGCGGCGCTGTGGCCGGAGCAGGCCGCCACGTTTCTCCAGCGCACGCGCACGGACTCCGAAGCGCTGCGAGCCAACCTCACGGAACTGCTGATGGCGCAGGGCTACCAGGACATCACCGGGCAGATCATCCGCAGCGTCATCGCGCTGGTGGACGAGCTCGAGCAGGTGTTGAGCAAGCTGGTCTGCATCGCCGAAGGCAACGAAGTCACCAGCCTGCAGCGCGCGCTGCCGACGCCGCAGGACTGGCAGCGGGGCCTCGGGCCGCAGGTCGCGGGAATCGCCAACGGCGATGCCATGTCCGGCCAGGACGACATCGACGCACTGCTGTCGCAGATGGCGGCGGACAAGTGACCTAAGACGCGTCATGGATATCCTGACAGCCGTTGGATTCGTGCTGGCACTGGTCGCGGTGCTGGTCGGTGCCGTGCTCAAGGGCGCGGGCATCTCGGCGTTGCTGTCGTCGGCCGCGTTCATGATCGTGGTGGTGGGCACCATCGCCTCCATCTTCATCCAGACGCCGCTGCCGGTGTTCAAGCATGCGATGCGCCGCGTGAGCTGGATCTTCCGGCCGCCGCAGATGGAGGCCGAGGCGCTCATCAAGAAGATCGTCAACTGGAGCAACATCGCGCGCAAGCAGGGGTTGTTAGGCCTCGAGCCGATGATCGAGCGCGAGCAGGACACGTTCGTGAGGCGCGGGCTGCAGCTCGTGGTCGACGGTGGCGAGCCCGAGGCGATCCGCGCGATCCTCGAGGTGGAAGTGGGTGTGCGTGAGCACGCCGACAATCGCGCCGCCAAGGTATTCGAGGGCATGGGCATCTACGCGCCCACGCTCGGCATCATCGGCGCGGTGCTCGGCCTCATGGCCGTCATGCAGAACCTCGCCGATCCGTCGAAGCTGGGACATGGCATCGCCGCGGCGTTCACCGCGACCGTGTACGGCATCGGCCTCGCCAACCTGTTCTTCCTGCCGATCGCCGGCAAGCTCAAGGGCATCGTCGCCGAGCAGACGCAGGTTCGCGAAATGATCATCGAGGGCATCGTCTCGATCGTGCTCGGCGAGAATCCCCGCGCCATCGAGTCCAAGCTGAATGGCTTCCTGCATTAAAGGTGTCAGGCACCGTTTCCTAGGAAATGGTGCCAGGCACCGATTGCTAGGAAACGGTGCCTGACACCATTCTTATGGCCAGAAAACGCAAACACGAGGAACACACCAGCCATGAGGCCTGGGCCATTCCCTATGGGGATCTGGTCACGCTGCTGCTGGCGTTCTTCGTGGTGATGTACGCGATCTCGTCGATCAACGAGGGCAAGTTCCGCGTGTTGTCCGATTCGCTGCAGGCCGCGTTCCGCGGTGCGCCGAGGACTCTCGAGCCGGTCCAGGTCGGCGAAAAAGCGCGCGGCTCCAGTGCCGACATCGCGGTCTCGATCGTCCAGCAGGCGCCCGTCGACGGCCAACCGCGCCAGTTGGTCCAGGCGGTGGAAATCGCCGGTCAGATCGGCAACGCACGCAGGAACGCTGACCAGCTCGATGCGCACGGGAAGGTCATCGTGCCGGCCGCGCTCGGCCGCGTGGCCGACGAAATCGAAAAGGCGCTGGCGCCGCTGGTCGACGCCAACATGGTCGCGATACGGCGCCACTCGTCCTGGATCGAGGTGGAAATCCGCACCGACATCCTGTTTGCGAGCGGTGTCGCCAGCATTTCCAATGACGCATTGCCGGCGCTCACCGTTCTCGCCGAGACGCTCGCCAAGTATCCGAACCCGGTACGCGTCGAAGGTCACACCGACAACCGGCCGATCAACACCTCGACGTTCCCGTCGAACTGGGAGTTGTCCGCCGCGCGCGCGGCCAGCGTCGTGCACCTGTTTGCCAGGGGCGGCGTGGATCCGGCGCGGCTCGCGGTCATCGGGCTCGGCGAATTCCGTCCCGCGCAACCCAACGACACGGCCGCCGGCCGCATCGCGAACCGTCGCGTGCTCATCGTCATCCTCGCCGGCGACCTCGCGCCCGAAGACGCGTTTGGCGAAGACCGCGGCGTCGCCAGCGAGCCGGCGCAGCCGGGCGAAGCCGCACAGCCGGAGGCGATTCCTCCACAGCCCATCGCGCAAGCGAGCGATCCGGTCACCGGAGGTGTGCCGGTTGCCGGCGCCGGTGTGGGAACGTTGCAGGCGCCGCCCGTCCAGGCGCCAGCGATCCAGTCGCAGCAATAGCGGCAATTTCCGGCCGCGTTCGCGCTGGCACGGTTCCTGCTCCGTATCTCGATGCCGGCACACGCCGTCGACTCCTTGACGCGTGTATTCCCGGCGAGTGGGGAGCACGGATATGCATTTCGCAATGGATTCCTGGATCTATGCACTGCGCGCGGTGCTGCTGCTTGCAGCATTCGCGGGCTTCGCCTGGGCGCTGTTGAGCGCGCGGCGGCAGGCGGCGGAGGCCAATGCGCTGCTCGCGGCGCGCCTCGATGCGTCGCTCATCGAAATCCGCAGATTGTCGGGCCAGCTCATCGTGCTCGGCGGCTCGATCGAGTCACTGGGAACGCGCGTCGTCCAGGCACAGGCACAGGCCGAGGCGCAGGCGAAGGTTCAGGCACCCGCTCCGCGTCCGGCGCCGGCAGCCGCGGCGAATACCCGCGGCTATGAAACCGCCATCCGCATGGCACGCAGCGGCGCCAGCGTCGAGGAAATCGTCGCGAGCTGCGGCACCACGCGCGCGGAAGCCAAACTACTAAGACGGCTGCACGAATGCGGCGAACCCCGTAGGGCAGACACCGAGACCCAGAAAATCGCTTGAGAGATGTGATGAATATCGCCTCAACGACTAGGGCCTTACGGCCGACAACATAGTGCGGGCGCGGGATGCGCGTAAACCTGGTTTGACTTAAATCCATGAAAGACTCGCGCAAGAAAACGCGCTCCAAGACAGCGGGCTCTCACCGCGTCCGTGCGGTGGCCGTCGCCCCGGCCGCTGCAGCTGCCGCTGCTGCTACCCCTGTTCCCGCCGTTGCCGTCGATCCCGCGGTTCCCGTTGTTGCTGCGGTTCCCGCAGCAACCGCCACTCCCGCAGCGGGACAACGACTCGGTCGCGTGGTCCTCGGCACCTCGTGCACGATCCAGGAAGCGGAGGCCGTGCGCGCCCATCTGCTGTCACAGGCGGCGTTACCGGGACCTTATGAGATCGACGGCGGCAGCGTCGAACTGGTCGATACCGCCGGCGTCCAGCTCATCGTCGCGTTCGCGCTCGACTGCCTCGAGAAAGGCATCGCCTACAAGTGGAGCGGTCGCTCGGCCACGCTCGAAAAGGCCATCGATCTGCTCGGCGTCGGTGCGCTGCTGGAATACCCGGCATGACTCTCGACCTCACGCAATTCCACGAAATCTTCTTCGAAGAAAGCTTCGAAGCGCTCGACTCGATGGAGGCGGCGCTGCTCAAGCTTTCCGCCGGCGAAGTCGACGCCGAGCTCATCAACACCATTTTCCGCGTGGCGCATTCCATCAAGGGTGGCGCCGCGACGTTCGCCTTCAACGAAGTGGCCGGCTTCACGCACGTGCTCGAGACGCTGCTCGACCAGTTGCGCGCCGGCAAGCGCCAGGTTCGACCCGACATCGTCGACGTGCTGCTGCGCTCGGGCGACGCGATGCGCGCCATGCTCAGCGCCACGCAGCGCAAGGAAGCCATCGATACCGCCGGTGTCGCGACGCTGCGCGCCGAGCTCGATCGCATCATGAGCGAAAGCGGCAATGCCGCGGCTCCCGTGGCGGCCGCCGCTGCGTCGCCAGTCAAGGCGCAGGCGCCCGCGGGCGCGCCGGCCCACAAGCCCGGCTGGCGCATCAAGTTCGTTCCCGGTCCGGACCTGCTTCGCCATGGCAACGACCCGCTGCGCATCCTTCGCGAGCTGTCGACGCTGGGCCATCTGAAAGTTTCGGCGGATGCCGGTGGCATTCCGCCGCTCACCGATCTCGATCCGGAAGTCTGTCGCCTGCGCTGGAATCTCGAGGTCGAAGGCGAGATCGAACGTGCCGCCGTGCAGGCGGTGTTCGAGTGGGCGGAAAGCGAATGTGAGCTGACCATCGAACGCATCGGCGGCGAACCGTCCGCGGCGACAGCGCCGGCGCCCGCCGCCGCGCCGATCGCCGCGCCGATCGCCGCAGCAACGCCCGCGACCGAGGCAGCATCCGCGCCGAAGGCCGAAAGCGCCGCGCGCAACGCCAACCCGGACGGCGGCTCGATTCGCGTCAGCATCGAGAAGATCGACGAGTTGTTGAATTCCGTGGGCGAGCTGGTGATCACCCAGTCCGTTCTGAGCCAGCTCGCCGCGCCGCTCGAAGGCCGCGAGGCCGGTGAACTGCGCAGCGCGCTTGCGCAGCTCGAGCGCCACATGCGCGCGCTGCAGGAAAGCGTCATGCGCGTGCGCATGTTGCCCATCAGCTTCGTGTTCAACCGCTTCCCCCGCCTGGTGCGCGACCTGGGACAGCGCCTCGGCAAGAAAATCGAGCTGAAGGTCACCGGCGACACCACCGAGCTCGACAAGACCGTGCTCGAGAAGATAGGCGACCCGCTGGTGCACCTGGTGCGCAACTCCATCGACCACGGCATCGAGATGCCCGATGTGCGCCTGGCCGCCGGCAAGACCGAGCACGGCACCATCAGCCTGCACGCCTATCACAAGGGCGGCAACGTCATCGTCGAAGTGAGCGACGACGGCGGTGGCCTGCGCAAGGACAAGATTCTCAAGAAAGCGCTCGAGCGCGGGCTGGTCACCAGCGACGTGGAGCTCTCCGAGGAGCGCATCCTCAACCTGATCTTCGCGCCTGGCTTCTCCACGGCGGACGTCGTCAGCGACGTGTCGGGACGCGGCGTCGGCATGGACGTGGTCCGCCGCAACATCCTCGAGCTCGGCGGGCACATCCAGATCTTCTCGACCGAGGGCAAGGGCAGCACCATCCGCATCCGCCTGCCGCTCACGCTCGCCATCCTCGATGGCCAGCTCGCCCGCGTCGGCAAGGAAGTCTACGTGGTGCCCATCGTCTCGATCGTCGAGACCATCCAGGTCACGCGCGAGCGCGTCTGCGCGGTGGCGAACGGCGGCCAGGTATTCCGGCTGCGCGACGACTATCTACCCATCGTGCGGCTGCACAGCCTGTTCGACATCGAGCCGGATCACCTCGACCTGCTCGACGGCCTGCTGATGATCGTCGAGGCCGACGGCAAGCGCGTGGGCCTGTTCGTCGATGAGCTGATGTCGCAGCAGCAGGTGGTCATCAAGAGCCTCGAAACCAACTTCAAGCAGGTCACGGGGCTCGCCGGCGCCACGATGCTCGGCGACGGCCGCGTCGCGCTGATCCTCGACATCCCGGGCGTGATCACCCGGTTCCAGGAGCCCGAGGAGCGCGGCCGCAAGCCGCAGGCCGCATGAGCAACACGAATGCCAATGGCGGGCTCGAAGCGGCGGATGCCCAGCAGTTCCTGACCTTCAAGCTGGCTGGCGAAGAATATGGCGTCGGCATCCTCACGGTGCAGGAGATCCGCGGCTGGAGCCAGGTCACCAAGGTGCCGCATACGCCGGTATGGTTGTTAGGAGTGATCAACCTGCGCGGCGTGGTCGTACCCATCATCGACCTGCGCCTGAAGTTCAATTTCGCGAATGCGGAGTACACCGATACCACGGTGGTGATCATCCTCACCGTCGGCATCCGCGTCGTCGGGGTGGTGGTCGATGGCGTCTCCGACGTCATCACGGTCGGCCCCGCGCAGATCAAGCCGGCGCCGTAGC
>Ga0190271_10002604_pt1 | contig 11012 bp, 10 predicted proteins | sample Popmic356T_FD_133747 | JGI IMG/M metagenome (GOLD analysis project Ga0190271, IMG submission 133747) | Populus adjacent soil microbial communities from riparian zone of Weber River, Utah, USA - 356 T | ecosystem: Environmental > Terrestrial > Soil > Riparian zone | place: USA: Utah | collected...
ACTTGAACACCGCCACGCGCAGCCCACGCGCCCGCAGCGCCAGTGCCAGCGCGACCGTGACCGTGGTCTTGCCCACCCCGCTAGACACGCCAGCGACCAGGAGCCGCGGCAGCGCACGCGAGTCGGCCATGGCGCTAGCCCTTGGTGCTGCGGCGTGCCACCGCGATGGTCATGCTGCGGCCAGCGCCTTCTTCGGTGTAGACGGTCTTGCCCACCAGCAGGTCGTGCGTGCCGGCCAGCAAGCGTGCGGCCGGCTCGGCCACACCATGCGCACCGACGCTCTTGTGCACCGCGTCGGTCAGCGCGCTGGGGTCGAGCTCGCTGTCGAGCTCCTCGGCCGTAAAAAACGTGAGCGGCCAGCCTCGGCTCTCGGATAGCGCGAGCAGGCCTGCCTCGTCGCTCTTGCGATCGATGCTGGCAATCTCACGTACGTCGTCCAACGACAGGCCATTGTCGGCCAGCACCTTGCTGACGCCGCGCGCGATCAGGTCGGCGGGCGTGTGACGCGCGCAGCCGATCCCGAGCACCAGGGCCTCTTTAGGCTTTGCGGTCTTGCGTGACACATTACTCTCTTCCGCGGAAACGCCGCTGGTAGTCCGTGCTGTATAGCGCGCTCTCCCGAAAGTCTCGTGCACTCAGTACCGGTCCCACCAAGATGGTTGCGGTGCTGTCGACCGAGGTCTGGCTCATCAGCTCGACAATCGTCGACAGGGTGCCGCGCACGATCTGCTGGTCGGGCCAGCTTGCACGGTAGACCACGGCCACCGGACAGTCTGCACCGTAAAAAGGGGAGAGTCGCGCGACCACGCTGTCGAGCACATGCACCGACAGGTGGATAGCCATCGTCGCACGGGAGGCGGCAAAGTGCTCGAGTGTCTCGCTCTCGGGCATCGCCGAGGCCCGGCCCGAGGTGCGCGTCAGCACCACCGACTGCGTCAGGCCGGGCAAGGTCAGCTCCTGGGCGAGCGCCGCTGCCGAGGCGGCAAAAGCAGGCACGCCGGGCGTGACCGTGAACGGGATCCCGCGCTTTTCCAGGCGCCGCAGCTGCTCGCCCAGGGCGCTCCACAGCGAAAGATCGCCCGAGTGTAAGCGCGCCACCTCCAGGCCCTGGGCGTGGGCCGAGACCAGCTCGGCCTCGATCTCGTCGAGGTCGAGCGGCGCCGTGTCGACGACGCGCGCGCCCGCGGGCGCCAGCGCGACGATCTGCGCCGGAACCAGCGAGCCGGCGTACAGACAGACCGGGCAGCGCGCGACCAGGTCGCGGCCGCGCACGGTGATCAGGTCGGGTGCGCCCGGTCCGGCGCCGATGAAGTGAACGGTCATGGCTTGTCGATTCTCCACTGCACCACCGGCATCGCCGGACGCCAGCCGGTCAGCGAGCCGAGCTTGCCGGCGCTCTCGATGGAGAACCGACGCAGCTCGCCGCCGTGGCTCGCGTGCAGCGACAACAGCAAGGCCTCCGTCTCCAGCGAGACGCTGTTGATCACCAGCCGGCCACCGCTGTGCAGCCGAGACCAGCAGCGCTCGAACAGCGCGCGCTGGCCGCCACCACCGCCGATGAAGATGGCGTCGGGCCTGGGCAGACTGTCGAGCCCGTCCGGCGCGACGGCCTGGGTGAGCTCCAGCTGGGGCACGCCGAGCGCCCTCGCGTTGCGCAGGATGCGCGCGCAGCGCACCGGATCGCGCTCGATCGCGCTGGCGCGGCAGGCGGGATGGCAGAGCATCCACTCGATGGCGACCGACCCGGCGCCGGCGCCGACATCCCACAAGCGTGCGCCTGGAAACGGCGCCAGCGCCGACAGCGTCAGCGCACGAACGTCCTGCTTGGTGAGCTGACCGTCGTGCTCGAACGCACTGTCCGGCAGACTCGCTCGCACGGGGATCCGGAACGCGCGCGTGTCGACCGGCAGCTCGAGCGCGACCACGTTGAGGTCGGCGATGTCGCCCAGCGCGAACGTCTCGGCGCTGGCCGAGCGCACGCGCTCCTCTTTGCCGCCCAGCACCTCGAGCACGTGCACACGCGTGGCCCCAAAGCCGCGCGCGCTCAGCAGGCTCGACAGCTGGGCTGGCGTGTGCCGGTCCCACGACAGCGCGAGCACGCGCCGGCCAGGCTGCAGGTAGGGAATCACGGCAGCCAAGTCGCGGCCGTGCAGCGAGACGATGTCGGTGTCTTGCAGCGGCCAGCCCAGCCGCGACGCCGAGAGCGAGAGCGACGACGGCTGCGGGTGGCAGACAAACTCGCCCGCCACGAGCTGCGGCGCAAGCGTGGCGCCGATGCCGTAAAAAAACGGGTCCCCGCTGGCCAGCACGCAGGTGGAGCGCCCGCGACGCGCGAGCACCTGCTCGATGCCGGCGGCCAGCGGCGACGGCCAGACCAGCGTCTCGCCCAGGGCGAGCGGCGCCACGAGCGCGAGCTGGCGCGCCGAGCCGACCAGCAGCGAGGCGCTCTCGATCGCGCGCCGCGCCGGCTCGGACAGGCCAACCGGGCCGTCGGCGCCGATGCCGACGATCGAGAGCCATGGCGCGTGCGCGGACTTGTCCGTAGTTAACGCTTCGACCGACATGACTTTCAGCGTGCTGATCTTGGGTGGAACGAACGAGGGGCGACGGCTCGCCAAACGGCTGGCGGGCGACGCACGTTATCGGACCTTACTCTCATACGCGGGCCGCACCGAGCGTGTGCGCGCGCCCGACAGCGCGCACCGCATCGGAGGGTTTGGCGGCGCACAGGGGCTGGCCGATTTTCTGCGCGAACACGCGTTCGACGCGCTGGTCGACAGCACACACCCGTTTGCGGCGCGCATCTCGGCCAACGCCGTGGCGGCCGCCGCGCTGACGGGGACGCCGCTGCTGCGCCTCGCCCGCCCGCGCTGGCGCCCACTTCCCGGCGACCTTTGGACGGAGGTGCCCTCGATGGAGGCCGCCGCCGAGGCGCTCGGCAGCGCACCGCGGCGCGTGTTTCTGACGGTGGGACGGCTGGAGATCGCGGCCTTTTTGCGCGCCCCGCAGCACGACTACCTGGTGCGCGCGATCGACGCCTTCGAGACCGGGCTGCCCCGTGCGCGCGTGATCGCGGCGCGCGGCCCGTTCAGCTTCGAGGCCGAGCACCAGCTGCTGGTCGAGCAGCGCATCGAGCTGCTCGTGAGCAAAAACTCCGGCACCCCGCTGACCTACGAAAAACTCGCGGCCGCGCGCGCGCTGGGCCTGCCCGTGGTGATGGTTGAGCGCCCGCACGTGCCCGAAGCGCGCGAGACCGCGAGCCTCGAGGGCGTGGTCGAGTGGCTGGCCACGCTTCACGGTGCCCCTTCCACGTAGCGCGGCGTGTACACCCAGGGCGTGCCCTGGCCACGCTCGATCAAGCGCGTGCTCTGGGCCCCGATCAACAGCAGCGTGCGCATGTCTGCCAGCACCGGATCGGCCTCGCCGAGCGTGGTGATGATCACCTGTTCGTCGGGCCTGCCTACGGCCTTGGCAAACACCACCACGGTGCTAGGCGCGCGCAACGCGCGCACGATCGCGAACGCCTCGTGCACCTGCCTGGGCCGCGCGTTGGAAGCCGGGTTGTAGAGCGCGAGCACGAAGTCTGCCTGCGCCGCCAGCGACAGGCGCGCCTCGATCACGCGCCAGGGCTTGAGGTTGTCGGACAGGTTGATGGTGCAGAAGTCGTTGCCCAGGGGCGCACCCAGGCGCGCCGCGGCGGCCAGCATGGCCGTCACACCGGGCAGCACCCGCACGTCGAGCGCGCGCCACGCCTCGGGCCCACGCTCGATGGCTTCGAACACCGCCGATGCCATCGCGAACACGCCGGGGTCGCCGCCCGACACCACGGCCACGCGCTGCCCCAGCGAGGCGAGCTCGAGCGCGTGCCGGGCGCGCATCAGCTCGTCGCCGTTGTCGGAGTCGTGCACCACCTGGCCCGCACGCCGCTCGATCCGTGCGGTGTACGTGCGGTAGCCGATCACGTCGGTCGCCTGCGCGAGCGCCTCGCTCGCCTCGGGTGTGAGCCAGCGCTCGGGGCCTGGCCCCAGCCCGACCACCTCGACACGCCCCTCGCGCACGCCGCTCACAGCGACTCTCCCGGGCGCTGCCGGTACGGACCGCCGTCGTGACCCGGCACCAAAATCAGCGAGAAGTAAGGAGCCTTGTCGTCCACTTTGTGGGCGAGCGGCATCACCACCTCGAGATCGGTCGTGCCGCGCTCGAAGTAGGTCGCACCGGCAAGGCGATCGAGCCGCTCGAGCACGCGTCGCACCTTGCCGAAGTTGCTGCCCAGCTTGATGATCGCGGCCGCGTCGGCCTGGCCTAGCTTGAGCAAGAGCTCGTCTTCGTGCAGCGTGCCGGGGACGATCGAAAACACGCGGTCGGTGGAGATCAGCGGGATGCCGGCGCTGGCGGCGCAGCCCGCGAAGCTGGTGATGCCCGCAATCACGGTGCAGCGAAAGTCGTTTTGCAGCCGATCGTGCAGGTACATGTACGAGCCGTAAAACAGCGGGTCGCCCTCGCACAGCACGGCCACGTCGCGGCCCTCGAGCAGCTGCGCGGCGATCTGCGCCGCGGACAGGTCGTAAAACGCGCGCATCTTCTCGATGTACTCGGGATGACGCGGCGAGAGCTCGACCGTGTACGGGTAGATCAGCGGCAAAAGCGTGGCTTCGGGGTGGATGTAGCTGTGCGCCGTCTTGTGCGCGTTGCCGAGGCCACCGCGCTTGGCGAAACACGCCACCACGCGCGAGCGCGCCAGCGCCGACACGGCCTTGACCGTCATCAGCTCGGGGTCGCCCGGGCCGACACCGACACCGAATACCGTTCCACGCGCGGGCATGCTGCTCTATTCCTCGTCGCTGGCGAGCGCGTTGATGGCGGCCACGGTCATCGCGCTGCCTCCGCGCCGACCGCGCACGATCATCGCGGGCACGCGCCCGTCGGCGAGCAGCGCGTCTTTGGACTCCGCGGCGCCGACGAAGCCGACCGGCAGCCCGATCACCGCGGCCGGGCGCAGGTCGGTCTCGTCGAGCAGCTCGAGCAGGCGAAACAGCGCGGTCGGCGCATTGCCGATCGCGACCACGGCCCCCGCAAGCCGCGGCCCCCAGAGTGTGAGCGCGGCCGCGCTGCGGGTCGTGCGTTGGCTACGCGCGAGCTCGCCCACGGCCGGGTCGCTCAAAAAGCACAGCAGCTCGTTGTGCGCGGAAAGCCGTGGCCGTGTGACGCCGCTGACGATCATGTTGGCGTCGCACAGGATGGGCGCCCCGGCGCGGATGGCCGCACGCGCGGCCTCGGCAAAACCAGGCGAAAACACGATGTCGTCGGCGAGCTCGACCATGCCCGAGGTGTGGATCAAGCGCACGGCGACGCGCTCTTCGACGGGCGAAAAGCGCGCTAGCTTGGCTTCCGCGCGGATGATCGCGAACGAGCGGCGGTAGATGGCCGCGCCGTCGCGCTCGTAGTCGTACTGTCGCTTCATGAAGGGGCGCACTCTAACGTCGGTTACCAACGCTGTCAGGCGCTGGCAGGCCGTTTCGAGCGGCACTGCGGGTGCGAGGGCCGCGCTGGCGACGTCGGCAGCGAGCCCCAGCCGGGCGCCCTCGGCGCTGTGAACCAGCGTGAAGTCGGCCGCGCGACTCGACGCGCAGCCCTTTGCACAGCCCGAGACGTGCAGCGTCGCACCGGCGCCGAGCCGGCGCGACAGCTCGCTCGCGAGGCGCGCGGCCAGGGCGCGCGTCTCGCCTTGGGCGCTGGCACAGGCCGGCGCGCCCGGGCACGCGATCACGCGCAGCCGCGGGTCGCTCGCCAGCGTGATGAAGTGATGGCGCGCAGCCAGCGCGGCGACGTCCGACGCGGCGGCGCGGGTCAGACCGGGCAGCAGCACGGTGCGGTCGGGCAAAAAGCGCAGCGTGCCGGTGCCCCACTGCTCGCTCAGCGAAGCCAGCGCCAGCCAGTCCGCCGCGTCGCCCGCGCCAAACGGCAGCGCGAGCCCGAGGTAGGGCGACGGCTGCTCGGAAAACCCAAGCGCGCTGGGCCGCGGGCCGGGGTCGCGCGGCTCGAGCGCGCCAGCGCGCAGCAGCTGCGCAAGTGGCTCGCGCACGACCTGCTCGCCGTGCCGCGCGAGCAGCTCGCGGATGCGCGGCGCGCCGGCGTCGCCCGCCGGTGCTTCGGCCAACAACCGAGCCAGCACGAGCGCGCCGCTCACCACCTCGGCGCGCGACAACAGCCCGAGCCACAGCGCGTGGGCTCGATCGCCCGCGAGACCGAGCTCGCACGCTCCATCACTGCGCAGGGCAAGCCGCAGGTCGGCCACGACCTCGCTGACCGCGCTGTGCGCGCCGGCCGGCTCGAGCACCAGCGCGAACTTGGAGGGCAGGCGCAGCGCGGGGGCCGAAAGCAGCGCACGCTCGAGCTCGCGGGTCAGTCGCGCGAGCTCGGCGTCCGGAGCGAGCGTGGCCAAGGGGTCCAGCAACAAGCCGGCCAGCCGCCCCTCACGCTCGCCGGTGCTGTCGGCCAGACCCAGCTCGAGCAGCGCCGCCTGCAGGCGCGGCAGCCCTGCTTCGCTCACGCCGCGCAGCTGCAGGTTCGCGCGCCGCGTCAGCTCGATCAGGCCGTTGCCGTGGAGGCGCGCGAGCTCGGCCAGCGCGCGCAGCTTTTGTGAGCTGAGGCCCCATACGGCGGCGCGCACACGCACGATCAGCCCGTCGCCCGACGCCATGGGCGTCCACACGCCGGGGCAAAAGCCTCGGCGGCGAGCGATGGCGGTGACGTCGTGCGCGCGTTCGTTCATGAGCTACCCCGGCCCGTGCCGACGAGGGCGGTCTATGGACGTGCGATCTGGCCGGCGTCAAGCGCCGCGCACAGAGATGCTAAGCCCGGAGCCATGAGACGGCTCCTGATCATCGGCATGGGCGCGGGCAACCCTGAACACCTGACCTTGCAGGCAGTGCGCGCCCTCAACCAGGTCGACGTCTTTTTTGTGCTCGACAAGGGCGAGCAGAAGAGTGACCTGGCTCGCCTGCGCAAGGAGATCTGCGCGCGCTACATCGACGACCCCTCGTTTCGAACCGTCGACGTGACCGACCCCGTGCGCGATCCCGGCGTGGCCGACTACGGCGCGCGGGTGGACAAGTGGCACCGTGAGCGCGCGGCCATCTTCGACGCCCTGCTCGCCCAGCAGCTCGGCGAAGACGACGTGGGCGCACTCCTGGTGTGGGGCGATCCCTCGCTGTACGACAGCACGCTGCGCGTGGTGGAGCACGTGCGCGCGCTGGGCAACGTGAGCTTCGACTGCGAGGTCATCCCTGGCATCACCAGCGTGCAGGCGCTGACCGCCAGCCACCAGATCCCGCTCAATCGGATCGGTGGCGCAGTTCACATTACCACCGGGCGCAAGCTCGCGGAGGGCGCGGCGCAGACGCTGCTCAGCGAACGGGATAATGTCGTGGTGATGCTCGACGGGGAGTGCGCCTTCAAGCGCGTGGCGGCCGACAATCCGGGCGCAGAGGACGACGACGTCGAGATCTTTTGGGCCGCTTACGCAGGCACGGAGCGGGAGATCTTGTTGGCAGGAAAGCTCTCGGCAATTGCGGGGGAGATCGAGCGCGTGCGGGCGGAGGCGCGAGCGGAGCACGGGTGGATCATGGATACGTATGTCCTGCGCAGGGGCTCGGGAGACTGAAGGGGTCGTTTCTTCTCACCAGCGGCGCCAACGACCGAGGACGAGGACGTCTGACGAGGACGAGGACGAGGACGAGGACGACTACATGCACGAGGACGGGGACGCGCACGCGCACGTGGACGCGGACGATGGTGTCACCCTCTGCGCGTCCGTCCGCGGTCTCTGCTCTCGTCCGTCTTTGCGCGCTAGAGAGCCGCAGCGTTCTCAGGTGACGGACGCGAACATCGGGGCTCGTCGCCGTGCACGTGCGCGTGCGCGTCCCCGTCCTCGTGCATGTAGCCGTAGTCGTCCTCGTCCTCGTGAGACGTCCTCGTCCTCGATCTCCCCGCCCCCCTCGCTTGACAACCCGAGGCAACAGCCATACCTCCCCCCTCGTCGTACTGCCCAGGGAGCTCCTCGTGGAACAAGATCCGGATGCCTACCAGCGCAAGGTCGAGAAGATCCGCGAGAGCTACGAGCAGCGCAAGGCCGCCGCGACCCGCGAAAAAGGCCTGATCTGCGTGTTCACCGGGACCGGTAAGGGCAAAAGCACGGCTGCCTTTGGCATGCTGCTGCGCACCCTGCAGCACGGCATGAAGGCCGCGGTGGTGCAGTACGTCAAGGGCGCCATTCCCACCGCGGAGGTCGACGCCTTCGCGCGCTTCGGTGCGCAGGTGGAGTGGCACCGGATGGGCGAGGGCTTTTCGTGGCTGACGCAGGACGCCGAGCGCGACCGGCAGGCTGCGCAGCGCGCGTGGGAGCTCACCTTGGGCCTCTTGGCGCGACCCGACCTGAGCATGGTGGTGCTGGACGAAATTATCGTCTCGATGCGGCTCAAGCAGCTGGAGCCCGAGCAGGTGTTCGCCGCGCTCGAGAGCAAGCGCGAAGACCTGCACGTGGTGCTGACCGGGCGCGGCGCCACCGACGAGCTGATCGAGCGCGCCGACCTGGTCACCGAGATGAAGATGATCAAGCACCCGTACAAGTCGGGCATCGGAGCGCAGCGAGGGATCGAGTTTTGAGCGCACGGGTCGAGCTGATCGCCTGCGCGACGTGCGGCGGCGCCGACCGTGACGAGCACGGGCAGACGCGCGGCGAGCGCTTGCGGAGCCTGCTCGACGCGTGCGCGGGCGATGCTGACAGCGGCGTGACGCTCTCCAGCGTGCGCTGTCTGTGGGCCTGTAAGCGCAGCTGCGCAGTGCACCTGCGCTCACCTGGCCGCGCCGGCTACGTGCTGGTCGAGCTGACGCCCACGGCAGAGACCGCGCGCGCGCTGCTCGACTACGCAGCGCTGTACGCCGAGAGCGTGGACGGCGGGGTTCCGTTCAAGCAGTGGCCCCAGCCGCTGAAGGGGCACTTCATGTGCCGCATTCCACCGGACTCCGCGCCCGCAGCCGAGGGCGAGCTTCGACCCCCCGCCGAGCAAGGCTGAACCTTGCACGTGCTGGCCACACGCCCGGGCGGCTACGCGGCAGGCGACGGCGTCGTCGATTTGGCGCAGACGCCCGCCGACGTGGTCATCCTGTCGGCCGCAGACACCGATCTGAAGCTGCTCGCCGACGCGTACGACGCGCTGCCGCTGGCCGTGCCGTCGCTGCGCCTGGCGAGCCTGCTGTCGCTGCGCGCCAACTCCTCGGTCGACCTCTACTTCGACACGGTGCTGCAACACGCCAAGCTGGTCTTGGTGTCGCTGATCGGCGGCGCTGGGTACTGGCCGTACGGCGTGGAGCAGCTGGTGGAGCGCGCACGCGACCGCGCGGTCGAGCTGATCTTGGTGCCGCACGACGACACGCCCGACCCGGAGCTCGAGCGCCTGAGCACGGCCTCGCCCGCAGACTGCTGGCGCGTGTGGCGCTACCTGCGCGAGGGCGGCCCCGACAACGCGCGCGCGTTGCTGGCGTTTTTGGGCGGGCGGTTTTTCGGCGCTAAAAGCGCGAGCCTCGAGCTGCCCGAGCCCCGCGTGCTGCCGCGTGTGGCGATTTACCACCCGCGCCAGGCCGTGTGCGACTTTGCGCGCTGGTCGCGCGAGTGGCGTGCCGGCGCCCCGGTGGTGGCGCTGCTGTTTTATCGGGCGCACCTGCAAGCGGGCAACCTGGCCGCCTTCGACGCCCTGATCGCGCAGCTGATCGCGGCCGGCCTCAACCCGCTGCCCATCTCGGTGGCCTCGCTCAAAGAGACGCTGTGCCGCGACGTCGTCGAGCAGCTGCTGGCGCGCGCCGACGCCGCGGTCGTGCTCAACACGACCGGCTTTTCCATCTCGAGCCTGGAGAGCGGCGGCAGCGACGACGGCGCGCTGGGCCTCGGACGCCCCGTGCTGCAGGCGATCGTGAGCGGCGGCAACGCGGACGACTGGCGCGCGCAGCTGGGCGGCCTCTCGCCGAGCGACCTGGCGATGAACGTGGTGCTGCCCGAGGTGGACGGCCGCATCATCACGCGGGCGATCAGCTTCAAGGGCCTGTCCCGACGCAGCGAGCGCGCGCAGATCGACGTGGCCGAGTATCAGCTCGAGCCCGATCGCGCGGCCTTTGTGGTCGAGCTCTGTGCGCGCTGGGCCGCCCTCGCGCGCACGCCCGCCAGGGAGCGCCGGATCGCGCTGGTGCTGGCCAACTACCCGACGCGCGACGGTCGACTCGGCAACGGCGTGGGACTCGACACGCCCGCTTCGACGATCGCGATCTTGCACGCGCTCGCGGGCGCCGACTACGACGTTCGCGACATCCCCGCCGACGGAAGCGCGCTGATGCGCGAGCTGACTTCGTACGTGACCAACGAGCTCGACCTGATCGACAGTCGACCGGCGCAGCAGAGCCTGAGCCTGGGCGACTACCGCGCGTTCCTGGACACGCTGCCTGCCGAGCTGGTGTCGGCGGTCGAGCAGCGCTGGGGGCCGCCCGAGCGCGACCCGCGCGCGCGCCAGGGACGCATCGTGATCGCGGGCATCTCGCTGGGCGGCACGTTCGTCGGCATTCAGCCGGCGCGCGGCTACGAGATCGACGTCGCGTCGACCTACCACGATCCCGATCTGGTGCCGCCGCACGGCTACCTGGCGTTCTACGCCTGGCTGCGCCGCGTGTACGGCGCGCACGCGATCGTCCACGTGGGCAAGCACGGCAGCCTCGAGTGGCTGCCCGGCAAGAGCGTCGCGCTGTCTTCCAGCTGCTGGCCCGACGCGGTGTTCGGTGCGCTGCCGCATTTGTACCCGTTCATCGTCAACGACCCCGGCGAAGGCACGCAGGCCAAGCGGCGCGCGCAGGCCGTGATTATCGATCACCTGGTGCCGCCGCTGACGCGCGCCGAGAGCTACGGCCCGCTGCGCGACCTGGAGCGGCTGGTCGACGAGTATTATCAGGCCCTGGTGCTCGACCCGCCG
>Ga0190271_10002605_pt1 | contig 11010 bp, 5 predicted proteins | sample Popmic356T_FD_133747 | JGI IMG/M metagenome (GOLD analysis project Ga0190271, IMG submission 133747) | Populus adjacent soil microbial communities from riparian zone of Weber River, Utah, USA - 356 T | ecosystem: Environmental > Terrestrial > Soil > Riparian zone | place: USA: Utah | collected...
CAAGTTCCTCAGCTACGTCGCGATGCCGGGCACCGGCTTTCTCGGCGTTGCGACGCTGCGCGGCGACCCGGTCACGGGCGAGATCCTCGCCGGCGATGCCAACATCGGAGGGCCCGCGCTCGACTCGTACCGCACCTCGGCGCTCCAGACGTACGACTTGATCTCGGGCAAGCTCACGGAGACGCAGCTGCAAGTCGGCGAGGACGTGCGCGGTTACTTCGAAGCGCTCGGCAACGTATCGCTGCCGCCGCGCCCTCGCAGCGACATCAACGTGGCGAGCACTGCGCTGCCAGACAGCGCGCGCGCCGAGTTCGATCATCGCATGCAGAACGCGATGGGTCGGCTGTCTCGGCTGCAGGGGCCCGACGGGCGCCAAGCGATCTTCAGCGATCGCAAGCAGCGGCTGATAGGCACCGACATCGAGCGGCGCTTGGTAGCCGGGCTCGATCTGATGTCGACTGCCGAGGTTCCGGCAGGCACGAGCGTCTCGGACTTGAGCGAAGCGCAGCTGAAGTCCGTGTCGCCGCTGCGCAACACGGTCGGTCAGCAGCTGCAGACCCAGCGCGAGCGCGAGCTGCGCTATGCGCGCGCCAACGTCGAGATGGGCAACGAGTACACCGACGACTCGGTGCAGTGGTTCGTGTCGCGCCACAAAGACTGGCCGCGCGCGCGCCTCGAGATCGAGATCAACCGGCTGCTATTCAGGCAGACCGAGCTGCACGAGCTCGGCCATTGTTTTGGCCTGCGTCACGACTTCGGTGGCAGCGCCGACAGCGCGCACTATCGCGACGAATACTACGAGATCTCACGCCGCTATCCGCTGCCGGTGGAGAAAGACTTCGACACCGACAACGATGACAAGCTCTCGGCCGACGAGCAGCTCGATTATCAGCAGGCCTTCGAGGTCAGCCGCAAGCAGCGCGAGCTCGCTGGCGTAGACGGAGCGATGTGCTCGTCGGTGATGGACTACACGGCGAACTGGTACGAGCGCATCCAGCCGCTCGGTAAGTACGACTCCGCGGCGATCGCGTTCGGATACGGCGACCTCGTCGAGGCCTACGACGGCCCCGCCCAGTTCGGCACGCCGCGCACGACGCTCCACTACTACATGGGCGGTGAAACCTGCAGTGTGGACGCCGACTGCCCGTACGCCATGGGTGGCTCGCGTGCTGCCGAGCTCTTGCCCGAGAACCTCGATCGCGGCATCACGCAGCACTGCGTCGACAACGCGAGCGCGGCGGGCTCGCGCATCTGCTCGAACAGCGATCAGGACGTCGCAGCGGACCAGAGCGGCGCGCTCAGCCCGCTAGCCTATCGCTTCTGCTCGGACGAGCGGGCCGACTCCACACTCGGGTGGTGCAACCGCTTCGACGAAGGCGACAGCTATCGCGACATCGTGCGCAACATCGAAGATGCATACGATCGCATGTACCTGTTCTCGGCGTTCCGCCGCTACCGAGCCGACTTCAGCGCAAACACCTACGCAAACGCGCTGCTCGGACGCCGGCTGAACATCCTGCAGGTCGTGTATGCGAACCTGATCTACGAGTACCTGAACGACCCCAAGTTCCGAAATCAACAGGGGAGCTTCGGCTTCATCGATCAGTTCTTGGCCACGACCGACATCCTCAACTTCTACGCGCGCATCTTGGCGCAGCCGGACGTGGGTGGTTATCGCTACAACGATCAAACCGACACGTACGTGCGCTCGTCGGTGAGCGCGACCGGGCAGAATGTCGACTTGCCGGTGCCGCTCGGCTTCGGGCGCTACTTCTACTCTGACTATCAGTCGGGGCTGTCGGGGGTCGAGCGCCTGGCGCGCGTCGGCTCGTTCTTCGACAAGGTGCAGGTGATCCAGCTGCTCTCGCAGCGCGGCATCTCGGCGGAGTACACGCGCGATGTGCCGTTCTTCGCGAACTTCTACGACCTGTTCCCGAACGAGATGCAGCAGATCTTCAGCGGCATGATCCGCGGCAATCCCAAGTCGTTCATGCCGCGGGTTGTTTGCGGCGGGTCGAGCGCACCGCCGAAGTGCAACGAGCCGCGGCTGGTCTACATGGACTTCTACCGTGGCGACTGCAGCCAGCCCAACACCTGCCGTCCAAACCCCGCCGACGTGACGTACGCCAACCTGCCGGTGCTCGATGGCGGCGGTAGCGTCACGTTGCAGGTGTATGCAGCGCTGACGGGTCTGTCGGACTTCCCGGTGTATTTCGACACCGCATTCCAGAACCAACTGTTCATCTGCATCGAGGGCCAAGCGGACTGCTTTACGCCAGGCCCCGGCGCACAAGAGGGCAAAGACTACGTGCGCTACACGAGTCCGCGCTACCGACGCAGCTTCATCGCGTTCCAGGTGGAGCCGACGCAGGCCGTCGCCGAGCAAACCTCGATCGGGTTTGCGATGGTCAAAGAGGCGCGCGACCTCGATGTGGTCATGGACGCGCTGCGTGCCGAGCGCGATGGCACGGCAGCGCGCCCGATCGACAACCTGACCGCTGAGCAACTCGAGGCTTTGGACAAGATCGGCTACCAGCCGCCAACCACTTCGCTCGAGACCGTGAATGCCGAGATCCTCCGCGTCAACAGGCGCATCGAGGACCTCGAGTCGTTCTTCAATCAGCTCATCGAGCTGCAGCGCCAGTTGGGCATTCAAGACATTGCGATTTTTCAGTGAGGGCGGCGAGATGTTGAGAACGTTGAGATTGTCCAGACAAGAGCTGTGGTTGTGTGCGTGGCCCGCGAGCTGCGTGCTCAGCGCGTGTGCCGCCGCGCCCAAGCCGATCAATCGCGTTCAAACGAACCTCGTCGACAAGACTATCTTCGACGGCGAGTGGTGGTACACGGGCACGACCGTCGACGTCGACTTCGACCAAGCGTTCGTCTTCAACTCGGCCAACGCCGGCGCCCCGTTCAGCGGCTCCATGTCGACCGACTACGCGCTCGACTACAACCGCAGCGGACCGTCCGTGCTGGGTGAGCCTGCCTACTCGTTTCCCATCGCGCGTGTGCGCTGGGTGATCGACGAAGGCTTTCTATACGCGTACCGCTCGTACGAGCTGGTCTCTGGCGGCAACCCCGATGGGCGGTCCGACGACTTCCGCGGTCAGCCTCTCGCGGTCTTCAAGATCGAAGACCACGTCGATGTTCGCAAGGACTACAGCGCGGTGACCGGCGAGACGACCAACGTCACGGTCGAGAACACCCAAGACCAGCGTTGGTTCGATCGCAAGTACATGCGCGTCGATTGGTCGCAGAACCTGCTGCCGGACTTTGCCGCCAACGTTCTCCAGTCGAACCAGCTGTTCACCAGCTTCAGGCGCGAATCCGTGCCGTTCTTCGTGCAGCAGGGGAGCCACAAGGAGCTCCCCGAGAGCTACCAGCCACAGTTCGTGCGGGTGGGCGAGGACGAAAGCTACGCGCGGCGCAACGAGTGGTCGGACAAGCTCGCCGACACCATCCACTACATGTCCTTCGTCACGAAGGAAGTCTGGTCGCCTGGCGACGGTTGCTTGCGGCAGGGCGGCGTGTGCGCGTCGGTTGCGGCCACCGTGCGCAACTCGTTCTTGCGCGTGCCGGATCAGCACGAGTACGCGAGCCATACCGAGACCAACGCCGAGTTCGATCGCTTCGGTCTGTTTCGCTCGCATCAGCCCACCTACGCGGCGGGCGCACAAGACCGCTCGGTCCAGCACAAGCACTGCACTGCCGACGCTGACTGCGGCTCGGGTGGTGCGTGCGACAATGCTGCGCGCCGCGACGCCGAGTGCACGTCCGAGGGCAAGGCGGCCAACTGCCGTGCCGAGCGGAACTACTGCGTGGGCGGTCTGACCGACGACCAGGGCATGACCGACTTCCTGAGCTTCTACACGTCGCGCCTCAACTTCTTCGAGAACTCGCTGACCGACAAAGCCTGCGTCGAGGACTGGGAGTGCGATGGTCTCTACGACAACTGCGCGGCTCAAGACGTCGACTGCTTGGCCAAGCAGCTGTCCGAGTGTGACCCTGCCGCTCGGCTCTGCACGACTCCGCTCAGCAAGCGCAAGCTGCGGCCGGTCGTGCTGCATCTCAGCCCGCACTTTCCACCGTATCTCGTGCGCCAGGCGTTCGAGGCGGTTGCGGAGTGGAATGCCGCGCTGCTTTCAGGCTACCGCGCGTCGCTGGGCCTTTTGCCGCCCGATCAAGCCGCGTGCTCGAGCGCGAGCGGCGTATGCACGACCGACCTGAGCCAACAGGGGCGCGTGAAATGTCAGAACGACAATCCCACGGCCTTTTGCTTTTGTGACTCACCCGATGTCAAAGGCGGCACCTGCCGTCGCGACTACGACGCCTTCGAAACGAAGGAGGCGGCGACCGCCCGCGGCGTGCCGAACGCGTACGACTGCTACGTCGTGGGGCCAGAGGACAAGTCGCGCCCGGAGAGCTACAGCGATTACGTCGGACCAGACGCCTACAAATACAGCTTCCAAGGCTCAGAGTGCCTGATCAAGCTCGCCGCCAACAGCTGCGACGCCGATGCGCAGAAGCCGTGCGAAGAGCTCGGCGACCTGCGCTACAACTTTCTCAGCCACCTGCAGCACGGCGGCGCGAGCTTCGGCGGCGTCGCACAGCCGCTGTCGGATCCGACCACTGGTGAGCTCGTGACGGTCAGCGCGACCATCGCGGCCGAGTCGCTCGAGAGCCTCGGTACGCTAGCCTCGCAGTTCTTCCCCGTGTTGCGCGGCGACGCGCCCGAGGATAGCTACTTCAGTGGCGACAACGTCCGTGGCTATTTTTCGGCGCTCGGCAAGGTCGAGCACCCGGTGACGGCCGTCCCGGTGCTCGGCGAGGGCAACGACATCGACAACCCGGAGCGCCCCGACGGCACGCAAGACAGTCAGAGCGCTCAAGGCAGCAGTCAGAATGTAGGAACGCAGGCGTTCCGTGACCGGCTCGAAAAGTCGCTCGCCAAGGCGCAGCGGCTAAAAGGCGTGGACGGCCGAGGGGCCATCATGTCGGACCGCGTGCTCAAGCTGCGCGGCACACCGATCGCCACGCAGCTGTCGAGCGCGCTGTCGAGCGAGCTCCCCGAGAGCTCGGCGCAGCTGTCGAGCGTGACTGCGCCTCAATCCGTGCAGCCCCAGGCCATCGAATTCGACGGCGCGCAAAAGCAGCTCGAGCTGGAGCGCCAGCGGCGCATCGCGCTCGGCACGCGCAACATGGACATCTTCGAAGACCAGCTCTTCAACTCGCAGTACCAGCGCTACTACGCCGAGCGCTTCGCGGGCCGCAGCGCAGCGGAAGCGTCGTTGCGCATGCAGCAGGCGTACTTCAAGGGCGTCACGCTGCACGAGCTCGGCCACGTGCTCGGGCTCCGGCACAACTTCGCGGGCAGCTTGGACCGCAACAACTACCACGACGGCTACTTCGCCGTGGCGTCGAGCAGCCCGCTGCCGAACAACGCCGAGTACGATACGGCCGACAAGGGTGGCAACGGAGACGGCGTAACCTCGGGCGAGGAAGCGGAGCGCTACGCTCGCGACGTGCGTGAAGTACGCGAAGAGCGGCTGCAGCGCGGCGCCGGCACCGTGATGACCGCTTCCATCATGGACTACAACGGCGACTTCTCGGACTTCGCCGGGCTCGGTCGCTACGACCGCGCAGCGGTTTCGTACGCGTACTTCGACAAGGTCGAGGCCTACGAGACGGGCGATCCTACCGCGGCGCAGTACATGGCTGGCGGCGCAACTTTACCGCTCGCGTTCCTGGGGCTCGAGCGCCCAGACCTGCATCGTCGCACGCTCTGGACGTACTATCGCGGCGGCGAGACTTGTCAGGTCGAGGACGATTGTCCGCATCATGCGGGTCGCGAGAGCACGATCTATCAGCCCATCACGCAGCGCTGCATCGCGAATCCGCGTCTGCCAGCGCCGACCGGCGGCTGCGGCGAGACGGGGGCTTGCGTCTGCTCGAACTTCTACGAGGACTTCGACACGTATCTGGCCGGTGGTGCATACCGCAGCCCCGCGTCGAGCCCGCAGTTCGCACCGGTCAACTACCTGTACTGTCACGACAACCGCGTAGGCGATCTGTCGTGGTGCACGCGCTCCGACGCCGGGGAGTCGTTCTCCGAAGTCATCGAGCACTATCGGCGCTCGTTCCTCGAGCGCTACCCACGCGCCTACTTCCGGCACTTCAATGCGCAGGATCCGCAGAAGGGCGGGTCGTACGACTCCGTCGTCGACGCGGTCAAGATCTACCAGCACATGTTCTTCCGGCTGAACTACGAGGGGTTGGACTATCGTAGCGACCTGAGACCTCTCGGATTCCAAGATCAGCTCTCGGCATCGGCCGGTACGCTGGACTGGCTCGCCGAGATCATCAGCATGCCCGACGTAGGCTCGTACAAGCTCGACACGCGCGAGAATGTCTACCGGCAGGTGAGCCACGACCTCGACGTGAGCGGTGCAGACATGAGCCTGCCGCTCGGGCAGGGCTTCCACCTGTGGTCGGAGTACCAGTCAGGTCAGAACGGCTTCTTCCGCTTGGAACGTGCCGGCACCTTCCTCGACAAGCTGCTCGCGATTCAGGCGCTCACGCGGCGCGACTGGGGCCTGCGCTACCAGGTCGACGAGTTCTTCTACGTCAACTACTACGACTTCTTCGAGAAAGAGATCGTCGACCTGTTCGGCGGATTGATCATGCGCAATCCGCACCAGTACGCGCCGCGCTATCGCGACACGGATGGCAGCGTCGAGTACTTGAGCTACCTGCGTGGCCAGGGGAGCGGCAATCAAGAGATGACGTATCCGCAGCCCGCGATCGACGGCTCGGACAGCGAGACCTTGCGAGACTTTGCGACGATCCAGGCGCTCGCCGAGTTCCCGGTCTTCTACGACACGTCGTTCGAGCAACGCTTGTTGGTCTTCAAGAACGGCAGTGGCGATGGCTACGCGATCCCGAAGAAGCGGCGCGACGGCACCGACACGTGCGCATACGGCACGCCGAGCTGCACGCAGCCGGACTACATCATGTACAACTCCGATCGGCTGCACACGTCGTACATGGCCGTCGTGATCGATCCCGCCGAGACGCATCAGATCGACGAGCAACAGGTGGCCTTCCAGCTGCTACGCCGCTTGACCGATCGGCAGGCGCGCATCCGCGAGCTCACTGGCAAGTCGGCTCGCACGACCGACGAAAACGAAGAGCTCGCCCGCGCCTCGGCCGACCTGGAGCGCGACGAGTCGTTTCTCGAGTACTTGATCGAGCTCGAGCGCCGCTTCGGTATCAGCTCGTACTTCTACTGAGCGCTGTACGCGTTGGTCGTGTCGCTCGTAAAGTGCACGACCAGCGCCAGCCACGCGAACAGTGCTACCGAGCCGCGGATGATGGCCGTAGGCAGGTTGTGACCGCTCGCGGTGGCCGCCAGTGCGATCACGAGCCCCACTGCGCCGAGGCGCCAGACGGGAGCCTTGGCGTCGAAGCGGGCCTTTGGCGGCGTGGGAGGTAGACCGTTCCAGCGCGAGATGCTGCGCCGGTGCACGAGGGCGGCCATCAGCAAGAAGCCGAGCAGCGTTCCGACGCTGTGTCCGAGATACTGCAGCGCGTGCCACGCCGGAATCGGACTGCCTTGAAAGCTGATGACGTTGGCTTGCAGGCGCGCCGAGTGCTCGACGACCCAACCATGCCGATGGGTGAAGCCGTCCATCACGAGGTGCGACAGGCCACCTAGCAAGCCGCTCAGACACGTGACCCACCAGGCGTGCCGAGAGCGCGCGATGGCGATCAGCTCTCCGCCGAGTGCACCGGGCAGCTGCGACCCGAGCGGTGCGGCCATGCGTGCGCGAAAATAGCGCGCGAGAAGGAAGCTGATGGGAGCGCTGAAGGCGACCTGGGCCGCGACATGATGAGACTTGAAGGCGAGCGGTGTGCCCTCGAGCGCATACGCGAAGTCGGGCGCCATGCTGCCTATACACAGCGCCGTGCCATCGAACCAACGTGGCCGTGCACACTTGAGCGGCAGGACGGCCAGCTGGTGGGCGAAGAACGTGAACGGCATGCGCGCAGTGTACTCAGCCGAGGCTCCGTGGCGAGCGCATGTTGTATGCGCTGCGCCACGAAGTGCTCGCGCGGGCCGCCTGGCAGGCTGACGCGTATCCGCCGATTACTTCTTCACGAGCGTGCCGGTCGCGACGTTCAGCGCGTACTCGAACGCGCCGTCGAGTGTAAGCGTAGCGTTGCCGTCGGCGCCGAACTCGAGCACGCCGTCGATGTCGAACTTGGCGTCGGAGCTCTTGTTCGTGCCGGAGACCTTACGCTCGGCTTTGATCGTGTACGTGACCTGTCCACCCGTCACGCGGTGCGCCGCACGATTCAGCAGCACCTTGTCGTAGCTCGCTTTGTAGTCGACGTGAACGCTGCTGATCGAACGGCGAAAGGCCGACTCGACGCTGGAATCGAGCGTGAAGTCGCCTTGTCCATCGAGCTGGATCGTGTCCGTCTGCAGGTTCGCCAAGGTCCACGAGCCGCCGCGACTTACCGACGCCGAAACGCGGGGCAGTGTCAGGTTGCCTTCCCAGTCGACGTCGATCTGGGCAGACGCGGCGCTGGAGCCGCACTTCTCCATCGCGACACCGGCTACATCGAGGCACTTGCCGGTGTACTTGAACTTGAAGCCGGCGTTGTCACCACTAAACACGCCTTCGGCGCTGGTCGACAACGACAAGCCAATGCCTGTCGTCCCCGTGGCGACGGATGCGGAGTCGAACATCGCGTTGACGTCACTGCTCTGACTGTTTGGATCCGAACCCCCCGAGACGAGTGCGCTCAGTGATTGGGCAACGTCGTCGTAGTCGGACTCTGTGGCCGCGTCGCCCCCCGTACAACCGAACGACCAAGTTGCCGTTGCAGCTAACAAGCAGGTATTTACCAAGCGTTTCATTCGTACCTCCGGTGTGTTGCTCGTGCAAGTTGCGATCCAACCGCGATCATCCCGCTCGTTGCCGCTGTCAGCGTCAGGCCCGGGCTCGTCGCTTGGCTTTGAGCGGAGCAGGACTCGCGCCGTGGTAACTTTCACCGCAGACCAGGACAGCAGCGTCAGGGAACCTGTGTAGGTGTTAGAGCCCGCGTCCGCGCCGCGTGTTAGGCGGGAGCTGCACCTATACACACGCGTCATGACTAACAGCTTTGTTAGGCGGGTAGGGTGCTCAGGTCAGCGAGGGTTGCTGGTGTGGGGACGCGGTGCCGTCGCCGCCATCAGCAGCGCAGCAGCACACAAGGCAGCCATCGCTCTGGCGCCATGGCACCGTGAGCACGTGGCCCGATCAGACGCGCGCAAGCACCAAGCAGAGGTTGTTGGCCGGGAGAGCTACGCGCTCGCGCAGCTGCAAGCCGCAGGTCTCGGCAGACGCGACGATGTCTTCCAAATCACGCACGCCCCAGCGTGCATCCTGGGCGCGCAGATCCGCGTCGAATTGCTGATTGCTTTCCGAAGTATGTTGGCCGGCCATCCGAAACGGGCCGTACAGGATTAGTTGGCCATGCTGCCGCAAGTGCCGCGCGGACCCGCGCAGCAGCGCCTCCGTACACTCCCACGGCGAGATATGCAGCATGTTGGCGTTGTACACGGCGTCCAGCTCGCCGACTTGCCAGTCCGCAGCGCGCACGTCGAGCGTGCGCGGGGCCAGCAAATTGGGCAGCTGCACCTGCTCTCTGTAAGCGCGAATACTCGCAAGATTTTCCGGGCCGATGTCGCTCGGGAGGTAACGCCAGCCGGGCAATGCCTGTGCGAAGAACACAGCGTGCTGGCCGGTGCCGCTGGCTAGCTCGAGCAGCGTCCCCTGGGCGGGCAAGACACGTTGTAGCACTGCCAGGATCGGGCCTTTGTTGCGCTCGGGTGCGGGCCAGTGCAGCTGCATGAGTCGGGGCTCTCGTGGTTCTGGGAAACGTTTGGTGCGTGCGCTGACATGGTAGCGCCGCCTGCTCTGTGGCATGCGGAACGCACCCAGGCCACCGGTCCCGGCAGCTGTTGTCAGGTAGACACATGGACTGCCGCGGTTGTCGCACCCGCGGGTGTTTCAAGTCAGACAAGTCCCGGGGGCGCGCCGTGCCGCGGCTTGGCACCAGCGTTGCAAGGCTGTCAGCGGGCAACCGTGCAGCCGCTCGGTGCCGTCGCAGGAGTCTTAGGCATGAAGAGCTCGCTTTCCTGGGTTGGTCTGGCAATGGGGTCGTTGTTGTCGGGCTGTATCGTCGCCGTCGACCATCATGACTCCGGGTACAACTCCGTTTTGACCGTCGAGTGGAGCATCAACGGCTCACAGAGCCCGAGCCGCTGCACCCAAAGCGCGGTGAGCACCGCTCTGATCACCGTGTCGTCATCACGCGGTTACGACACCGAGATCGAAGTCGACTGCCAAGATTTTGGCCGTGACTTCGAGGTTCCGCCAGGTCGTTACCGGGTCACCGTGCAGCTGCTCGACTACGATGGTGAGTCCCGCACCACAGCGGCCACCACGGACTCGCGCGAGCTCTACGAAGACGACAGCGACTATGTTGTCGTGGATTTCGGCGAAGAATCGTTCTTCTGAGCACGTGACGTCAGAAGTGGTAGACCGCACCGACTGACAGCACGTTGAAGCTGGCGGTGTAGCGACCGGCGTTGACTACACGCCGGCGCTGCTCGTTCGACTCGAAGAGCGCGCTTTGCGTGACCTTGGCGACGCCGTTGGCGGCTGCGGGGCTGGGCGCTCGCGGATCGGTCCGCGGATCGGCGCTCCGGACACCGTCCTCGTAGATGCGCTGATCGAAGCCGCTGTCGACCGCGTCGTTGGCTTCGTTGCTCGGTTGGTGCGGGGGCGGCGCGACCGTGATCACTTCTTGGAAGATGTGCGAGAAGGCCGCGGTCAGGTCGACCGGCCCGACTCGGTAGAGCGCGCCGAGACTCAAGCCGACTCGTTGAAAGCCGAAGTTGTCGGTGCTGGCGTAGCTCGGCTCGACGCCGCGCGTTTGATAGAAGCTGCCGAGCGAGAC
>Ga0190271_10002606_pt1 | contig 11008 bp, 7 predicted proteins | sample Popmic356T_FD_133747 | JGI IMG/M metagenome (GOLD analysis project Ga0190271, IMG submission 133747) | Populus adjacent soil microbial communities from riparian zone of Weber River, Utah, USA - 356 T | ecosystem: Environmental > Terrestrial > Soil > Riparian zone | place: USA: Utah | collected...
ATCACTTTAGATATTTCACATTGGTGCGCGGTGCATGAATCTTTGTTATGGGATCAAACAGAAACAGTAGATCTTACATTATCGAGAACAGATCATATTCATGCACGTGTTGGACATGCAGAAGGTCCACAGGTAAGCGATCCCCGCGCTCCCGAATGGGAAGACGCGGTTAAAAAACATTTTGAATGGTGGGATAAAGTAGTGGAAAGAAAAAAGAAGAATGGCGAGCGACTTACTATTCTCACAGAATTCGGTCCTCCCGATTATTTATGGACATTGCCTTATACCCGTCAGCCGGTGGCTGATCAGTGGGGGATTAATGTGCATATGATGAATGTGCTGAGGAAACGCTACAGTTGAGACGCTACACGCTTCTCGCTTCGCGCTGCACGCTTGATTCTCTACAATTCGAGCTTAATTAAACGTGTTGCGAATCGCTAGAAGTTTACTAATAACAATCTTTCAAAACCAAACTCTGCTAGCAACGAAAAGCGAGCAGCGAGCAGCTAAAAAGCCATGCAGCATCTCCTAGGTCCTTTTCATCCTGTTCTAGTTCATTTACCCATCGGTATATTGCTATTTGCTTCCCTGCTTCAATGGTTGGTAGTGAAAGCTGAGTATAAAAAATTAGAACCTGCTATTGGAATTGCGTTATTCTGGGGAATGATATTCGCTATACTTTCCTGTATCACCGGGTTCATGTTGAGTCAATCCGGCGATTATGATGGAAATTTAGTAGGCCGACATCAATGGTTGGGAATTTCTGTAGCGATTGTAGCCATAGTGCAATATTATCTATACAAAAAATCGGTTAATGCCGGCTTTGCCAGATGGTTAGCGCTTATTTTATTTGTATTGATAATAATAACGGGTCATCTGGGAGGCTCTCTTACACATGGATCGGATTATCTTACCAAATCGTTTTCGGGTGACAGCGAAGCTTCTAAATCTGTTCGCAAACCGATTCCCGATATTCAAGCTGCTCAAGTGTATGCGGACGTTGTGCAACCCCTATTGCAAGAGAAATGTTATGGTTGTCATGGTCCCAATAAGCAGAAAGGTAAATTCAGATTGGATCAACCTGATTTTATTTTAAAGGGAGGAAAAGAAGGAAATGATGTTTTGCCAGGAAATCCCTCGGAAAGTGAAATGATTAAGAGATTGCTGTTAGAACGTAATGAAGAACATCATATGCCTCCGAAAGAGAAGCCGCAGTTAACGGAAAATGAAATAGCCCTGTTGCATTGGTGGGTAGAGACCGGTGCGAGTTTTGATAAGCACGTGAAGGACCTGCCTCAACAAGAAAAAATAAAACCGGTATTGATTTCAATGCAAGGCGCGGGAATCGAAAAAAAGCCAATAGTTGATATTCCGGAAAGTGAAACAGGTAAAGCTTCCGAATCAGCCATTAAAAAATTAAAAGAAAGAGGGGCGATGGTATTGCCAGTTGCGCAAAATAGCAATTACCTGATGGTGAATTTTGTCACCGTCGATTCTTTGAAGGATAAAGACATGGAATTATTAATTCCTATCAGGGAGCAGTTAATTTGGTTGAAATTAAGCGATCAGCCGGTGAGTGATGAGGCGATGAAAACAATTGGTAAGTTGAATAACCTAACAAGGATACAGTTGGATCATACTTCTATCACCGATAAAGGCATTGTTCCACTCCAGCAACTTTCTAATCTTGTTTATCTTAACCTGGTAGGTACAAGAATTACATCGTCAGGACTTTCACAATTGAAATCGCTGAACAAGCTTCAACAGATTTATCTCTATCAAACCGCTATTGGTAAATCAGATTGGGAAGGGTTGAAAAAAATATTTCCGAAAGCAGTGTTGGATAGCGGAGGATATATAGTTCCAACGTTGGAATCGGATACGACGGTGATGAAAGAGAAGAAGAAATGAAGAATGAAGAATGAAAAAGTAAGCTTTGCGATATCAATAAACTGAATGCCCGTAGGGGCTACGTGTTTGTAGAAAAGATAAATCATAGCAGTTTTGCCCCGTAGGGGCTACCCGCTAAATTTGGAAGGCTAGAAATGTAAAATGTAAAATGTAAAATATAAAATGTAAAATGTAAAATGAGCTTTGGGATAACAATAAACCGAATGCCCCGTAGGGGCTACCTGTTTGTAGAAAAAAATAAGTTATAGCAGTTTTGCCCCGTAGGGGCTACCCTCTAAATTTAGAAGGGTAAAATATATAAAATAAAGTGGTAATGAATAAGCGGTCTTATTATATATGCATTTTGTTTTCATTACTGTTTTATCAATTGATAGTTGCACAACCTAAAAAAGAACACAATCTTAGTTTTGATTCATTGGCTAAACGATGGGACGAGGGCATTCCGCTGGGGAATGGTTGGTTGGGTGCATTGATCTGGCAAAAAGGAGACAAGCTTAGAATGTCACTCGATCGCATTGATCTTTGGGATGATCGTCCGATGCCGGAGATTGATAAATTGAAATTCAGTTGGGTTATTGAGAAAGTTAAACTCAATCAATACGATTCTGTACAAAAATTAGGCGATGAGCCTTATGAAAAGTATCCCGCTCCCACAAAGATTCCCGGCGCTGCCTTAGAATTTGACCTGACAAGTATTGGTACTGTTGTTTCCAATGAACTGGACATTACTAATGGTCTCAGTTTAATTAAATTCTCTAATGGAATTGTGTTCATGAATTATATACATGCGGTAAACACAGTGGGTTATTTTGGATTTGAAAATATTACCGCAGATCAAATTAGCAAGGGATTGCTGAAAAAATTAATTCCGTCGTTAATGATCCCGGGTTATAATTCAGGTAAAAAAGGAGGAGCCGGCAATAGCGTAGAAGGACAAGGATTGGAACGCCTGGGTTATGCAAAGGGAACAATTACCGAATCAGCTAACAGTATCCGCTATCATCAACCTACCTGGAAAAACAATTACTACGAAGTATTGATCCGTTGGCAGCAATTACCAGGCTATCGATTTATCGGGCAATGGACCATCAGCAATAATAAGCCTGCTCAATTACCTTTATTAAGTGGCACTGCCAAAGAACCAACCGGATGGGTTAGTCATAGTAAATGGTGGAATGATTACTGGAAAAAATCTTCTGTTTCGCTCCCCGACAAACAACTCGAACGACAATATTATCTCGAGATGTACAAATTTGGTTGTGTGGCAAGAGGCAACACACCTCCGATTTCATTACAAGCCATTTGGACAGCCGATAATGGAAACCTGCCGCCATGGAAAGGGGATTATCATCACGATCTCAATACACAACTCAGTTACTGGCCGGGATATAGTGGTAATCATCTTGAATTAACCGCTGGTTATACGAATTGGTTGTGGAAAGTGAAGGAAGTGAACAAACACTGGACTAAAGAATATTTTGGTGCCCATGGATTGAATGTGCCCGGAGTAACAACTATTTCAGGTAAAGAAATGGGGGGATGGATACAATACTCTATGAGTCCTACCACCGCAGCCTGGTTAGCACAACATTTTTACTGGCAATGGAAATATAGTATGGATTATAAGTTTTTATTGGAAAAAATGGTAAGATATATTGATGAGGTATCTCAATTTACGTTTTTTACTTTTCTTAGAAATTTAAATGATGCGAATTCAATCATGAGCTCTAGCCCGGAATATCATAATAATAGTAGTAAAGCCTGGTTCAAAAATTTTACCAATTACGATCTGGCACTTATGCGTCATCAGGTAGGGCTTACCATTAAATTATATAATAGTTCATACTCGGACGAAGATGCAAAAGGCAAAGCTTTTTTACGAGATATATTTAAACGATTACCAAATTACGATATTAATGAAACTGGCTTGACTATCGCCCCTGGCCAAAACCTCGATGAATCCCACCGCCACCACGCGCATCTCATGGCCATTCATCCATTGGGAATATTGAATGTGGAGGATTCTTTAGAGAATGATATCATTAAAAAATCATTGCGTCATTTAGAAAAGATAGGAACCAGGGAATGGTGCGGTTATTCTTTTAGTTGGGTGGCCTGCATTTACGCGAGAGCTAAAGAAGCTGATAATGCGGTAAAGAACTTACAGATATTTGCTTCTAATTTCTGTTCACTCAATAGTTTTCATTTAAACGGTGATCAGAGAGGCGGACAATATTCAAATTTTACATACAGGCCCTTTACACTTGAAGGTAATTTTGCATTTGCGCAAGGAATACATGAGTTGTTGATTCAAAGCCATAAAGAATATATTGAAATTTTCCCGGCAGTGCCAAACAGTTGGAAAGATGTTTCTTTTAAAACACTGAGAACAGAAGGATCATTCCTTATCTCTGCCAGCAAAGAGAATGGAGTTGTTGATCAAATAAAGATTACCGCAGAAGCGGGGGGAGTATTATCTCTTAAACTACCTTTGAAGACGTGGATTGTGGAAGGGGTCGAACGAAAGGAGGTGGAAATAGGTTATAAAGAAGTTGTGGAAGTGAAGATGAAGAAAGGGCAGACCATAGTTTTTAAGAATGGATATGAATAGCTTCGAAGACTACGGTGGTTTTTAACGGCGAAGACTACGGTGGTTTTTCTCAATCTCTAAAAATTTAGGCTCTAAACCACCGTAGTCTTATTCATATGCAAAGGCGCGACTTTATAAAAATTGCTTCTCCCATATTTCTTCTGCTTGCTAATGGCGAAATCGTTAGGGCCAATGAACGATGGGTGAATGAAATAGCTAAACCGAAAGTAAAGCTTCGGTTTGTAGTGGCTTCCGATGGCCATTATGGTCAGCCAGATACCGATTATGAAAATTATTTTTCTGCTCTTGTTAATCGCATTAATGAAGAACATAGCAAAAACCCATTCGCGTTTGGGGTAATCAACGGAGATATCATTCATGACGATAAAAAGCATTTTCAGGGAGCTAAAGCCGCATTGGATAAATTATCCATGAAGTATTATGTGAGCCAGGGTAACCACGATCTAGTGAATGCGGCAGAATGGGAATCTATCTGGAAGATGCCCGTGAACCTCGACTTCAAAATAAAAAAGAATAGTTTTCTTGTTGGTACTACTTCCAATGAGAAGGGTACCTACCTCTGTCCCGATCTGAAATGGTTTGAACAAAAATTAGAAGAGCACAAAAAGCAAGAGAATCTTTTCATTTTTATTCATATTAACCCGGGAAAGCTATCCAAATTCGCGGTTGATTGTCCACCTTTCTTTGAATTGCTGGGAAAGCATAAAAATGTTCGTGCTGTTTTTAACGGACACGATCACGATGCACAGGGAATCAAAACGAAAAATGGAGTTTCATACATGTTCGATGCACATTTCGGAGGAAGCTGGGGAACGGATTACCGAGGCTTTCGGGTAGTGGAATTGCTTAAGGACAATACAATCGTCACGTATATCATGAATCCAACCGTAAAAATTAACGAAGAAATTATCGCAAACAAATCTTTAAGTGCTGTATCATGAAGAAATTTTTTTTCATCTTTCACCTTTCACTTTTCACTTTATTAGCTTCGGCACAACTAATAAAGCCATATGGTCCAACGCCAACTCCTCAACAATCGGATTGGCACGATATGGAGTTCTATCTCTTCGTGCATTTCGGTCCCAATACTTTTAGTGACCTGGAGTGGGGACATGGTACGGAAGATCCGAATAGTTTCAATCCTACTGAATTGGATTGCCGGCAATGGGCCCGGATTGCTCGAGACGCTGGCGCTAAAGGAATAATCATCACCGCCAAACATCACGATGGATTTTGTTTATGGCCCAGTAAATTTTCTACACATACTGTACGCGAAAGCAAATGGAGAGAAGGAAAGGGAGATGTGTTGAAAGAGTTGTCGCAGGCTTGCAAAGATTATGGGTTGAAATTCGGTATCTATATATCACCCTGGGATCGCAATCATCCCAAATACGGTACCCCCGAGTATAATGATGTATATGTAAACACAATGCAGGAAGCAGTAAAACTTTATGGTCCCATATTTGAAATGTGGTGGGATGGTGCCAATGGCGAGGGACCTAATGGGAAAAAACAGGAATACGACTTTAAACGCTTCGAACAAGTAATACGTACGATAGCGCCAAACGCAATTGTGTTCAGTGACATTGGACCTGATACAAGATGGGTAGGTAATGAAAAGGGAATTGCTGGCGAAACAAACTGGAACTTGTTGGATACAGTTGGTTTCAAAAGAGGCGCAGGTGGTCCACCACAGGACACGCTTAATCGTGGTAATGTAAATGGGAAAAACTGGATACCTGCCGAATGTGATGTAAGTATAAGACCCGGTTGGTTCTATCATGCAAAAGAGGATGATAAAGTAAAAACAGGTCAGGAATTAATGTCACTTTATCTTAAATCAGTGGGTCGAGGCGCTAATTTCTTACTCAATGTACCTCCTGATACAAGAGGATTGATTAATAAAAATGATTCCGCTTCACTGATGGCTTTTCGCGAATTGAGAGAAGGGTTTTCAAGAACTAATCTCGCCTACAAGAAAAAGGTGACAGTATCTGCTGAACGTACCGGTTATTTATCAAAATTATTATCGGATGGTTTTCAGTCCTCGCATTGGGCGCCTCCAAATGACCAAACAACTTGCTGGGTGGAAATAGACCTGAAAAAAGCACACACATTTAATATAATTATTATTGCAGAGTATCTTAAACTTGGCCAACGTGTTCAGTCCTTCGTTGTTGAAGTATGGGATGGTACGCAATACCGGGAAGTGACCCGGGGTACGACTATTGGAAGGAAAAGAATTCTGCAATTCAATAGTCAAACCGCTTCAAAAGTAAAATTAACGATCACCGCGAGTAAGGCTTCGCCGGTGCTAAGTAGCATTGAGCTGTATGATTCACCAGTGTATTAATTTTTGTATCAAGGTTATCCGGTAAGAATTTATTATTCGACTATTTCCCCTCACGGCTCCCGTGCTAGGTCGGGATCACCTCTGGGCTTCGCGCTGCAACCGCTTCTTCCGCTGTCGCGGATCCCGGCTATCCGCCGGGACCGAACCTGCTGAGGCGCTCATCCCAGGGTGATTGTCAGCAAAACTGAACTCACCATGCCTTTAATTTGATCACACTTGAAATAATTAGTTGTCTGCAAACTTAATAGTGGAACACATTTCCGCTTTAAACAGACTTTCTTACCATAGATCAATGTTTAAACAGCAATTTATTCGCATCTTTGCTTTTCAATTATCAAACTAAATCAAACAAAGAAATATGAAAAGCGAAGTTATTGCCATTGACGAATCGTTAGCTACAAGCGACACAATGGCTCAGGTTATTACCTGGAAAGTCGACAATGCCCATTCAAACATTAAGTTTTCAGTATCACACCTGGTGATAAGCGATGTGGATGGCGCGTTTAAAAGTTACAATGGAACCATTCAATCGGTAAAACCCGATTTTTCTGATGCTCAGATTGATTTTGCGGTAGACATTGATAGCGTCAATACAGATAATGAGAGCCGGGACCAGCATTTGAAATCAGATGATTTTTTTAATGCTGAAAAATTCCCTCAAATGACGTTCAAGGGAACCTCCTTTAAGAATGTGAGTGGAAACAAATATGCATTGGAAGGTGATCTTACAATCCGCGATGTTACCCGGAAAGTAAAATTCGATGTTACTTATGGTGGTACAGTCAAAGATCCCTGGGGTAATATTAAAGCGGGTTTTAAAGTTAAAGGTGTAATTAATCGTTTCGATTATAATTTGAAATGGAATAGTCTTACCGAATTAGGTGGTGCAGTGATAGGTAAAGAGGTGGAGCTTACATTAAACCTGGAGTTCGGTCAGCAAGGCTAGTTTATGGTTTGTGCCCGCCCGGATGATCGGTCGGACGGGGTTTATCGTTTATAGTTTATCGTTTTTAGTTCACAAATTCCTTATTAGTAGTATCAGTTTGCAATTAATGAAGAATCTCCGAATTGAAACAACGATAAACTATAAACGATAAACTACAAACTCACTTACCCTTAAAATTCGCTTTCCGTTTTTCTAAAAAAGCAGCCGTTCCTTCCTTCATATCTTCTGTTGCAAAAGAATCGCCAAAGAGAGCGATCTCTATTGTAAAGCCATCCTTCTTTTCATCAAATACACAATTAGCTGCACTGATGCAATGACCAACAGCCAGAGGAGCTTTACTATTTATTACGGTTAATACAGCGATTGTTTTATTTAACAATTCAGCCGGAGGCACCACATAATTTACTAGGCCGTACTGCAATGCCGTATTTGCATCTATCATATTAGCTGAAATCAGCAATTCAATTGCTCTTCCTTTTCCAATTAATTGAGCCAGCCGTTGTGTGCCTCCATAACCCGGAATTAAACCTAGGTTTACTTCCGGTTGGCCAAATTTCGCGTTATCGGATGCAATACGAAAATGACAAGCCATCGCCAATTCGCATCCACCGCCCAACGCGAAACCATTTACCGCGGCCACAATTGGTTTAGCGGAATTTTCTATCCGGAAAAAAGTATCCTGTCCCTTTTTTGCCATTTCCATCGCCTGCTCCTTATTCAGTCCGTTAAATTCGGAAATATCAGCTCCAGCCACAAAGGCTTTGGCACCGGCCCCGGTAATAATTACCGAACGGATGGAAGAGTTGCTTTCTATTTCATCCATTGCCAGGTTTAATTCATCAAATACGGTTTTATTCAGCGCATTTAGTTTATCGGGCCTGTTTATAGTAATGGTAAAGATGTTGCTTTCGAGGGTGGTCGTCAAAGTTTGGTACATGGCCTTGATTTTTGTCAAAAATAGGAATAAAAAAACTGCACCTGTATGATGCAGTTAAGCCAAACCGTCCCTAATAGTTTATCGAATTTCTTCTAGTAATGCAGTAAGTTAAATCAGAAAAAATAGTAAAAATACAGCCGATGCAAGAATCACTAACATAAACAAGTCAATAAGTTTTTCTTTCTTTGTATTAAAGAGTTTCTTTATATTCATTTTCCCATGTTTTTCCTGTTATTTCTTAAACCGGGAACAAGATAATAACAGAAATGCAAAATTCCCCGGGGCGTTTAGTAATCGGTAGTTTATAAAGAGCGAATGGTCGTAATTGTTATTCGTCGACTACTCTTGAAACCGGTTTTAATGCTACGCAAACGATTGCCCACAATTGCAGGCGCCAAACCCTTTTTTGAACCACCTATCAAATATTTTATCTTGTTTACACAATGAAATTTTGCGGAAGCCGGGTATTAGTGCAATTTTATAGATAGTCAGTGTAATAACACCAGCGTTCAGTGATTTTCACGGGTAATTAAACCTCGTCAATTTAAATAACTATTATGCGTTTATTCGTCCTTACTTCAAGTTTTCTCTTTCTGATAACTCTTTGTTCGGCACAGAAATCAATTGATAAAGCAAAGTTGGCCGCAGACTTCGATAAAATTCTTTCTGCACAATTCAAGTCGGATGGACCCGGTTGCGCCGCTCTTGTAGCGTATAAAGGAGAGATCATTTATAAAAAAGCCTTTGGATTGGCTAATATCGAGAATTCAGTACCGATGAATGCAGACATGATCTTTCGGATTGGAAGTATTACTAAACAGTTTACAGCAATAGCGATATTACGATTGATGGAACAAGGGAAACTTAATTTGCAGGATGAACTAACGAAATATATTCCGGATTATCCCGTGAATGGAAAAAAGATCACCATCGAACATTTGCTTACCCACACGTCGGGCATAAAGAGCTATACAGGTATGGAAGAATTTAATGCAGCGGTTCAAGGAAAGGATATGAAAGTGGAAGAGTTGATCGCTTTCTTTAAGAATCAACCGATGGATTTTGATCCCGGTACCAATTGGAGATATAATAACTCGGGGTATGTATTATTAGGCGCGATACTTGAAAAGATAACCGGTAAACCCTATGGTGAATATATCGAGGAAACAATTTTCAAACCGCTGGGTATGAAAAACAGCTTGTATGGTAGTAACTCGAAAATCATTCCTAATAGAGCCTCCGGTTATGATCCTGATAAGACAGGTATTCGGAATGCATCCTATCTGAGCATGACACTTCCGTATGCTGCGGGATCGTTAATGAGTTCAGTTGAAGATTTATATAAATGGAACCGCGCCCTTCGTTCCAATCAATTGGTGAAGAAAGAAACACTTGAAAAAGCATTTACTGGCTATAAACTTCAAAGTGGTAGAAATATCCATTATGGATATGGATGGTCCGTTGGTGATATCGGTAATCATCGGGTTATTGAACACAGCGGTGGAATTCCTGGTTACCTGAGTGATGCTTTGTATGCTCCCGAAGATGATATTTTTATAGCAGTATTATCGAATTGTACCTGTAATCCTCCGGATGGCTTGTTGCAGAAAATGACCGCATCGGTATTGGGTGTTCCCCTGGATTATAAAGCGATTACCGTTGACAGTACTGTCTTAAAGCAATACACCGGAATTTTTGAAAGCGAAAATGGAGATACCCGCATGATCACCGCAGAAGGTAACCAGCTCTTTTCGCAACGTAAGGGAGGCTCCCGCTTCAAAATTTCTTCCTATGAAAAAGATAAATTCTTTTTTGAAACTTCTTCCAGCCTGATCCGTTTTGTAAAAGATGGCTCTGGAAAAGTAACCGCCCTGGAATTCAAATCCGGAATCACTCCCTATGAGTATTGGAAAAAAGTAGATAAAGAATCAGCCGTTGCTACTAAAGAAATAAAAGTTGATGAAAAGATATTGAATAGCTATGTGGGCGAATACGAATTAAGTCCAACTTTTACAATTGTGGTTTCTGTAAAAGCTGGCGCCCTGAAAGCACAGGCCACTGGGCAATCGGAATTTGATCTCTACGCAGAATCTGAAACAAGATTTTTTTTGAAAGTAGTGGAAGTGCAGATGGATTTTGTAAAAGATGGAAAAGGTAAAGTAACTCATCTTGTACTGCATCAGGGTGGACAGGATATAAAGGCAAATAAAGTGAAGTGAAGAAAGCTTTTAGCTATTAGCTGCAAGCTGC
>Ga0190271_10002607_pt1 | contig 11008 bp, 13 predicted proteins | sample Popmic356T_FD_133747 | JGI IMG/M metagenome (GOLD analysis project Ga0190271, IMG submission 133747) | Populus adjacent soil microbial communities from riparian zone of Weber River, Utah, USA - 356 T | ecosystem: Environmental > Terrestrial > Soil > Riparian zone | place: USA: Utah | collected...
GGGCCGACGATGAAGACCACCTCGTCGTTGACCGATTCCACGGCGAAGGCGGTGTCGAGCAGTCGGCGGTCAGGCAGGACGTAGGTCCAGCGCGCCCGCACCGCGGCACCGATGTTGGGCATCGCGGCGCCCGAGACCGCCGCGAGCAGGTGCGGGAGCGGGAGCGCCCACTCGGCCTCGACGGCAACCATCGCCAGGGCGAGGGCGAAGACGGACAGCGTGGTCGACGGGCCGATGACCCGGCCCTGGCCGAGCCGGTCCACGAGCCGGGCCAGGGGCAGCGCCACGACGGCGTTGGCTCCGACGTACGACGCCGAGATCGCTCCCGCCAGCGAGTAGGAGCCGGTGCGGTCCGACACCAGCACGACCAGGCCCAGACTCACCATCGAGATCTCGAGCCGGGCGAGGACGCCCGCGGTGGTGAAGGCGATCGCCCCGGGCAGGGCGAACACCTGGCGGTACGTCGAGGTGGGCGCTGACATCGCGGGCATGCTAGGCCCCAACACCGACCACGAGCGGAAGGTGGTCGGGGGCTCCCTAGGATTGCGGGATGACGGACTCAGGCACGGCGCCGTACGACGCGCTCCTCCTGGTGTCCTTCGGCGGCCCGGAGAAGCCGGACGACGTGCTGCCCTTCCTCGAGAACGTGACCCGTGGCCGGCAGGTCCCTCGGGAGCGGCTCGAGCAGGTCGCGCAGCACTACCAGCTCTTCGGGGGTCGCAGCCCGCTCAACGACCTCAACCGCGGGTTCCTGGCGGCCGTCGAGGAGGACCTGCGGGGCAACGGCGTCTCCCTTCCCGTCTATTGGGGCAACCGCAACTGGGACCCGTACCTCACCGACGCGATGGGCCAGATGGCCAAGGACGGCGTCGAGCGGGCGGTCTGCTTCTTCACCAGCGCCTACTCCAGCTACTCCGGGTGCCGGCAGTACCGCGAGGACCTCGCTGCTGCGGTCGCGGACGTCGACAACGCCCCGCAGCTCGACCGGGTCCGGCACTACTTCAACCATCCGGGCTTCGTCGAGCCGATCGTCGACGCGACCCTCGCCGCGCTCGCGGAGCTCCCCGCCGACGCCCGTGGGGACGCACGGCTGCTCTACACGACCCACTCGATCCCTGTCGCTATGAACGACGCGAGCGGCGCCGGCGGGTCGCGCGCCCAGACCGGGTCGGACGGAGCCGGCGGTGCCTACGTCGCGCAGCACGAGACCGTCGCCGCCGAGGTCACCGAACGGATCCGGCAGCACACCGGGCACCGCTTCGCCGGCGAGCTCGTCTACTGCTCCCGATCCGGCCCTGCGGAGGTGCCGTGGCTCGGCCCCGACGTGAGCGACCGCATCGCTTCGGTCGCCCGCCATGGCGTCGCGGCCGTGATCGTGGTGCCGATCGGCTTCGTGGCCGATCACATGGAGGTCGTCTACGACCTCGACACCGAGGCGCGCGCAGCGGCCGAGCAGGCCGGGGTGGCGTTCGCCCGGGCAGCCACCCCCGGGGTCGACCCGCGCTTCGTCGCCCTCGTCCGCGATCTCGTCCTCGAGCGCGCCGCCGCCGAGCGGGGCGACAGCCCCGGGCGTGCGGCTGTCGGCACCCTGGCGCCGTCCTGGGACGTGTGCCCGATCGGGTGCTGCGCCAACCCGCGCGGCCCGCGACCCGCCCTGTGCGGTCGCGGCTGAGGGCCCGGACGCCGGGGCATGAGGGCAGGCATGAGGGCAGGCATGAGGGCGGGCGACGACGGCGACCATCCGGTCGGGGTGCTGCGCGACGTCGCGACCGGGGTCGCCGTCGAGGCGGCAGCCCTGGTCCGGGAGCGACGTCGCGCCGGTGTCGAGGTGGCGGAGCGCAAGAGCAGCGTCGTGGACGTCGTCACCGAGGTCGACCGCGAGAGCGAGGCGTTCCTGCGCCTGCGGCTCGCCGAGCTCCGTCCCGACGACGGGTTCCTGGGCGAGGAGGGCGGCGCGGGGACCTCGAGATCCGGGATCACCTGGGTGGTGGACCCGATCGACGGGACGGTCAACTTCCTCTACGGCATCCCGCACTACTGCGTCAGTGTCGCCGCCGTGGACGAGCAGGACCGCTCCCTGGCGGCCGCGGTGGTCGACGTGACCAGCGGAGAGGTGTTCAGCGCCGCCCTGGGGCGCGGCGCCACCGTGGACGGCCGACCGATCCGGCCACGCGCCGTCGTCCCCATGGGGGAGCGGCTGGTGCTCACCGGGTTCCAGTACCAGGCGGACCTGCGCCGGCTCCAGGGCAAGGCCGTGGCGCAGCTGATCGACCAGGTGCGGGACATCCGCAGGATGGGATCTGCGGCACTCGAGCTGTGCGCGATCGCATGCGGGCGGGCGGACGCCTACGTGGAGGAGGGGCTGCACCTCTGGGACCGGGCGGCGGCCGGACTGGTCGCGTCCGAGGCGGGCGCCCGGGTCGAGGTGCACCCCGGGGTCGGCGGCATGGATCTGGTGGTGTGTGCACCAGCGGACGGGTTCGCGGAGTTCTGGGACCTCGTGCGGGAATGCGGTTTCGCCGCCGCGCGTTGACCGCTTGTCACAGTCCTCTAGGGTGTCACCGGCAACATCCCGAGCGGTTGCCGTGCAAATCCCTGGTCGATGGTGCAGAATCCGCCTCGCGTCGATGCACCGGCGACACCTCCCACACGCAGACATTCAAACTGACCCCTCCGGGGGCAGGAGACTTCCAATGGCAACTGACTACGATGCTCCGCGCAAGACCGACGACGAGGCCAGTGAAGAGAGCATCGAGGAGCTCAAGGCCCGCCGTCACGACAAGAACTCAGGCAAGGTCGACGAGGACGAGGCCGAGGCTGCCGAGTCCTTCGAGCTCCCCGGCGCCGACCTGTCCCACGAGGAGCTCGCCGTCGAGGTGCGCCCACGTCAGGAGGACGAGTTCACCTGCATGAGCTGCTTCCTGGTGCACCACCGCAGCCAGCTGGCGGACGGGAAGAAGATGATCTGCCGCGACTGCGCCTGACCTTCCACACCCGGGCCCGGCAGGGCCCGGGCCGTGACACGACAGGAGGGGCCGCCCCGCACGGGGCGGCCCCTCCTGTTCTCGTCCGGCTGTTCTCGTCCGGGGACCCGTTCAGGCGTGAGCTCGTGCCTCGGCACGCTGCTGGCGGCGTTCCTTCTGCGCGAGCTTCCGCGACAGGGCCATGCGGGCGACGCTGATGACTGCACCGCTGATCACGGCCCAGACCAGTGCCTCCCGCACGTTCACGTCGGGGTCGGAGGGGTCCGTCGGCGGGGTCTTGCCGCCGGAACCGATCTTCCACACCCGGTCGACGATCATCTTCGCCACAGCGGTCACGCCCAGCGTCAGCACGAGCGCGACGACGTTCTGGGACTTGCCGGCCATCAGGTCCTCCTGGTTCGTCCGTGGGTGCCCCCATCGTGCCCGATGGCGATCTGGAGGAAACGCCGGGTCACCGGGGTGGCTTCATCGGAGCCGGGTCATCGGGAGTCATCGACTGTCCCGCGCGGCCGCGACGGCAGCGTTGACGGCAGCCGCCAGACGGTCCGGGTGTCGCGTGGACAGCAACCAGTACGGCGTCGGGTCGGCCGGGTCGACCACCCGGACCCGGACGCTGCGTGGGATGTAGGGCCGCAGCACGAGGTACGCGCGGGCGTCCGCGTCGACCCCCGCGACCCGACGAGTGTCCTCCTGTCCCAGCGGCTCCGCGTTGGCCAGGAGCGCGACCGGGATGTGGGCACGACCCGCCTGCAGCATCCCGTCGGTCACGACGATCCGGGCGCTCCCGAACGACCAGAACACGAGGACGTTGAGCGCCGCCACGACCGAGGTGATCAGCACAGCCGCGGCGACGGGCATCGCGACAAGGAATGCCAGCAGCAGCGACGCCAGGAACATCGTGGCCAGGGCCCACCAGCGCAACGGCACGTGCAGCGACTCGTCGTACGGTCCTTGCTCCCGGCCCCGCCCGGCCACGGACGCCACCTCGTCGCCCGGCGGTCGCTGGTCGGTGGCCATGGGTGGATTCTCCCATGGTCCGAGCGACGCATAGGGTGGCGGCCATGGACCAGGTCGTGCCCGAGGAACCGTTGCGGATCCGGGTCCGGCGCGTCCACGACGACGCCGTCCTCCCGTCGTACGCACACCCCGGCGACGCCGGAGCGGACCTGGGCACCACGGTCGACGTCCACCTCGAGCCCGGCGAGCGCGCCCTGGTGCCGACCGGCATCAGCATCGCCCTGCCGGACGGGTACGTCGGTCTGGTGCACCCACGGTCCGGGCTGGCCGCCCGCTGCGGGCTCTCCATCGTCAACAGTCCCGGCACCGTCGACGCCGGCTTCCGCGGCGAGCTCAAGGTGATGCTCATCAACCTGGACCCGCGCGAGCCGATCGACCTGGAGCGCGGAGACCGGATCGCCCAGCTCGTGGTGCAGCGTGTCGAGCAGGCTGCCTTCGTGGAGGTCGACGAGCTCCCGACGTCGGTGCGCGGCGAAGGGGGGCACGGTTCGACCGGTGGCTTCCTGGCTGCCCGCGACCCGGTGCCCGGCACGGCTGCGGAGGCAGAGCGATGAGGCTGCGCCGCAGGTCGCCCGCAGACGACGAGCTCGAGCCGGGCGAAGGCGCCACGGACGACGAGTCCTCCGCGGAGCGTCAGGGCTCGGAGGACGTCCGGGCTTCCGGCCCCTGGGACGCCGACGAGCACCCGGTCGAGGAGGGCGACGAGACCCGGGTCGACCTCGGGTCTCTGTCGGTCAAGGGACGGCCCGGCCTGGAAGTGCGCCTCCAGGTCGACGAGGCCAGCCAGCAGGTGGCTGCGGTCATGCTGCTGGCGGAGGACGGGGCGCTGGAGCTCCGCGGCTTCGCCGCCGCGCGCCATGAGGACCTGTGGCCGACGGTCCACCCGCAGATCTCCTCCGAGGCGGCGCGGCGCGGAGGCACCGCCACCGAGGTGGAGGGACCCTACGGCCCTGCGCTCCAGCTCGAGGTGCCCGGCGTCGGACCCGACGGGAAGCCGGCGGCCCAGCGGTCGACGGTCTTCGGCATCGCCGGTCCTCGCTGGATGCTCAGGGTCACGATGTTTGGGCGCCCGGCCGTCGACTACCAGCCCGAGGGGCTCCTCGAGCAGACGTTGCGCGACGTCGTGGTCGACCGCGGCAGCCAGGCCATGCCGCCCGGGGAGGCGCTGCCGTTGAGGCTTCCGGCAGGGGCACAACGGGCCGAGGGGCCGGGCTGATCCGAGGTCGTTCGGCCGGTGCTGAAAGCCGTGGATCGCTCGGTACAGTTGAGGACATGAGTCACAAGCCTGGCCGGCTCCGCACGAGCCTGAACCAGTGGGCGAGCCATTCCAGCCAGGAGGCCAAGGAGCTGCGCGACGACACCGTCAAGGCCGGCTGCTGCCCCATCGAGGAGGCGCACGACCGTGACCGGGTGTCGCTGCAGGGCACGCTGCGCACCGTCACCCTGCGGCCTCGCGGCGGGGTCCCGGCCATCGAGGCGGAACTCTACGACGGCAGCGGTCTGATCACGGTGATCTGGCTGGGCCGGCGCCGGATCACGGGCATCGAGCCCGGTCGCCACATCAAGGTGGACGGCCGGATCGGCATCCACGACAAGCACCGCGTGATCTTCAACCCACGCTACGAGCTGCAGCACCAGTGAGAGAGCAGGACGTCGTCGGCGCCATCGACCCGCCCCATCCCACCGGCATCGAGACCGTCGAGGCCGCGGTCAGGCAACAGCTCTCCCGCGCTCTCGGCGGACGGCGCGGCATGGCCGAGGCTGCGGCCCCCACGATCACCTTCACGGTCACCTACGTCTCGACCAAGGACCTTCAGCTGGCCATCGGGCTCAGCCTCGCGATCGCGCTGCTGCTGCTCGGGATCCGGCTGGTGCAGCGCAGCTCGGTGCAGTACGTCGTCAACGCGCTGGTCGGCATCGGCGTGGGCTGCTTCTTCGTGTGGCTCGGGGGACGCAACGGCGGCGACGAGTCCCAGCAGGCGCTGGCGTACTTCGTGCCCGGGCTGATCTACAACGCGATCTACGCCACGCTCATGATCCTCAGCATCCTGGTGCGCTGGCCGGCTGTGGGACTCATGGTCGGAGCGGTGTCGGACGACCCGCTCGCGTGGCACAAGGACAAGCAGGTGGTCAAGCTGTGCAGCCACCTCACCTGGGTGCTCGTGATCCCGTGTGCCCTGCGGGTGGCCGTCCAGGCGCCTATCTACCTCGGCGGGCGCACCGCGGACGACGCCGACCCCTACATCACCGCGCTCGGCATATCGAAGGTCGCGATGGGTTGGCCCCTCCAGCTCGCCGCGCTGGGGATGATGGTCTGGCTGCTGACGCGCGACCGGATCCCGGTGGCTGTCAACGGTCGGGGTTGAGCAGGTTCTCCAGCTCGCTCTCCGACTCCATCGACGCGACGAAGAGCAGCTCGTCGCCCACCTCGATCGGCTGCTCGGCCTCGGGCAGGTACACCATGCCGTCCCTCAGGATCGTGACCAGGGAGCAGTTCTCCGGCCACGGGATGAGGCCCGAAGGGGTCCCGATGTACGGCGAGTCGTCGGGCAGCGTCATCTCGACGAGGTTGGCGTTGCCCTGCCGGAAGGTGAAGAGCCGCACCACGTCGCCGATGGTCACCGCCTCCTCGACCAGCGCCGACATGATCCGAGGCGTCGAGACGTTCACGTCGACCCCCCAGGCCTCCGTGAACAGCCACTCGTTGTTCGGGTGGTTCACCCGGCCCACTGTCCGGGGCACGGCGAACTCCGTCTTGGCCAGCAGGGAGGTCACCAGGTTGACCTTGTCGTCGCCGGTCGCCGCGATGACCACGTCACAGAGGTCGAGACGGGCCTCCTCGAGCGACGACATCTCGCAGGAGTCCGCCTGCAGCCACTCCGCCTGGGGAACCCGCTCGGGGTGGATCGAACCGGGGTCCTTGTCGATGAGCAGGACCTTGTGGCCGTTCTCGATGAGCTCCCGGGCAATGGACCGGCCGACTGCGCCCGCCCCGGCGATCGCGACCCGCATCAGTCGTCCTCCGGTCCCTTCTCGAACGCGTCATAGACCTGCTGGTGGCTCTGCTCCCGCATGACCACGTGGAGGATGTCGCCCTCCTGCATCACCGAGTCCCGGTTGGGGATCATCCCCTCGCCGAGCCTCTCTATCCACGCGACCCGGGCCTGCGACTGCTGCTGGAAGGTGATCGTGCGCTGACCGGTCCACTGGTCGTTGACCAGGATGGCGTCGACGCGGATGGTGCCGCTGGGGTCCCGGAAGTCGGGCTCGGCGCCGGCCGGGAGCAGCCGGCGGAGCACCTGGTCGGCGGTCCACCGGACGGTGGCTACCGTGGTGATGCCCAGGCGCTGGTAGACCTCGGCGCGTCCGGGGTCGTAGATCCGGGCGACGACGGCCTGGATGCCGAACTGCTCGCGCGCCACCCGCGCCGCGATGATGTTGGAGTTGTCTCCGCTGGAGACCGCGGCGAAGGCGTCCGCCTTCTTGATCCCGGCTTCGGCAAGGACCTCCTGGTCGAAGCCGACCCCGATGACCTTGGTGCCGTTGAACGCTGGGCCGAGCCGGCGGAACGAGTCGGCGTTGGTGTCGATGACCGAGACGGTGTGGTTGCGCTTCTCGAGGCTCCGGGCGAGCGTGCTCCCGACTCGGCCGCAGCCCATGATCACGACGTGCACGTTCGGAACGCTACACGGGTCCATGGGCCCGGGTCGTGCCTATGCGACGTTGGCACGCCTGCCAGGCAACAGGGCATGCCCTAGCCTTGCTGATCGTGGGTCTCACCGACATCTCGAAGCGCATCCTCGTGGGGCGCAAGCTGCGATCCTCGCAGCTCGGCGAGACGCTGTTGCCCAAGCGGATCGCCCTGCCGGTGTTCGCCAGCGATGCACTCTCGTCGGTGGCCTACGCCCCGGACGAGGTGTTCATCATGCTCGGGATCGCGGGCAGTGCCACGGCGTACCTCTGGTCCTGGAAGGTGGCCATCGCGGTAGCCGTGGTCATGCTCACGGTGGTCGCGTCGTACCGCCAGAACGTGCACGCCTATCCCAGCGGAGGCGGGGACTACGAGGTCGCGACGGTCAACCTCGGTCAGACCGCCGGGACGACAGTGGCGAGCGCGCTCCTCGTCGACTACGTCCTGACCGTCGCGGTGTCGATCTCGGCGGGCGTCGACAACGCCGCGGCAGCGCTGCCGTTCGTCAACGGGCACGAGGCGGTCTACGCGGTGGGTCTCGTGGTGCTGCTCGCGGCACTGAACCTCCGCGGCGTGCGGGAGTCCGGTAGCTGGTTCGCCATCCCGACGTACGGCTTCATGCTCGCCATCTTCGGCATGGCGCTCTGGGGATTCGCCCGCGACCTCCTGGGCAACCTCCCCGACGTCGAGTCCGCACAGTTCGACGTCATACCCCAAGAGGGCTACGAGGGCACGCTGACCACGTTCGCGCTCATCTTCCTGCTGGCCCGCGCCTTCTCGTCCGGGTGCGCCGCACTCACCGGCGTGGAGGCCATCTCCAACGGCGTCCCGGCCTTCCGCAAGCCGAAGAGCCGCAACGCCGCGACGACCCTGCTGCTGCTCGGACTGCTCTCGGTCACGATGATCCTCAGCATCATCACGCTGGCGCGGGACATGGGCCTGAACTACGTCGACCCCAGCGAGCTGGACCGACTACGCATGCCGGACGGCGGGCCCGTGCCGGACAGCTACGAGCAGCACACAGTGATCGCGCAGATCGCCGAGGCTGTCTTCGACAACTTCGACCCTGCCTTCTACTTCGTGGTGGCGATGACCGGGATCATCCTCGTCCTCGCCGCCAACACGGCCTTCAACGGCTTTCCGGTGCTGGGCTCGATCCTCGCGAAGGACGGCCTCATGCCGCGCCAGCTCGGCTCACGCGGTGACCGACTGGCCTACAGCAACGGCATCCTGATCCTGGCCGGCTTCGCGATCGTCCTCATCGTGGCGTTCGACGCACAGGTCACCCGGTTGATCCAGCTCTACATCGTCGGTGTCTTCGTCTCGTTCACCGTGAGCCAGCTCGGCATGGTCCGGCACTGGACACGGCACCTCAAGACCGAGACGGATACCGCGGAGCGCCGCCGGATGATGCGCTCGCGGGCGATCAACACCTTCGGCCTGTGCATGACCGGGGCGGTGCTGGTCATCGTGCTGTTCACGAAGTTCCTCGCCGGTGCGTGGATCGCGATCCTGGCGATGGGCGTCTTCTTCATGATCATGAAGAGCATCCGGCGTCACTACGACGCGGTGGGCGAGGAGCTGGAGATCCACGCCGACGACCAGGTGCTGCCGACCCGCGTGCACGCGATCGTGCTGGTGTCCAAGGTGCACAAGCCGACGATGCGGGCCCTGGCGTACGCCAAGGCCTCGCGACCCAACGCGCTCGAGGCAGTGATGGTCGCGACCGACCCGCAGGAGCGCGACCGGATCCTCGACGAGTGGGACCGCCGCGGCATCGACATCCCGCTCAAGATCCTCGACTCGCCGTACCGCGAGATCATCCGGCCCATCGTGGAGTACGCCAAGGCGATCCGCGCCGCCCAGCCGCGGGGTGTCGTGGCGGTGTTCATCCCCGAGTACGTCGTCGGTCGCTGGTGGGAGCAGCTGCTCCACAACCAGACGGCCCTCCGGCTCAAGACCAGGCTGCTGTTCACTCCGGGCGTCATGGTCACCTCCGTGCCCTTCCAGCTGCGGTCCTCGCAGATCGGTGAGGAGCGTGTGATGCGGCAGGACGAGCAGGTGAAGGCGGGCCGGGTCTTCTCGAGCTGGTCGGAAGGCATGGACGAGGAGCTCGATTGAGCTCCCTGCGGGGGAGCAGGTTCGAGGTCGAGGTCGGTCCGGTCGCGCATGGCGGCCACTTCGTGGCACGCCTCGACTCCTCCGCGGGCGACCTGGCCGGCACCGTCGTCTTCGTCCGGCACACGCTGCCGGGCGAGCGGGTCGTGGTGGCGCTCACCGAGGGCGAGCCGGGCGACCGCTTCCTGCGGGGCGATGCGGTCGAGGTGCTCGACGCGTCACCGGACCGCGTTCCCGTGCCGTGCCCCTACGCCGGACCCGGCGCCTGCGGTGGCTGCGACTTCCAGCACGTCGCCGTCCCGGCACAGCGGCGGCTAAAGGCGGCCGTGGTCTCCGAGCAGCTGCGGCGGATCGCGGGGATCGACCGGGAGGTGGTCGTCGAGCCTGTCCCGGGCGACGAGCAGGGGCTGCGCTACCGCACCCGGATGCGCTTCCACCGCGCCGCCGACGGCTCGCCGGGCCTGCGGGCCCACCGCTCCCGGCACGTTGTGCCGGTGGCGGACTGCCGGATCCAGGCGTCCGAGGCGCTGGTCGTCGTCGAGGGCGAGGGGCCGCCGGTCCGGGTGGTCGAGGAGCGGGTCGGGCGGGAGACCTTCGCAGTGGACGCGACCGGGTTCTGGCAGGTCCACCGCGGCGCCCCGGCGACGCTCGTCGACGCGGTGATGGAGGGCGCGGGTGCGCGTCGGGACGACCGCGTGGTCGATCTGTATGCCGGGGTGGGGCTGTTCTCCGTGTTCCTCGCCGACGCGGTGGGGGCTGCGGGCCGGGTGACCGCGGTCGAGGGCGATCGCAGCGCCGCGGCGCACGCGGAGGTCAACCTGAGCGGGCGTCCCTGGGCACACGTCCTCGCCGGGCGGGTGGACAAGGTGCTGCTCCGCACCGACCTGGGCAGGGTCGACGTCGTGGTGCTCGACCCACCGCGGGAGGGCGCCCGTCGGGCGGTCGTCGAGCGGGTGGCGCGGCTGCAGCCGCGCACGGTCGTGCTGGTCGCGTGCGACCCGGCCGCCTTCGCCCGCGACGCCGCCCTGTTTGCGGAGTGGGGCTACCGGCTGGGGCAGGTGCGGGCTTTCGATCTGTTCCCGATGACTTCCCATCTGGAGTGCGTTGCGCATCTCGTGAAGGGGTGAGCACCTACGGCGCCCTCTTCGGCTCGCTGCCGCGTCCTATGCGGTGTGACGCAGGGACTAAGGCTGGATCA
>Ga0190271_10002608_pt1 | contig 11008 bp, 7 predicted proteins | sample Popmic356T_FD_133747 | JGI IMG/M metagenome (GOLD analysis project Ga0190271, IMG submission 133747) | Populus adjacent soil microbial communities from riparian zone of Weber River, Utah, USA - 356 T | ecosystem: Environmental > Terrestrial > Soil > Riparian zone | place: USA: Utah | collected...
CCAGCACGATCGCGGCACCGACCCCGGTGCCCAGGTTCACGGTGACCAGGTTCGAGCAGTACCGCCCACGACCGAGCCACAGCTCGGCCATCGCGATCGCCTTCAGGGGGTTGTCGATCACCAGCGGCAGGTCGACCCGCTCGCGCAACCGGTCCAGGTCGACAGAGCGCCATGCCCAGCTCGGCACGAGCACCGAGACACCGGCCTCGTCGTCTTGCACGACGCCGGGCAGCGAGACACCGACGCCGACGACCTGCGCGTGCGCGACGCCTTCTCGCTCCAGCAGCGTGTCGAGCGTCTGCCCGATCGCCTCGACCATGACGTCGGTGCCGAGCAGATGCTCGTCGCGGTCGATCTGCTCGAAGGCGACCTGGTTGAGTGCGGTGTCGAAGAGCACGGCGCGCACGTACGTCTCCGCCACGTCTACCCCGATCACCCGGCCCCGGCCCGCGTTCATGGCGAGCGTCGCCGTGGGGCGGCCCACCCGCCCCGCGGTCACCTTCGTCTCGACGACGATGTCCTCGGCGAGGAGCTCGCCGACGACGGTGGCGACCGTCGCCGCGCTCAGCCCGGTCACCTGCTGGATCTCGTTACGCGTGATCTCGGTCGCGGACAGCACGGCGTGCAGGACGTCGAGCCGGCTGTCGCTGCGGATGTCACGCGAGGTCCGGCGCGGCACGGCCATGGTCGGAGCGGCCGGCGTGAGCGTGCGGCGGGCCCGCTTGGTCTCCTTCGCGCCCTTCGACTGCTGGGAGTCCTTGGGCTGCGTGCTCATGGCACGCACTCGACCCGCGTGGACGGCAGCCCGGCGGCGAGGAGCGTGACGACGGCAGCACCGCGGACGAAGACCACCAGGCGCCCATCGAGCGTGGACCGGCTGCTGGAGCGGTACGGCGTGTTGTCCGCGAGGTCGCCGTTCTCCAGGCCGAGCAGCTCGCCACCCTCGACCTCGACGCTCACCTCGACCTCTCCCTGAGCGGGACCGCCGTCGGCGTCGAGGAGCCGGCACTCGATCTGGGTGATCGGGTCCGTCACGAGGCCGACCTCCTCGCACCGGGCGCCCGCCGAGGCAGGCGGCTGCCACGCCATGGCATCCATCCGCGCCGGGGCGCCGCCGGCAACGAGCCGGTCGGTGACGGTCGCGCCGTCACGCTGGCACGTCAGCACGAGCGGCTCGGGACGTGGCTGGACGACGGCGGTCCAGTACCCGCCCTCGGCGTCCCAGCTCAGCGGGATCTGCTCGTCCCCACAGGCCAGCGAGACCTCGTCGCCGTTCGCGAAGCACAGCACCTCGACCGGCTCGGTCGCGCTGCCCCAGCTACGCGAGACCGGGTTCGACCAGAAGGAACGACGATCCCCGGCCGGGGGCACGGGGCGTGTCACGATCTGAGCGACCGGCTCTCCCGACCACCAGCTCTGCCGCAGCGCGGCGGTGGGCTTCGGGAACCCCGCGAGCGTCAGCAGCCCGGCACCAGAGCCGTGGATCGGCCAACCGTGGGCCTCGCCGAGATAGTCGATGCCGGTCCAGAGGAACTGCCCCGCCACGTACTCGTTGTCGAGCACCGCCCGCCACTGGCCGTACCCGTGGCCGTTCTCGCTGCCGACCAGTGGCGCGTCGGGGAAGCGTTGGTGGTCCTCGGCGTAGAGGTGCTCTTTGTAGTTGTAGCCGATCAGGTCGACCGTCTCGAGGAGGCCCGTCCGGCTGGACAGCTCGGGGAACGCCGCGGCGAGGGTGACCGGCCGGCTGGGGTCGGCGCGACGCGTGATCGCAGCGAGTCGCCGCGCGATCGTCGTCAGCCGACGCATGTCCGGTCGGTTGGGATCGTAGATGCGCTCGGCGGGCGGCTTGTTCTTGTCGTTGTTGCCCGTCATCTCATCGAACAGCTTGCTCGCGTACGGGTCGTTCGGGTAGTCGATCTCGTTACCGATGCTCCAGGCAATGATCGACGGGTGGTGGCGGTGGGCGTCCACCATCGCGACGAGGTCGCGCTCGTGCCACTCGGGAAACACGCTCGCGTAGCCCTCGTGGCGGGGCGGGTAGACGTTGTGCCCCTGCCACCACTTGTTCTTCGGGCTCTCCCACTCGTCGAAGGCCTCGTCGATCACGTACAGCCCGAGCACGTCGCACAGCGTGTAGAGCTCGGGAGCATGCGGGTTGTGCGCCATCCGCACCGCGTTGCAGCCGATCTCCTTGAGCGCGAGCAACCTGCGGAGCCACACCGCTGCCGGCACGGCGACGCCGAGCGTCCCCGCGTCCACGTGCAGGCAGACACCCCGCAGCTTGCGCGGCTCGCCGTTGATGCTGAACCCGTGATCGGGGTCGAACGCGAAGGTCCGCAGCCCGACAACGGCGTCGCCGGCCGCGCTCGTGACCTCGCCCTCGGCGGTCGGCCAGCTCAACGTGGTCGTCAGCCGGTACAGCTGCGGGTCGGTGTCCGACCACAGATGTGGCCGGGCCACCTCCGTGGTCACGTCGACGACGGCCTCGCCGTCGCGCAGCGCGATGTCGCTCTCGTGGATGTGCGTCTCGCCATCGGCGAGCGAACGCAGCTCGTGGCGGACATGCACGGCGAGGTCCTGGCCGAGCTCGCTCACGAGCTGCTGCACGATGCGGACGCTCGCCTGGTCGCCGTCGGCGGCGAGCGTGAGGACGTCAGTGCCTCGATCGCCGAGCCGGACCGTGTCGACGGCCTGGATCTCGACACGGCGTGTGAGGCCGGCGCCGTTGAACCAGCGGGAGTCGGAGAGCTCGACGTGCTCGATGCGCACCGCGAGCACCAGGTCGTCGTCGGGGGCGTAGGAGGCGATCTCAGTCAGGTCGAACGAGAAGGTGGCGTGGCCCGAAGGTCGGCTGCCGAGGTGGTAACCGTTCGCCCAGACGTCCGCGTTCTTGTACGCGCCGTGCAGCACCAGCCGCAGGTGCTTCTCGCCACCGGCCCGGACCTGGGACAGCGGGACGTGGGCGCGGTACCAGCCGATGCCGCCCGGAAGGTAGCCGGTGCCGCTGGAGGCCTCAGGCGAGAAGTCGAGCTCGACGCTCCAGTCGTGCGGTGCCGTGACACCGCGCCACGAGCTGTCGTCGAAGCCCTTCTGCCATGCCTCCCGCTCGTCGGCCAGCCTGAACATCCACCGGCTGATGTCATGGGAGCGCATGGGCGGGATCGTCCTTCTCGGTGTCGGAGGTGGAGGTGCTGGCGGGGATGTACCGGTCGAAGATGCGCACGAAGAGGATGCCGTTGACGACCGCGATCACGGCGAAGCCGATCACGAACCAGAGCAGGCCGTAGCCGACGGCCTTGGGGTAGAAGACGCTGATGACCACCGGGAGAGCGGTGATGATCAGGACCGTGAACGCCGTCAGGGTGTGCCGCCACGACATCAGCAGCGAGTTCTTCAGCACCCGTGTCGTGGTGTCCTCGAAGGTCGCGAGGTAGGGGAAAGCGAACAGGACCGTCATGGTGAGCTGGAGCGCTCCCACGAACCAGATCGCCAGCAGCACCAGCCGTAGCAGCGGCTCCTGGACGCCGGCTGTCACGACGAGGTACCACGCGGCGAACACCGCGCCGAGCCCCAGCAGCGCCGCGAGCAGCACCGTGCCGCTACGCAGGTTCGCCCGGAACGCCGCGAGGTAGTCCGCGCTCACCGACTGACAGCGGCCACGCACGATCCGCATCGCGGTCGAGCTCAGCGCAGTCAGGGAGGCGCCCAGGGTGATGACGGGCAGCGACGTGGCGACGAAGAGGAGGTTGAGGACGATGACGTCGCCGATCCGTCCGAGCACTCTCATCAGTGCCGAGTCCGCGGCGAAGACGGCCATCACTGCCCCCCTTTCCTCGCTGTCGATGACACCGGGTGCGGGCCCGTGAGATCACAGGCCCGCACCCTGGTCGTGCGGGACTCAGCCCTGGCTCTGCGCCCAGGTGTCCATGTCGGCCTGGACCGACGCGAGCGCGTCGTCGAAACCGGCGTCGCGCAGCTTCTGGCGCATCTCCTCGATCGCCGCCGCCGGGTCGTCGAACTTGCCGTACTGCAGCTGCGGGATGTACTCCGAGAACACGGCGCCCATCGCCGCCAGCGTGGAGTCGAGCGTGTCCTTGTTGAACAGCAGCGTCGAGAACGGGTAGTCGTGGGCGTTGGCGTCGAGCGCGTCGAACCAGGCCTGCTTGTCCGGCGGGTCGGTGGCACGCGGGGGCTCGAACTCGTCCATGCGACCGCCCCAGAAGTTGGCGCCGAGCGCATCGGTCGAGGAGTCGTAGCCCTCCGGGTACGTGAGCACGTCGCCGTCCATGACGTAGTCGGTGCCCTCGATGCCGAAGTTGAGGAATCGGTAGTCCTCCTCGTTGTTCCGCAGCAGGTCGTAGACCGCGAGCGCACGCTCGGGGTGGGCCGAGTTGGCGCTGACCGCCATCGCACCGTGCGTCTTCAGGTCGCGGCAGTAGTTGTTGTTCTCCGTACCCCAGTAGAAGAACTTGGGGTCGGAGCCGGGCTGCCGCTCGTTCAGCGTGGTGTAGACGCCGAGGAAGGTCTGCATGTGGTGCTGGTCGGCACCGGACAGACCGGCGTAGAGCTCCTCGCGCGTGTCTCCGTCGTAGCTGACCGCGTCCTCGCGCCAGACGCCGATGTCGTTCCACTGCTTGGCGAGCTGGGCGGCCGCGAGCAGGTCGTCACCCTCCATGTACCACGAGGTGACCTTGTTCGTGTCGGACCAGCTGGACTGGAACGGGAAGTAGTTGCCCGCGCTGAGCTGCTGCACAGTGAACATGTCGGTGTGACCCGCGAGGTAGCCGGTGAGGGCGGCCTCGTTCGGGCCGGCGACATCCCACGGGAAGGCATCGGGCTGGTTGTCCTTGACCCACTGGAAGTAGTCGGTGAACTCCTCGAACTTGGTGATCGTGCCGTTCGCGATGCCTGCCTCGGTGGCCCAGTCGCCACGGTAGAAGAACCCGTGGTTGGTCCACTGCGTGTAGTTGTCCTCCGGCATGAAGTAGATCTGGCCGTCGTCCAGCTTGCACAGCTCCCAGTTGCCGTCGGCGTTGACCTGCTCCCAGGTCTTGGGGGCGTAGGTCTGCAGCATCTCGTCCGACAGCGGCAGGAAGGCGCCCTTCTCGGCGTTCTCCCAGGCGAACAGCCAGTCGGTCGCCGTCGTGATCAGGTCGACGTTGTCGTCGCCCGAGAGCAGCTGCACGTTGTACTGGGTCTGCCAGTCGGCCCACTCGATGTAGAACAGCTCGAGGCTGGCATTGACCTGCTCGGTCAGCTTGGTGTTGAGCTGCTCCAGCATCGCCTCGAGGCGTCCGTTGGTGGGCTTGTCGCCGAGCACGAGCATGGTGATCTTGACGGCCTCGCTGGTGTCGTCCTCGCCGACGCCGCCACCGCCGCCGCCGTCGTCGCCGCCGCACCCGCTCAGGGTGACGCCCGCGCCGATGCCGAAGACGGCCAGGGCGCCGGTCTGCAGCAGCGTCCTTCTCTTCATCGTCTGCACTGCCTTCATGGTGGAGGGACTCCTTCGTCTGTGATCGTGGTGATCGGTCGTGAGTGGATGGTGATGCCTGAGGAGGCGTGGGAATGCTCAGCCCTTGACCGCGCCAACGGTGAGACCGCTGACGAAGTACTTCTGGACGAATGGGTAGGCCAGCAGGATCGGCCCGGTTGCGACGACCGCGCTGGCCATCTTCAGGGTGTTGCTCGGCAGGTCGGTCACCGAGACGTTGTCGCCCGCCACGGAGTTCCGCAGCGCGTTGGCGGTGTTGATGATGTTGTACAGGTAGTACTGCAGCGGCTTGAACTCCACCGTGCTACCCAGGTACAACGACGACAGGTACCACTCGTTCCAGTACCCGAGGGCAAGGAACAGACCCACGGTCGCCAGCGCGGGCTTCATCATCGGCAACGTGAGCTGGACAAAGATCCGGAAGTCTCCCGCACCGTCGACCTTGCCCGACTCGACGACCTCGTAGGGCACCGTCCGCATGAAGTTCTTCATGAGGATGATCAGCCACGGCGTCATCAGCAGCTGAAGGAAGACCGCCCAGTACGTGCCTCGCAGGCCCAGCTCCCGTGCGACCCACAGGAACGTCGGCGCCAGGCCCGCGGAGAACAGCGTGGTGAAGTAGATGAAGAAGGAGATCTGGTTCCGGAACCGGAAGTCCTGGCGGAACAGCGCGAACCCGGTCATCGAGATCACGAAGAGCCCGATCGCGGTCCCGAACACGGTCATCGTCACCGTGACCACGTAGGAGCCGATGATCTGCCGGGGAGACTTGAAGATGTACTCGTACGCGGTGAACGTGAAGCCGCGAGGGAACAGTCCGAACCCGTTCGCAAGGATCTCCGACTCGCTCGACAGCGATGCCGAGACGATCAGCACGAACGGCAGCAGGCAGAACAGCGCGAACAGCGCGACGAACGTGTAGGAGATCCCCCGCAGGATGTAGTCGCTGCGGTCCAGCTTGATCGTGCGCGGCGCGTTGGTCCGCCGTGACCAGCGGACACGTCGCGCCGGCAGCTTCTCCGCCTCCACCACGGTGACGACGTCCGCGACATGGGGTGAGGTCGTCTCAGAAGAGTGCATAGTCCTTGTTGATCCTTCGCACGAACCAGTTCGCCAGCATCACGAAGGCGAAGCCGAAGATGGACTGGTACAGGCCGACGGCGGTCGAGGTGGTGAAGTTGTTCTGCGACATGACCATCCGGTACACGGAGGTCTCGATGATGTCGGTGGTCTGGAAGAGCGCGGCGTTGTTGCCGACCAGGTTCCAGAACAGGCCGAAGTTGCCATGCATGATCCCGCCCAGTGAGAACAGCAGCAGGATGATGAACGTGGGCTTCAGGCTCGGCAGGATCACGAAGCGGATCCGCTGCCAGGCCGAGGCGCCGTCGATCGCGGCCGCCTCGAACAGCGTCTTGTCGATCCCCATGATCGCCGCGAAGTACACGATCGATCCGTATCCGGTGCTCTGCCACAAGAACGTGACGATGATGATCAGCGGCCAGACCCCGGCCATGCTGTAGATCTTGACCGGGTCCCCGCCAGTCGCCTCGATCAGGGTGTTCAGCACGCCGGTGTCGTAGTTCAGCAGGTTGAACGCGATCACTCCGACCAGCACCACCGAGATGAAGTACGGCAGGAACATCAGGGTCTGCGAGACCTTCTTGAAGTACTTCAGACGGAGCTCGTTGAGCATGATCGCCAACGAGATCTGCATCAAGTTGCCCAGCACGATGAACGCGACGTTGTAGAGAATCGTGTTCCGCGTGAGCAGCCAGAGCTGGCCGGACTTGATGAGGAACTCGAAGTTCTGCAGACCGACGAACGGGCTACCGAAGATGCCGTCCCGGTAGTTGAAGTTGGTGAACGCGATCCAGATCCCCGGCAGCGGGGCGTAGTTGAACAACACGAAGAACGCGATCGCCGGCAGGCACATGAGCAACAGCGTCCTGCTGTCGACCACGCTTCGCCAGAGCGACTTCGGTGGCCGGGCTTGTCCCACGACAGCCATCCCTGCTCCTTCGCAGTTCGGGTGGAACCGGCGCCTCTGCCGGCCCATGATCGACGGTTAAACCAACCGTCGAAGAAACTACCCGGACGGTACCTGCACATCCTGACATCGCGCAAGTCCCGAGCCGATGTCGTCACATCACGATTCGGTGTCAGGGCATCACGATTAGGTCTCGTCCCGGCTGTGGCACGCTCGATCTCCCGGGTCTGAGCAGTCCCTGAGCAGTCCCTGAGCAGTCCCTGAGCAGTCCCTGAGCAGCGACTGAGAATCGTGGGTGCGCCATCCGGCGCTGCCGACCTCAGTAGCGGTAGTGCTCGGGCTTGTACGGGCCTGCGACATCGACGTCGATGTACTCGGCCTGCTCCTTGGTGAGCTCGGTGAGGTCGACGCCGAGCGCCTCCAGGTGCAGCCGGGCGACCTTCTCGTCGAGGATCTTGGGCAGCCGCTCCACGGTCGACTCCTCCCCCTCCTCGAGCTCCTCGGCCTGCCACAGCACGATCTGGGCGAGCACCTGGTTCGCGAAGCTGGCCGACATCACGAACGACGGATGACCGGTGGCGTTGCCGAGGTTGAGCAGACGCCCCTCCGAGAGCACGATGATCGAGCGGCCGTCCTCGCCCGGCAGCGTCCACTCGTGGACCTGAGGCTTGATCTCGATCTTCTCCACGCCCGGCACGCGGGCCAGCCCAGCCAGATCGATCTCGTCGTCGAAGTGCCCGATGTTGCCGATGACGGCCTTGTTCTTCATCGCCAGCAGCTGCTCGACGCCCACGATGGCTGTGTTCCCGGTCGTCGTGATGACGAAGTCGGCCTGGCCGACCACGTCATCCAGACGTGCCACCTGGTAGCCGTCCATCGCCGCCTGCAGCGCGCAGATCGGGTCGATCTCGGTCACGATGACGCGCGCGCCCTGGCCGCGCAGCGCCTCCGAGGCGCCCTTGCCCACGTCGCCGTAGCCGCACACGACGGCGACCTTGCCGCCGATCAGGACGTCGGTGGCGCGGTTGAGCCCGTCGGGCAGCGAGTGACGGATGCCGTAGCGGTTGTCGAACTTGGACTTGGTGACCGAGTCGTTCACGTTGATCGCGGGGAACAGCAGCTCCCCGTGCGCCGCGAGCTGGGCGAGCCGGTTCACGCCTGTGGTCGTCTCCTCGGATACGCCCCGGATGCCGTCGGTGACCCTCGTCCAGCGACCCGGGTCGGCAGCGATCGTGCGGCGCAGCAGGTCGAGGAAGACGACCTTCTCCTCGGAGTAGCCCGCGTCGCCGGGCTCGGGAGCCGCCGGCACGGCGCCGGCGGCCTCGAAGCGGACGCCCTCGTGGACGAGCATCGAGGCGTCTCCGCCGTCGTCGAGGATCAAGGTGGGGCCGCCGGTCACGGAGTCCTGCCAGTCGAAGATCGCGTCGGTGCACTCCCAGTACTCGGGCAGCGTCTCGCCCTTCCAGGCGAACACGGGCACTCCCTGCGGGTCCGATGGCGTCCCGGCGCCGACGACGACGGCGGCCGCGGCCTCGTCCTGGGTCGAGAAGATGTTGCACGAGGCCCAGCGCACCTGTGCGCCGAGCGCCACCAGCGTCTCGATGAGCACGGCGGTCTGGACCGTCATGTGCAACGATCCGGCGATCCTGGCGCCGGTGAGCGGCTTGCTCTCGCCGTACTCCTCACGCAGGGCCATCAAGCCCGGCATCTCGTGCTCTGCCAGACGAATCTGGTGGCGGCCCGCCTCGGCCAGGCCGAGGTCCTTGATGCGGTAGTCGATGCTCACGCGACCAGGCTATCGGGGGCGGCCTCGCTCGCCGGACGTGTCCCGGACGCCACCACCGCGCACACGAGCGCCGGCACCAGCAGCAGCGCGCCGACCGCGTTGATCGCTCCGAAGCCGCCCCAGGCGAGCACGGGACCGGCGCACGCCGCGGCAGCTGCCCCTGCGTAGTTCATCCCTGCGTCGGTGACGCCCTGCAGGGGCACCCGGACGTCGTCGGCTGCCACGGCCGTCAGGTGGGCCGAGCCCGCGATCAGGCTGGCGCTCCAGCCGACGCCCAGCACCGTCAGCGCGGCCGCGGTCAGGACGCCGCCCCCCGTGCCCGCCCCGGCGAGGAAGCCGAGCACCAGCGCGACCGTGAGCAGGGCCATCCCCAGCCAGGCGACCGGCACGGCACCACGTCGGTCCACGAGCACTCCGAAGACCGGGCTGAGCGCGTACATCCCGAGAACGTGGAGGCTGATGACGACGCCGACCAGCTCCAGCGTCATGCCGTGATGCTGCATGTGCACCGGCGTCATCACCATCACCACGATCATCACCGCGTGCGCGCAGGCCACGAGCGCGACGGCGAACCGCGCCTGTCGGTGCCGCATCGCCCACCCGAGGGCAGCGATGGCCCCGCCGGATCGCGTCGGGGCGCGTTCGACCGCGTCGGCGGGCGCGCGTGGTAAGAGCACCGCGACCACGACGGCGCCGAGCGCGAACGCGACGACCGAGAACAGGTACGGGCCTGCGAGGTGCGGCAGCCCGAGAGCCATCCCGAGCCGGTCGCCGGGAGCCGTGAGGTTGGGCCCGGCGACCGCGCCGATCGTGGTGGCCCAGATCACCACCGACATGGCGCGGCCGCGGTTCGCAGCGCTGGCGTGCTCGGTGGCGGCGTATCGCGACTGAAGGTTCGCGGCGCTGGAGATGCCGAACAGTCCCAGCCCGAGCAGCAGCAGCCACAGCTGCCCGAGGACGACGGCGGCGATCACCAGTGCTGCTCCCACGGTCGCGAGCAGGTAGCCCAGCGCGAGCGCCCAGCGCCGACCCCTCGCGGTAGCGAGCGTGGCGAGCGGGACAGCCGCGACCGCTGCACCGAGCACGCTGGTCGCCTGGCCGAACCCGGCGACCGCAGTCCCACCGAGCTGTTCGGCCAGAAGGCCCCCGACGGCGACGCCCGAGGCCACACCCACGCCGCCCAGCAGGTTGCTCACCACGAGGACCTTGATGCCCCGATCGCCGACCTCGCCTCGCACGGCTGCGAGACTACCGGCGGCAGCACCACCGAAAGAGGGACCGACGTGTCGCACGAGTTCGACCTGATCACCGCGGAGTCGTTGCGCGACGCCGGCTGGAAGAAGTGGACCGAGTTCCCCGGCACCACCGGAGCCTGGATCGCGGAGATGGACTTCGGGACGGCACCCGCCGTCCAGGACACGCTCCGGCGGGCGGCGACCGGCGAAGGCCTGGGATACCTCGCGAGCAGCCGGCTGCGCGACCTGCAGAGTGCGTTCAGCGGCTTCGTCCAGGACCGGTTCGGGTGGTCGGTCGCAGCGGAGGATGTCCGCCCGGCGCCCGACGTGCTCACGGTGATGCAGATGGCGGTCCGGCTGCTGTCGCGACCCGGCTCGCCCCTCGTGCTTCCCACGCCCGCCTACATGCCGTTCCTGACGTTGCCGGCTGCGCTGGATCGCGAGGTGATCCAGGTGCCGCTCGCTCTCGACGGCGGCCACTACACCTACGACCTCGACGCGCTCGATGC
>Ga0190271_10002609_pt1 | contig 11004 bp, 9 predicted proteins | sample Popmic356T_FD_133747 | JGI IMG/M metagenome (GOLD analysis project Ga0190271, IMG submission 133747) | Populus adjacent soil microbial communities from riparian zone of Weber River, Utah, USA - 356 T | ecosystem: Environmental > Terrestrial > Soil > Riparian zone | place: USA: Utah | collected...
GCCGAGCTACGTGAACATCGGCGCGTATGTAGATAGCGGCACCATGGTCGACACCTGGGTCACCGTCGGTTCCTGCGCGCAGATCGGCAAGAACGTTCATCTTTCGGGCGGCGTCGGAATCGGTGGCGTACTCGAGCCACTGCAGGCTTCGCCCACCATCATCGAAGACAACTGCTTCATCGGTGCGCGCTCCGAAGTGGTCGAAGGCGTCATCGTCGAAGAGGGCTCGGTGATTTCGATGGGCGTGTTCATCGGCCAGAGCACGAAGATCTATGACCGCGCCAGCGGGCAGATCCTGCAGGGTCGCATCCCGGCCGGATCCGTGGTGGTGTCGGGCAACCTGCCCTCGTCCGACGGCAAGTATTCGCTGTACTGCGCCGTCATCGTGAAGCGCGTTGACGCGCAGACGCGGGCCAAGACCTCGATCAACGAATTGCTGCGCGCGGACTGACGTGGGCGCCAACACGTTATTCGTGTTGCTCCTCTTCGCCGGGCCGCTGGCGTTGTACGCGTTTCTGATCGGCATGATCACCACGGGTGTTGCAACTTGGCCGGTTGCAATCCTGCGCCCCCTTCTACTCACGTTGCTGATCACGCCGGGAATTGCCGCGGGTCACGGAATCGGCTTTGCGCCAATGGCAATCATGCTTTTCCACGGACTGACAACGGAGAACCGGGGCATGATGCTGAGCCAGAACCTCACGATCTGGCTCGTGGTCGCCTTGCTCGCGTTCCTTTTTGAATGCGGACTCGCCGCGTGGCGACGTCGCAAGCAGCCCCGCGCGCTCCGAAGTGATGGGGCGGCATCTGCTCAGGCGCTGCGCCAATTGTCTGGCGAAGAGTAACCTTCATGCACCCGCGCGCCGCCGAACTCATCACGCAGCTACAGCTGGAACGCCATCCCGAGGGCGGCTACTACCGCGAGATCTTCCGGTCCGCGGAACTGGTTGAGCCTGCGGATGGCCGTGGACCGCGCGCGGCGCTCACGACTATCTATTTCCTGTTGCCCGCTGGCATCGTCAGCCGCTGGCATCGCGTCACGTCGGACGAGGTCTGGCATCTGTACGAAGGCGGGCCACTCGAGGTGCTCTCGGTCGACCCCGCGTTCGGCGCACTTTCTCGCCACAAGCTCGAATCGCATGCACCTGTGTGCACGGTCGCAGCCGCACATTGGCAAGCCGCGCGCACGCTCGGCGACTACGCGCTTGTGGGTTGCACCGTGGGCCCGGGGTTCGATTTTGAAGACTTCACGATTCTGGCCAATGACGCAGCCAGCACCGTGCGCCTGCTCGCGCTCGATCCGGAACTCGCGTCGCTCGTCTGAGGGCCGCTGCCGAATGAGCGGGTCTACGGCCCCGGAGTTCCGAGCACCAGCGAGAGGGTGATTTGCTCGCCGGTCAAGGTGCCCGCGGTCACCTTGAATGGCACGCCCGGCAGATTCATGTCCACGATGTAGCCCGCGCGCACATTGGACTCGACCGCCGTAAAACCGATGGTGGTCTCGCCCTGGTCGATTTGGAGCGGCATGAAGGGCTCCAGTTCGAGGCCGGGAGCGACCCATTGGACAATGCCCGGTGCATCGCGGCGGATAAACGCAGCGCGGCGGCGTTGCTGGTTGTCGCGCGCCGTGAACAAAAGAATGTTGCCGTTGAAGCGCTCGAGGCTGTCGAGATTTTCGATGCCTCCGGGAGGCGAGAGCAAGCCTAACTGCTCGCCCGTCGAGACTCTCACCAGGTGAATCTCGGTCGCGAGCGGATTGGCGGCGGCAGCGCCGTGGACCAGCAAATCCCCGCGCACCAGGATGGGTAAGGATGCCGCAGCACCCGGATAACGCGTGACTTCGCGCGCGCTGAGCGGGGCGTCGAGCGGCGCCGCCCAGATCACCGACGCGGCGGTATTGGTGTTGCGCAGCGTGACCAGCAGCGTGGCACCAGGCTGCTGAGCGAATTGAACATTGGTGAGGGAGTCGAAAGGGTTCGCCGCCGGTGGCGTCCACAACGACAACAGCTGGCCCGGGTTCTGAAGATCGTATCCTTCGACGGCGCCGGAGAACGGAAATCTGTCGACGATGAAGCGTCCGTCCGGCGAAACCACGGAGAACAGTGGGCTGAACCACGGGACGCCGAAATCGGAAATTCGTTGCACGGTGCCGGTTGTCATGTCAGCGACGAAAAGCGTTTCGTCGGGGAAACCAGCGCCGGAAATGACGAGCACTCGCCCTGCCGCACCGCCGCCGTATTGAACCGACGAAACTTCACCGACGCCGGTCAACGGCATCCGCTGGACGACCGCGCGCGTGGCGACGTCAACACTCACGAGCTCATAGGTGCCGGGCAGCGAAATGTCATCAGCATTCGTGACGCGCTCCGCCACGATAAAGCGACCTGCATTTGACCCAACGACGATCCCACGCGCCAGCGCCACATTGCCGAGCAGCACAGTCGGCGGGCCCAATGGTGAGGCGCGCGGCGCGACCATGATCACATCCGACCGGGTCGCGGATGTGCAGCGCGTGCCGATGTAAGAATCTCCATTGGCGAAAATCACCGCTGAGCCCGCGTTGCGACAGGGACCGAGCGCCGCCAGGTCGAGATAGTCACTTGCAGCGGGGCCGGAGATGAACACACGTCCGACGTCTGCCGGAGACGCCGAGAAGGCGGACAGCAATACACGTGCGGTGGGACCGACAGTGACGGAGACGGCGGCAGGTGGGGAAAACGCCCCGTGGCTGTCGCGAGCGCGATAGGTGAACTCGAGCACACCAGAAAAACCCGCCGCCGGCGTGACTTGTAATGCGCCGGAAGCGAGCACCGCAAAAGTTGCCGTGGACGTGGTTGCGGGCGCCTCAACGGTCAGCGGGTCGCCGTTGGCATCTGAATCGTTGGCGAGCACGTTGATATCAACGGTAACCGCGGGGCGCGTGCGGGCACTGTCTGGGACGGCCACCGGCGCCGTATTTGCGGCGGGCCGGTCGGACGAACCAGAAGAACCGCCGCCACAACCGGCAACAGCGAGACCGGAGAGCGCTGCCATCAGAATCCGGATTGACATGACCGGAGGGTAACCGATCGGCCAGAGCGAGGGAAACCCCGATAGTTAGCCCGTTACGGCGAGCGGATCGGCGTGAACACTGTGCCAGGCACCACGCCGGTCGCGGCCGGATCGAACTGGCCGCCGATAAACCCCACGTGCCGCGCAATGTTGCGCGCGTGATCGCCGATTCTTTCGAGCGATCGCATTATGAAAGCAGCTTCGATCGCCGCCTGGGTCTGGCGCACGTCTTCCATGGCGCGCGTGAGGATGCGCCGCAGCGCAGCAGCGTATTCCGAATCCATTTCCTGGTCCTGGTGGATCACGGCGGCCGCAGCGACCGGATCGAGCCGGTCGAACGCCTCGAGCGACGCCCGGATCATCAGCACCGCCAGCCGGCCTAACTGCCGGGCCTCGCGCGCGGTCGCGGCGCCCGGTCGAAAGCCATTCGACTCGCTGTCGGCGAGCACGGCCAGCGCCAGCTTCTTGGCCTCATCGGCGGCGCGTTCGAGCTCGGTGACGACCTTGTCGATGGCGAACACCGCACGCAGGTCCTGCGCCACCGGCTGTCGCCTGGCGATCACCTGCAGCGCGGCCTCCTCGATCTCGGTGTCATACAGATTGATCTTGCGCTCGCGCTCGAGCACCAGCGTGGCCATCGAGCGGTCCCACCCCGAGTAAGCGTTGACCGCGAGCTGCACCTGGTCGATGACCAGCGCCCCCATGGACACCGCCTGTACGTGCAGCGACGACAGATCGCCGTCGAATGCGCGTGCGGTGTGGCCTTCGAGACTCAGTGACATGGCGATAGTAGTTAGCCGAAGCGACCCGTGATGTAGTCTTCGGTGAGCTTGTGGCGCGGGTTCGTGAAGATGCGATCCGTCTCGCCCACCTCGATGAGATCGCCGAGGTGGAAGTACGCCGTGCGCTGCGACACGCGGGCCGCCTGTTGCATGGAGTGCGTGACGATCACGATGGCGTAGCTCTGCCGCAGCTCTTCCATGAGGTCTTCGATGCGCGCGGTGGCGATGGGATCCAGCGCCGAGCACGGCTCGTCCATGAGAATCACTTCGGGGTTTACGGCAATCGTCCGTGCGATACACAAACGCTGCTGCTGGCCACCGGAGAGCGAGGTCCCCGGCTGCTGCAGGCGATCTTTCACTTCCTCCCACAACCCGGCTCGCTGCAGCGAGCCGTGTACGATTTCGTCGAGCTCGACACGGTCACCGGCGAGCCCGTGGATTCGCGGACCGTAAGCGACGTTTTCGTAGATGGACTTGGGGAACGGATTCGGCTTCTGGAACACCATGCCGACGCGGGCACGCAGTTGCACGACGTCCTGTTTCTTGTCGTGGATGTCTTTGCCATCGAGCAGGATCGAACCCTCCACGCGCGCTCCGACGATCGTGTCGTTCATGCGATTTAGGCAACGCAGGAAGGTGGACTTGCCACACCCGGACGGTCCGATCATCGCGAGAACCTGCTTCTTGGCGACGTCGATACTCAGCTTCTTGATGGCCTGCTTCTCGCCGTAGTACACGTCGACATCGCGGCAGCTGAAGATGGGATCGTCAACGGTGATGACGCCGACCGTCTTGCCCGGTTCGGTCGTCTCCTGCAGAGGGGCCGGCTCCGACGTCCGGGCGCTCGGCTTCAGATTGAGACCTGATCGTTCCACTTGTGCCGCTTCCATATTTTCACCAGCGTCTTTCGAATCGTTTACGAAGGATTACAGCAGTCGTGTTCATGACCACGAGGAAGGCCAGGAGCACGATGATGGCGCCCGAGGTCTTCTCGACGAAGCCGCGCTCGGGGCTGTCAGACCACAGGAAAACCTGCACGGGCAGCGCGGTGGCCGCATCCGTGACGCCGTTCGGAATGTCGACGATGAAGGCCACCATGCCGATCATGAGCAACGGTGCGGACTCACCCAGCGCTCGCGCCATGCCAATGATGGTGCCGGTCAGCATGCCGGGCATCGCCAGCGGCAACACGTGGTGCGTCACCATCTGGATCTTCGAGGCGCCCATGCCGAGAGCCGCTTCGCGGATCGACGGCGGCACGGCTTTCAGCGCCGCACGCGAAGCGATGATGATGGTGGGCAGCGTCAGCAGCGTGAGCACGAGCGCGCCGACCAGCGGCGCGGAGCGCGGCAGGCCGAAGAAACCTATGAACACCGCGAGACCCAGCAGGCCGAACACGATGGAAGGCACCGCCGCGAGATTGTTGATGTTCACTTCGATGAGGTCGGTCCAGCGATTGCGTCTCGCGAACTCCTCGAGATAGATGGCCGTCGCCACGCCGATGGGGAACGACAGCAGCAGTGTCAGCGCCAGCATGAAGAACGAACCGACCACCGCGCCCCAGATGCCGGCGTTCTCGGGCTCGCGCGAATCGCTGCCGGTCACGAAAGTCTTGTTGAACTTGAGCGCGAGCGCGCCTTCCGCCTGCAGTTTGTCGCTCCACGCGAGCTGCTGATCGGAAAGCGGACGCTCCGCTTCGGGGATCGTGCGATCGATGCGACCCTTGCGCAGCAGGTCGACGGCGTCGCTGGCGAGCAGCCAGCGGGTTTCTGTCTTGCCGATCAGGGACGGATCTTCGAGGACGCTTTTCTGCAGCGCGAAGGGCGCGCTGCCGCTCACGAGGCGCATGAGCTCACGCGACGCCGCACGCCCTTCGGCATCCGGGAATTTTGCCTTGAGCGACGCGCGAATCACCGCCGTGTAGTCGGCGGCGTGCAGTTCATCGGCGTTGCGATTGCCCGACGGATCGATGATCTGCGGATCGAAGTAGATCGGAACGCGCAGCTGCGTCTGCTGAAATGCACCGATACCGTTGGAGAAGATCACGAAGAACAGGTAGACCAGAAAGAGCATCCCTGCGGTCACAGCGGCGAAGCCATACGCGCGGAACCGCCGTTCCGCCCAATAACGGCGGCGCAGGCTGCGCTCGACGATCGCCTGGGTTTCAGCAGGCGTATGGCGCGGCTTATTCGTATTGCTCACGGTATTTCCTGACGATGTGCAGTGCCAGCACGTTCAGCGCCAGCGTGACCAGGAAGAGCACCAGGCCGAGCGCAAACGCAGCGAGTGTCTTAGGGCTGTCGAATTCCTGGTCGCCGACCAGCAGCGTGACGATCTGAACGGTCACGGTGGTGACGGCTTCGAGTGGGTTGGCGGTGAGATTCGCGGCCAGTCCCGCGGCCATCACCACGATCATGGTTTCGCCGATGGCGCGCGACACGGCCAGCAGCACGCCACCGACGATGCCGGGCAACGCGGCGCGCAGCACCACCTGCCGTATGGTCTCCGAACGCGTCGCGCCGAGCGCGTAAGCGCCGTCGCGCAGTGACTGCGGAACCGCGCTGATCATGTCGTCGGCCAGCGAGGAGACGAAGGGGATGATCATGATGCCCATGACGAATCCGGCGGCGAGTGCGCTTTCGGATGCGACATCGAGGCCCAGACCCTCGCCCCAGCCACGCAGTGCGGGCCCGATGGTCAACGCCGCGAAGAATCCGTACACCACCGTGGGCACGCCCGCGAGCACTTCGAGCAGTGGCTTGGCCCAGGTACGGAACCTGGGATGTGCGTATTCGGCCAGGTAGATAGCCGAAAACAGGCCGATGGGCACGGCGATGACCATGGCAATGAACGAGATGAGCGCTGTACCGGCAAACAGCGGGACGGCACCGAAGGATCCGGAAGAGCCCACCTGGTCCTCGCGGATCGCCATCTGCGGGCTCCACGACGTGCCGAACAGGAAATCGATCGGCGAGATCATGGAGAAGAAACGGAATGCTTCGAAGGCCACCGAGGCGACGATGCCGATGGTCGTAAACACCGCGATCGTCGAGCAGCCGATCAACATCCATTCGATGACGAGTTCGACGCGATTGCGGGCGCGCAGCTCGGGTGTGATGCGCGAACGGACCAGGATCACGGCACCGATGGACAACACCATGACGACCACGGTGAGCGCCATGCGGCTGATGCCGCGCAACTCTATGTACTCGGCGGATGCTCCCCTGACGGCTTCGCTCACGGACGCGGCCGGAACATTGCCCGCGACCAGATTGCGCACGTCGTTCATTACCAGCGACAGATCGTTCGCGGACAGATCGCGCACTCCGGCCGGGAGATGATCGACCACCAGGCGAAGGATGATGGCGTCCTGGAATGCGAGCCACAGGCCGATGACTGCGAGCGCCGGCAATGCACACCACATCGCCGTCATCAGTCCGTAATGAGCGGGCAGCGAATGCAGGTGACGCACACCGCGCGTGCCGCCCACCAGGGCCAGCGAACGCGATTTGCCAATCCAGAACGCGCCCACGGACAGCAGCGCGAGCGCAAGGGTCAGAGCCGCCGGAGTCATATGTTTTCTTCGGTTCCGTAGGGGCATCGCCCGCGTCGATTGCGGGCGCCACCCTGTTTAACGCTGCTTTGTTACAGCTTCGTGAATTCCGGCCGGGCGGCCTTCCTCGCCTGAGGAGCCGCCCGGTCGGATCGATCAGAACCGGTAGTTCAGGTCGAGCTGTAAGCGCTTGTAATCACGATCAATTATGCCGGTGATCACGGTCGTATCGAGCGGGGCCGGTGTGGCCTCGTTGAACACTGTCACCGACTGCGGAACGTCGTTGGAGAGGTTGTTGAGGAACAGCGAGGCATTCAACGTCCAGTTCCGGGCCACGGTGTAGCCACCGCGCAGCACGATGCCGTCCGTGTCCGTGTTGCCGTCGCCGAAGTCGGAGTCGAGGAGCTGGCCGAAGAGCGCGTCTTTCTCGACCTTCTGATACATCGCACCGAAGTCCCAGGTGTGGGCAGCGGCACTCGCTGCGCCGTAGCTGAAGCCACCTGACATCGCCGTGTCGAGCTTCTCGCCAGCCACAAGGTTCACTTCTGCTTCGGTGTTCTGCGCGTAGTCGACGAAGAACCGCAACGGACGCCCGGCCACCGTCGCGGTGAGGTCGGCGAATCCCTGGATGACGTCGAAGTCAGAAAACAGACAGGCGACGCCCGCACCCAACGTGCGATTGCACACCGCAGCGCTCGTGGTCGTCGTGTTGCCGAAGGAGCTGCCACCAAAGAACGGGTTGTAACCCTGCACGCCATCGAAGTTGAAGTACGTGCCGGCGACCGTGAGCTTCACGCTGTCGGAGAACGGGATGCGGTATCCGATCTGCGCGCCGTACATGATGGAGTCGGTGTTGCTGGCATTGGTGACGTTGCCGAACGACAGCGCGCGTTCTGCGAGCCAGTCATACCACGTGCTGGCGAAGAAATTGCCCTTCGCGTAATTCAGCGCGAAGCCTTCCGGGTTGACGTCATTGTCGTAGAAGTAGCTCGGCGTGCGCACCCAGGGATAACGCTGCTTTCCGAAAGTCATCTTCCAGTCCGGGGTCAGCGCCCAGGTCACGAACGCGAGATCGAGCTCGATTTCCTTGCGCGAATTCTGGTCGGTGAGCGTCTGGTTGGCCGAGCGCGGATCCGACGAGCCGGTGGCGAGCGCAAGAACGCCCGTGATGTTGTCGTTCACGCGGAAGTTCGCGGCGAGCCGCGCGCGGATGCGATCACGTTCGCGATTGCGTTCCACGTATTGCACGTCGAAGCCTTCGTAGCGGTAGCGCAGGTCGCCGGAGAACGACAGGCGCGATTTCTCCTGCGCGACCACGTCGGCGGTCTTGTCGGCGGTCGCCTGGGTCTCTTCGACGGTCTTCTTGGTCTGCGTCTGCGATTTCTCGAGCTGGTCGATCTTGGCAGACAGGGCGGCGAGCTGCTGCTTCAGCGCCTCGATCTCGGCGTTCTGCGCGAACGCCGCTTGTGGCGCGAACAGCGCCGAGCCGACGATGGCGCTGGCAACGGCCAGGGAAATCAGATTGCGTTTCATGTTTTTTCTCTAACTAATAGTGTGGATCAGAGCTTGAGCGGCTTCAGCGCCTTGGAGTCGTCGCGGATCTTGCCGATCTCGTTCTTGAGCGGCGGGATCAGACCCTTGTCCGCCAGGTACCCTTCTTCGCCGAGAGCCTTCTCACTGGTGTACTCGGCGATGAACTCGGAGATACCGGGGATGACTCCCACGTGCGCCTTCTTGACGTAGATGAACAGGGGACGCGAGGCGGGATACTTGCCCGAGGCGACCGACTCGTAGGTCGGCGATACGCCGTCGACCACCGCGCCCTTCAGCTTGTCGAGATTCTCTTCGAGGAAGCTGTAGCCGAAGATGCCGACGGCATCCTTGTTAGCCGTCAGCTTCTGGACGATGAGGTTGTCGTTCTCGCCTGCTTCCACGTAGGCGCCGTCTTCACGCACCGTGTCGCAGGCGCGCTTGAAGCGCGGCTCGTCCTGCGTGCGCAGGCCGTCTAGCCAGGCGTACGTGCGGCAACCTGCTTCGAGATAGAGCTCGACGAACGAGTCGCGCGTACCCGAGGTCGGCGGCGGACCCAGCACCTCGATCTTGGTGGCCGGCAACTTCGGGTTGACGTCCTTCCACGTGGTGTACGGGTTCGGGATCAGCGAGTTCGGGTTGGCCGGATCCGGCACGTTCTTCGCGAGCGCGAGGTAGATGTCCTTGCGCGTCACGTTGAGCGCGGCGCCGGTCTTGTTCTCGGCGATCACGATGCCGTCGTAGCCCACCTTGATCTCGACGACGTCTTTCACGCCGTTCTTGGCGCAGGTCGCGAGCTCAGCCGCTCGAATGCGTCGCGAGGCATTGGCGACGTCGGGAAACTGCGGCCCGACACCGTTGCAGAACAGCTTGATGCCGCCGCCGGTGCCCGTGCTCTCCACTTTCGGCGTCTTGAACTTGCCGCCGCGGCCAAATTGCTCGGCCACCGTCGTGGTGAACGGATAGACCGTCGATGAGCCGACGATGGTGATGGAATCGCGCGCCGACTGTGCCTGCGCGCTGGTGCTCATGGCGCAGACGATGCTGGCCGCGAGAGAAGAAATCAGGATATTGCGAGTCACTGTTATTGCCTCCGGTTGTGACCGGCGGCAATTTATGACTGCAAGGTTGCACAAATATTTCAGCGCACCGCATTTCACTGAACAGTCATAAAACTCCTTGCTGCACAGGGCCCAGTTCCGTATAACGCGCTGCGATGTCATCCACCGTCGACCTCACGCTCGATCTCATCGGGCGAAACTCCGTAACCCCGGCCGACCAGGGCTGCCAGGAAGTCATGACACGCCGCCTCGCCGAGGCCGGTTTCGAGGTTGAAAACCTGCGTTATGGCAATGTGGACAATTTCTGGGCGACGCGCGGCAAGGGCAGCCCGGTGCTTTGTTTCGCGGGGCATACCGACGTGGTCCCGACGGGGCCGCTCGAAGATTGGAAGAGCGATCCATTCAAGCCCGCAGTGCGTGACGGCCAGCTCTTTGGCCGTGGCGCCGCGGACATGAAGAGCGCGCTCGCGGCCATGGTCACGGCCACCGAAGATTTCGTGAAAGCTCACCCGAAGCACAAGGGCACGATCGCTTACCTGATCACCAGCGACGAGGAAGGCCCGTCGGTGGATGGCACCAAGAAAGTGGTCGAGACCTTGCGTGAGCGCGGTCAGAAAATCGACTGGTGCATCGTCGGCGAGCCATCGAGCGAAAAGGAACTCGGCGATACGATCAAGATCGGCCGCCGCGGCTCGCTGTCAGGCCGGCTCACGGTGCATGGCGTGCAGGGTCACATCGCCTATCCGCAGCTCGCCGAAAACCCGGTGCATACCTTTGCGCCCGCGCTGGCCGAGCTCACGGCGCGCGTCTGGGACAACGGCAACGAACACTTCCAGCCGACGAGCTTCCAGATCTCGAACTTCAACGCCGGCACCGGCGCGCCGAACGTGATCCCAGGTGAACTCAAGGCTCGATTCAACCTGCGATATTCGCCGGTACAGACCATCGATGGCCTCAAGGTCATCGTCGAAGGCATCCTCAAGAAGCATGGCGTGCGCTACACGCTCGAGTGGTATGTCTCGGGGGA
>Ga0190271_10002610_pt1 | contig 11002 bp, 14 predicted proteins | sample Popmic356T_FD_133747 | JGI IMG/M metagenome (GOLD analysis project Ga0190271, IMG submission 133747) | Populus adjacent soil microbial communities from riparian zone of Weber River, Utah, USA - 356 T | ecosystem: Environmental > Terrestrial > Soil > Riparian zone | place: USA: Utah | collected...
CCTCAAAGCAATCGAAAGGATCCCCTACATGGCACGCTCCGACGTCCTGGTCACGGTTGACTGGGCCGAGAGCAATCTCGACGCCCCGAACACCGTCTTCGTCGAGGTCGATGAGGACACCAGCGCCTACGACACCGGCCACATCCCGGGGGCGATCAAGCTGGACTGGAAGACCGATCTGCAGGATCAGGTCAAACGCGACTTCGTCGACACCGAGCAGTTCTCCAAGCTGCTGTCCGACCGTGGCATCGCCAACGACGACACCGTGATCCTCTACGGCGGCAACAACAACTGGTTCGCCGCGTACGCCTACTGGTACTTCAAGTTGTACGGCCACCAGGACGTGAAGCTGCTCGACGGCGGACGCAAGAAGTGGGAGCTCGACGCCCGCCCGCTGTCCACCGACGCGGTCACCCGCCCCGGGACCAGCTACACCGCCAAGGATCCCGACAACAGCATCCGCGCGTTCCGCGACGAGGTCATCGCCGCGATCGGCATCAAGAACCTGGTCGACGTGCGCTCCCCCGACGAGTTCTCCGGCAAGATCCTTGCCCCGGCGCACCTGCCGCAGGAGCAGAGCCAGCGTCCAGGCCACATTCCCGGTGCCCTCAACGTGCCGTGGAGCAAGGCCGCGAACGAAGACGGCACCTTCAAGTCCGACGAGGATCTGGCCGCGCTCTACGCCGCGGCCGGCCTGGACGGCGAGAAGGAGACCATCGCCTACTGCCGCATCGGTGAGCGTTCGTCGCACACCTGGTTCGTGCTGCAGGAGCTGCTGGGGCACGACAACGTCAAGAACTACGACGGCAGTTGGACCGAATACGGCTCCCTGGTGGGCGCCCCGATCGAGTTGGGAAGTTGATATGTGCTCTGCACCGAATCAAGGACTGACCTTGCCCGCGAGCGTCGACCTGGAGAAGGAGACGGTGATCACCGGCCGCGTCGTCGACGGCTCGGGTCAGGCTGTGGGAGGCGCGTTCGTGCGTCTGCTGGACAGCTCTGACGAGTTCACCGCGGAAGTCGTCGCATCGGCGACCGGCGACTTCCGGTTCTTTGCCGCGCCCGGCACGTGGACCCTGCGCGCCCTTTCGCCTGCGGGCAATGGGGACGCCAGCGTCGCACCCTCCGGCGCGGGCATCCACGAGGTAGACGTCAAGGTCGCCTGAGTTCACGGCGCGCAACGCAGCGTTGCGCTGATCCTGCTGTGAAAGTGCTGCAGGATTAGCTGCTGTCGGTCAAAATATGGTGACTCCTTCGCTGCTGGGCGCGGGATCACCACTAGCACTAGGACCGACCATGAAGATCACGATCGCTTGCGCCGCGGCAGCGGCTTTCGCTGCAGCTGCTCTGGTCAGTGCGCCCGCGGCTGTCGCGACTCCGGAGGACGATTTCCTGGAAGTGATCGCCGGCGGCGGCATCACCTGGCCGCCGGACAAGACCCCGCAGGTGATCGAGACCGGCCAGGCCGTCTGCCAGGACTGGGACAACGGCGCCTCGTTCGAGCAGGAGGTCACCGACCTGACGAGTGTCACCAGCTGGTCGGACTATCAAGCCGGCTACTTCATAGGCGCTGCCACGGGGGCGTTCTGCCCCGAGTACGAGTACAAAATAAGCTGACCTGCAAGCACAGCTGCGGTGAGCGGCGGGCGGCCATGAGGATTGCGATGGTCAACGCGACCCGCGGCGGTGTTCGGCACCTCCAGATCCATGGTTTCCAGGTGGCCGATCGGGCGGTCGGTCAGGCCCTCGTCGACGCCGGCTATCAAATATGCGCGGGAGTGGACAGCGGCGAATCCGCGGCCGTCATCATCACCGATGATGTCGCCGAGACTGGCTGGACCGGTACGGCCTCTGCCCTGAGCACTTCGAAAGGGCTGTAGCGGAGGCGGAGACGCTGGGCAGCTAGAATGCGTGCCGTGGTGCTGTTCTTCGAGATCCTGCTCGTCGCGGCCGTCGTGGTGATCACGTGGTTCGCGCTGTACGCGCTGTACCGCCTCATCACCGACGAATCGTGAGCTCCGGCGCGCGCAGCGCAGGGGACGACCCGGGGATCAGGTCCGGCGACGAGGCGGTCGCCGCAGCTGCCCAGCGAGCCAGAGAAACCGCCGCGCGCAACATTCCGGTGTTCGGCGACCTTCCGCTGCCTGCCGACACGGCCAATCTGCGCAAGGGCGCCAACCTCAACGACGCGCTGCTGGCACTGCTGCCGTTGGTGGGTGTCTGGCGCGGTGAGGGCGAGGGCCACCGCGCCCACGGTGACTTCCGGTTCGGTCAGCAGATCGTCGTGTCCCATGACGGCGGCGACTATCTCAACTGGGAATCGCGGTCCTGGCGATTGAACGACGATGGCGACTACGACCGGCCGGATCTGCGCGAAACCGGTTACTGGCGTTTCGTCAACGATCCGGGCGACCCTGCCGAGTCGCAGGCCATCGAGCTGCTGCTGGCGCACTCGGCCGGCTATGTCGAGTTGTTCTATGGCAGCCCACTCAATCAGTCGTCCTGGGAGCTCGTCACTGACGCGCTGGCACGTAGCAAGTCCGGCATGCTCGTCGGCGGAGCCAAGCGGCTTTACGGCATCGTCGACGGTGGCGATCTCGCCTACGTGGAGGAACGAGTCGACGCCGACGGCGGGCTGGTACCGCACCTGTCGGCCCGCCTGTCGAGGTTCGTCGGATAGTACGTCGCCGGGCCCGGTTCGCAGACCCGCGAAAACCGCCCCCAGACATGGTGCGACCCCCGAGCCGTTGTTCCTGGTCGGACAAGACCGAGAGGCTCGGGGGCCGGGTGGCTGCGGGGATTTCGCCAGCGCGCGCAAGTGCGTCAACGGCTCCCCGGCGCTGCTAGCTCGCAGCCACCTCACATGTCCATAAGTCAATCAATTTCTCGGACCACCTCCTTCCCTGTGTACAGGCGACCGTACTCGCGCTTCGGCAGCGCGACAACCGATTTAGCGGCTAGCGATCGCTGAGAATCGCGGCGTCCACCAACCCTGCGACATCGTCGGCCGACTGCGCGGGGCCGAGCGCAAAGCCGTCGAGTGTGTGCACCCGCGCCGCCAGTGTGATGCTCGACACCAGCCAGACACCTTGGGCAGCAACCAGATCCGCCGGTGTGAGAGCCTGGTAGTCGCAGTCATAGCCCTTGTTCCGAGCGACTTCGAACAGGGCCTGCTGGGTGGTTCCGCGCAGGATCGGATACCAGGGCGGCGGGGTCAACAGGCAGGTCCGGCCATCGGGTGACGACGTGGCGATGACGACCGTCGAGCGCGGCCCCTCCAGGATATGGCCGTCGGTGCTGACGAAGATGACGTCGCCGGCGCCGCGCCGCTCGGCGTGCCGCAGCGCGGCCATGTTCACCGCATACGACAGGGTCTTTGCTCCTGCGAGCAGCCATGGCATCGCATCGATCCCGTCGGCCGACAGGCCACGATCCAGCGTCAGCGCCGCCAGCCCGTTGCGCCGGACGTCGGCGACTCTGGCAGGGACCTGGCCGATCGTGGCGTACGCGGTACCCGGGGCATCCGTCCCGCTGTCCCGGCCGCGGCTGTACACCAACCTCAGCACGCCCTCGTCGCCACCATCGGCGAGCCAGCGCTGCACCGCGACCGCCACCGCCGCGCGCCACCGCGGCAGGTCGGGGGCGGGCAGGTCGAGCAGGTGCGCAGAGTGTGTCAGCCGCGCCAGGTGCGCTTCCAGCAGACAGGGCGCGCCGTCGCGCACCAGCAGGGACTCGAAGATCCCGTCGCCGCGCACCGCCGCCAGATCGTCGGCGTGAAGCAACGGTGCCTGCGGATCGTGCAAATGCCCGTCGAGAGTGACCACCACCGCCATGGGCTGCAAGCGTAGCCCGGTCGCTGAGCACGCTGACCGTAGAGTTGACCTATGGCTTCGACCACTTCCGGGGTACCGGCTCCCGATACCGGACCCGACGCCGGCGCCGTCTGGCATTACGGTGATCCGCTCGGCGAGCAGCGGGCCGCCGCAGAGGGCTCGGTCGTGGTCGACCGCTCGCACCGGGCGGTGCTGTCACTCACCGGCGCCGAACGCAAGTCGTGGCTACACAACCTCACCACACAGCATGTCAGCGAGCTCCCGGTGGGCGTGGTCACCCAGAACCTGAGCCTGGACGGGCAGGGTCGTGTCGAAGATCACTGGCTGCAGACGGAGCTGGACGGTCTCACAGTGCTCGATACCGAGCCGTGGCGGGGTGAACCGCTGCTGGCACATCTGCGCAAAATGGTTTTCTGGGCCGACGTCAGCGTCACGCCCGCCGACCTGGCCGTGTTGTCACTCCTGGGGCCGCGACTGGTCGACACGCCGGTGCTCGAGGTGCTGGGAGTGGCTGCGCTGCCCGCCGAAGGGACCGCGGTGGCCCTGGCAGAGGGCGGTTTCATCCGTCGGCTGCCGGGCTCCGGCGTCGAGGTCGACGTCGTTGTGCCGCGGGATCAGGCCGCCGGCTGGATCGAGCGGCTGGTCGCGGCAGGAGTTCGGCCTGCGGGCGTGTGGGCCTATGAGGCCCACCGGGTGGCTGAGCGTCGTCCCCGCCTCGGAGTCGACACCGACGAACGCACGATCCCCCACGAGGTCGGCTGGATCGGGCCCGCAGTGCATCTGGACAAGGGGTGCTACCGCGGCCAGGAAACCGTGGCGCGAGTCCACAACCTGGGCAAACCGCCACGGATGTTCGTTCTGCTACACCTCGACGGCGACGGCGACCGGCCGTCGGCCGGCGACCCGCTGCAGGCCGGCGGGCGCACCGTTGGCCGGCTGGGCACCGTGGTCGACCACGTCGACGAAGGCGTGATCGCGCTGGCCCTGCTCAAACGCGGCTTGCCTGCGGACACGGCGTTGACCACCGGCGGCGACGTTACGGTGGCCGCGGCCATCGACCCGGACTCGATGCCGGCCGGCGATGTCGTCGGAGCAGGCAGATTGGCCGTCGAACGGCTGCGCGGCGGCGCCGGCTAACGACGGGCTAACAGGGCCTGCCAGCGCCGCGGCGACGGGCACGGTAAAGTGTTGGCAGGACAATAAACACACTCAGATCGGAGCCGCCTGATGATTAGGCCGCTCCGTTATTGCGCGAGGGGGTTCCCCCATGGGCCGCGGCCGGGCAAAGGCAAAGCAGACCAAGGTTGCACGTGAGCTCAAATACAGCTCACCGCAGACCGATTTCACGCAGCTACAGCGTGAGCTGTCGGGCTCGTCGGACGACGACCGCCTCAACGGCAGCGACGTAGCGTCCGACGACGGCTGGGCAGGCGACGAGGACGACTGGCGACGCTAGTCCTGGAGTGCTCCCTCAGAACCTGGGGTGCTGACCCACGAGCACGGCTCGCGGAGCTTCCTTGCTGCCCTTCTTGATTGTTCCGAGGGTCCAGCACTTCAGGTGCCGGGCAGTCAGCACGGCCAGTGCGCGATCGGTGTCCTCCGGCGCGACCACGGCCACCATGCCGACTCCCATGTTGAACGTCTTCTCCATCTCGGCACGCTGGATGCGGCCGCGCTGGGCGATCATCCCGAACACCGGCGCCGGCGTCCACGTGCCCCGATCGAGTTCGGCGACCAGCCCGTGCGGGATCACCCGCTCCAGATTGCCTGCCAACCCGCCGCCGGTGACGTGGCAGAAGGTGCGTACCTGGGTCTCGGCGGCCAGCGCCAGGCAGTCCTTGGTGTAGATGCGCGTCGGCTCCAGCAGCTCCTCGCCCAGGGTGCGCCCGAACTCCTCGACGTGGCCGGCCAGGTTCATGTGATCGATCTCGAGCAGCACATGGCGGGCCAGTGAGTAGCCGTTGGAGTGCAGCCCGGTGGACTCCATGGCGATGATCACATCGCCGGGCCTGACCCGGTCAGGGCCCAGGACGTCGTCGGCCTCGACGACGCCGACGCCGGTGGCGGAGATGTCGTAATGATCGGGGGCCATCAGCCCGGGATGCTCGGCCGTCTCTCCGCCCAGCAGGGCACACCCGGCGATGACGCAGCCGTCGGCGATGCCCGACACGATCTGGGCGACCCGTTCGGGAACGGTGCGCCCCACCGCGATGTAGTCCTGAAGGAACAACGGCTCGGCACCGCACACCACGAGGTCGTCGACCACCATCGCGACCAGGTCGATGCCGACGGTGTCGTGCTTGTCCATGGCCTGCGCGACCGCGAGCTTGGTGCCCACGCCGTCGGTCGAGGAGGCCAGCAAGGGTTCGCGGTAGTCGCCGCGCAGTGCGAACATGCCGGCGAATCCGCCCAGCCCACCGCGTACCTCGGGCCTGGTGGCCTTCTTGGCCAGCGGTTTGAAGAGTTCGACGGCACGGTCACCCGCTTCGATGTCCACCCCGGCCGACGCATAGGAAATACTGCGGTCGTCCCCGTGATCGATCATGGTTGATTCGCCCGCTGCGACTCGCTCATCGGGCATAAGGCTACCGGTCGGCACCGGCAACTCCGGTATGGGTCGGTGACGGTGGGGATCAGCCGACGTGGCGGGCCAGCCACTGGTTGAGCGGCTCCGCGGCGCGCAGGGTGGTGACGACCCGCTCCTTGGCCTTCTTGGTGCCCAGCCAGGCTCCGACCGGCCAGGACTTCATCATCGCGAGGCCCTTGTGCCGCAGCAGTCCGACACGGGGGTGGTCCTTGGGGTAACCCTTCGGGGCGGTCTTGAGCACCTCGTGGGCCATGGTCTGGTAGCCGGCGTCGTGCAGCGCCGCGACGATCGCCATCAGTTCGCCACCGGACTTCTCGGTGTCCACCGCGGCGCGGAACCGCTGCAGAGCCGACGGCTCGGGCATGTACAGGCCGCTGCCGGCCGACAGCCCCTCGGCCGACAACGACACATACCCGTCGCCCAGGCGGGCCGCACAGTTCGTCTTGTAGGGCGTCTTGTCGGCGCTGAATCGGACATCGCGGTACGGACGGAACAGCCTGCCTGCACCGAACTCGTCGGCCAACTCGGCGAGCAGTTCCTCCATGGGTGCCTTGACGAACCGGTCGTACACCGCCTTGTGCTCCTGCCAGTAGACCTTGGAGTTGTCGGCCTCCAGGCCCTCGTAGAACTCGACCGCTTCGATCGGCCATCCACTGAAAGTCATCGCAGTCATTGTGGGCGTGCTCGGCGCCCGTCGTGCGGTGATCCGGCAGTCCATCATGGTCGGAACGACGGGCACGGCGTGACTTGCGTGCGGGTCGGCGGCCTTACCCGGCCAACGAGCAGCCGATATCGAGCCGTTGATCAGCAGATAACAGCCGATCACCGGAGCCGGCCGGCCGCGGAGGAGTCAAGCGTGGCGTTTTTGGGCACTCCGTCAGTCCATCGGCTCCGAATTCAAAGCAGAGTCGCTATTGGAGGGATGGGTCGTGGCTGATCAAATGCGTTGTCTGGTGACCGGGACCACCGGTTACATTGGCGGCCGGTTGGCGCCGGTGCTGATCGAGCGGGGTCACGAAGTGCGCGCGATGGCCCGAACGCCGGACAAGCTGGCCGACGCGCCGTGGCGGGACCGGGCCGAGGTGGTGCGCGGCGATCTCGCCGATCCCGATTCGCTGACCTCGGCGTTCGAGGGCACCGACGTCGTCTACTACCTGGTGCATTCGATGGGGACGTCGAAGGACTTCGTCGCCGAGGAGAAGCGCGCCGCCCACAATGTGGTCACCGCGGCCAAGGCCGCCGGGGTTGGGCGCATCGTCTACCTGAGCGGTCTACACCCTGAAGGTGAACTGTCGCAGCATCTGGCGTCCCGCGCGGCCGTCGGCGACATCCTCATCGAGTCCGGCATCGAAACCCTGGTGTTGCAGGCGGGCATCGTGGTCGGCGCCGGTTCGGCGTCCTTCGAGATGATCCGTCATCTCACCGACCGGCTGCCGGTCATGACCACCCCGAAATGGGTTCACAACAAGATCCAGCCCATCTCAATCGACGACATCCTGTATTACCTGATCGAGGCGGCAACGGCACCGGTACCCGAATCACGGACGTGGGACGTGGGCGGCCCCGATGTCCTCGAGTACGGGGACGCGATGCAGATCTACGCCGACGTTGCCGGGCTGCGCCGGCGTCTCATCGTCTCCATCCCGTTCCTGACCCCAGCCATCGCCAGCTGGTGGGTAGGGCTGGTGACCCCTATTCCACTGGGGCTAGCCCGCCCATTGGTCGCCTCGTTGGAGTGCGATGCGGTGGCCCACGAAACCGACATCGACGCGGTGATCCCCCCTCCGGCTGACGGCTTGACCGGTTATCGCGACTCGGTGGTGCTGGCGTTGGAGGGCGAGAGTTCGCCTGAGGTCGGACGTCGGCTTCTGATGCGTTGGAGTCCCACAGCGGCGCAGTGACTTTCGGGCGGCGACTTGCCGGACAGGCTCAGGGCCTGCGCAGCGCCGAGGCGTTGTCGTTGTCCGCCTGAAGCGGGATCCCCGTTCGCGCAGCGGTCTCCAGCATGTGCTCGATGACGTTCTTGCCCAGCACGGTCTCCCCGGGCAGTTCGATCGGATAGATGCCGTCGAAGCACGCCGAGCACAGCCGTGAAGCGGGCTGCTCGGTGGCCGCGATCATGCCCTGCCTGCTGATGTAGCAGAGGGTATCGGCGCCGATCGCGCGACGGACTCCGTCGAGCATCTCTTCCTCGTTGGCCGAGTTGCTCGCCGCGTTGGCGATGAGTTCGGCAGGCGTGGCGAAGTCGATGCCGTAGAAGCATGGCCACTTGACCGGAGGTGACGCGATCCGCACGTGCACCTCGACGGCGCCGGCCTCGCGGAGCATCCGGATCAGCGCGCGCTGGGTGTTGCCGCGGACGATCGAATCGTCGACGACGATCAAGCGTTTGCCGCGGATCACCTCTTTCAGCGGATTGAGCTTGAGCCGAATACCCAGTTGCCGAATCGTCTGCGAGGGCTGGATGAAGGTGCGCCCCACATAGGCGTTCTTCATCAGGCCCTGCCCGTACGGGATACCGGATTCCTGCGCGTACCCGACGGCCGCCGGGGTTCCGGACTCGGGAACCCCGATCACGAGGTCGGCGTCGACGGGTTTCTCCCTGGCCAACCGGCGGCCGATGTCGACGCGCGTGGCGTGCACCGAGCGGCCCGCCAGCGTGCTGTCGGGCCGGGCGAGGTAGACGTACTCGAAGACGCAGCCCTTCGGCGTCGGGTTGGCGAAACGGGTGGACCGCACCCCGTCGGCATCGATGGCGAGAAGTTCGCCTGGCTCGATGTCACGGACGAACGCCGCGCCGACGATATCGAGCGCCGCGGTTTCCGACGCCACCACCCAGCCGCGGTCGAGCCGGCCCAACGACAGCGGCCGCACGCCGTAGGGGTCGCGTGCGGCGTAGAGGGTGTTCTCGTCCATAAAGGTCAGGCAGAACGCGCCGCGCACCGTCGGGAGAAGCTCGAGGGCGGCTTGTTCGAGGGAGGAGTCCGCTGCGCCATGTGCCAGCAGCGCGCCGAGGATGTCGGAGTCGGTGGTGGCGGTGATGACGCCGCGGTTGCCCATCAACCCCTGGTCCCGCGCGCGGGACGTCAGTTCCGCGGTGTTGACCAGATTTCCGTTGTGCCCGAGGGCCACCCCGGTGCCCGCGGCGGTGTTGCGGAATACCGGCTGGGCGTTCTCCCAGGTGGTGGAACCGGTGGTGGAATAGCGGCAGTGCCCGACGGCGACGTGGCCCGGCATGGCCGCCAGCGTCTGCTCATCGAAGACCTGGCTGACCAGGCCGAGATCCTTGAACACCAGTACCTGTGAGCCGTCGGCAACGGCGATGCCCGCAGCCTCCTGCCCCCTGTGCTGCAGGGCGTAGAGGCCGTAATAGGTGAGCTTCGCCACTTCCTCGCCGGGCGCCCAGACCCCGAATACGCCGCATTCTTCTTTCGGCTCGTGTTCATCCTGCACGGGCTGCTCGGCGGTCACAATCAGGCTGCTCCCTGGGGCTGTGGGTGACGTTGGTGAGTCTACGGTCAACGGGCGCAAAACGCTGAATCGGCGCCGGTGTGGCCAACAGGTGAACGCGTTCCGCATGGTCCGTCATTCCCCGCCTGTCAAACCCGTTGACTGGTCGGGTAGTTCGACCAACGGCAGCAGCCCGGCGATCTCCGCGGCCCGGGAGCCCGACATCTGCAGGACCGCACCCGCGGCGGCGTCGGCAACCGACAGCAGGCCGGTCGCCAGCAGCAGCCAGGTGCGCGGGTCGGTCTCGACCACGTTGGGCGGGTTGCCGCGGGTGTGCCTGGGGCCCGAGATGCACTGCACGGCAACGAACGGCGGCACCCGCACCTCGACGGCTGCTCCCGGCGCCAGCGCTGCCAGTGTTCTGGCGGTGGCCCGCACGGCGTCGGCCAGCCCGGCACGGTCAGGTGGGGGCGCGTGGTCGTCGCGCAGCCAGTCGGCCACCACTGCGACCGCGGCGCGGGTCTTTGCCGGATCGGCACTGCGACGCACGGCCATAATCTAGGGTCTCAAGTGTTTGCCGACCGCGACGACCCACCGTACAAACTCGCGGGTGTGCTCCCTGCTGGCGGTGACGATCCTCGCGGGCACCCAGCTCTTCCTACAGTTCCGCGGGCACTTCTCGCCGGCGACCGAGTTGACGCTGCTGTCCCCGCGGGCGGGTCTCGTGGTGGAACCGGGCGCCAAGGTCACGTACAACGGTGTCGAGATCGGCCGGGTGGCCCGGATCGTGGGGATCACGGACGATCGAGCGGGCCCTGGATGTCGATCCGCACTACCTGCACTTCATTCCCGCCAACGCGGTGGCCGTGATCCGCGCTACCCGTGTTCGGCAACAAGTACGTGTCCCTAAGTTCTCCGGAAAGTCCTGTTGCACAAAGTATCTCGATTGAGCAATGAGGTGGTCACCGTGGCCTCGGTGACGACCGAGTTCAACACCGTGTTCGAGACCGCCGCCGCGATCGCCGAGCAGACCGGCCCGGGCGACCGGTTCGGAGAATCGCTGGTCGACGCCAACCGCATTCTCGACGACCTGAAGCCGAGGATGCCCCGGGTGCGCTACGACGTCGGGTAG
>Ga0190271_10002611_pt1 | contig 11002 bp, 12 predicted proteins | sample Popmic356T_FD_133747 | JGI IMG/M metagenome (GOLD analysis project Ga0190271, IMG submission 133747) | Populus adjacent soil microbial communities from riparian zone of Weber River, Utah, USA - 356 T | ecosystem: Environmental > Terrestrial > Soil > Riparian zone | place: USA: Utah | collected...
ACGGCGGTCACGTCGAAGCGTTCGGCGACGAACCGGTGGAAGCCCCAGCGGGTCCAGTGGTTGACGTGGCCCGGTGTGTTGCCCCAAGCCTTCACGTAGCGCCGCCGCGCCATGTTGCCGGCCCGCCAGATCGGCTCGAACGGGACCGAGGCGATGAGCGTGCCGCGGCAGACGCGAGCCAACTCCGCCAGCGCCCGCTCCGGTCGTGGCACGTGCTCGAGCACCTCGATCGCCAGCACGAGGTCGAACCCACCATCGGGGAACGGAAGCGCCGTGGCGTCGCCGAAAAGGCACGGCAGCCCGAGTGCCTCCCACTCGTCGCTCAGGGCTTCGTCGGGCAGGTCGAGGCCCGCCATCGGCACACCGGGGAACCGTTCGTGCACCCGGCGCATCACCTGGCCTTCACCGACGCCGATCTCGAGGATGCGCTGCGGCGCCAACCCGTCGAGCATGCCGTCGAGCGCGGCCATGAACCCGCGCATCATGCGCTGCTCGATGGGATGCGTCGACGCGTACTTGTCGTACGAATTGCCCGTGGGCACCGGCTCGGTCGCGATCATGAACCCGTGCTCTGCTGCGTCGGACAGGCGCCGAGGGAAGCGCCAGCGACGAGGCGCAGTCGAGCGAGCGAGTTTCGAGTGAGCGAGACCATCAGCACGGCGGGATTTGGGTGGGCGGTCTTGTCGCCCGCACCACGAGGTCGGCGAGCAGGCCGACGGTGATGGCCTGCAACGACGCCAGCAGGATGAGCAGCGTGTTGATGGCGACGCGGAAGTCCTTGTCGACGAGGTCGTACACGAGCTTGCCCAAGCCGATCAGGAACAGCACGGCACCGATCGGCAGGAACACCTTGAGCGGGTTGTACGACAACGTCATCCGCACGACCTGCAGCAGGTAGCGCTTGGTGTCCCGCCACGAGTGGAACTTCGACCGGCCGGCCCGCGGGAAGTAGTCGATCGGCACGTACTTGACCTGGTAGCCGTTGGCGAGGAACGACATCGTCAGCGTCGTCACGCACGAGAAGCCATTCGGCAGCTGGTGGACGTACTGCATCGCGACGTCCCGCCGGAACGCCCGCAACCCCGAGTTGAGGTCCGGGATGTCGGTCTCGACGAGATAGCTGGCCAGCTTGCGGATGAACCACTTCGCCGGCACGCGCAGGAAGCGGTGCGTCCCTGCCTCGGTGCGGCGGGCGCCCACGACATGGTCGAAGCCGTCGAGCTCCTTGACGAGCATCGGGATCTCGTCGTTCGGATACGTCATGTCGACGTCGGTCCACACGACCACGCGTCCGCGGGCCGCTGTCGTACCGGTGCGCCGGGCCGCTCCGGTGCCGCGGTTGCGCGAGTGGCGGATCAGCCGGATGCCCTCGATCGTCGGGAGCTCGGCCTCGGAGCCGTCGTCGGAGCCGTCGTCGACGACGATGATCTCGTAGGAGTAGGGCGAATCACGCAGCGCCTGCTGGATGCGCTCGATCTCATCCCGCAGGTGGCCGCGCTCGTTGTAGACGGGCAGCACCACGCTGACGTCGAGCTCGTCCTCCACCGCCGCGACGCTATCCGTGGTTGCGGGCGCTAATTCGGCGGCGGCAGCTTCCAGAGGATCCACTTGGCGTCGGACCAGACCTCTTCCATCCCGAGTGCGGTGGCCTGCTCCGGGGTGACCGCCGGCTGGGAGTAGTCGGAGTTTCGCAGCTGGGCGTAGTAGTCGGCGCGCTGCAGCATGCGCTCGACGTCGGTGAGCTGGAGCGTCCGGCGATTGGTGTACAGCGTCATCGTGCGGGCCCGGAAGAACACGACGACGGAGTCGGGAGGCGTGTGCTCCTGGACGGCGGCGAACACGGGCGTGAACGTCGGGTCGGTCGGTCCGACCTGCTGGCGGCCGCCCCGATCGAAGCGTTGTGAAGCGCCGACGTCATCGGGCAGCGCGACGGCGTGGACCGCGACGACGTAGAACAGCGGTACCACGGCGATGGCGGCGGCGAGCGAGCGGAGACGAGCGTTGCGGGCGGCGGCGACGACGGCGGCGATCGTCACGGCGGCGAAGTAGAGCACCCACGGCGCGATCTGGAAGTAGTACCGCTCGACCATCCGGAAGTGCGTGCTGACGGCGATCGCGCTGAGGACCGTGACGGCCGCCAGCGGCACGTCGAGGCGCGGGCGGCGGATGCACCCGACGACCATCCCCGCGATGGAGAGCAGGATGATCACCGTGCCGAGCGCCGGGTGCCGGCCTAGCCCGAGCTGAACCGTGAGGGCACCCGCATAGTCGCCGATGCGGGCGCCGACGTACTCGACGCCGCCGCCGTTGTCCGGGAACAGCATCGTCGGCATCAGCAGCTGGAACCCGGCGACGGCCACGACGAACGAGAGGTACGGCGCGCCGATCGCCCGCCACGGCAGCGAGCCAGGTTCATCGCGGCGCAGTTGGACGAGCTCGACGAGCTGCATGACCACGAACACGCCGACGAGCACGATGCTCTCCCGGCGCACGTTGAAGGCGACGGCGGCGAGGACGCCGAGCACCACGAGCTGTCGCATCGGCGCCCTGAGCATCCCGCCGCGAGCGGAAACGCGATCGAACCACCACACGAAGACGGCGAGGGCAAGGGCGTGGGGATATTCGGACAGCAATTGGTCGGTGTGGCTGAGCAGAACCGGCGAGGTGGCCAGGACAGCCGTGACCCCGAGCGCCAGCAGGCGACCGGCCCGGCGGCGGACGATGCCGTGGACGAACACGAGCCAGGCACAGAAGCAGGCCACCTCGACGAGCTTCAGGTTGTCGTAGTCGAGGCCCCACAGATGGACGAACGGCGAGAGCAGCAGCGGCCAGCCCCACGGGTAGGCGTACGGGCTGAAGCGCCCGCCGGAGTTGATCACCGTGAAGCGGTTGTCGGCGACGACCTCTCCGAGGTTGCCGTCGAAGATGCTCTGGGCCTGGCGCAGATAGAGCGCGAAGTCGTCGCCTTGGGTGTGGCCGTTGCGGTGCAGGGCGATGGCGAGCCCGGCACCCACGGCAACCACGATGCCGAGAGCCACCCCGCTGGCCAGCCGCCTGCGGCGGCGTCTCGGACGTTCCTCGAACGACGGCGCAGTGCCTGGACGCGCGGCGATCGCGGCCGTCTGACTCACTGACTGCGGCCGCGCTGCTGGATGGCCAGTCGGCGCTCGGCGACCTTGTCGGTGCTGAACATCGTGCGTTGCCACGCCCGGGCGTCGCGGGCTTCCTGCTCCCACGCGTCATCGTCATGGGCGTTCGCGGCGTAGGTCGAGCGGATCTGGCGGACGCCATCTGGGTCGTTGCTCGAGATGTCCGCGGCGAGCGAACGGGTGAACGGCAACAGCTCCTCGTGCGGGACGACGTGGTTGACGAGACCGAGGCGCAAGGCCTCCTCGGCGTCCATGAAGTTGCCCGTGAAGGACATCTCGCGGGCGCGACGCACACCGATCGCCTGAGGCAGGAGCACCGTCAGACCCCACCCCGGCATCACACCGACCCGGGTGTGCGTGTCGCCGAACTTGGCCCGCTCGGAGGCGACGAGGAAGTCGCAGTTGAGGGCGATCTCGAACCCGCCGGTGATGGCGACTCCGTTGATGGCGCCGATGACCGGCTTGGTCACCCGTGGCAGTGGACCTCGCGAGCCGTGCGTGTTGTGGCGGTCTTCACGGATGGCGGTCCCGGTCAGGCCGGCTCCCGTCGAGCCGAGCTCCTTGAGATCGAGTCCAGCGCAGAACGCGGGGTCGGCGCCGGTGAGGATGACCACGTCGACGGACGGGTCGGCATCGGCTCGCTGGAGGACCTGCCAGAGCAGGCGCAGCAGGTCGCTGGACAGCGCGTTGCGCACCTCCGGCCGGTTCAGCGTGACCGTCGCCGCGCGGTCCGTGACGTCGAGGAGGACCGGCTCGTCAGACGGCATCGGGTCATTCTGCCCCGCTGGGCGGGGGCACGATCAGTCGGCTTCGCCCTCCTGGGCGGGGAGGAACGCGAAATGGAGGTCGCCGAGACGGACGAGGGTTGCCGCGACCCACCCGCCGAGCGCACCGAAGTGCTCGTCGAGCGTCGAGCTCGTACCGTCGGCGAGGGTCTCCTCCGCCAGCTCGTACAAGCCCTCGTAGGTGATCTCGACGGCGTACTCGAGCTCGCTCCCGTCCTCGTCGGCGGGCAGGTCCTCGGCCGGGTCCGGGTGGGAGATCTCGACGGTCAGCCCAGCCCGCTCGAGCCGGCCATCGCCGATCAGCGGGCTGGAGTCGGGGACCGTGGCGTACATCTTGGCGGCGGTCGGTTGCTCGGCCAGGCGTTGGATCCGCAGGACGATCTCCATCTCGATCGCCGGCGGGCTGTCCAGCTCCTCGTCGACGTACCAGCGGCGATACGCGGTCTGGCTCCACGACGGCCAGTCGAAGGTGACATGGGCGACGACGCGCGGTGGCTGACCCTCGCCGGGCAGCCCGTAGCTGGTCTCCCACGTGATGTCGCCGAGCAGGACGTCCACCTGGAAGTGCTCTTCGAAGGCCTGGCGTTCCAGGAACGCCGCCTCGAAGGCGTCGCGCAGCGCGCTGATCGCATCGGTGAACACGTGGTCGAGCATTTGCTGGTGAGGCTAGCTGTGCAGGCCCCGACCCGATTAGAACGGCGCTATGCCCCTGGTGCTCACCGACGTCCGCGAAGGGGTCGCGACCCTGACGCTGAACAATCCCGAGGAACGCAACACGCTCACCGCGGAGATGGTGACCGAGATCATCGCCGCGATGGACGAGCTCGAAGCCGACGAGGGGGTCGGGGCGCTCGTCGTGACGGGTACCCCGCCGGCGTTCTGCGCCGGCGCCAACCTCGGCAACCTGGCGACCGCCGACGGGTCGAGCCTCGGCAACGTCTACGAGGGGTTCCTGCGGATCGCCCGAAGCCCCCTGCCCACGCTCGCCGCCGTCAACGGCGCCGCCGTCGGAGCGGGGATGAACCTCGCCCTCGGCTGCGACGTCCGCCTCGCCGCTCGGCGGGCCCGCTTCGACACCCGCTTCCTGCAGCTCGGGCTGCATCCCGGGGGAGGGCACACCTGGATGTTCCGGCGCATCGCCGGACCGCAGGCAACGATGGCGGCGGTGGTGTTCGGCGAGGTGCTCGATGGCGCCGAAGCGGAGCGGGTCGGCCTCGTCTATCGGTGCGTCGACGACGAGGAGCTGCTGGATCGCGCCCAGGAGATGGCCGCCAAGGCGGCGTCGGCACCGCGCGAGCTGGCGCTCGTCGCCAAGGCGACGATCAAGGACATGGCCGACGTGACCGACCATCCTGCGGCCGTGGCGAGGGAGTTGGATCCCCAGATCTGGAGCATCCGCCAGCCCTGGTTCGCCGAGCGGCTGGCTGCGGTCCAGGCGCGCATCTCGAAGAAATAGCGCCTCTGCGATTCAGAACAGCGCCGTCGGGTCGGCGAGCAGCACCGCCTCTGCTTCATGGAAGCGGTCGTTCATCGGGCCAGTCTCGTGGTGGGTCATCAGGAGACGGTCCACCGAGACCCGCTGGTGCATCAGCACGCCGGCTGTGCGGTTTGGTCCGAGCGCGGATTGTGACGTGGCGATGTCGAGCGAGAACGTCGTCGACACGAACGTTCCCGTCGGTCGCCAGTCCACAGCGTGCTCGAACGACATCCCGCGGTGCACGACGACGTGGCCATGTCCGGCTGCCCGGAATGCCGTGGACACGTAGCCGAGCCTGGCGAGGAGGTGAGACGCCCGCCGATCAGCAGCGAACGCTCCGCGCAGTGCGTCGGGATCGCGCAGGATCGGCCCGCAGTAGGGCGCCAAGCCGAGCTCGGCGGCGACGATGGCATGGGCCTTGACGAGGTCACCGGAGCTCGGGTTCGACACGTAGCCAGTGGCGAAGCGGCGTTCGAGGTCGGCCAGCCCGCGACGTTTGAGGTAGGCGTCGAGGTCGGCGATCAGCAGCGGATCACCATGCGCTGCATCGGGGTCGAGGTGTCGCGAGCTCGAGCCCCACGGCGACGCCGCGCTGTCGAACCATGCGGCTGTCTGCGACCGCTCGTCGACGAGGCGCTCCATCGTCTCTTGCCGCGCCACAAGGTCGACGTCGAGGTCGAGGCGGTGGTCGAACCGCTGCCGCGCGTCGTCCAGACGCGCGACGTCTGACGGCGGGGCGGTCGCGCCGTCGAGTGGGAACTGCAGCCGTTCCACCCATTCGAGCGGCAGCTCCCACGTGACTCCTCGGTCCTCGAAGGCGAGGACCTCGACGTCGAAGAACCCGATGTCGGGACGGACGGCGAGCACGCGCAGCGGCGTCCGCCTGGCGTCGAGCAGCCGGCACGAGTTGCCGGCAACGAGGTGGTCGAGGCGCCCGGGCTCGAACAGCTCGTCCGGCGCCATGTCCGGGTCGCGCTGGTAGGCGGCAACCACGCCGACCATCTTGACGCCGCCGCACGGCGGGCACCGCCGAACCGGGTGCGCTCTCACCGCGGCCGGCGCGTGACGATTGTCCGAGTCAGCCGCGGCGGTCGTCAGCTATCGTTCAGCGCACGGGGAGCAGCTCACACCACCGGAGCGCCTACGGGCGCAACGAGGAGGTTGCCGAATGAGCCAACGCCACCGCCCGGCAGATGGGACGTTGCCGCCGAAGGAGGAGCTGCGGGCTCAAGCCCACGGCGAGCGGCATCGCATCCACACCGAGTTGCAGGACGTTGCCAACCAGGTCAGCGCCGGACTGGATCCGGTCGACGTGCAGGAGCCGGGGGCGCGATGGAAGCCCGGTCACCGCCGTGACGCCGACGTTGCCCGAGAGCTCGACGCGAAGCGCAAGCGGCCGCTACGCCACTGGAAGATGAAGATGTGGAAGCGCCGCAGCGCCCGCCGTCAGGCGCGGGCCGAGGCGTTCCGCCTCGCCGGCGAACCGTAGATCCGGGCTCGGCTCGCACGCCCTACAACCACGCTCGCGTCAGTTCGGCGCGGCGTTCGTTCCACTCCTCGAGGGTGAACCCGTAGCGGACGTGGTCTTCCCACACACCGTCGATCTCGAGGTAGCGCTCGGCGAGCCCTTCCTCGCGCAACCCGAGCTTCTCCATGACGCGCCTGCTGTTGGTGTTGCGTGGGACGATGCAGATCTCGAGCCGGTGCAGCTCCAGGTGCTCGAAGGCGAAGCCGGCGATCACGACGACGCTCTCGGCGATCAGTCCTCGGCCGGCGCGTGCTTGGTCGATCCAGTAGCCGATCGTGCCTGACTGCATCGCGCCGCGCAGCACGTGGTTGAGGTTGACCTCCCCGGCGAGGTGCTGATCGACGAACACGCCGAAGCCGTACGCCAGCCCCGCTGAGGCATCGCGATCGCGGGCCGCGCACCGGGCCGCGAAGGCGTCGCGATTGACCGTCGGATCGAGTTGCGCCGGGGGGCGCCGTGGCTCCCACTGTGTGAGCCACTGCTCGTTGCGGCGGCGGACCTCGCTCCACTCCGGGAAGTCCTGCACAGCGAGCGGTCGCAACATCAGGCGCCGGCCGTAGAGCCGCAGTGGCACAGGTAGTTGCGCGCTCGCCGACGGGTGCCGCACGTCAACCCACCCGCACCGAGGATCCGGCGACGGTGACACGCTCCAGGCGCAGCCGGCGCATCACCGTCAGCACGACGCAGCACGTTGCCACGACGGTGTCGACCCGTGCCGGATCGAGGCCCGGGTTGGCCAATCGCTGAGCTCGGGTCTCCGTCGCGAGCAGGCGGAAGACGTCCTCCGCGGCATCCCGTTCGAGTGTCGCCGGTGACTCCTCGACCGCACCGCCTCGCTCCACGACCACGAGATGCCAGGGTTCGTCGCCGCTCACGCGAACGGTCTCTGCGCTGAGCACCTCGGGATCGGCGCGCAGCAGGTCGTCGAGGTGGTCGGCGACGATCCCGAGCGCGTTCGTCAGCTGGGCGGGCGCCGGCGGGTCCATGCCCGCGAGCTCGGTGGCGACCAACGTCGCCGGCCCGAGGGCGACCGTCGTGTCGTTGCCGGCATGGTGGAACGTCGTGGTGGCCGGTTCCATGACGACCTCCAGGTCCGACGCATCGATGGCGACCGCTCTCTCGACGGCGGAACCTCGCCCCAATTGATCGGCGACCCAGCGACCGACGGGATCGTCACCGCCGGCGAGATGCCAGGCGTAGTGGGCGTGCAGGCACTTGACGCCCTGGCGTGTCCCGCCGACCCCACCCGCTGGCGGCGGGCCGTCCGGTCCGACGTGCTCGTCGCGCTCGGCGGCGTACCGCCGGTGGGCGTCGGCCAGTGCCACGGGATCCACTTCTGCCTCGGCCCGCCGCACTCCGCCGGCGGCCTCCAGACGGCTCACGGCCTGCACGTCGCGGCGCCCGACCAGCCAGTACAGCGTCGGCATGGGCGTGCCGTCATCGAGACGTGGTGCGTTGCGGATGACGACCGGCGCACCTGCTTCGTCCCGGACCACGACCTCGAACGCGCCGGCAGGCTCGCGGCCCAGCAGCTCTCGGACCGCCGCTCGATCGACCTCGTCGCCGACCATCGTCCCAAGTATCGGTGAACTTTGCGGAAGTTCAGCGACGGCGACGCACCACGAGGAGCGCGACGAGCAGGACGACGACGATCGGGATCAGTCGCTTGAGGATGGCCGGTCCCGCGACACCGGCAAGATCGACCGGCTCGCTGGCGGGACTGTCGACCTTGCGGACCCGCGATGGCTCGGCGACCGGCGCCGCGGCAGGACCCTGGTCGGCCGCGCGGGGCATATCCCCATCACCAGCGCGCTCGCCGGCGTCGCCATTGGGTGAGTCGGCGGTCTCCGCCGGCATCGGCGGTGCTGGCTCCGTCTCGGCGGCGGGCTCAGCGGATGGTTCGGGCTCGTCCAGCATCATGTTGAGGTTGCCGGCGAACTGCGCCATCATCTTCTTCGAGACGTCGCCGATGATGCCGCGCCCGAACTGGGCGACCTTGCCGGTGATGTGGAGATCGGTCGTCACCACCACGCGGGTGCTCGTCGGTGACAAGCTCTCGGCCTGCGCGGCGATCTCGGCCGAAGCATTGCCACGCCCGCCCGTGTCGCGGCCCTCCGCCTTGAGGACGGCCCGGTGTGCGGCGTCGTCGCGTTGCAGGAAGTTCGCCTGTCCCTTGAACTGCGGCGTGATCGAGCCGAGCTTGATCTTGACGACGCCACGGTAGATCTCACCTTCGATCTCCTGCAGCTGCGCGCCCGGCAGGCACGGAGCGATGCGCTCGACGTCGGTGATCACCGCCCAGGCCTCCTCGATAGGGCGATTCACGGTGAACTCGTTGACGAGTTGTTCTGCCATCGCCGGAGATCCTCCACGGTGTCAATGTCGATCGGTGAACCTTCGCACGGTACTGCAGTGACCAGATCGGGTCGAAGGCGCACCAGCGTGCGCGCGCCTTCGTCACCGTCGGTCGGCAGCAGGTCCCAGACGTCCTGGCGCAGCCGGACCGGGTGGCCCCTGCGCTCGCCGTACGACGCCGTGACGATCGGGCCGTCGGCGGCGGCCACCGCCCGCCAGGCTTCGACGGTCACGAAGGGCTGATCGCCGAGCCCGACCACGATTGCGCCGGCGCCGAGCTCTTGGGCGGCGGCGATTCCGGCGCGCAGTGAGGTCGCCTGGCCCTCGGCCCATCGGTCGTTGACGACGTGCACGACGGAGGGATGCAACGTGGTGCGGACCTGTCCGGCCGTCACCACGACGACCGGCCCGACCGCCGCGGCGAGGGCGGTCCCGACGGCGCGATCGAGGATGCTGCGCCCGTCGACCGGCGCGTCGAGCTTGTGGCCGGGCCCGCGGAAGCGAGTGCCGGCACCGGCCGCCAACAGCACCGCAACGGTCCTCGACACGGTCGTCACGCACCCAGCTTGCCCGTGCCACACATGACGTTGAGGTGACGGAATAGCAACGGACTGATGTCGGAACCGTTGTTTATTGCAATTCGATGACGATAAGGTCCCGGCCCCAATGTCCACGTTCTTGATCTCGCGCGCCTCCGTGCGCCGCCTCGTTGCTTCGCTCGCCATCGCCGGAGGTGTCGCCGCGGGCGTCGGCACGACCGTTTCCGCGGCGCCGGCACCTGCGGCGATCGCCGGCGATCCGCACTCGCCCGTCGTCATCGAGCAGGCCAATGTGGCGCTGACCGCCCACGACGTCTTCAGCTACACGGGGACGCCGGATTCGTTCGTGGCCTACCTCGGCGCGCGCAACGCGACGGCCGATGTCGTCGCCTTCGAGCTCGGGCTCGACCCGGTTGCTTTGCGGGACGCATGGGCCCGGGCCGACCTGCCGCATCAAAAGGCTGTGCTGGCAGCGCTCACACAGATCGACGCGCAGTACGTCAAGAACACCTCGGACCCGGCTGTCGGCTTCGACTGCTCGGGCCTGACCGCGTACGCGTGGGGTCGGGCCGGCGTGCAGCTCAGCCGCCAGAGCAGCGCCCAGATCAACGCTGCCCGCTCGATCGATCAGTCCGAGGCGTTCGCCGGGGACATCGCCCAGTACCCCGGGCACGTGATGATGTACCTCGGCGTCGGCGACGCCATCGTCCACGCCGCCAACCAGGAGAAGGACGTGGCGCTCGACACGCTGCGGCGAGACGTCAGGTTCGGCGACCCGACCGGCTGAGCCGTTCTGTCCGTAGGAATCGCATCACAATGAACGGTTGCTACGGACAGAAGCTGTGTGGATCGGCCCGTCCGAGTCCCTCAGCGAGGGAGCGCGACGGCCTGTGCGCCGGGCGATGATCTCCGCGCAGATCGAGATCGCCGTCTCCTCCGGTGTGCGGGCCCCGAGGTCGAGGCCGATGGGCGACATCAGCCGAGCGAGCTCCTCCGGCCGTACGCCGGCCTCGACGAGCCGCTCCAAGCGCTTCTCGTGCGTCGTGCGGCTCCCCATCACCCCGATGTAGCCGACGTCGGTGGCCACGGCACCCTGCACCGCCGGGACGTCGAACTTGGCGTCATGCGTCAGCACGCACACCGCGTCCCGGGTCGTCAGGGACGCCCCC
>Ga0190271_10002612_pt1 | contig 11000 bp, 7 predicted proteins | sample Popmic356T_FD_133747 | JGI IMG/M metagenome (GOLD analysis project Ga0190271, IMG submission 133747) | Populus adjacent soil microbial communities from riparian zone of Weber River, Utah, USA - 356 T | ecosystem: Environmental > Terrestrial > Soil > Riparian zone | place: USA: Utah | collected...
CCGACGAGATCACCATCCCGGCGGCCTTCCCGGCGCTGTTCAAGACCAAGTGGGACTGGAACTACACCACCGTCGAGCAGAAGCAGCTGCACCAGCGCCGCGCCTTCTGGCCACGCATGAAGGCCCTCGGCGGATGCTCGTCGATGAACGCGATGATCTACATCCGCGGTCACCGCGCCGACTACGACGGGTGGCGGGACGCGCACGGCGCGGTGGGCTGGGGCTACGACGACGTGCTGCCGTACTTCATCCGCGCGGAGGGCAACACCCGCCTGGGTGCGCCGTACCACGGCCGCCAGGGTCCGCTGCACGTCGAGGACCGCCGCTACACGCATCCCCTGAGCGACCTGTGGGTCGAGTCGGCGGTGGCGAACGGGTTCAAGCCGAACGACGACTTCAACGGGGTCGAGCAGGAGGGTGCCGGCCGGTACCAGGTCACCCAGAAGAAGGGCCGGCGATGGTCGGTGGCCAACGCGTACCTCGAGCCGGCCGCGGAGCGTGACAACCTCACGATCCGCACCGCGGCGCTGGCGACGCGGGTGGTCGTCGAGGACGGCCGGGCGGTCGGGGTGGCGTACCTGCACGGCCGCGACAAGCGCACGTCGTACGCCGGCGCGGAGGTCGTCCTGGCCGGAGGCGCGATCAACTCCCCGCAGCTGCTCATGCTGTCGGGCATCGGCCCCGCCGACCACCTGCGCGAGGTCGGTGTCGACGTCGTGGTGAACAACCCGGCCGTCGGCGAGAACCTGCACGACCACCCGGTGGTGCCGCTGATCTGGCACACCAAGGACATCAGCGACTTGGCGGAGTTCAACAACCTCGTCAACTTCGGGCGGGCGAAGACCATGGGCTCCGGGCCGCTGGTGAGCAACGTGGGGGAGTCCGGCGGGTTCTTCCACTCCCGCGACGGCCTGGCCGCCCCAGACCTCCAGGTGCACGTGGCGCCGAGCGGCTTCTGGGACAACGGCCTGCACGAGCCGACGACCCGGAAGGTGACGATCGCCCCGACGCTGGTGAGCGTGGCGAGCCGGGGCCGGCTGCGGCTGCGCTCCACCGACCCGCGCTGGCACCCGGAGCTCGACCCGGCGTACTACGACGCGCAGGAGGACCTCGACGCGATGGTGGCCGGCGTGGTGCGGCTGCTGGAGACAGCCCGGTCCGGCCCGCTGGCCAGACACGTCGCCAGCCCGTTCATGCCGGAGCAGCGCGACCCGTCGGAGAGCGAGATCGTCGAGCACATCCGGGCCGTGACCCAGACCCTCTACCACCCCGTCGGTACCTGCGCGATGGGCGGCGGCGAGGCGTCCGTGGTGGACCCGGAGCTGAAGGTCCGGGGTGTCGACGGACTGCGGGTGGCCGACGCGAGCGTGATGCCGGTCGTGCCCCGCGGCAACACCAATGCCCCCTCGATCATGGTCGGCGAGAAGGCCGCCGACCTGCTGCGCGGCACGGTGCCGACCGAGAAGGATGGGAAGCGATGACAGACAAGCTCGAGGTCCGCAGCCCGGCCACCGGCGACGTCGTAGGAGTGCACGCCGTGGCCGACACCGAGGACGTGGACACCGCCGTGGCGGCCGCTCGGGACTGGTCGACCTGGTGGGCTGACATCGGCTTCGGCAACCGCAAGCAGATCCTCGACCAGTGGCGCGGCGTACTGGCGCGTCGGATGTCACAGCTCGCCGACGTGATGCACCAGGAGACCGGAAAGCCGCACTCGGACGCGGCGCTCGAGATCGCCCTGGCGATCGAGCACCTCGCCTGGGCGGCCGCGAACGCCGAGAAGGTGCTCGGCCGGCAGAAGGTGCCCAGCGGCATGCTGATGGCGAACCAGGCTGCGACGGTGGAGTACCTCCCGCTCGGTGTCGTCGGCGTCATCGGCCCGTGGAACTACCCCGTGTTCACGCCGATGGGCTCGATCGCCTACGCGCTGGCGGCCGGCAACGCGGTTGTCTACAAGCCCAGCGAGCTGACCCCCGGCGTGGGCGTGTGGCTGGCCGATGCACTCAGCGAGGTCGTGCCCGACCAAGGGCTGCTCCAGGTCGTGGTCGGGTACGGCGAGACAGGTGCTGCGCTGTGCCGCGCCGACATCGACAAGCTGGCCTTCACCGGCTCGACCGCCACGGGCAAGAAGGTGATGGCGGCCTGTGCCGAGCGGCTGACCCCGGTCGTCATCGAGGCAGGCGGCAAGGACCCGCTGATCGTCGACGCGGACGCCGACCTCGAGGCCGCGGCGGACGCCGCCGCCTGGGGAGCCTTCAGCAACGCCGGTCAGACCTGTGCCGGCGTCGAGCGGGTCTACGTCCACGAGCGGGTGTACGACGACTTTCTGGCCAGGCTGACCGAGCAGGCCCTGGCCCTCCACGCGGGCACCGACGACGAGGCGAAGTTCGGGCCGATGACGCTGCCCGGCCAGGTCGACGTCGTGCGGCGGCACATCGACGACGCCTTGGCCAAGGGCGGCAAGGCCGTGGTCGGCGGGCCGGACTCCGTCGGCGAGCGGTTCATCCAGCCCACCGTGCTGACCGACGTACCTCCGGACTCGGCGGCGATCCTCGAGGAGACCTTCGGCCCGACGGTCACCGTCACCAAGGTCAAGCACATGGACGAGGCGGTCGCCCTGGCGAACGCAACCCCCTACGGCCTGGGCGCGACGGTCTTCTCGAAGTCCCGCGGCCCCGAGCTGGCGCGACGGATCCGCGGAGGCATGGTGTCGGTCAACGCCGTGCTGGCCTTCGCGGCCATCCCGGCCCTGCCTTTCGGCGGGGTCGGCGACTCGGGGTTCGGACGGATCCACGGTGCCGACGGCCTGAAGGAGTTCACCGCCAGCAAGGCCGTGACGCGCCAGCGGTTCAAGCCCGCCATGCTGCTGACCAGCTTCAGCAGGTCGGCGAAGACCGACCAGACCGTGGCCACCCTGATCGCCGCGATGCACGGGCGCGCGAGCACGCTGCCGAGACGCTGACGGGCGGCGACGCCCTCAGCAGCCGACGGTCGTGCCGAGCGAGGCGCGAGGACCGTCCAGGGCGGCGTCCATCCGCTCCACCTGGCCGGGGGTGAACATGAACATCCCGGCGTCGTCGGTGTAGTCCATGTAGTTGACGAACAGGTCGCCGTCCGGACCGTTGTCGCAGGTCACGGAGGGGAACGTCGGCGCGCCGTAGTTGGGTCCGGCGCAGTTCGGGGTGTCCTCCACCAGGTCGGAGCCCGAGCACCCGGTGCCGTCGTCGCCCCAGATGTGCCGCAGGTTGAGCCAGTGCCCGACCTCGTGGGTCGTCGTGCGGCCCAGGTCGAACGGCGCCGTGACGGTGCCGGTCGTGCCGAACGCGCTGTGCAGGATCACCACGCCGTCGGTCTCCGCGGGGCCACCCGGGAACTGGGCGTAGCCGAGAAGCCCGTCGCCGGCAGCGCTCACCAGGTCGCCGCAGGTCCAGATGTTGAGGTAGCGGTCGGGCGGCCACGGGTCGGCGCCCCCGCTGCCCGACGACTTGACGTCCTCGGTCTCGGAGCTGAAGGAGTCGCGGTCACTCGCGGTGCGGGTGATGCCCTCCGTGGGGTTGCCGTCGGGGTCGGTGGTCGCCAGCTCGAACGAGATACGGGCATCCGCAACCAGCGGCTTGAAGGGCTCCGGGGTCCCCTCGCGGTCCGGGTTGGTGGCCCGGAAGTCATGGTTGAGGACGTCGATCTGGGAGACGACCTGCTCGGTGCTGAGGTTCTCCTCCTCGGTGCGGTGGACGACGTGGACGACCACCGTGATCCGGGTGCACCCCTCGCGCGCCACGGCCGCCGTGCGGCGGGCTCGCGTGCGACGCTCCAGCGCGTCCTGGGCCGTTGCGTACTCCGGGAGCGTCCTGCGGAGCCGGTGGTCGACCTCGTGCGCCGCGCAGTTCCGTCGAGGCGGTACGGCGGTGGGGGGCGCCCCGCTCGGGTCGGTCGCAGCGGGGTACGGCTCTCCTGGTTGCATCACGAGTCTCCTCCGTCGGTGCCGGGGTACGGCGACAACGCCATCATGCCTCCGTCCGGCGTCGAGCGACACGCATGCCGGCGGTACGCCGGTGGCGCCTCCCGGCGCGCCATGCTGGGCCCATGCCTCGTCTCCGGGGGCCGGTGCGGCCTCGACCCGTCCGCGCCGTCGTGTCCGCAGGCTTGGTGCTGGCGTTGACGTCGACCGCGGCGTGCGGTGCGGACGACCCCGTGGACTCGTCCGCGGAGGAGACCCCGACCGACGACGCGTCCTCGACTCCTGCGGAGCCGTCCGACAGCCCGACCACGGCCGAGCCTCCCGTGACGACGTTGGTGTACTACCTCGCCGACGACCCGCGCGGCGTGCGCCTGGCCCGTGAGCCGCACGAGCTCCCGACGGAGGGCACGGCCGAGGCCGCGCTCGCGGCCATGATCGCGGGTCCCGACGACCCCGACTACGCCACCACCTGGAACCCCGACACGGAGGTGCTCGGCGTCGAGCAGGACGGCAAGGTCATCACCGTCGACCTGTCCGAGGAGGCGCTGGGCAGCGAGGTCGGAAGGGATGCCGCCCAGCGGATGGCGCAGCAGCTCGTCTACACGGTCACCGAGGTGCTGGGCGAGACGAGCACGGTCCAGCTGCTCATCGAGGGGGAGGAGCCGGACGACGGGCTCTGGGGCGAGGTCAGCTGGACCGAGCCCGTGCCCCGCGAGGACCCGATGGTCGTGCGCAACCTGGTGCAGATCGACACACCCGCGGAGGGCGGCACCAGCGGCCGCAGGCTGACCGTGTCCGGCGAAGCGGCGACGTTCGAGGCCACCGTCCCGTGGCGCGTGTTCGACGGCACCGGAGCGGTCGTCCGCAAGGGCTTCACCACCGCCGCCGAGGGGATGACCCTGTCGCCGTACTCGTTCACCGTCCGGCTGGAGCCCGGCACCTACACCGTCGAGGTCAGTGAGGACGACCCGTCCGGCGGCGAGGGCGACCCACCCCGGACCGACACCAGGACCGTCTCCGTCGGGTAACCCGCCAGCGCCCTGCATGAGACGGGCACGAGAACGGCACGAAACGGGCGAGAACGGGTGTGAACGGGGTCGCGTGGGTATAGGGCCTACATGCCCACCGATGTCGAAACACGGCGTACAGACACGGCACCCGCACCAGAGCCGGGCGGCAGCGGCCCGATCTCGAAGGTCGTCTGGGTCGCGATAGCGCTCGGCGGAGCGCTGTGCTGGACGATGCTCGCGCTGTCCCGCGGCGAGGAGGTGTCGGCGCTCTGGATCCTGTTCGCGGCGATCGCGTCGTACGCCATCGCGTACCGCTTCTACGCGCGCTTCATCACCCGCAAGGTGCTCGAGGTCGACGACACCCGGGCCACGCCCGCGGAACGGCTGCAGAACGGTGTCGACTTCGACGTCACCGACCGGCGGGTGCTCTTCGGTCACCACTTCGCGGCGATCGCGGGCGCCGGTCCGCTCGTCGGACCCGTTCTCGCCGCGCAGATGGGCTACCTGCCCGGCACGATCTGGATCATCGTCGGTGTCATCCTGGCCGGGGCCGTCCAGGACATGATCGTGCTGTTCTTCTCGATGCGCCGCAACGGACGCAGCCTGGGGCAGATGATCCGCGAGGAGATCGGCATCGTGGGCGGGATCGCCGCCCTGATCGCCGTCTTCGCGATCATGATCATCATCCTGGCGGTGCTGGCGCTCGTCGTGGTCAACGCGCTCGCCGCCTCCCCGTGGGGCGTCTTCTCGATCTCCCTCACGATCCCGATCGCCATCTTCATGGGCATCTACGTGCGCTTCATCCGGCCGGGACGGGTCCTCGAGGTCACGGTCATCGGCGTCACGTTGCTCCTGCTCGCGATCGTGGCCGGAGGCTACGTCGACGACTGGGGCATCGCCGAGACGTTCACGCTCTCGCCCGAGACGCTCACGATCTGCCTGGCGGTCTACGGCTTCGTGGCCGCGGTGCTGCCGGTGTGGCTGCTGCTGACGCCGCGTGACTACCTCTCGACCTTCATGAAGATCGGCGTCATCGTGCTGCTCGCGGTGGGCCTGGTGATCGCCAACCCCAGCCTCGCCAACGAGGACGTCACCAACTTCGCGGTCGAGGGCACCGGCCCGGTCTTCTCCGGCAAGCTCTTCCCGTTCGTTTTCATCACGATCGCCTGCGGCGCCCTGTCCGGCTTCCACGCGCTGATCAGCTCCGGCACGACGCCGAAGATGATCGCGAAAGAGAGCCAGGTCCGGATGATCGGCTACGGCGGCATGCTCATGGAGTCGTTCGTCGCGATCAGCGCCCTGATCGCCGCCAGCATCATCGACCCGGGACTCTACTTCGCGATCAACAGCCCCCTCGGGGTCACGGGCGGGGATCCCGCCTCCGCGGCCGAGTTCGTCAACTCCCTCGGCTTCACGCTCAGTCCCGACACGCTCCAGGCCGCGGCGCAGGCCGTGGAGGAGGAGACGCTGGTCTCGAAGACCGGCGGCGCTCCCACGTTGGCGCTGGGCATCTCCCAGATCCTCGCCTCGGCGTTCGGGGGAGGCATGGCGGCCTTCTGGTACCACTTCGCGATCATGTTCGAGGCGCTGTTCATCCTCACCGCGGTCGACGCCGGGACGCGCGTCGGGCGCTTCATGCTGCAGGACACGATCGGCAACGTGTGGCCGAGGTTCGGCGACGTCTCCTGGCGTCCGGCGGCCTGGCTGTCGACAGCGGTCGTCGTCGGCGCCTGGGGCTACATGCTGTACGTCGGGGTCACCGATCCGCTCGGCGGGATCAACCAGCTGTTCCCGCTGTTCGGCATCTCGAACCAGCTGCTGGCCGCCATCGCGCTCACCCTCTGCGTCACCCTCCTGTTCAAGCACGGCAAGGCGAAGTGGGCGTGGGTGCCGGGCATCGCCCTGGTCTGGGCGTTGGTGACGACGCTCACCGCCAGCTGGCAGAAGGTGTTCTCGGACAATCCGAAGATCGGCTACTTCGCGCAGCGGAACGCCTACCAGGACGCTCTCGACGCAGGTGAGGTGCTGGCCCCGGCCACCGACGCGGGCCAGATGCAGCAGATCGTCACCAACTCGACGGTCAACGGTGTGCTCCAGGCAACCTTCGCCACCTTGACGATCATCGTCGTGCTCAACGCGATCCTGATCTGGGTCAGGGCCTGGCGGCAGGGCGGCCTGCCGACAACCGAGGTCCCCTACGAGGAGTCGAGCATCGTCGCTCCTTCGGACTTCATCGCCACCAGGCACGAGCGGGCCGCGGTGCGTGAGTACGAGCAGCAACAGGCTGGTGCCGGCAGGAACGGTGGCGGGCACGGCGGCAAGCACGCGGCCGGAGTTTCATGAGCAACGCCCTCACCTCGACGTTGGGCACCACGCTGGGCTCTGCCTGGGGTTCGGCCTGGGGCGGCGTCCGGTGGTACCTCAAGGAGGCCACCGGGGAGTCGAAGTGGGACGAGTACGTCGACCGCTGCGAGGCGGAGGGCGTGACGCCCGTGTCGAGGCGCGTGTTCGAGCGGCACCGGGCCGAGCACCGGGAGCGCGACCCGAGGTCCCGCTGCTGCTGAACCGGGACTACTCGGTGTAGGGCAGCTCGTTCACGGTGTGCACGAGGGCGGGGTCTGTCCCGCTCTCGACCCCGAGGGTGACTGTCGTGCCCGCCAGGCCGGCGAGCTCGTCGGCGTTCGTCTCGGTCGTGCCGTCCTGGTCCAGGTCGGCCAGGGCGGTTGTCGCGAGCCACGCCTCGTCGCCCACGTCGAGCAGGGAGCCGTCGAGGCACCACAGGACGTCGCACTGCTCGAGGACCCCGGTGACGTCGACCAGGGTGGGCTCCTGCGGTGTCGGCGTCGGGCTCGGCGTCGGGTCGGGCCCGCTCGGTGACGGGCTCGGTGACGGGCTCGGGCTGGGGCCGGGCGACGGCGTGGAGTCCGGACCGCTCGGTGTCGTCGGGTCGGACGGTGTCGCGGGATCGCCGCCCCCGCCGTGGCTCGTCCCCGGCGAACCACCGGGGCCGCCATTGCCGGGGCCGCCGTTGCCGGAGGAGCCCTGGTCCGACGGCGTCGCGTCGGGCCGGGGGTTGGGCAGCTCTGCCTGCCACGCGACGGGGCCGGAGGCGAGGACCGCCGTCGGCGCCGACGAGATGTCGGGGGCGATCGAGCTGAAGTCCTGCTCGCCGTACTCGTGGGCCAGCGTAAGGACGGTGCGCACGTACGCCGAGGAGTGGTTGTAGCTGAAGATCGCCTGGCGGAGTGCGCGTGGGGTGTCGAGCGGTCCCGCATCGCACAGGTAGACACCGGCCGCGACGGTGGCGTCGTCGAGGTCGTCCGCGGAACGCGTGCCGTCGCCGTCGGCGTCCACGCCCACGGCCCGCCAGGTGGAAGGAAGGAACTGCATCGGGCCTATCGCGCGGTCCCAGCGGTCGTCACCGTCGAGGGAGCCACCGTCGCTGTCCGCGATGCGGGCGGTCCCGTCTCGGCCGGTGAGCGCGATGCCCCGGATCGCCGGGGAGGAGGTTCCGTCGTTGCCGAGCGCGGCGCCCCCGGTGCGACCGTGGTCGGACTCGACCCGGCCGAGGGCGGCCAGGATGGTCCAGTCCAGTCCGCACTGCGGCGCCGCCCGGTCGAGCACGTCGGCGGCGAAGCGGTAGGCGACGTAGGCCCGGTAGGGGATGTCGCCTGCGACCAGGTCGTGGTCGAAGGCTCGCGCCGGCTTCGCGCCGGCGGGGCCGACGTCCTCGACGACGACAGCGTCCAGCCGGCGCTTCGTCGCGGCTGCGGCCTCGGACTGCGCGGCCGCAGCGAGCCCCACTGTCCCGGCGCTGCCCGCAGTGGGAGCGGACGCCGACGGCGCCCAGTGGTCCACCGCCACGGCAACGGACGCCACGAGGACACCGGCGCCCGTGACGGCGACGGCGTACCTGCGCAGCGCACGCAAATGACCTACGGAGAACAACCCGACCCCCCGGGTACGAGACCTTGGAGCCCCAGCCTATGCGTTCTACCCAGGAACTACACACGTCACCCCGAACCATTGACAGGACGCGGGCCGAACGTCCCGGGAGTGTCGATGTGCTTCGCTGGGCGGGTGCGGATCGACTTCCACCCCTCTCCGCGACCCACCCTCGGGGTCGAGTGGGAGTTCGCGCTGGTTGACCGGAGCAGTCGCGACCTGGTGAGCGCGGCGGACCAGGTCTTCCTCGAGGCCGATGCCGGGTTGGGTCCGGGCAAACGCCTGCACCATGAGCTGCTGCGCAACACCGTCGAGGTCGTGACCGGGGTCTGTGGGACGGTGGCGGACGCCATGGACGACCTGAGGGCGAGCCTGGACGTCGTGCTGCCGGCTGCCGAAAGGGTCGGGGTCGACCTGTACGGCGCCGGCGCACACCCCTTCGCGAGCTGGTCGACCCAGCAGCTGACGCCGGGTCACCGCTACGAGGAGCTGATCAACCGCACCCAGTGGTGGGGCCGGCAGATGCTCATCTGGGGGCTGCACGTGCACGTCGGACTCCCGGACCAGTCCCGGGTCATGACCGTGCTCTCGGCCCTGCTCAACCACTACCCGCACCTGCTCGCCCTGTCGGCGTCGTCGCCGATCTGGGCCGGCACGGACACCGGGTACGCGTCGAACCGGGCCCTGATGTTCCAGCAGCTGCCGACCGCGGGGCTCCCGTTCCAGTTCGAGCGGTGGGAGGAGTTCGAGAGGTTCGCCGAGGACCAGCAGGTCACCGGCGTGATCGACGAGCTCTCCGAGATCCGGTGGGACGTGCGACCGTCCGCGCAGCTGGGGACCCTGGAGAACCGGATCTGTGACGGGGTCTCGACGATGCGCGAGCTCACCGCCCTGGTGGCTCTCATGCACTGCCTCGTCGTGGACCTCGACCGTCGGGCTGCCGCCGGGGAGGTTCTGGCGACGATGCCGCCGTGGCACGTGCAGGAGAACAAGTGGCGCGCCGCCCGCTACGGCCTCGACGCGATCGTGATCCTCGACGCGGCCTCGCGCGAGCGACTGGTCACCGAGGACCTGGCCGAGGTCCTGGAGAGGTTGGCGCCGGTGGCGCGGTCGCTGTCGTGCGAGTCGGAGCTCGCCATGGTCGCGGACCTGGTCGGTGGCGGCGCGTCGTACCAGAGGCAACGGGGTGTTGCCGAGCGCACCGACGGGGACCTGGTGGCGGTCGTGGACTCGGTGGTCAGAGAGCTCACCGACTCGCTCTGAACCCCTGTTGGCGACGATGGGCCTAGGCCCGAGGCCCGGCCCATCGTCGCCCTTGTGGGTGCATGAAAAGCCTTGCCACGTTGGGGACTACTAAACGGTGCGTGCCGCGTTTACGACCCTCGCGGAGGTGGTACTGCGTGTGAGCACCGTCACATGGCGGGGTGCCCGAGACCTCCGCGGTACGCGCCCGCGGCAGCGTCGAGCGTGTCTTGCATACTCGTGGAGTGAGCAGCGGTGACAGGGCCTCCATCAACTGGGTGCAGGTCATCGGAACGGCGCTGGCGGCCATGTCGTCGGCGGTGCTGCTCTCCACGCTCGGGGTGACCGGCACGGTCATCGGTGCGGCGGTCGGGAGCATCGTCGCGTCCGTCGGCGGTGCGGCGTACACCCGGGGCATCGCGGCGAGCCAGCAGCAGGTCACGGCCCAGGCGGCCGCGTTGCGGCGGGCGGCGAAGACGCGGGCTCAGGGTCCGGACGGAACCGCGGTGATGGGGGCCGTGGAGACCGACGGGACCGACGCGACCGACGCGACCGACGCGACCGACGCAGCCCAGGGGACCGAGTCCGACGGGATCGAGGATCCCGAGGGCGCCGAGACGGCCGAGAGTGGCGACGCGCTGTACCACGTGGAGCCCGGAAAGCCGCTCCCGTGGAAGCGGATCGCGGTCGTCGCCGCCGTGCTCTTCGTGGCCGTGATGGTCACCATCACGGCGGTGGAGCTGGCCACCGGCCGGTCGGTCTCGTCGATCACGGGCGGCTCCGAGGACGACGGCGGCACCACCCTGTTCGACCCCGGTCGCGGCAAGGACGACACCTCGAGCCCC